>ERZ773073.315-NODE-315-length-27161-cov-11.064266_pt1 | contig 27161 bp, 33 predicted proteins | sample MGYA00580616_ERZ773073 | MGnify/ENA primary metagenome ERZ773073 (study PRJEB29015, sample SAMEA2737960) | human oral metagenome | biome: human oral; feature: human-associated habitat; material: dental | place: China | collected 2131 ...
GTTATTAATGACAATTATGAAAGTCCAATAATATCAGGAACAATAAATAGAGGAGAACTTGCAAATCTTCTTTTTGGAATGAAAAAGGATGGAGATTTTGCAAGACAAATGTATCAAAATCTTTCAGATGCAGATAAAATTGAATTTATTATAGAAAAGCACGATGAATCAGCACTTATTAGTCTTTTGAAAATATTTGAAAAAAGAAAATATAAAGGTCAGATGGAGATAACAGAAGTGGCATCTTCAGAAAATAAAAATATACGTCAAATTTCTGAAAAAAATAGCTGGACTTATAATGTTTATCCTTTCGCACGTGAAATATCAGGAACTGTAAAAATTTCAGGAAATGATATGAGCAAAGGGGAATTTATAGAAGGTCTGTTTCAAGATGCAAAATCAAAATTAAAATAATTTTATGAAAATTTAACAATATTTAGCAAGAAGTCTCCTTCTTCTATAAGTGGGAGATGAATTGCAGAATATAGCTTGAAATAACAGCTCTTATATAGTATAATATTCATAGTCAGGGCAGGGACTGCCCGAAGAGCTTGGTAAATATATTTGGCTAGCAAAAGCAGATACTTCCCAAGAAGCTCCCGCTTCTAAAAGCGGGAGTAGTTCACAAATATTGTATTTTAGCCTTTTACAAAAAACTATTTAAAAAAGTGAAAAAGGAGAAGTAAAATAAATGGTAGATTTTATGCAAAAAACAAGAAGACTTATGAAACTTTCCTCTGTAATTGCCAAATATGGTTTTGATGAATTGTTTAAAAGAGGGGAACTGGAAAGATATATTCCTAAAAATGTAAAACGAAAATACAGTGATAAAATTGATGAAATAAATTCCTGTACTTTTTATGAGCGAATAAGAATGGCAATTGAAGAGATGGGTCCTGTGTATGTAAAATTTGGACAAATGTTGAGCAATAGAAAGGATATTTTGCCTGAAGAAATGATCATAGAGCTTCAAAAATTGCAGGATAATGTAGAAGTTGAAAAAGTTGATGTAAAAAATAAAATGAATTTGGAACTTGGGATTAAAATAGATGACTATTTTGAGGAAATAGAAGAAGAACCGATAGCATCAGCTTCAATTGGACAAGTATTTAAAGGCAGATTAAAAAATGGGGAAAAGGTCGTTGTAAAAATACAGAGGGAAAATATAAAGCCTGTTGTGGAAATTGATTTGGAAATTATGAAAAACCTTGCAAAAACTTTGGAAAATTATTATGAAGATATAAAAAAAATGAATATTGGAAATATTGTGGAAAGTTTTGAGAAAGTGCTAAATGAGGAACTTTCCTTAAATAATGAACTTCGTAATATGCAGCGATTTGCAAATAACTTTAAAGAGGATGACAGAATTCATGTGCCAACTGTGTATAAGCAGCTTTCCAACGATCGTATTCTCACAATGGAAATGATAGAAGGCTTTAAAATTACCGACAAGGAAAAAATAATAGAAATAGGGCAAGATCCTAAAAAAATAGCTAGAATTGGACTTGACCTTTATTTAACGCAATTTTTGAAGTATGGATTTTTTCATGCTGATCCTCATCCTGGAAATATTTTTTTAAAGGAAAATGGGCAAATTGTATTTATTGATTTTGGGGCAATGGGAAAACTTTATCCAAATGAGCGGGAATTTTTAATTAATTTGATTATTTATTCACTAAAAAAAGATGTAAAAAAAATGGTTGAAGCAATACAGGAATTAGCAATTAAATTTGAAGTGCCAGATGAAAGGAAATTTGAGAGGGAACTTTATGGGATAATCGAAATGATTGATGAAAATTCACTAGAAAATATAGATATTGTTACGATTTTTGAAAAAGCGAGAAAAATATTCAGTAATAATCAAATTTTACTTTCAGAAGATATTTATTTGCTGATAAAGGGAATTGGGCAAATTGAAGGAATTGGACGGCATTTAGATCCAAATCTTAATATTAATGAAGTTATGCAGCCATATATGGACAGAATTGCAAAGGAAAGAATAAATCCGATTAATATTTTTAAAAAGGAAACAAGAAAACTGGAAACTTTTTCTGAAAACTGGCTAACTTTGCCGACAGATTTAAAAACAATTTTGGAAAAAATTCAAAAAAATGAACTAAAACATAGGCATGAAATAATTGGATTTGAGAAATTTCAAAAAACTTTTGAGGAACTAGTTTTGGCAATTATTATTTCATCACTGTTTGTTGGATCATCAATACTGGCTTTGGCAAATATTCCACCAAAAATTTTTGGGATTTCTGGATTAGGATTACTCGGATTTATTATTGCAGGAATTATGGGAATAAATTTATTTTTGAAAAGTAAAAAATAAGTGATAGCACAATAAAAACTATTTTTAAAAGAGTAAAATATATAAAATTAGGATATGAAAGGATTGATAATTATGGAGAATAATGTATTACTTGCGACATTTAAGAATCAGTTAAGCGCATTTGAAGCATTGGCGGATATAAAAGAAAAATATGTTGGGGAAAATTATATAATTACACAGGCGGCTGTTGTAAAAAAAGAAAGTGATAAATTATCTTTTAAAGATGGATTTGAAGTAAATAAAAATGGAAATATTGGATTTTTAAATGGTGGTTTGCTTGGAAGTTTCATTGGAATAATTGGAGGACCATTGGGTGTTATTTTTGGAGGAACTATTGGAGCTTTAATAGGCGGAAGCCATGGTGAAAAGGCTGATAAAAAAGTAGTTGGTATCTTTGAAGATGTGTCAAAACACTTGGTAAATGACCATTATGCCTTAATTCTGCTAACATCTGAATCAAACACTTCTGAACTTGATAACTTTTTGAATAAATATGAAACAGAAGCTATTTTAAGAAAAGATGCGGCTGTTGTAAGAAAAGATTTGGAATTGGCTGAGGAATATGAAAGAAAATTGAAAACAGATATTGAATATAAGGAATTAAAGGAAAAATTTGAAAATAAATCTAAAGAAATAAAAAATAATTTAAATGATTTTTCTGAAAAAGTAAAAGTTAATACAGAAGCATTTACAGAAGATTTGACAAAATTTGTATTGGATTTAAAAAATAAATTAAAAAAATAGTATTTCAATTTAACGAGGGGATTTAATCTCCCCTTGTTTTAAATAAAAATTATAAATTACTTAAACTTAATTAATTTAAATTAATCAAAAAAATATGACTAAAACTTTTAACAAAAGATAGCAAAAAGTTGTAGGCTTTCTACAAGTGGGAGTTGAATTGCTTTCTTTTAAAATATTTTTTTTATATTTTGTTGTATTTGATTTGACAATATGTCAAAAATTTATAAGATATACGTTATTTCCTATTTTTTTTAAAACTTTTTTTTTGCATAAATCTGAAATTTCTCTTGATAAGGCAGGTCTTGTTACTTCAAATTTTTTTGCTAAGGCTGAAATACTGGGCAAAAACTTTATTTTATCATCTTGAGCATTTTCTTTTATATAGCTAAGAACCTTTTCCTCAATTGTCTTATGTGTAAAATTAAACCAGATACGTTTTGATAAATATTGGCTTTTGTTTGAAATTTCACTTATAAAGTTAAGTAGGAGCCTTTTATCTAACTGAATCAAATCCAGATATTTCTCTTTATCCAGAAAAAGAAATTCAGAATTTTCCAAAGTTATCAAATCAACAGGAAAAACATTATCTTTTCCAAATAAAAATGCAGAAGCCAGCACTTCCCCAGCCTTCATTTGATTTATAACAATTGTATCTCCATTAAATTTCTGCATTTCTCCATGTGCTGTACCTTTTATAATAATAATAATTTTTTTTAAAATATCTCCGCGAAAAAATACAATTTCATTTTTTTTATATTCTTTTATTTTAAAATCAACTTTTGTTAGACATTTTAAGATTTCATTGGGATTTAATCCTTTAAATAGCGAAACTTTTGTTAAAAAAAGTGATAGATCTTCTATTTTCATTTTTTACCTTCTATTATTTTAAGTTTTTTAGTTTGCATACAAAATATTTTGTATATATTATCATTTTTAATTTATGATTTCAAGGAAAATTTTAAAGAAAATTATGTCGGTATAAGTCGATTAAAAGACTATTCAAGTCAATAACTTAAGATTGCTGGTTATAATAATTGTTAAAAGAAAAAAGGAGAAAATAATAAATGGAAAAAAGTAAAAAGATAGTTATGGCAGTTTTGCTTGTAATGAGTATAGGCTGCATTGGAAATGCAAAAGTGTCAAGTAAAAGCGGAAAATTTAAAAATGTAAAAAGACCAGCTGTTACATCAAAAAATTCAAAGAGCAGTTCAAAAGAATTGAATAGTGAAGAATATGCAAAAGTTTTGGATAATTTTATGAAAAAGGCGGAGAAATATCTTGAAACAGGGGATAAGGTACGGCTTGTGGATGATTATATAAATGATATTGAAAATGCGAAGGTATCTAAAAAGGCATTGGAAGATAATTATGATGCTGATAAAGAGGCTTTTGGAATGGTTGAAGTGGCAATATTTATGAAAAGTTCATATTCAAGTGGAGAAAAGGCTAAAAAGTTGACAGATGCAGATTATGAGAGAATACAGAAAAAATTTACGAATACAAGTAAATTTAAACAGCTGGAAGGATATGTAAAAATACAGCCAGTACAGCCATTACAAATTCAATAATTTTAAGAACTCAGGCAAACTTAGTTAAAAAAAATAAGTTGTCTGGGTTTTATTTTTGTGGTAACATATAAATGAAATATAAAATATAATATATTTGAATCGAATTGGGAAATTGAATAATTTTTGGATTTGAGTATAATTTTTGAAAATATTATTTATGTAAAGGGGAAATTAAAATGAATATGGAAGTAATTAAAGCAAATGTAAGAAATTTTTTAGATGAAAAAAGATATGAACACGTGAAAAGAGTGGCAAAATGTGCTGTGAAACTGGCAAAAATTTATGGAGTTCCTGTGGAAAAAGTGGAAGCTTCAGCTTGGCTTCATGATGTGGCAAAATTTTTTAACTTGTCTGTTATGATTGACTTGACAAAGGGGAAATATCCTGAAGTAGCAGATAAAATGTCCCAATCAACAGCTGTGTTGCACGGCTTTGCAGGGGCTGAATTTGTACGACAAAATTATGAATTGTTTGGAATTGATGATGAGGAAATTTTGGATGGGATTAAATATCATACGATTGGATGCGAAAATATGAATACACTTGCAAAAATTGTTTATCTTGCTGATGCGATAGAGGAAAAGAGAAGCTGGGAAGGTGTGGAAAAGGCTAGAGAATTGGCAAAAACAGATTTAGACGAGGCAATAAAATTTGAAATTGAGGAAAAATTAAAATATTTGCTTGCGAAGGATTCTATCATTCATCCAAATGTTATAAAATTTAGAAATTCGATAATAGCTAATAAAATTTAGAATAAAAAAATAGAGGTAAAATATGGGAAATAAAAAAAAGAAAGAAAGACATAGAAATATTGAAAATAATGATAAAGATTTTCACAAGGAAAAAAGATTTGGCAAAAAAAATTATAATCCTAAAAAGGAAAATCAGAAAACTCCCAAAATGGAACTTAAAGAAGAACGGGAATTGAAATATTTAAAGCAAGTTCTGTCAGAATATGAATTTACTTTTCAGGAAATATTGCAGCTTTTGGAATGGAGCCAGAAAAAACGGAAAATGTATAAGCAGCTTTTAAATGCTTGGGAAGAAAGCGGAGAAATTTATTTGAAAAGAAATGGGAAATATACTTTACCCGAAAAAGAAGGCTTTGTAAAGGGGGAAATTTCCATTTCCAGCGGGAATTTTGGATTTCTTGATATTAATGGGCAGGCTAGTGTCTTTATTCCTGGAGCTTATTTAAATACGGCTATGAATGGAGATACTGTTTTAGTTCGTATTTTAAAGGAAAGTTCAGACAATAAAAAGCGGGAAGGTGAAGTTTATAAAGTTATAAAAAGAAATCGGGATGTTATTGTCGGAATTTTTGAACATAACTTGAGCTTTGGATTTGTACGTCCAAGAAATTCTCCAAAGGATATCTATATTCCAAAAAAATTAATAAAAGGTGCTAAAACTGGAGATTTAGTGGCTGTAAAAGTAGATTTCTGGGGAGATGAGGAAAGAAAGCCTGAAGGCGGAATTGTGAGTATTCTAGGAAGTCCTAAAGATACAGAAGCACTTATTTCATCACTGCTTTTGAATGAGGGAATTGAGGAGAAATTTCCAAATGAAGTTTTGCAGGAATTGGATAAAATAGATGAGGATTTTTCAGATGAACTTGAAAATCGTAAGGATTTACGGCATCTTGACATTATCACAATTGATGGCTCTGATGCAAAGGATTTAGATGATGCAGTTTATGTGGAAAAAACAGAAGACGGATATAAACTATTTGTGAGCATTGCCGATGTTTCTTACTACGTGCGGGAAAATACCGAGCTTGATATAGAAGCATTAAAACGTGGAAATTCAATTTATCTTGTAGACAGGGTAATTCCTATGCTTCCACGAAAATTGTCAAACAATCTTTGTTCACTTAATCCAAATGAAGATAAGCTGACTTTTACTGTGGAAATGGATTTAGATAAAAGGGGTAAAGTTATAAAAAATGATTTTTATAAATCAGTTATAAAATCAAAATACAGAATGACTTACGAAAATGTAAATACAATTCTGGAAAAAAATGAAGAATCAGAAGAATACAGAAATCTTTATGACAAATATAGAAAAATTGATGATATGTTAAAAAACATGCTGGAACTTTCTAAAATTATTAGAAGCAATAAAAAAAGACGTGGGAGCATTGATTTTGAATTACCTGAGATAAAAGTAGTCTTGGATGAAAACAAAGCCGTGAAGGACATCGTATTGCGTTCTAGAGGGGAAGCCGAAAGAATCATTGAAGACTTTATGGTTATTGCAAACGAAACTGTGGCGGAAAAACTTTTCTGGGAAGAAATTCCAGCAATTTACAGGGTTCATGAAGATCCGGACAAGGCGAAAGTTCAGGCATTGAATGAAACTTTGATAAAATTTGGATATTCTCTGAAGGGATTGGAGGAAATTCATCCTGGAAAATTCCAGAATATTATTGAAAGAACGACAGGACTTCCAGAAGGGTATTTGATTCACAAATTAATTTTACGGGCAATGCAGCGTGCAAGATATGCCAATAAGAATTTAGGGCATTTTGGACTGGCTTCAAAATATTATTTGCACTTTACATCACCAATCCGGAGATATTCTGATTTAATCGTTCACAGAATGCTTGGACGTTCAATTGAAAAATTTATGAGTGAAAAGGAAAAGGCAAAATATGGAGCTAATTTTGAAGCAATTGCCTCAAGTATTTCAAGAACTGAAAGAGTGGCGGATAAACTGGAAGAAGATAGCGTAAAAATCAAGTTAATTGAATATATGCAGGATAAAATTGGACAAGTTTATATTGCCAGACTTAGCGGAATGAATAAAAATAAAATATTTATGGAGCTGGAAAATCACATAGAAGTCGTTTACAATGTTACAACAGCACGTGACAACTTTATTTATGATGAGGAAAACTTTAAAATTGTGGATAAAAGAAATAATGAGTCCTACACTATGGGAAGCACAATGAAAGTGAGTATTGTAAGTGCAAGTTATGCTAAGATGGAAATTGAGGTTATACCTTATGTGGAAGAGAAAGTAAAAATTGATGAAGTTGAAGAAGAATAAAAGAAAAAAACATTGGAAGGAGGGAAAATGCCAGTATTAGCTAGAAACAAAAAGGCTTTTCATGATTACTTTATAGAAGATAAGCTGGAAGCGGGGATTGAGCTTGTGGGAACGGAAGTGAAGTCGGTAAAGGCTGGAAAAGTCAGCATAAAAGAAAGTTTTATAAGAATTATACGGGATGAAATTTTTGTGATGAATATGCATATTACGCCTTATGAATTTGGAAATATTAACAATGTGGCAGAATCTCGTGTAAGAAAATTGCTTTTGAATAGGCGTGAAATAAAAAAATGGAGTGAAAAAATTAAAGAGCAGGGTTATACCATTGTTCCAATTTCAGTTTACACGAAGCAAAGACTTGTAAAAATGGAAATAGGACTTGCAAAAGGGAAGAAAATGCATGATAAAAGGGAATCGTTGAAAAGAAAAGATATTGAAAGAGATATGAAAAAATTGCAGAAAAATTTTGGAAGATAAAAATTGCATAAATTGATTAAAATTTAGTATAATAAACGTATTCGGAAGTTATATGAATTTAAAATTTAACAAAAGAATGTGTTTTATATCAAAAAATATAAAATAAAAAATATAAATTTAATAAAGGAGTGAAATTATGAGTAAAATCATAAATTATACTGGAGAAGATTTTGATAGTGAAATAGTTTTGCAAAATGGGCTTACACTTGTTGATTTTTTTGCCATCTGGTGCGGGCCTTGCCAAATGTTGGAAAAGGTTTTGGTGGAGGTAGCTAATAATTCAGAATGTAAAATTGTCAAAATTGATGTTGATGATTATCCAGAGTTTGGAGCGAAGTTTAAAATAAGAGGACTACCCTTGCTTTTGCTTTTTAAAGATGGACAAATTGTGGAAACTTTGAAAGGTTTTCAAACTTTTGATGAAATTATGGAAAAAATTAATTTACATAATTAATTTATATTTTAAAATTTGATTGATATAGAAAAATAAAAAAATTCTGAAAATAGAAAATTTTAGAAGGAAGTGATGTTTTAATGAAAACTATTTTAGTGCCAGGAGGAGCTGGGTATATTGGCTCTCACACAGTTTTAGATTTGATAAAAAAAGGTTTTAATCCTATTATTGTAGATGACTTTAGTAATTCTAGTAAAAAAGTTATTACAATTTTAGAAGAACTTTCTGGAGAAAAAATAAATTTTTATGAGTTAGATATAAAAAATAAAGAAGGTTTAAGAAAAATTTTTAGTGAAAATAAAATTGATGCTGTTATTAATTTTGCTGGATTTAAAGCTGTTGGAGAATCTGTAGAAAAACCGCTTATGTATTATGAAAATAATTTATTTGGAATGATTACTTTGCTTGAAGTAATGAAAGAATTTAATGTGAAAAATATCGTATTTAGTTCGTCAGCTACTGTTTACGGTGTTTCTGAAAAGGTTCCTTTTGTAGAAACTGATCCGATGGGAGAAGTTACAAATCCTTATGGACGTACAAAAGTAATAATCGAACATATTTTAATGGATTTGGCAAAATCTGACAATACTTGGAATATCATTGCTCTTAGATATTTCAATCCATTAGGTGCTCATGAAAGCGGAAGAATCGGAGAAGATCCAAACGGAATTCCAAACAATCTTTCACCTTATATAACTCAAGTTGCAGTTGGAAAATTGGAAAAATTACATATTTTTGGAAATGATTACGACACTCCAGATGGAACTTGCATAAGAGATTTCATTCATGTAAATGATTTAGCGGCAGGACATTCAGCAGCATTAAATTATTTATTCAATAATGAAAATCTTGGTTTTGATGCGATAAATTTAGGAAGTGAAAAAGGTTACAGCGTTCTTGAAATTTTAAGCAATTTTGAAAAAGCTGTTGGAAAAGAAATTCCTTATGTAATTGACGGAAGAAGAGCTGGAGATATTGCAGTTTGTTATGCAGATGCTTCAAAAGCTAAAAAATTATTGAATTGGGAAGCAAAATATACAATTGAAGATATGTGCCGTGATTCTTGGAATTGGCAAAAGAAAAATCCAAATGGATTTAAGGATTAAAAATAATACACTTGGTTGATATTATTTGGGTTTAGAGCTTACTTAATTTGACTTTTATAGGGTTTAGATGTAATATAAAATAAAGAATTCCAACTTTTAGTTAAAATATATATTGTATAAAAAATTTATTAAAGGAGTATTTTATGAAAAAATTATTTTTAGTATTTATGTTATTAACACCATTAACATATGGAGATAGATCGGAAATTGTTGTAAGTCTAACTTACGTTACCCAAAAAAAGGAGAATGGCTCTAAAGTTGGGAAATATGCACTTGGAAGTGGTGTTAAAGTTTCAAAAGAAGAAATAGCTTCATTTGGTGATGGAAGTAATACTGTAATAGGGGCAGGAATAGGAGTTTCATATAATTCTTTGAAAGTTAAAGGAAATGGCGTAAAGAGTGATTCAGGAAATTTAGTTTCAGTTCCACTTTATTTGATATTTGGAATAGGAACAGATAATGGAATATACACAAAAATTTCAGCCGGTCTTGCCGTTAGAAACGGAAGTGTAAAATGGACTGACAATAGTGGAGGTTATGGGGAAATAAAGGCTAGACCGCTAACTGGATATGCTGCTTTTGGTATCGGAGTCAGAAAAGACAGATTTTCAATTGGAGTAAGTGCCAGCACATCAACAAAAGCAAAAAGAACATACTCCAGCCCTACTAAACATTACAGAGATAACATTATGCTAAGTGGTGCTGCAATATCGCTAGATTTTGGATATGCTCTTAAGTACGAATAATAAAAAAATTATAAAATTAGGAATTTTCAAAAACTAAATATTTATACAATAAGGAGAATTTAAAATGAAAAAATTATTTTTAATGTTTATGTTGCTAACACCATTCACTATGGCATATGGAGAAAGAAATGAAATTATCATAAGCCCTATTTATGGTAAGCAAAAAAACAATAATGATAAAAATGCTCCTGTCAAAGATGTTACAGGAAGCGGAATTAAAATCTCGCTTGAAGGAAAAGGTGGAGTTGATGATGATGTTGTAATGGGGCTTGGAATGGGATTGACATATAATTTTTTAAAAGTTAAAGGGAAAGATATAAACAGTAATTCAGGAAGTTTAGTTTCAATTCCAGTTTATTTTATGATAGGAACAGGAACAGATAATGGAATCTATTCTAAACTTTCGTTTGGTGCATCACTTGCAGGCGGAAGTGTAAAATGGACTGATAAAAATGGTGGAAGCGGAAGAATAAAAGCTATGCCGTTAAATGGATATGCTGCTTTGGGAATTGGAGTTCAAAAAAACAGATTTTCATTTGGATTAAATGTTGCCACAACACCAAAATTGAAAAGAGAATACTACAGTTCTGCTAAAAAATATAAAAGCAAGTTTACAGATGGAACGGTCTCATTAGAATTTGGATATCAACCTAATTATAAAGATTAAAAATTTTAATTTGAAAGGAACAAATAAAAATGAACAACTTTGAAGAAAAATTAAATAAGTATGCAGAAGTAATTGTAAAAATTGGGGCAAATGTACAGAAAGGACAGAAAGTCTGGGTAAATTGTACAGCTGATGCTTTGCCGTTGGTTTACAATGTTACAGAATTAGCTTATCAAGTTGGGGCAAGTGATGTTCACGTAAAATTGACTGATGACAAATTATCAAGACTGCATGCTGAATATCAGTCAAAAGAAGTTTATTCACATATCCCGCAATGGGCAATTGACGAAAGAAATGACTATCTTGACAATAATGTTGTATTTATACACATTTTAAGCAGCTCTCCAAACTTATTCGCAGGAATTGATGCTGAAAAACTGGGAGCGTTGACAAAAAATGCAGGGGAAGCCTACAAGTATTACAGAACTTGCATCATGACAGATGTAAACTCTTGGACAATTGCAAGTTATCCTTCGGAAGACTGGGCAAAACTTGTATTTCCAGATGAAACAGATACTGATATTGCACAGGAAAAATTGCTTGATGCAATATTGAAAACTGTAAGAGTTGATAAAGCTGATCCAGTTAAGGCTTGGGAAGAACATAGAAATAATTTGAATGAAAAAGCTGAATTTTTGAATAGCAAAAATTTCGTGGCACTTCATTATACTTCAAAAGGAACTGATTTGACAGTTGGACTTCCTAAAAATCATATTTGGGTGGCAGCTGGAAGTGTTAATGCGAAAGGGGATGATTTCTTACCTAATATGCCGACAGAGGAAGTGTTTACAGCTGGAGATAGAGATCGTGTAGATGGTTATGTTTCTAACAAAAAACCACTTTCGTATCAAGGAAATATTATTGATAATTTCAAATTGACTTTTAAAGATGGAAAAGTTGTAGATTTTGAAGCAGAAGAAGGTTACGACATTTTGAAACAGTTGCTTGACACTGATGAAGGTTCAAGAAGAATAGGAGAAGTTGCTCTTGTGCCAAATGATTCACCTATTTCAAATTCAGGACTTCTTTATTATCAGACTTTATTTGATGAAAATGCTTCAAATCACTTAGCATTGGGGGCAGCATATCCAACTACAATAAAAGATGGAACAAAAATGACAGAAGAAGAATTAAAAGAAGCTCATATCAATCAATCAATTTCACATGTTGACTTTATGATTGGTGACGCTGAAATGGATATTGACGGAATTTTAGAGGACGGAACAAGAATTCCTGTATTTAGAAAAGGAAATTGGGCGTTTTAAATTTTAAAATTTTGGGGATAATATTATGAAATGTAATAATTTGGAAGAAGTAAGAAAAAATATTGATAGCATAGATGATAAAATTATAAAATTAATTGCACAGCGTTCAGATTATGTAAAACAGGCTGCTTATTTTAAAAAGTCAAAAACAGATGTAAAAGCAGCTGATAGAATTGAGAAAATAATAAAAAAAGTCAGGGAAAAGGCTAAAATTTATGATTGCAGTCCAGATGTTGTGGAATTGATTTATAGGAATATGATAAATTATTTCATTGGTGAAGAAATGAAAATTTTTGAAAAAAATAAATAGTTAATAAAAAAGAAACTACTTTAATTTAAGGGTTTCTTTTTTATTTTACTAAAATTAATTTTAATATTTAATTTATTATTTAGAAAAAAAACTTGCATAATTTTTAAAAATGGTATAAAATTAATTTGATAATTAAAATATTCGATTAACATAATATTTGTTACATTTTTGTAATTATTATAAAGTGCTTTATTATAAAGAAAATTTCTCTATTAGTTTGGGTATAAAAGTGTTATTTGTAAATCGAAAATAAATAAATATTGCATAAAGCATAAAATGGAAGGAGATGTTCTGACATGACGTTAGTAGAAGGAAAAGTCGGAGACAAATTTTTGTTAAAGGACATTGATCAAAAAAAATTGGACACACGATTATTAAGTCTAGGAGTTTGTAGAGGAGATGCATGTACAATTGAAAATATTGCAAATGGAAATGTCCTTATAAAGACAGTTGAAACTAAAATTGTCATTAGTACAAATTTAGCAAATCACATTCAAATTGAGGTGGTAAAATGATAAATGTGGCATTTGTCGGAAATCCTAATGTTGGGAAAACCGCTTTAATTAATCAAATTTCACATGCAAGTTTAAAAATGGGGAACTGGCCAGGAGTAACAATTGAAAAAAAAGAAGTATTTTTTAAGGTCGGAGATGAAGATGTAAAATTAATTGATTTGCCAGGAATTTATAATTTATCAATAAGTACGGCAGAAGAAAGAGTTTCAAGAGATTTTTTGCTGGATGAAGAAGTTGATGTGATAATTAATGTACTAGATTCCACATCGCTTGAAAAAAATATTTATTTGACGGCTTTATTAAAGGAACTTGATATTCCAGTTGTGATGGCGCTTAACTTTGAGGATGAATTTAAAAGAATTGGCTATCAATTAGATATAGAAAAATTTGAAAAGCAATTGGGAGTGCCAGTTATTTTCACAAGTGGAAGATCTGGAGCTGGAGTAGACAAACTTATGGAAAAAGCTGTAGAACTTTACAAAAAAAATTCTTCAGATAAAAAAATACAGCATAGATTGCCATTTGAAAAGGAAATCGAAGATAATATTAAAAGTTTGAAGGATAAATTGGAAAATGATAAATCTTATGAAAAAGTTTTGGAAAAATATCCAGTAGAATGGTTAGCAATTAAAATCTTGGAAGATGACACTAATGTAGCAGCAAGAGTGAAAACTGAATTTGGAGTAAGTGTTTCAAATATTGGAGAAACTGAAAAGAAAAATATTGAGAATCGTTATGGACTTGAACCTCAAGATGCTTTGGCAAGAGAAAGATACGGAATAGTGCGTGGAATTATCTCAATGAACCTAAAAAGAGGGACTGGAGATAAATTTGCATTAACTGATAAAATTGACAAAATTCTTTTGAATAAGTTTTTCGGTGGGATAGCATTTCTTGCTATAATTTATGCTGTCTTCGTAATTGTATTTGATGGAAGTTCACCGTTCATCGACTGGATTGATGGTTTCTTCAGTGACTTTGTCATAAAATATGTAGGTCACGCCATCGAAGGAGTGCCAGATTGGTTAAGCAGCTTTATACTTGATGGAATTTTGGCTGGTGTAGGTTCAGTATTGACATTCGTTCCACTTATGTTCTTTATTTACTTCTTTATGGCAATTCTTGAAGAAAGCGGATATATGGCTCGTGTTGCATTTATTTTAAATAAAATGATGACAAAAGTTGGACTTTCAGGAAAAGCATTCATCCCAATGCTAATCGGATTTGGATGTACAGTTCCAGCAATTTATTCAACAAGAACATTGGAAGATGAAAAAACAAGAAGATTGACAGGGGTTATCGCAACATTCATGTCATGTGGAGCAAGACTGCCAGTTTATTCATTGCTTGCAGCGGCGTTTTTCAGTAAAAATGCAGCTTTAGTAGTAGTTTCAATCTATGTTTTTGGTGTATTTATGGCCCTTTTAGTAGCTTTTATATTAAAAAGATTTAAATACTTTAAAGGAAATAACACAGAGTTACTTATAGAATTGCCGCCATATAGACTTCCGGGTGCAAAAGCTGTCTGGAGTAATATGAGATCAAGAACTTTCTCTTACATAAAAAAAGCAACTACAATAGTTTTAGGAATTCTATTAATTATTTGGTTTTTCCAATATTTCCCAAATAAAGGAGATGCCGAAAGTTCATACATAGGTCAAGCAGCAAAAGTTGTTCAGCCTGTATTCAAGCCAACTGGTTTTGGTGACAGATGGGAACCTGTAGCTTCTATTGTGCCAAGTATTATTGCAAAAGAAACAGTAGTTGGATTTTTAGGACAAATTTTATTATCTCAAGGAGATGATGAGAAAAAAGAATATAATTTTGTATCAGATTTAAAAGATCAAGTAGTCGGATTGGGAGGAGCGGCAGTAGAATCAGTAAAATCATTAGGACATATTGCAACCTTTAAAATTGCGACATTGGAAATGAAAAGTCAGGAGGAGCTTGACCAAGATGCAGGTGGAAATATCATTCCCGCAATTAGAAGCTTGTGGAATGATAAATATGGTCAATTAAGAGCATACTCATTTATGCTGTATGTCCTTTTGGTAGTGCCATGTGCCGTAGCAATGGGAGCTTTAAAACAAGAATTTGGATGGAAATTATTAGCATTTCAAGTGTCAATGCTGTTAATTCTGCCTTACGTAGTATCAACCTTATTCTTCAATATCGCAAGGCTATTTATATAGATATGAAATAAAATTTTGAAAGGAAGTGCAGAAAATGATAATAAAAACAGTTATAATCGCTATAATTGCAGCTGCAATCGTATTTGCAGTATTTAGAAAAATATACAAGGACTATAAAAAAAATAAAAATCTTTGTGGAACAGACTGCTGTCATTGTTCAACTGGTTCAACTTGCAGTCCACATAAAGAAAATCACGCTAAGTAGCAAAAAATAATTTAAAAATTATAAAATTTTTTTCACAAGCCCCAGTAATATCTAGTCTTACAACTCTAGTATTAACGGGGCTTAATTATATTTTTATTATTTTTATTATACAAAGTAAAAACAAATAAAAATCAAAAAATATTATAATGATAATCCTGTATAATAATATTTGACCAATAGAAAAAGTGAAAACTTTTTTCTTCAAAACTCCTTTTTAAATACGTCATCACAAGGGTGGCGTATTTTTTTTAGTATTTACGGTGCTTTGAAGCAGTTTCCACTTTGTTTATCTCATTCTAATTGGTCTATTATTAAACGTAGTGTTTATGCGGGGTAAACTTTTTATATTATTTCCGTTGGTTACCCGTTGGTTACCTTTTCAAGTCTGTTAATTTGTCATATTGCTTTCATCCGAATAAAATTTTATATTGTTCATTTCGGCTTTTAAGTTTTCCTTATCTGTCTTAATATAAAACTTGTTCGTAGTTTCAATGTTTTCGTGTCCTAATATATCCGTTATGGCTGTCGTTGTTAATTGCTGTCGGCTCATTAGAGTGCTTAGGGTCTTTCGGCAATCGTGTGGCTTGTGGCTCATTCCTAGAGATTCCAATGTTTTGTAAAAATGTTCACGGAAAAAATTAATCCGTAACGGCTTATTTTCTTTTTCCTTTTTCTTAAAAATCCAATTTTGGTTGTATAGCAAATAATCTGTGGGGCTTTTCTCATACAAGCCTTTAATTAATTGGAAAATATCCTTGTGTATCGGTATTTGTCGGTGTTTTCCTTTCTCTGTCTTGTTCCCGCCATTTATGAAGCCTTGCAATAGGTCAACGTTTTCTTTTTTTAGCCCAGCAAGTTCCCCAATCCTCATTCCTGTGTAAATCATAATTAGAATATAGTCAACCCATTGTGTGCTAATATTATTCCATAGTTTCTGTATTTCATAACTGCTAAATATATTTTTTTCCTTTTGTACTGATTCCTTAGGTATTTTGATGTACTTGGCTCTATTTACGGTTATTATTTCAAGTTCCATTCCATAGTTAAATAACGTTGTTAAAAAGTTCTTCGTTATTTGCTTTGTCGCTGAACTTGTATTCAAGTTGTTTATAGCCTGTTGTATTTGCGGGCCTTTTATTTCCCTGAATACTAGGCTATGTAACGGCTCACATCTTTTGTAACTGTTCTTATAACTTTCAAGGGTTGCTTTTTTTACCATTTCCCTTTGGTTGCTGATAAACAGTTTATACAGTTCGCTAAATATAATCTTGCTGTTGTCTATCTCATAAGGATTTACCAAATAATTATTTAATATTTCCTGTGCCTCTGTCCTTGTCGCATACATTCCAAGCGATTTTCGTTTCCCTGTGGCTGGATCAGTAACCCTTACCCAATACGGCTTGTTTTTCTTTGTCTTTGTTACACTCCCTTGCCTATTTGCTTTCTTTTTTCTTTTCATATTTCCCACCAATCCAAAAATCTAACTAATTAGGCACTACTTGCCTTTGTATTTTAATATCATTCTTTTAATAAATCAATATATTTTTTATCACTTGTAATATCTTATGTTTATTTTTATTTGAATATCCCTGAAGTCGTAAAAAGCCTTTTTCTTTCGTTTATCATTTCAAAAAAGGCCCTTATTTCCATATCATTTAGTTTCATTATACGCTTTTTGTTTACTATCGTTATGTACTTTAATACTGTATCAATATCTTTTTCAGTATCTTTCACTATTTTTACATCAATAGCGTTTGTTATGGTTTCCTTTTTCCATTTTTTCCAAGTCTTTTCTAGTTTGTCTATCTCTTTTTTTCTGATCCAATGTTCTTTAAAGTCCTCTTTAACTGCTAACAATAAATGTACGTGTGGCAATAATCGCTTTGAATATTTGTTGTACGATATTTCAACTATCTTTATATACCCCAACATTATCGCTTGTATGCTCTTTTTTCTCACAATCCGTGCCACTATGCTATTATTTTCCCCAACTTCATCACTTAGTTTTGTTAAATCTCCTATTTCCCTGCCGTTAAATGTCATCAATATATAACGGATTCCATTTTGTTTGGCTACCTTTTCTTTTAATTTTAAATATGTCTTATATTTTCTGTTTTCCCTGCATAATGGACACGTTTGCCGTTTACATCTCGTAACATAATTTATTTCCCCTGAACCGTATAAAAGTTCATTGTTTATACATTCCATTATTTCATCAACTTCATTTGTTTTTCTGTATTCTTCTATGATTTCTAATATCTCTATTATCCTATCTGTTTCAGCTTCTGTATATCTATAACGTTTAGGATAATTCTCCTCTTTTTCCATTCTTTTCACTTCCTACCCAATCTTTATCAAAATGTTAAATTTGTCGTGCATTCTCCCAATCATTTTCCTGAATAAATTATCTCTTATTTTTTTAAACAATAAAACATCAACATCATCATCTTTTTATTAGCCTTTTCCTTAGAATTATATAGTTTATTTCATATTTAAAGCCTTTATTTATGCTATATAGACTATATCTTTGAATGAAAAATGATTAAAAATGTAAAATTCGATCCCATTATAACTATATAAAGAAAACAAAAAAATTTTACCCAATTCTATTTATATATTTTTATTTAATATTTTATTAATCTTACATTTTTAGTTCGTTATGGTATCTAATCTTACATTTTTATATACTTCCTTTTATTCAAAAATTATAAAATTTGTTATGGTATTTAATATTACATTTTTTATTTGTTATCATTTTTAAAAATAGGGGCTTTTTATTGTTTTAATTGCTGTGATATGGTATAATTGATATATAAAATACACATCAATCTTATTAAAATCGCTTGCTATAACTCCCCCCTACGTTGTTATAACAAGCCATTTTTTTATTTTCCGCTCTTTTTCTTTGGCTTAAATACCTGTGAAGTGCTTCCGCGGTTTATTACACCGCATTTTTTACACTTTGTAACATAATATTTACAATCGCTTTCAATTCCAAATAAAAATGCTCCGCAGTGCTTACAATGTACTTCTTTCACCTCTATTCACCCCCATTATACTATGATAATCTTTCTCCATTGTCTTCGTTGTCCTCATCAAATATTTTCATAATTGCATTACTTTCGTTTATTACCGCTTCTAATGCTTTCCAGTCCAATGCAACATCTAATAAATCGGTTATTTTATCCACTAATTGATTTCTTTGGCTGTGTGATATAGGTAGACTGCATATATACTCTGACACATTATTAGCCCGTGCTTTCCATTCTTTAATCTTTTCTGCCTTTTTCTTTTCTCTGTCCTGATTAATTGCCAATGTAACTTCTTTTAATATTTCAAATTCTATCATTTTTCATTTCTCCAATCCTGCTTTAATTGTATGATAACGCCGTTATCTTGATACCTAGTTCCATTAGTTCGTAAACACTTCTTAAATGCCGTTCATATAGCCTATAATCGTCTATTTCCTCGTTAAGTTTATCTAATACAGCTTGTATATCCTCGTTGTAATTTTTATGATCCATTATTCTTTTAACACTTCTTTTAACGTTTTGCATATTCTTTTCTACCATTTTCATCACTCCCTATCTTCCTATCTGTTGGTATTCCTAATTTGATTAGCATTTGCTCCATTTGTTCTAAAGTTAATTTTTTTAAATCCTTCAATTATAACTTTCGCTCTTTCATTACTATTCTTAACTATTTTCCCCCTTATTTTCTGAATATTCCAAACTCCATACAGGCCCATTGTCTACGCTTTCAATCTTTTGCAATGCCTTTAACAGCACTTTGGCTTTGGTTTCTGTACGTTCTCTAACTTCCTGATATATAAGTGTAAATGGTATTTGTTCATTTATACATTCGTTTATAACAGCACTCATTATTAATTCAACTTGCTGTAATATTCCTAGTTGCCCTTGTGTCAATTCATCTCTTTTAAGCCCTTTCGGTATTCCTGCTATATCTCTGGCTAAATTTGTATAATGGATATAGTGAAACTTTTGTTTAGGTTTGCTTACCTTGCCGTAATATAAAAGGGCCTTTATATTCAACGTTTCAATGTTCCTAGTCGCTTTAGCCAATTCCCTTGCCTGAAGCCTTGTAAGTTCCTCTAGTTGTCTGTTTTGGTTCTCTAGGTAGTCTATATATCCAATTACGGCTTTTCTCACATATTTGCTTTCCCTCATTAGCACTTGTTTGGCTTGATTAAGGGCTAATACAAACATTTCGTTTTCTTTTCCGCTTTTATCTTTGTATTTGTTCACGTAAATTTTCACTTTATCTGTATCTGTATCTGTATCTTTATCTTTATCTTTATTACATTTCCCTAAGTCTTCACTAAGGTAAATTTTTAGCCCAGTTATCTCTTCTGAAAATTCATCTCTTATAACTTTTATAAAGTTATTATGACGTAATTTTATAAATTTTCCCCTTTTTCTTTCAGCTTCAGTTAATGTTCCAGCCTTTGCCTTTTCTAAATATTCCTTTTCCCTTAACTCATTGATTTTCTTTAATAATTCTAGGCTTGTTATCGTTTTATTTTTCTGGATCGCTTTCATTTTCATTCACTCCTATTTCTATATTTTCTAGTTCTATTAATTCCATTTCAGGTATTTCCAATAGTTCTGCTTCTAGTATTTCTAATAACTCTATTTTTATCCCCTCATCTTCATATTTTCTATTTTAGCCACTTGTTTCCCTAGTTCAAAGAACGTATCTTGCACGCCATTAATCAAATGTACCAATAAATCACTTGCCTTTTTATTGCTTTCTAGTTCGTTAAAAATGATGTTCCATTTTTCTTTGTTTTCCACTTCAAATTTATAACTTGCCCATTCTATTATACTTTCTTCCATTCCTTCCGCTTTTGCTTTCATTCCCTATCACTCCTATTTATCAAATACCTTTTTTGTTATTTTTTCTGCTTTTTCCAGTATATCAACAGCTATAACACTGTTGCACAAAACTTCATCAACATACATTTTCTCAATATTTTTTCTGTATTTTTCATATATTTCTTTTTCACTTTCTTGGCTTGTTTCATCTCTCATTTCGTTTATTGCTATTTTTACATAGGTAAATAATTCAGCCAATTTATCTTTAATCTTTTCATCTTTTTTTAGTAAACGGCTTTCACTTTCTCCGTGTGTTCCACTTTCTAATATTTCATCTGTAACTTCCATTACAACATCTTCAAAAAATTCTTTTCTTTCATTCATTTTCATCTCTAACACTCTCCTAATCTTAATTTATTTTGCTTATTAAATCCGCCCAAAAACTTCGGATCAACTTAATTAATGCCTTTAATCATTCTTTTTAGCCTGTTAATGATTTTCTTAGCCTCTTTTTCTCTAGCCTTTTCGCTATTTTTGTTTACCATTTCCAATGCTTCAAATTTGTGTTTCATTTTCCACCACTCCATTTCAATATTTAAATTTAACCGTTCTAGCATTATGTAGCACCGTTCACGTTGTATCTTAAAATTATTAAGCCCATCGCTTAACCTACAATCAAATATTAGTGTATTTTCTTATTGCCTGAAGTATATTGAATATGCCTGTTTATTTGCTTTGTGATATGTGTTATAATTGCTTATTCTGAAATTTAGGTATAAAAAAATACTACAAAACTCTTTTTGCATTTTTGCGAAGTTTGTAGTATAATCTATTTGCGACGTAGTTTATACTACAAGCCTTATATGACTTAATAGGTTGTATAGGGCTTTTTTTATGCCTTTTCAATAATTATCTTTTGGTTTTCGGTATCATAAATGATTTTAACTTCCCTATTATCCTCATTTATTCCAAATTCCTTTAAAAGCGGTATGGATAAATTGACTTTACAGCCTTTACCCGTTCCCATTTTTATAAAAGATATTTTGGCTTTTCTTTCGGTTTTCATATCCCTTTTCCTCTCTATTAAGTTCTAATATATTATATAACATTAGTACTTAATTGTCAAGTTATAATTTAAATTTTTTTATAAATTATACTACAAACTTCACAAAAATTTATTTGACTGTAATTGTCCGTTACCTGTTTATAGCAGGCCCGCTCAAGCCAAAAATGGCTTCATTTCCTGTATCATTCCGACACCGTAACTTTCCATTTTCGGATCAATCCAATAATAATGGTTCATCTTTTCCTAGCCCTGTATTTTGATTGATTCCATCCATCACAATTCTTACGCTTTCAGGAAATAACGTTGTTACTACGTTCAATAAGTCTTTACCGTAGTTATTGGCTAGTGCATATTTAAGCACGCTTTTAAATCTGTCCTTTGCCCTTACTGTCTTGTTGTAGTTAGTCATTCTAGTCTTTAAGTCAATGTGGTAACGTTCTTTAAACACTCTATAAACTTCATTGTATTTAGCCCCATAGTTTCCACCAGTTGCCCTTATAATTCTGTTTATAATGTCCTCTAACTGATACGGCTCTAGTTCTCCGTTAAGTCCTTTTATTATTTCACATTGGGCCTTATTTTCATTTCTCAATCTTTCGTTTTCAAGTTCTGTTTCAAGTGCCATTTTTAAGACTTCTATTTTAGTTAGTTGTTTAGGCTGTATTTTCCCAGTTACCACAATAAAGTAACTTTCAACTAACATATCTTGTATTTTCCAGCTTAATTCATCTGTAAATGTTTTGGTTAGTTTTAAATATCCTCTTTCGGTAAACAACTGTATTTTCTTTACGTTATTTGGTATAAAATCCTGGATCATAATTTTTGATTTAGGGATTTCATTTCTAGATATTGTAAAATAATCTAACCCTAAAATCATTTTATCTTTTATGTATTTAAAGTTCTGTGTAATTTCTCTTGGTTCTCTTTCGTGTAATTTTGCTATATCCCAAGCCGTTATAACCCTTTGCCCCTCATATTCTTTTGTTTCAATCTCAATCCCATTAATCATTATTTTGTTATTTCCTGCTAATATCGCTAGTTCTTTCATTTTCTATCACTCCTATCCATTTATAAATATTTCAACAACTTCATCATTAGTTAGATCCAAATAATCTTTAACCTTTTTCACTTCAGGTAAACTAAATCTTAATAGCCCATTTACCTTTTTACTTACACTAACCTTGGATAATCCCAATGCTTTGGCTAAATCCTTTTGTGTCTTTTCTTTCAATGATAATTTTGATTTTAAGATGTTTTTTTGTATCATTTCCCTTGCCTCCTTATTCGTTTATAAAGATTTCTACTACTTCATCATTGGTTAAATTAAAGATCTTTTTCATTCTAGCAATTTCTTTGTCTTTGAAACCTTTTCCATTGATTTTATTGGTAAATGCTGTTTTTGATAATCCTATAACCTTTGAAAAATTATCATAATTGAAACTGTATTCTTTTAATTTCCCCTTTAATTTGTTGTTTACCATTTATCTCACTCTCCTAAAAGTAATATTTTATGTTACCTATTCCTAAATAATAGTAACATATATTATTACTTTAGTCAATATATTTTTTATAAAAAATATAAAAAGTTGCTTTTTTTGTTACTTTTTGATATTATAGTATTAGAGAATTAATAATTAATATGGAGAAAAAAATGGAAAAAAAAGAAGAATTTATTGATTTTGAACATCTGGGAAAAGCTGTTAAATTTTTTAGAAAATCGAGGAAAATGACACAAAAAGAATTAGCGGAAAAACTAAATAAAACTCCCTATACAATAAAGCGATATGAAAAAGATGGTAAAATACCTTTAGAAGTAGCGAAAGAGATTATTGAAATATTGCATATTCCAAAGTTATTGCTTGCGGGTTTTATTATTGATATTCCAGGACTATCTAATGAAGTTTTAGATGTCGAAACACGGAAAGAACTTTTTTTTGATAATGATAAAGAAAAAATGGAAAAAGAAAATCGTGAAGATATATTAGAAAAATTAATCGTTAGTTTTGGTTATAAAATTTATATGAACGCTGATACTTTGGGAGAAGAAAATAACCTTTATATTAAAAGAAATGAAGAAAAATATGCTACTTCATTAGATAATTTTGGTTGTATTTTAGAAAAACTTATTGATATTATTGAGTATCATTTCAAATTAGAACTATCAAATTATAAAGTTGAAGAACTTCCACCAGACGATAACGAACCCGTAATACCTGCCGAAAGTTTGAAAAACTTTTTATTTGATAAAATGAACGAGGCTTTATATAGAAGTACTAACAAAAAAGAAAAAGATACTGATTGAATCCGGTTGGCAAAACTTCTGCCATCTCAAAATGACTGGGTAAAATACCCACCCATTTCACTGGGCCTTAATTAAATTCGCCACAACTGGCGAAGAAAATTCCCCGCAAATGGGGAAAAAACTCATTACCTTTGTTGGTGTATAAAATTTTTGATTTTTATAAAAATATGTTATATAATTAATTCAACGCTATTATATTGCAAGTTCTTTCGGGGGTATAGAGATATATCCCTTTTTTATTGTTTTTACGATCTATGTTAAATATAGGTCGCAAATAATCATTGATTACAGCCAATAGGGATAAACTCCCCTTTGGTTGTTTTTGTTTCTCCACTTGTGGGGAAAATTTAATAAGCAATATATTTTGCTGTTTGTCTTCGCCCTTATGGCGAACGTGATTTTATACCAACATTTTCCAACACGTCAACAAAAGTCAACAATTTCCCTTATAACTTTTTTCAGGATAAATAAGTGATAACCCTGATACGAAAAATTTTCGTACCGTGGTACGTGCCATAAATCAATTTTTGGTTTCCTAATTTTGAGAAACCAATCATATCCCCTTATATAAGCCAAATACAAGCCCATACAGGCTTTCCGTTCAATTCTTTAATTTTCCCTGCTTAACTCATTTATCATACGTGTGGCTTATCTATGTGGCTCTAATAGCATTGTAAACTTAGCAATACTTAAATTTACAAGGGCCTTTTCTCCTTAAAGCCCGAATAGGGGGCTAAATATTAAAAAATAAAACATTTTTTTAATGTTATTCAAAATTAATAGTGTTAGGTTTTTATATCCGCACTCCCAATCTAACTTAGGGCTTTTATTTTTTTATACCCTAATTCAAGTTTAGCGTTTCCAGCAAGTTAAAAATTAGTATTTTTTAGTAATTTATAATTTTAACTTCTCAATCTATTCTTAAAACGTTCTCTATTGGGTCTAGGACTTCGCTCACGTTTGATAATCTGATTTTTGGTATAAAACTATGTCTAGGGTATTCAATGTTCTTAAATCACTTATAAATTATCACTAATTAGTGATATTTTCAGATATTCGGGTTTTTATAGGCTTTTTTGTAATAGGCTCATTTGTTATTAGCTTTTTTGACTAACAGTTATTACTTAAATTTCAGTAATAGGGGTTCATCTTTATGAAGAACGTTCCCGCCCAAATGTTTTTTCAGGACGGCTAATTTTTCAGCAGTCCCGTTATTCAAATTTGAGTTGTCTTATCTAATATCTGATACGGATATTTTCCGTACCTGATATATAAATTTCATATACCAGTTTTTATATTGGATCTAATACGGAAATTTTCCGTACCAGCTTTTATAATTTCTTTTTCAATGTTTATTCTTAAAATCAATTTTAAAGTGCCTCACGTTCCGCTCACGTTCGTTTGTAAACTTTTTGGTATTAAATAATGGTTAAGATATAAAATGTTCTTAAATCGCCCTTAAAATTATTAGCAGCTAATATTATTTCCCCTAAATGTCGTTTTTTTCCTAAAAAATTATTTTTATAACTCGCTTTAACATAGCATTTTAACTATATTTTTAGTAATAATACCTATAAAAAATCGGACAGGACATAGAATTTTAAAAAATTGGTGTATATATTTTTTCTGGGGCTTCGAACCCACTCGCCTTGTAAAAGTTTTCTGGAAGTACCTTTTTAGGATTTTATTTTTTTTATAAAAAAATCGCAGTTAATCCAATAACTACGATTTAAGTTAATAGGCCCATTATTCTTTTTCTTTATTGCCTTTGTCTTTATTTCTTAACCCTAATGAAACGGCTAACATTCCAATAGCCCCAATCATAGAGGTATAACCCTCAAGGCTTTTGCCTATGCTTAAAAGATATATACCGCCAATTATAGCTGATAAAACAGCAATACCGCCAATTATCTGCCCTAGGATTTTTGAAACTATTGCACCATTTACAAGTTTTTCTTGATTTCTTTGAAACGTTTGCGATTCCTGCATTTCTATCTTTTGCCTGTTTTTCTGTTGCCGTTCTGCCATTGCCACAATCCTGCTGGCTAACCCCTTTTCAATATTTTCGTATCCTTGTAATTCCTGATAAGTGGGTATCGGTGCTGAACGTATAGAGACACTTTGGATCTGTGTTTCTGTTTTGTGATTTTTAGGGGCTTTTGCTATTTGCTTTTTATTTCTTTTCACCATTCTATTTACCTACTTTTTGACACTTGCTATATTCTTTCATTGCACTTCTTATATCATTTCCAACTTTTTCCCAATCCGATTTTAATGCTTTATAATCATCTTTTTCAAAATTAGAATTTCTTTTCAACGATATTTCAGGCTGATAAACTATGTCCGCTATTCCCTCAATAAAGGCTTTTAAATTACTGTTCATAATCTCCCTCCTAATTTTGATATAATTTATTTTACCTTTTTTATTTTAAAAGTGCAACAAAAATTTAATCTTTTTAAACAATATGGATTATAAATATTACAAAATGTTTATTTTAACTTTAAGTCAATAAAAAAAGCCAATTTTCATAGCAGGCCCATTATTATTCTAGTATTTAATTTTATTCGTTCGTTCGCTTTTTAACGTTCGCTATGTCATTTTGTGTCATCGCCATTCATCGTTTGCACTATTCTCTAACTATTATATTCATTGCCTTTAAAATACTTTTTAATGTTCTAATGTTCGTTCGCTTTTGGTGCATTTACTGAAAAAAATTGCCATTTATTTTATTTTTTGTTACCACTTCCAACACTTATCAATCCTGCTTTTGCTTACTGTTTGCACCAGTTTTCTTTTTGGTGCAAATTCTATTTAATTGGTGCATTTGTTGCCAAATTTTGCCATTTATTTTATTTTTGGTTACTATCTCTAACCATTGTATTTATTATATTTGTTAATATTTTGCAACCGCTAGAACTGGTTGCATTTTCGGTTCTAACTGGTTGCATTTTAAATATTTATTTGGAGTAGTGCTAACAAATATCACTACTATGCTTTGGATTGGTAATATTATTATACCATATTTTCTTTAAGTTTTGAATCGTTTATAAAATATCAAATAAAAAAAGACTATCCGTTTTTGGATAATCTTTATTTTTTTTATTAGTTAGATTTTCTTTTTAGAGTTGCAATGTAGTGATATTTTTTTGGTACTCGCAACCCCCCATAAATAGCGGATTTATTTTTTTACTTTTTTCCGTTGGTTACCCGTTGGTTACCTTTTCAATTTTAACCCCTATAAACATTGGCTTTTCGTTAAAAAAGTAGTTTTTTCTTCAAAACTCCTTTTTAAATATGCTATCACAAGGGTAGCATATTTTTT
>ERZ773073.316-NODE-316-length-27126-cov-21.450667_pt1 | contig 27126 bp, 29 predicted proteins | sample MGYA00580616_ERZ773073 | MGnify/ENA primary metagenome ERZ773073 (study PRJEB29015, sample SAMEA2737960) | human oral metagenome | biome: human oral; feature: human-associated habitat; material: dental | place: China | collected 2131 ...
TCGTGAGGAAAAAGAAAAGTTAAATGCTAAAGAATTATACGAGTTATTGTATAATCTAGAAGAAAATGAATAAAAGTCTATAGAGCCTTTAAAATCAAGGCTCTATTTATTTTACTTTCCGTTGGCTTTCCGTTGAATGTTATATACTCATAAATTTACTGAATTTTTCAGTAACATCTTTCTTTTTATCTTCAGTGAGATGTGTATATACATCTAGTGTTGTTTTTATATTTGAGTGACCTAACCTATTTGAAATATCTTTAATATCAACACCACTTTCATATAATAGAGTAGCGTGAGTATGGCGAAAACCATGAACAGATATCTTTTTTAGGCCAGGAAGTTTCTCATGAATGAGTTTTGAGTAATAACATATCCTTGAAATAGTTAAATCAAAAATAGATGTATCAATTGGGAGAAAAGTACTTTCTTTTCTTAATTGTTTAACTACATTAACTGTTTCATCATCAAGATAAATAATCCTATTACTTGCTTGTGTCTTTGTTTCGGATATTCGATAACCACCTTTTATAAAAGTCATATTTTTACTTACTGATAGAGTTTTGTTTTTTAAGTCAACATCTTTCCAGGTTAAAGCACATAGTTCACCACGTCTAACACCAGTAAATGCTAAAACCCTAAAAATGCAGTATATCTCAAAAGAAAAATTGTCTTTTACTAACCTTAAAAACTCTAATAGTTCATTTTTACTATAGTAATTATCTTTTCTTTTTTCAATAGCACGAGGTATATCAGTGTATTTCATGTAATTGGTACTTATTATTTCTAGTTTTATCGCATAATCTAAAACCAAATTTACAAGTGTTCTGTATCTTTGAATGGTAGATTTTTTAAATTTTTTTGCAAAGTCATTAATAAATTTTTGACAAACTACCAACTTTATATCCTTAATCTTTATATTAGCAAAAAACGGCAATATATGTTGTTTAAAATATTTAGTATTAGCATAGTATGTGGTATCTTTTACTTTACGTTTATATTGCTCTATAAATAGATCATATACATCTTGAAATGTGTAATCTTGATTAGTTTTAAAACCAACCTCTAAAAACTCACTTTTTAACTTAATGTAGTAGTTCTCCGCTTCTTTTTTTGTTCTAAAACCTTTTTTTGATATTCTTTTTTCTTTACTAGTAAAAATATCTTTCCCTATGTAGTGATTTTTTATTTCATAGTATTTTTTATTGTCTTTGTCTATATATTCTTTAATCATTTTTATCAATCCTTTCACTAGTACCAGTAGTTTTATAAATTAATAAATGATTAGGTAAAAAACACGCCATATAATTGACGTGGTAAGACTTTTAAAGGGTAGGGAATGTAATTACACCTTTTGATGATTAGAACGCTTAGAAGCGGTTTAAATGACTGGTGATTTTAAGTAAGTATATAAAATATTGATGTAACAGCATTTATATGGTATAATACTATTATATTCTTTAATAAAGTATGTTTTTCATTTTTATTAAATCCGTAAAGCGCTAGTAATTATTTACTGGTGCTTTTTTATGATTAATAAAATAAAAAACCGTTGGCAAACAGTTACCAACGGTTGAGAGCATGCTGCTCTAGTTATGATTTGCGATAGATACAATTAAGTATCTATGTTAGTAACTTAATTATATAATAAAATATGAAAAAAATCAATCACTTTATTTATTTTTACTCGTCAAAAATAAATCTTTAATCCCATTATCAATTAATTCAAGTATTTCGTTTGTTACGCTTACTTTTGTTAAAGGGTCTAAGTCATCTTTTCGTTTGAAGATTTTATTTTTATCTATTGTGGTAATGGCATCTAATTTTATATACGTATCTTTGTCTAAGTCTTTAGAGTATTTTTCAACTCTTTTTAATGCATTTAAACTAATTTCTTGTGATAGTTTAATTTCTTTATATACATTATGTAATTTATCTAATTCATCATCTATTTCGTTTAATTTTTCATAATCTTGATTTTCTTCAGCTTTTTTTGATTGTTCTCGTAATACGTCTAAAACATCTTTAGCTTTGTTGTTTGTATCTTCAAGTTCTTGGTTTAGTTTAATAGTAAGAAAAAGAGTAGCGGCTGCTAAAGCTCTAGATATACTAGAATTTAATTTTAAGTTCCTTGATCCTTTTTTAGATGTTAATGGAACAACAGTAATGGTATTTTCTTTTCTATTATCGTAATTACTAAGTGTGATAGCATAGTGATACGAAGAAAATTCAGAACCATAATTTATACCAAAGTCAGCGTATACCAATGTTCCCCGGGGAAATACGCGGTTACGTCTTCTTATCCCCTTTATATCTCTTTCAAGTTGAGTAACATAATTTTTCATGCTGGAACCTAGTCTTTTAGTTTTAAAATGTTCAGGATTTTCATTAGTGATTTCTTTCATTTTATCAGTTGCTTCTTCAAGTTTTTCATTATTTTTTAGTTTTAATTCTTTTTTATCCATTCTTTTCACCTTTCTTATACGGGATATTCAGTGAACAACACCGCTTCTTTAGTGGTTGTATACTATCAGTTGATAACCAGTAGCATGGAAAAAATAGCGTGATTTTCTATTTTAAACTGTTAACTGTTGGGTGCCAGTTTAAAATGTTAATTACTAACGTTTTTTCTTTTTTTGTTTTTTCTTATTTTTGTTTACTTTTGATTTAACCTCTACTGTGTTTTCGTTGCTATCTTTTTTTAGATTATTTTTTAATTTTTCTTTTTCTTTTTCTTTTTCTATTTCAATAGCATAGTTAACTACATCTAATAAAACAATAGTATTATTATCTATTTTTTTATAGAAGTGTTCAAATACTCTGAATAATGTGCTAAGAAAGAAAATTATTAATACACCAATAATTATAGGTGTTAATATACTATCAAAAGTAATTATTTCGCTTGCTTTATGAAGATTTTGAGCTAATTCTTTTTCAAAGTCACTAGGTGCATTATTATTTTTTGTCTTTAGTGTTGCTTCTGAAAATAAATTTGCTATTATTCCTGAATATATGCCTGAAAATGCACTCGAGATGATACCTGCTATATAGACAATTACAAACCCAAGATATTTAAGAAAATCATCACGTAAATCTTTAGGAGTATTAAAATATTCTTCTATGTTAGCTTTGATAGAAAACAATTCTATTAATTTTTTATTTTTTAAGCCATCTAAAACACCCTCACTATCTTTATTAGAAAGTTCATTAACATATTTTATAGTATGTATTAACTTGCAATGTTTCTTCGATAATTTTTCAAGGATACAAGAAATTGAATTTTCTTCCTTTTTCTTGGATTTAGCAAATATATTTATTTTACTACTTACATATTTAATCAATATTTTTATACATTTAGAGAATGAAATTAATAGACCGATAACTAATAGTATTACTACAGTGTATAAAATATAATCCCCTAACAACTTAAAAATATTAGATGTTATGTTTATCATTATTATTCTCCTATTTATCTAAATTTTTTATCATATTTATAATTGAAAAATACATTATTCCAACCTACCAATAATAGGTGCTATATACTTGCAGTCTGGTATTTCAGTTATTTTAGTTATTTGATAAGAGTTATCGTGGTTTAAAATAAAGTATTCAGCTTCTATGTTAAGTGGGGTATTGTTTATATCTTGATAGTTAGCTAAAATATATGTTGTTTCAATATCTTTAATATATATTCCATATAGATTTTCATAATTTAAAAAATTATATTTGTTAAGTTTTAAAGGAATATCGTATATTTCCCCTATTGACCAAAGATGTGTATTGTTATTTACATGGTATATTAAATTATCGAGACTTAAGAGATAAATCTTGTGAGAGTTAAAAAGCACATCGATTTCATCACTTTTAAAATAATCATCTTTATTCATTAGAAAAACAAGATCTTTTAAAATTTCAGAATATATGCAAATATCTCTTATTTCTATGTTATATTTTACTTTTTTTATGATGAAACTTAAAGATTTAGCATTTTTTATTTCTTCAGTTTCTTCATCAAAATATAGTAATGTTTCATTGGATTTATAAAAAGGTTTAAAAAACAACTCTAAATAACTACTACGATCGGCATCACCAACAATGATATGCTTATAATAGTGTTGCGCTAACTCAATATTATCCTCTATTATTTTTAAATTTAAATGTAAAGAAACTTTACATTTATTTAAATATTCATAATAACATCCAGTAAATAATTCTTGAATATAAGTTATATTAAATTTTATTTCCTTACCATTTCTATACTTTTCAAAGAACAAATATTCTAAGTTAGATTTATTTGAATTAGAAAATCTTTCATTTATAAATACAGGAGCACTTGCAATTTTAAGTAATTCATAAAAATTATTGTTAATAAATTCTTTAACATCACCATATAATAACTCGTTTACAGTCATATTGCCTTTTTTTGCTATTATTTCTAATCTTGAACGATTAGGGAGAGAGGTACCATTTTCCCAACGTAAAACAATACTCTTTGATGCGTTTAAGTTATCAATTTTTCCAAACTGTTCTAAAGTCAAATTTAAACTATTTCTTATATTAAATATACGTTTACCGACTTTAATTTTATCTATATTAAATTTCATAGAATACATCCTTTTTTTATTTCTTGATACCATTATACAATATTTTTTATAAAAAAGAAATAAAAAGTTACGAAAGTTACTAAAAAATTCAACTTTATTGTTGACAAATAAAAATTTAGGAGAAAGAATTTAATTTAAAGTTACGAAAGTTACTTTTTAGAAGAGAGAGGAGGTAAAAAATGAATGCAGTTAAAATTAATAAAGTAAAAGCTTTTAGAGAAGTATTAAATAAAAGTCAATATGAAATGGCTATTCTTTTAAATATCTCACAAGGTACTTATTGTAAAAAAGAACGTAGACGTAAATTTACGGACGATGAAAAAATTATATTGACTAATTATTTTAAAGAGAACTTTCCTAATGAGACATTGGAAAGCATATTTTTTTAAAATTAATGTTACGAAAGTTTCGAAAAAAACCTTTCAAGTATCGGACGTCCAAATCAGACTACTTAAAAGGTTATAAGACAAGTATTTAATTAAAAATACTTTCTTACATTATACCATAAGAAAGGAATTAAAAGTATGGAAAATAAAGATTTATACATCAATACATTATGTTTTGCAGTGGTATTCATACCATTTATAACAGCTTTAGTGTACATAACAGCATTATTTATGGACAGCATTTATTAAGGAGGGTGAACTCATGGAAGTAGTTTTATCAGAAGCACAAAGTGAAAAAATTAAAGATCAATTAAATTTATTAATTGATGAAGTTATTACAAACCGTATTGAGAAGATAAAGCCATACAAGAGGTATCTAACAAGAGTTGAATTACAAAAGTTTATAGGTATAGGTGCTAGTAGTATGGAGATATTAAAACAGAACGGCTTACAGTATGCAGTATTGGGTAATAAACATCTATTTGATACAGAGGACGTTTACGAGATACTGAATAATTTAAAAACAAGATAAAAAATACAGTACCAGTAGTTTTATAAATTAATAAAGGTGGTATTATTACCGCTTCTTAAAATAAAAAAAATGGAGAAATAAGAATGAATAAACAAGAAATAATTAAAAGAATTGAAGATATAGAACAAGGGTTAACAAGTTTACAGCTTACGATGGAGTTATTATCTACTCATTCAGAAGTAATTCAGATGTTTACAACTGACGATTTAAACAGTTTAAACCTACCAACTGATGTATTATGTAACCACTGGGATAAAGTAAAAGATGGTTGTAATTTACACAAGTTAACCTCTGCCATAGCTATTAATTCATCAGAAGAATTATCAAGTATATGTTACGAAAAACTAGACGAACTGAAAAAGGTGATAAAGGATGTGATGTAATTTGAAAGAATATTATTTCTATAAACAAAAAGGCTTTAATGCTAATAAAAGAGAAGAAATACAAACTAATTTTACACCTTTTGAAATTTTAACAAGGTATCAACCTAAAGATTATAATTTACCTAATGTATCAAATGAACAGGTAGAAACATATAAGTCAGAACTAATAAAGAAAGCTAAGGAAAAGAATTTTACTCTAAATTACAGAGAACAAGATTATTATTATCTAACTCAATGTAAGGAAATCAAGAAAGAAGCAGAATACTTTCTAATAGGTAAATTTGACAAAGTAAATGGTAAAATTTCAACCAAGAAAGAAGATTATATATATAAATACCTTGCAGTATTAGATTATGAAAACTTATCATTTACTACTGAAGAGTTTTATAAATTAATTCAGTCTAAACTAGCTAATTACTCATATATGATATATAAATCAGTATCGTATACTGAAATACATCCAAGGTTTAGATTAATAGTTGATACTGATAGAGAAATGAGCGAACAAGAAAACACATCAACTATCAAAAGTATTGCTAATCTAATAGGAGTTGAGCCAGATACAGCAAGTTATACCTATAGTCAAATACAAGGTTTGCCATTAACTATAAATGGTAGTGAATATAAACCTATAATAAATCATAGTCTACCTTATCCAGTGCAAGAAGCGGTTAAAGAAGAGAAGAAAGTAAAAGTAGAGTATACCGCTTCTGATGTGAGCTTATCAGATGAAGACTTCAAAGAAATGTTTATCAGGTATTTAGAGTTAGATAATGAGAACATAAACACCGGAAATAGTGAAGAATATAACCGAGCTTTAAGTATATTATTATCCTTAGTACGTGATTTTTGTTACAAGGTTATAAGCTATGATGTTGTATGTGAGTGTTCTGACTTATTAGCGAATATCGGAGCAAATCCCAAAAAATACCGAGAAGATAACCTAAATAAAATCAATCATGCTATTAAATGTTGGCAAAACAACCCTAATTACTTTAAAAACGAGAAAAGTTATTTGTTACAAAGGTTTGAAATAGTTGGGAATGAGAAAGACAAAAACTTTACATATTTAGTAAACTATAAGCTAAATAAACCTATTTCATGTACTGGTGAGCTTCACTGGAGATTGTTTACTATAGGTGAACAGTGGAGAGTTGAAAATACCAAAATTGATAAGGACGGTAACGAAAAAATACTAGTAATGAATTTTAATATTATTAGTAACATACTTAAAAAGCATATCCCTATGAGGCTAACAGGAGAAACTGAAGATACATCTATTATTTACAGTTATAATTTTAGCGAGGGAATCTATACAGGACAAGAAGCATACATTAATAGAGCCATAGCAAAATTAGAGTTTAGGTTTGACCCTAGAAAGTATACACAAGTATACAAGTTTTTAAAAACTCAACTACCATTTTCAGCTAAATTAGAAAATAAAAATCTAATTGCAGTAAACAACGGAGTATTTGACTGTAGGACTAAACAACTTGAGCCATTTAATCCTAAATATTTCATAACTTCTAAATTAGCTACAAATTATAATTCGCACGCTATTAATAATTATTCGGTTATAAAAGAAACTTATTTTGATATTGATAAATGGTTTCTATCCATTGCAAATAGTGATGTGGAGTTAGTTAGAGTGCTTTGGGAGATGATAAACGAAGCTGTAAATCCTAATCATACAAGAGAAAAAATGGCAATACTATATGGAGAGGGAAACAATGGAAAAGGTACGTTTCAAGCAATGCTTACTAATCTAATTGGTATAGAAAATATTAGTACCTTAACACCTCATGAATTTAGCGGAGAGTTTAAACTAGAAATGCTACAAGGAAAAGTTTGTAACATAGGTGATGATATTAGTAACAAATATCTTGATGATGTAAGTAATTTAATGAGTATAGTTACTGGTGATCCAGTGGCAGTAAATAGAAAAGGTAAAAGTGTTATTACAGCAAGGTTTAGATTATTTAATATATTTAGTGCTAATAAACTTCCTAAGATAAGGAATAAAACTCAAGGGGCATATAGACGGCTTCTAATACTACCATTCAAAGCAGATTTTAACGGTCAAGTACAAGATAGACGTATTAAAGATGAATATTTGAAAAACAAAATTATATTAGAGTACATACTTTATCAAGCGTTACATCTGGACTTTGAAAAGTTTTCTAATACTAGTGCAATGGAGCATACGCTAGAAGAATATAAAGAAGATAATGATTATTTATATAGCTTTGTTAAAGATTGGTATGTACATAGAAAATTACCTCTAGTAGAGCGTGTACCACTACCACTGGTGAAAATAGCATTTAATAGCTATCTAGCAACAAATTTCTATGATTATAAAATTACTAGTGGCTTTGGAAGAGACTTAGTTATACACCTTAATAATTACCATAAGGAAATAGGTTATAGGTATAAGTTAGAACGTATAAAAATGAGAGTTGAAGACCGTAAAGGAATAACTAAATATTTGCCAGTGGTAGAACATTCAGGAAATATACCCGATAACTCAGTACACTGTATAGTAAAAACACAATAATTTTAAGTTTTTTAAAAGGTAACCTTGATTGATTTTTAGGTTACCTTTGCAGAAAAGTTATTATAGCAAGGTTTAAAGGTGATATTCATAAAAAATAAAGTAACCTATTTTTTAGTGTAGGTCACCATTAAAAAACGCTTCATAGCAAGGTTTACTAACTATAAGGTTACCTAGTTACCTAAATATTTATATTTAGAAAGATTATATAATAAATATATAGGTGTTACACGTAAATATAAAACAACTTTGGTGTTAAGGTCACTAACAACCTTGAAGCTAAAAAACGTTGATACAACTGAAGTTATGGCGGTTACCTAAAAGGTAACCTAAAGGCAACTTTTTATAGTAAATATACATGAAAATGTACAAAATAACAAAATTAAAAAGGAAATAAAAAAATGAACATAGAAAAAATCAAACTGGACTTAGTAAAGTTAATAAAACACAAGAAAGATGTAAGTTTTATAGAAATAGAAAATTATTTTGATGAAATAGGATTTAAATACCAAGGTGATATATCAATATGTAGAAAGAATGAAAATATCACAATATGGGTAGGTTGGAACACTAGAGTAACTGAGCTAATATATGACTTGTTAAATAGTGAATTAATCACAATGAGACCTACTACCAAACTAATATATATCATTGACGGAAAAATACTAACTTTACCAGTATATAAAGGTAATAAACCTTATGAACAATGGTTACCAGTAGAATTTAATTAGAAAGGAGAAAAGTAATGTACAAAATAACTAGAGTAGAAGAATTACATAGATGTTTTAACTTAGTTACAAGGAAAGTAGATAGTCAATATACATTAGATAAAGCAATTAACGACTATGTAAAATATCACTTAAAAAAACATGAATTTTTAATACATGTAGAATATTTTAAAAATAATGAATACCATTCAACGTACCCAGAAGTAGCTTACTTACACATAGGTACATTAATCCAATAGAAAGGGAAACAATAATGCAGTTATCAAGAAATCAACTAATAAAACTAGATCTTCTAATTGAGCGTTATATGGACGATAATACCATTAAAGAAGCCAAATTAATAGAAGATTATCTAAAACATTACCCCGCCAAGATAAGTGATGTTTTGGTAACTGTATACTTTAGTTTATCACGTATACCTAACGAGAATGAGAGAAAAATAATTGATGAACATAAAGTAAAGTTGTTTAACTTATTACAAGAGAAAGGATATATCATGTATGAGGAACAAAGAACCACCGAGCAGATAACCCCAGAAAACCTTAAAAAACCTAACACTGAAAAAGTAGTTGAACAGAGAACGAACAGTGAAAAAATAGAAAAACTGAATAGATATAAAAATCTAACTGAAATAGTAGAGGCTCTAGATGATAGGTTGTATTTGCTTATAGAGAAGGAAGAAAGTCAATCACATGTTAAACCTGTTGACTACTCAAAAGAAAAAACTAAGAGAAGTACAAAACGATATGAGTTTAATGGTATTAACCTATTATCTGCAATACAAGAAACGGAAGAACAACTAAAGCATTATATATCTGAATTACAGCAAGAGAGAAGTTATTTACTAGATGTATTCAATAAGGTTTCATGTATAAGAACAAGTGAAGTATATCGATTGAGATACATAGAATTAAAAACATGGAAAGAGATTGCAGAAGATTTAAGAATGAGCGTAACATGGTGTAAAAAACAACATGATGAATACATTGAAGAGTTAGAGTTATAAAATAGCTTATCTGAATGCTAAGAAATGCTAAGGTTAAAATGTATATAGAGGAAAAATAAGAGTAATGAACAGTGAAGACATCTATTTATTAGGTGTCTTTTTCTTTTCCCTTAGAAGCGGTAATATGCAGTTACTAGACCGCTTCTGAATATAAGGTAATAATTACAGCAGGTGGTGGAATAATCATGTTATATGGCGATTATATAGATAAAAATCTTGTCAAAACTTGACAAATAAAACCTATAAATGTTGGCAAATGTTGGCATAAAAACCTATATATCATTAAAATTGATAATTATTACTAAGAAAACCTAAGATGAAAAAATATAGTAAATAGTTTCTATCCTGGAAAAAATGTTATTTTAAAGGGGGGATAGTACCTCTCTACTATGTTGTTCGGACTTCACGCCGTCACTGTACATATTTTTTCGTGCGAAAGTTAAATTGTTGGAAAATGTTGGTGTAAAATTTCAGAAAATATGAATAAGAAAAATTACTATAAATAATAGTGGTAGTAGCAGAAAAAATTAATAGTTACAATACTATGTGGCATTAGATATTATCCTATTAATTGCTATTTTAAAATTAACTTGACTTTATTTATAGAATAAATTACAATTAAGTAACATTAGGTATAATACCATTACGGAATGGAATTTACTAAAAAGAAAGTAGTGATATTATGAAAACAGTAGATAATTATCTAGATAATGATGTGAAAGTTCTTTTAGATAAAGAAAGTTTAAAATATGAGAATTTCCCTATAAACATTGATAAACCTGAAATAGATGTAGAAAAAATAGCCAATGAGCTAGGCTGTAAAATAGAATATAAGTTTTTAATTTCAAAAGCAGGTACTCATGATTACGAAACAAGTATAATTACAGTAAATGCTCTAGATCCAGTGTATAGACAAAGATTTACAATTGCTCATGAAATAGGACACAAAGTTTATAATCACAAAGGAATCAGGAATCGAATAACTCAAGACCAAATCGACACTATTATTCAAAATGAAGACTCTTATTTCGATGTTTTAATCGAAAGACAGGCTAATAGTTTTGCTTCAAAATTATTGATGCCTGAAAAATTACTTACAGAAGTAAAAAATAAGTTAGAGAATAATAAAGAGATTAGAAGCGATAGGCAACGAATAATTAAATTAGCTGAAAAATTTAATGTTTCATATATTGCTATGGAATATAGATTGAGAGCGATAAATAACAATGAGTAAAAAAAATTATAAAAAAATCAAGGAATATTTAGATACCGATGATGCATTATTCAATACACTTACTATTACTATACCATTGGTAGGTTGTATAGATAATAGTGATAATCCTTCTAAAAAATATAAGATATCAAAATTGGAATGTAGTGACACTGATAATTCTGATTTCGATAGTATTCGTGATTATATTGATACAATAAATACTGATCTTTTAAATAAAGACAATACAGGTTATAGATCAGCTGATAAGGGAACTGGTTGGAGTATATTTTTCCTTATAAAAGAATTAATCCAATTTCTTTCAAGCGATTCCTTAAGTTTTAATTACTATAGAGGACAAAGAAATGGTAAATGGAAAACTTTACCTTCAGCCTTTAGAAATATAGAGAATGATTTTGGCATTGAATATTATTTAGAATTCGAAAATATCTACAAAGAAATATATAAAAAATATCCTGAAAAGATTAGTTATCATAAATTTCCAGAAGTATCTCAAATAGAAGATTATAATAATTTAATACGAGAAAGAGGTCAACAGTTATCCTTATTGCAACATTATGAACTTTATACTCCCCTTTTAGATATTACTTCAAATCCATATATAGCGTTACTATTTATGACTAATGGTGAATTAATAGACCCCCAGCTAGAGTTTTATGATGTTTCTAAAACTCCCTTATTTATGGAACCTGTAAAAAGTCAATTAAATAATAGAATTTTTGCTCAAAAGGGTGCATTTTTAAATTATGAAATGCTTTTGTCTAAGAATGATAAAAAAGAAACTATATTATCAGAATTAGAAAATGATAGTAGTTTAAAAATACCAAGAATAATACTTAAAATTAAATTTCAAGAAAAGAAAACTTTGAGCGACTATAAAAAAATGTATTCAAAAATTGATCAATTTATAAAAGTAAGAGATTCTTGTACAGATGAGAATATTAAAAAATTAATAGACTCTCATATTTCAATGCTTTCAAGCCTACCTAAAACTAAGAAAAAGTTAAAACTACAAGTAGAATTAGCGTACGCAGATGTACAGAAACATCTACGTCGTAAATTATTTGAATTTAAATATTTGGAGGACGATTTATTTCCTGACTTTGAAGATTTTTTAAAAAATAAAATGAAACTTTATAAAGAGTCGAAAAAATGTTAAGTTAGATAGTTTTTTCTTTATATTTACTTAATATCATTACTGTGTAAAAAACAATTAATGCAGTAATTAATCATTAAAATATATTTGTTTATTAATCCCTTTGATATGTGCAAGATAATTGAATATATTTTGACCATGTTTTTAAGAAATTATAGGAGATTATTGAGTATATAACAGTAAAAAAAGTTGATATATCAACTTTTACAAACTATTACTAATCTGTGAAAATTTCAAAGTAAAACAGATGATGAATTTAAAAAGTATTGCCAATTGGCTAAAAGGGTGGGACTTCCGAAACCCGATAGAAATTCAAAAGTAAGACCACTACACGAAAATAAAGCACTTAGTAAACTTTGCTAGGTGTTTTTTATTATTTAATTAAAGAAGTAAAGAAGTGGTATAAAATACATACAATTGCTGTTTATTTAAGCGTTAGACTACTTTAAGAGGTGAAATGGTATATTTATATCAAACAACAAACTAACCATGTTATACGGCGTTTAAATGGCTATAAGAAGTTAATAAATAATATCTATAAATGTTGGAAAATGTGAGTGTTAACCATGTATATAAAAAATGTTGGAAAATGTAGGAATAAAATTCAATATAGGTAAAAAATGTTGGAAAATATTGGTGCAAAAACTTATATATGTTGTTAAAAACCTCAGAAAACCTAAGATTAATTTATATACAGGTAAATGATTTATATTGTTTTTAATTAGAATGAAAAAGAATGATAGGGCGGAAATAGAGTGATAAGAAAATACTACAAATTACTACATTTTGATATTATAAAGAAGAGGTTATAACAATACAGTAATGAAGCATGGGGAAATACCTGTACACCTTGTAAAAGCAAATATAAGCCTTGTAAGAAGTTAAGGGATGTAACTATAAGGAAAAGTGAAATCAGAACGCTTAGAACGTAAAATATAACGTGTATATTTATTAGGAAAATGATATAATTAGATGAACGATATATGATATTATAAGGAGTAACTTTTATGATTGATGATAAATTACTATATGAGTTCGATGAACATGCAACAGATAGTAGATATACAGCATCTGAAAATCTTTATCCTGATCTTGACATGGGAAAATTAAGTAAATATATAAAAAATAACAATTTAAGTTGGAAAGACTTGACGGAAGAAAAAATAGAAGAAATTTTAAAAAAAGAAGAACTTTATAAACTAGACGAGCTTTCTCCAGATGGTACATTTACAACAGGAGAAGATATACCAACACATTTTAATATAGGTAAGTTGAGAGAATATGTAAAAAAGAACAATATATCTCTAGATGATTTAACAGAAGAAGAAAAATATAAAATATTAAACACTTAGTAAATTTTGCTAGGTGTTTTTATTATTTAATAAAAGAAGCGATATAAAGTACATATAATAACTGTTTATTCAGGCGCTAGACCGCTTCAAGAGATAAAAGGTATATGTACATCAAATAAGAAACTAAATTCGTTATATGGTGTTTAAATCGTTATAGATACGATATAATAAATACTAAAAATATTAATCAGGTATTTTTTTGTCCTGACTGTTGACGAGTTGAAAAATTTATGATACAATAATCTCACAAAACAATCAGAGCGTTTTTAGTCCTGATCGGTAAAATAAAAAAGAGGAGGTTTAAATGATGAAAAATTATTTAAACAAAATATTAAATACAAATAAAAAAGAGGAGGCGTTTATACTGGATCATGGAAAATTGGAAGATGGAGAGTTAAAATATAAAGACGACTATACAAGTTATAGTTGGAACACTAGGCAGAATAACAGAATAAAAGTTGGAGCTTTAGTTCTAAATCGACGTCCAGGTAAACTGAATAAGGATAGAAAATTTGAGATATACGGAGGCGGCCGTATAACTCATATAACTGAACCAGATAGTGAAGGGAATGTAGTAGCAACAATTAGTGATGCGTTTAGAATAATTCCTTCAATTAGACAAGGTGATCAGTTTATAGAAGACTTTCAATGGGCACATAAAAATAAAAAACCAGGAACGTGGGAACACTTCTGGAATCAGTATGGTATAAACTCAATTTCTTTTGACGACTTTAAAAAAATAGTAGATTATGCTAATTGCTTACCTTTTGATCAAGAATATATGTTACAAGATGATGATATTTCGGAGATTCAATTAAAGAATCTTCAAAGTAATCAAAAAGAAAACTTTGAAGTTACTGAAGTAGTTACTGAAGAAATTAAAAATAAAAAAACAAGAAAAACAAAGAATCATTTTGTTAAAGGGACTAATATTGATTATGATAAAATACAAAAACAAAAAAATAGGATCGGTGCTCTTGGCGAAGAAATAGTTTTTGGATTCTTGAAAAATATAGCCGAAAAAAATAATTTTAAACAACCTATTCACGTCTCTAAAGAAAAAGGTGATGGACTTGGTTATGATATTCTTTTTTTTAATGAAAAAGAAGAAGAAATACACATTGAAGTTAAAGCAACGAGCAGCAAGTATTCAGACGGATTTGAAATGACACAAAATGAAATTAGAGCATCAGAAGATAAAAACTATCAGTACAAAATCTATCGAATCTATGAATTAAATCTTAAAAATAAAGAGTGTAAACTAAAAATATATGATGGGCCAGTAGATAGTAATAATTTTGTTCTTGAAACAGTATGTGTGAAAGTCTATAAAAAATAAAACTTAAGATTAGTTCCTTTGATATGTGCTAGATAATTGACTATGTTCTTAAAAAATAGTTGATATATCAATCTTTTGAAAATTATTACTAATCTGTGGAAATTCAAAAGTGAGACCGCTACACGAAAAATAAAGCACTTAGTAAATTATACTAGGTGCTTTTATTATAAAGGACTATTATTAACTTATAAAACTACTGGTACAAAACTTGTTGTTTACTTTCCGTTGACTTTCCGAAAAGGTGTATTAAATGTTTATAACTAGAAATGAGAAAAATACAAAATTCAGTAATATCAACGTATTGGAAAGAGTGGAAATATTACTTTAAATAACTTGTATTTTAGAAGAAAGTGAATAAACTAAAAATCAGTTTTGATGTTAGTCAAAGCTGATTTTTTCTTTAGGTAAAAGATTGTTCATTTTATATTCATTTATAGTTGATATAATTTATTATAAAATATTTTACATTTATATATATCTTGAGTAAAATAAAGTAGAATTTTAGTGTTAGGAGAGAATTATGAAAATACTTGTTGTTGAAGATGAAAAAGATTTGAATAGAGTAATAACAAAACATTTGAAAAAGAATAATTATAGCGTTGATAGTTGTTTTGACGGGGAGCAAGCACTAGATTATGTTTTATATGGGGAATATGATCTGATTATAACTGATATTATGATGCCCAAGATAGATGGTTATGAATTTATAAAACAGCTAAGAGTTAAGGGGAATTCAACACCGGTAATAATGCTTACAGCAAAAGATAGTTTAGATGATAAAATTTTAGGTCTAGATAGTGGTGCTGATGATTATATTGTAAAACCATTTGAATTTGATGAACTTTTAGCACGTATAAGAGTACTTATGCGTAGAAATTATGGGTTTGCAACAAATATTATTCAAGTAGATGATGTCGTTTTAGATATTTCTAAAAAGCAGGTAACGCGATCTGGTGAAAGTATAGTTTTAACAGGAAAAGAATACGAAGTATTGGAATATTTATTTAAAAATAAGACGGGGATTATTAGTCGGGAACAAATTTTAAATCATGTGTGGGACTATGATTACGAAGGGACATCTAATATAATCGATGTTATTGTAAAAAATATTAGGAAGAAGTTAGATGTAGGTTCAAAAAAACCAATTATTCACACGAAGAGAGGGTTAGGTTATTTTGTTAAATAAGATTAAAGAAATTATATTTAAGCCGTTTAGGAGAATTACTTTAACATTTAAAATTACTCTATGGTATACAATTTTTATAGTAATATTATTAACCTCTATTATTTTAGGGACATTTTTTGTTAGTGATAGTATTGTAGAAAGCTCAGGTAAAAAGAAGTTAATAGAAGAAGTTACGGAGATTTCTAATGGGAAAGAAAATTTTACAGCATTTGAAGATGGTGTAACTTTGTCATTATACGATAAAGATGGAAATTTAATTGCGGGTAGTATACCGAAAAATTTTGATGTTCGAGATTTTAGTTTAGGTGTTGTTACATATTATACAGATTCTAACAATAATAAATATATGTATTATGACATAGAAACGACTTCTGCACGCTTAGCAAATGGAAAGTATGTTCGTGGTATTGTTCAAATATCAAGTGGTCAAACAAGTTGGTATCTACCTTTTGCTATAATTGCAGGAAGTCCAATAGTTATTTTAATCATAACGTATGGGGGTTATTTGATAATTAGAAGTTCTTTAAAACCTGTACGCGAAATGATAGAAACGGCAGAAACAATAAGTAATAGTGCAGATTTAAGTAGAAGAATAACGATAGAAGATGGAAAAGATGAAGTTCATAAACTAGCTCTAGTTTTCAATGAAATGTTAGAATCATTAGAGCGCGCATCTATGAGAGAGCGTCAATTTAGTTCAGATGTATCTCATGAATTGCGTACACCTATATCTGTAATAATGTCTGAAAGTGAATATGGTACGAAATACATAGATACGGTTGATGAGGCAAAGGAATCATTTGCGGTAATTGAGCGCCAAAGTAAGAGAATGACAATTATGATAAACCAAATCTTAGAAATGGCAAGATTAGAAAATAGATTAGAGATTCCTAAAGAATATTTTGATTTATCAAGCTGCTTAGAAGAGACATTAGAAGATTATAAGAAGTTATTTGAGACTAAAGATATTCAATTGATAACTAATATAGAGGATAATATAACATTATTTGGGAATCGAGCATTACTAATACGTTTAATAGATAATTTAGTATCTAATGCCTTAAAACATGCTAATTCTAAGATATGGATTTCTATAGCCAAAAGAAATAATATAATTATTGAAGTTAATGATGATGGTAGAGGAATAGCTGATGAAGAGAAAGCATATATTTGGGATAGATTCTACAAAGTGGATAAATCAAGAAGTATATCAGAAGATAATTCTTCAGGATTAGGGTTAGCTATTTCTAAAAAAATAGTGAAATTACATGGCGGGAAAATAGTAGCTTTAGATAATAAGCCACAAGGAGCAAAGTTTGTAATTAACTTATAAAGAAAAAATTGAAGGTAACATTTTTTATAAAATTTATCTTCAATTTTTTTAATCTTCATTTAACATTCATAAAACATAGATATAATAAAAGTACAAAGAACAGATGGAGAGATAAAAATTTTCATCTAATATTCATTAAACTTAAGTATAATGAAAATATAAAGTAAGAGAGGTAATTACAATGACAAAAAATATTGATAATAACGAGATTGAAACACTAGAAGGAGTTTACACGCAAACTACTGAGACAGAGCATCAAGAAGAAAATTATTCTCAACCAAATAAACCAAAGAAAAATTTTCTAAAACCACTTATTATAGGAGTGTTAGCTGTTGCTGTGACTGGTGGTGCGGGTTCATATGCGTATAATAAATATGAGCAGGGGAAAAGAGCGAAGGTTCAAGAAGCATATTCTAAAATAAAAATGAATGTAGATAATCAAAGTCAAAGTACGAATCCCCAAAATAATGAATCTACTCAACAAAATTCTACTTCAAACATAAAGTCACAAGAAGAAATTCGTAGAATTGTAGCGCAAGCTATTTCGACACCAGAAGGAGATATTTATTTTAAAAAAATCCGTACAGAATATGAAAACGACTATGCATATCAAAATAATGGAGTTCCATTACTTATTTATGATATAGAAGTTCGTGCAAATGGGTTAGAGTATGATATCGAAATAGATGCTGTAACAGGGAAAGTTTTGAAAGTGAAAATTGATAGTTAATATTTTAATAAAAAAGATCTATTGAAGAAAAATTCAATAGATTTTTTTGTTATTTATTTTTTTGGTTATAAATATAATATACGACAAATCCTCCAAGGATAATATAAAGTGTAACGTTAGGATTAGCTAGATAAAAAAGCATAGCCTTATAAGAAGTACGCATTAATATACCTTGAATAATTGATGGAGCAAATAAGATAATAAATATAATAGAATTTTTCATATTTTTTGCAATAAGCATTAATCCTATTAAAATTCCAATTAAAAGAATAATAGCTAAATATTTATTAACAACAACATTTAATGAATTAGGAAATGTTATTGGATTATAATAAATAAATAGTGCAATAAGCATAACGATAAGAGTTATAATAGTATTTTTTGTTTGTTCTCCAAGTTTAGTTTTATTTGTATATAAAAAGATATAACTAAGATAGAAACCACCGAAGACTAAAAGGCCAACAGTGCCTGCTTCTGCTAAGTTTAACATAGCAAGCGGATTTACTAAAATAGGACCTAAATAAAATAGTACATAGATAACACTAGCAATTAAAAAATTTCTTTTTAATATAGACATATATTTCTCCTTGAATTTTATTTTAGTATAGCAGATAAGCCATAAGATATGAAAGAAAAGATAGCTATTAGAATTAATATAACAATAGCACTTGAGTTAAAAATATAAACAAGTGGTATTGATAAAATAGTACTAAATAAAGGAATATATACTTTTCTTTCGATAAAATAGGATATTAACATAGTAACTGCAAAGGCAGAACAAATATAAAATAATATTAAAATAAATCCTGCTTTATCAGAGCTTCCTGAATAAAATTTCAGAAAGATTAAAGGGATAATATAGTACAAAATACTTGTTAAAATAAATGTAGCAAGTAGACTTTTTTTATTCATAGTAACGACTCCGTAAATATAGTATGATATCTATTGTAATATTTTCTCATTAGTAAGTCTAGTAATATAGAAAAAATTATAAAAAAATATTTTTCAAACCCTAAAAATATTTTTAGATAACGCTTGTTAAAATGAAGTAATTAGAGTAAAATAAATATAACAAAATAAAGAAGGAGACCATAAAATTATGTCAAAAGTTCATGTATTTGATCATCCATTGATTCAACATAAATTATCTTTTATAAGAGATAAAAATACAGGTTCAAAAGACTTTAGACAGCTAACTAATGAAGTAGGATCTCTTATGGCTTATGAAATTACAAGAGATTTACCATTAGAAGATATTCAAGTAGAAACACCAATTCAAACAACTACTTGTAAACGTCTTGCTGGAAAAAAAGTTGTGTTTGTCCCTATTTTAAGAGCTGGACTAGGAATGGTAGATGGATTAATGAATTTAATACCATCGGCAAGAGTTGGGCATGTCGGATTATACCGTGATCCTGAAACTCTTCAGCCACACGAGTATTTCGTGAAAATACCTAGCAATCCAGAAGAAAGATTATTTATTGTTGTGGATCCAATGTTAGCAACAGGAGGATCGGCAATCGCTGCGATAAATTCTTTAAAACAACGAGGTGTAACAGATATTAAATTTATGTGTTTAATAGCAGCTCCAGAAGGGGTAGATGCATTACACACAGCTCATCCAGATGTTGACATATATATTGCGGGATTAGACGAGAAACTTAATGACCACGGATACATTGTGCCTGGATTAGGGGATGCAGGAGATCGAATCTTCGGAACAAAATAATAATTAATTTATTTTAATCAATTTATATAAAATTTAAGAAATCGCTAGCAAATCTTATAAAATAATATTATAATAGGTATTAAGTATTTCTAAATTTTATATTACAACAGACTTAGAAATATAAAAGATACTTTAAGAAAAGAGGTGAGGGGAATATATGGAAAAACACACATATCTTATTACCAAATTATTTGGCTATGATATAACGGTTAATATTCCTAGTGTAATCACAACTTTAATAACAGTTTTACTTACCTTTATTATAGTGATGTTTCTAACTAGTAGAATAAAATTAAGACCAGATAGTAAACGTCAAAATGCAGCTGAATTACTTGCGTATTTCATTAGCGATAACGTAGTAAAAGGAAATGTTAACTGGAAAAAATATGGTAAAGGATTATGGGCGACAGCGCTAACAATTATTTCATTTATAGCTATTGCAAATACTATAGGCGTACTTATAGAAGTAAGTTATGATGGAGTGGTTTATGTAAACTCTATAACGGCAGATCCAACATTTACTTTCTCTCTTGCATTATTGATTATTGTATTTACTCATTTTGTAGGAATTAAGTATAAAGGTGTTAAACATTATTTTAGTACTTATACTTCTTCAGGTATTGGTATTACACCATTTAAAGTTATTGAAGAGTTCACAAACTTAATGACTTTCTCAATGCGTTTGTTCGGTAACATTTATGCAGGTGAAATATTATTAGCCTTATTAGCAACTCTTACAACCGTAGGGTTCTTTGGAGCTATCGCTGGTATGGTAGGTTTAGTAGTATGGAAAGGATTCTCTCTATTCATTGGGTTTATCCAAGCGTACATCTTTACTGTCTTAACATTTATTTATTTATCACATAAAATTAGTGATGAACACTAATTTTAAAATGCACTAAAAGTGCAAAAATCTAATAATTAATAAAATTCATTTATTATCCAAGGAGGAAAATATAATTATGGTAGAATTAATTGGAGCAGGTTTAGCAGCAGGTTTAGCAGCAGTTGGTGCTGGTATCGGTAACGGATTTTTATTCGGTAAATTCATCGAAGGTGTATCTCGCCAACCAGAATTAGAGTCAAAATTAAAATCAAATGCTTTCGTATTATTCGCACTTGTTGAAGCAGTACCCATCTTAGCTATCGTTATTTCATTCGTTATCTTAGCTAAATAATTTAGTATAATACTGTAAAAAGAACTATGAAGAATAGGAGCATTTAGTAAATGGAAAATTTAGTATTTTTAGCTACTGAACACTCTTCTCATCAAGGTTTTAATCTAGGAAATATGGCTATTAACATTGTGGCTGTATTGATCTTATTAGTATTACTGAAAAAATTTGCTTGGGACAAACTTATTGATATGTTAGATGAGCGTCAAAGATTAGTTGAAGGTCAACTTGATGATGCCGCTAAAAATCAAAAAGAAGCATTAGTTTTACTTGAAGAAAATCAAGAAAAATTAAGAAATGCTCAAAAAGAAATCAAAGTTATGATGGAAGATGCTCGTGAACAATCTAAGGTTGAAAAACAAGCTATTCTTGAAGAAGCTCGTAAACAAGCAGAACAATTAAAAGTAAATGCTCAAAGAGATATTGAGGATGAGAAGAAAAAAGCACTTGAAGAAATTAACAAACAAATTGCTGAACTATCAGTGCTTGTAGCTTCGAAAATTTTAGAAAAAGAATTAGATGGCTCAACACAAAGTGAATATGTTGATAAAGTCATTAAAGAGGTAGGGGTGAAATAATGAGTAAGTCAGTATTAGCTAATAAAATTGGATATTCATTATTTGAAGTTGCAAGAGAAAATAACTCTTTAGAACAAGTTTCTTATGAGTTAAATGAAGTTGCAAAAGTCGTTAATGAAAACCCTGATTTTGTTACATTGATGAACAACCCTAATATAGAAAAAATTAAAAAAATTAATTTGATTGATGCTTCATTTACAGGTGTTAATAAATATGTTGTAAATGTAGTGAAAATCTTAGCAGGTAATCTGCAAATCTCATTAATAAATTTTGTTTTAGAGCAATTTACAGAATTGTTTAATAAACATTCAAATAGCGTTGTTGTGAAAGTTGAATCAGCTTCGCCACTAACTGACGTACAGTTAGAAAATCTAAAAGAAAAACTTAAAAATGAGTTACAACTAGAAAAAGTAGAACTTAATAACTTTGTAGATGAAAGTCTTCTTGGTGGGTTCAAACTAACTTATAATAATAAGGTAGTTGATGCTAGCATTAAGGCAAAATTAAATGCTATAAAGGCAAAAATTTCTACAATCTAGAAGAAGTTGAAACAAGGAGGGACATAAATGGCTATTAAAGCTGAAGAAATTAGTTCATTACTAAAATCACAAATAGAAAATTATCAGTTTGAAGTTAAGTCAACAGATGTCGGTACAGTTATAGAAGTAGGGGACGGTATTGCTCGTGTATATGGTCTTAATGAAATAATGAGTGGTGAGTTAGTTGAATTCACAAAAACAGGGGTTATGGGACTTGCTCAAAACCTTGAAGACACTAATGTTGGTATCGTAATTTTAGGTCCAACTACTGATATCAAAGAAGGAGATGAAGTTCGTCGTACTGGTCGTGTTATGGACGTGCCTGTAGGTGAAGAATTAATTGGACGTGTTGTTGATCCATTAGGACAACCTGTAGATGGTCGCGGACCAATTAATACTTCAAAACGTCGTCCAATCGAATCTCCTGCAGTTGGGGTTATGGGACGTAAATCAGTATCAGTTCCATTCCAAACAGGGATTAAAGCGATTGATGCTTTAGTACCAATCGGACGTGGGCAACGTGAGCTTATTATCGGAGATAGACAAACTGGTAAAACAGCTGTTGCTATTGACTCGATTTTAGCACAAAAAGGACAAGATGTAATTTGTATTTATGTGGCAATAGGACAAAAAGAATCTACAGTACGTAGTGTTGTAGAAACATTAAAAGAACATGGTGCATTAGATTATACAATCGTAGTTACTGCATCAGCGTCTCAACCAGCTCCACTTTTATATATTGCACCTTATGCAGGGGTTGCTATGGCAGAGGAATTCATGTTTAATGGCAAAGATGTAGTAATCGTTTATGATGACTTATCAAAACAAGCAGCAGCTTATCGTGAATTGTCATTATTATTAAAACGTCCACCGGGTCGTGAAGCATATCCAGGGGATGTATTCTATCTGCACAGTCGTTTATTAGAACGTGCAGCTCGTGTTAATGAAGATTTTGGAGGAGGAAGTATTACGGCACTACCTTTCGTAGAAACACAAGCCGGAGATATTTCAGCGTATATTCCAACAAACGTAATTTCAATTACAGATGGACAAATCTTCTTACAATCAGATTTATTCTTCTCGGGTATTAGACCGGCAATTAACGCAGGGCTTTCAGTATCTAGGGTAGGAGGATCTGCACAAATTAAAGCTATGAAAAAAGTATCAGGGACACTTCGTCTGGACTTAGCATCTTATCGTGAATTAGAAAGTTTTGCACAATTCGGATCAGACTTAGATCCAGCAACACGTGAAAAATTAGAACGTGGTAAACGTACAGTTGAAGTTCTAAAACAAGACTTACATAAACCAATTCCAGTAGAAAAACAAGTAATGATTCTTTATGCTTTAACTCATGGATTCTTAGATGACGTTGAAGTGAAAGATATTCATAGATTTGAACAAGAATTATACGCATATTTAGATGCACATGAAACAGAAGCAGTTAAGCATATAATTGAAACAAAAGACTTACCAGCGACAGAAGTTATGGATGGAGTAATAGCTGCATTCAAAAAAACTTTTGCCTAGTATGATAAGTAGAGTAAAGGTGGTGAACTAATTGGCGTCACTTAGAGATATTAAAAATAAAATCAATTCTACGAAAAAAACTAGTCATATAACTAAAGCGATGGAGATGGTATCAACATCAAAACTTTTAAAAGCACAGACTAATACCCAAAAATTTAGTCCTTATATGCGAAAAATGCAAGAGGTTATGGGAACTATTTTTGGTGGGAATGCTAATATAAAACATCCTATGTTAGAAAAAAGAGAAGCTAAGAAAACTCTTTATGTAGTAATTACTAGTGATAGTGGTTTATGTGGAGGTTTTAATTCTAATATTATTAGAAATTTTGTTAACACTGTTAGTACTCGTCACAAAGATAGCGATTATGGTATAGTTGCTATTGGTAATTATGGTGCAGAGTTCTTTAGAAAAAATGGCTATAACGTAATTGATAGTTATAGAGATATACCAGATGAGCCAAGTTTCACGCAGGTTAAAGAAATAACTAACAAGATAGTGGGATATTATATAGATAAAGAATACGATAAAATTTATATACATTACAATCACTTTGTTAGTATGATTCAACAAGTTGTAACGGAAAGCCAAGTGCTTCCAGTTGAGAACACAGAAGAATTTACAAATTCAGAAACAAAAGTGCTTGGTGCTTATGAGTTTGAACCTGGTGAGACAGCTGTACTAGATGTCTTGCTACCTCAATATGCAGAAAGTATGATTTATGGAAGTATATTGGATAGTAAAGCTAGTGAGCATTCTGCAAGAAAAACAGCGATGAAAAATTCGACTGATAACGCAGGAAATATTATTGATACACTTACGATTAAATACAATCGTGCAAGACAAGCTGCAATTACACAAGAAATCACTGAGATTGTAAGTGGAGCGGCAGCTACAAAATAGTAAATAAGAAAGGAGAAGCTATTAAGTTAGCAAACAACATATGAATAAAGGTTATATTCTCCAAGTTATGGGACCTGTAGTAGACGTTAAATTCGAATCAGGGCATATGCCTAATCTACTAAACGCTTTAGAAGTTTATATAGAAAAAGGCGATGGAAAAAAAGAAAAATTAGTTCTTGAAGTTTCTCTTGAAATCGGGGATAATGTCGTAAGAACTATTGCGATGTCATCTACTGATGGATTAAACAGAGGGGCAGAAGTAGTTGATACTGGAGCGCCAATTACAGTGCCAGTAGGTAACTATACATTAGGACGTGTGTTCAACGTATTAGGTGAAGCAGTTGACCACGGAGAAGAAGCTGGAGTAGAAGTTCAAAAAGAATCTATTCATAAAGAAGCTCCAACTTTCGAAGAATTATCAACACATGTTGAGGTATTAGAAACAGGTATTAAAGTTATCGACCTTCTTGCACCGTATATTAAAGGTGGTAAGATTGGACTATTCGGTGGTGCTGGAGTTGGGAAAACAGTTCTTATCCAAGAACTTATTAACAACGTAGCACAACAACACGGAGGACTTTCAGTATTTACTGGGGTAGGTGAGCGTACTCGTGAGGGTAACGACTTGTACTATGAAATGAAAGACTCTGGAGTTATTAATAAAACTGCCATGGTATTTGGTCAAATGAATGAGCCACCAGGTGCACGTATGCGTGTTGCCTTAACAGGATTAACAATGGCAGAGTACTTCCGTGATGAAGAAGGACAAGACGTACTATTATTTATCGATAATATCTTCCGTTTCACACAAGCAGGGTCTGAGGTATCTGCATTATTAGGGCGTATGCCTTCAGCCGTTGGATATCAACCAACTCTTGCAACAGAAATGGGACGTCTTCAAGAACGTATTACATCAACTAAAAAAGGTTCTGTTACATCTATCCAAGCGATTTACGTACCAGCCGATGACTATACTGACCCGGCGCCAGCGACAACATTCGCTCACTTAGACGCAACAACAAACCTTGAACGTGCGTTAACAGAGATGGGTATTTATCCAGCCGTTGACCCACTAGCTTCTACTTCAAGAGCATTAGCTCCTGAGATCGTAGGAGAAGAGCACTACAAAGTTGCGACAACAATTCAAAGAACTCTTCAAAAATATCGTGAGTTACAAGATATCATTGCTATCCTAGGTATGGATGAGCTTAGTGATGAAGATAAGAAAACAGTTGATAGAGCACGTCGTGTTCAATTCTTCTTATCACAAAACTTCCACGTTGCAGAGCAATTTACAGGACAACCTGGTTCTTACGTTCCAGTATCAGAATCAGTAGAGGCATTTAAAGGAATTTTAGATGGTAAATATGACCACATTCCAGAAGATTGCTTCCGTCTTGTAGGTGGAATTGAAGATGTATTAGAAAAAGCTCGTAAACTGGGAGTAGAAGTATAATACAATAGGAGGTAAATAGATGAATACTTTAGATGTAAGTATTGTTACTCCTAATGGAGAAGCTTATAGCGCTGAAAATGCTTCTATGGTAGTTCTGGATACTACAGGTGGTCAACTAGGGATAATGGCAAATCACGTACCTATGGTTGCATCATTGAAAATAGGTCCATTGAAGGTAGTTTTTCCAGATGGTCGAGAGGAAAGTCTAGCTATAAGTAAAGGTTTCGTAGAAACGCATAAAGATAAAATCACTGTAATAGTTCAAACTGCTGAGCTAGATAAAGATATAGATGTAGAGCGTGCTAAAAGAGCAAAACAGCGTGCAGAAGAACGTCTTCAGAAAAAAGAAGATTCTCTTGATGTTCGTCGTGCTCAACTAGCTTTAGCAAGAGCGATGGCTCGCTTGAAAGTTGCAGAGAAATAAAAATAAAAAAAGCTATGTAGAGTTGAAGAGTTGCTTCAGCACTACATAGCTTTTACTTTCAAAAGTATTATTTTAATGCTTTTTTAAATCTTAAAAGAGCAGAAATTATTAAAATAAGAATTAGACCTAATGAAACATTGCTACTAGGTATTATACCAGTTTTAGGTAAAATATTATTTTTTGAATTACTTTTAGCACCTTTATTATCTAATAGTGAGAATTTTTTACCATTATCAGTGCTAGTTGAATCTATTTGGTGAGATATTTTTGTTTTGCC
>ERZ773073.317-NODE-317-length-27049-cov-25.158591_pt1 | contig 27049 bp, 18 predicted proteins | sample MGYA00580616_ERZ773073 | MGnify/ENA primary metagenome ERZ773073 (study PRJEB29015, sample SAMEA2737960) | human oral metagenome | biome: human oral; feature: human-associated habitat; material: dental | place: China | collected 2131 ...
GGCGGCCACCGAAATGACCAGCACGCCGAGGCCCGTGAGCCCAAAGAGCCACCAGTCGAGGGGCGCCGGGGCGGCGAAGTTCTCCAGCCAGCGCGTCATCAGCAGGTAGGCGGCGGGTGCGGCCAGGAGGAAGGCCACGCCGATCCAGAGGACGAACCGGTAGTTGAGCATGCGGACGATGTCCGACGGTCGCGCGCCGTTGATCTTGCGGATGCCGATCTCCTTCGTCCTCCGGCGGACGACAAACGCCATGACGATGATCAGCCCCAGCGTCGCAACGGCCAGGCAGAGCGCCGCGAAGATCCGCGTGAGGCGCTCGGCGTAGCGTTCGCTGGCATAGACGCCGTCGTAGACGTCGCTGAGGTAGGTGTACTGCGCGGGGTAGCCCGGATTCACGGCCGCCCAGACGCGCCGAAAGCTGTCGAGCGCCTCGTCCCTGCGGTCCGGATCGAGCCGCACCATGAGGCAATGCTGGAAAAAAGCCCGGTGGACGACCAGCAGCGGCTGGGTGGCCTCGAACGAGGTGGTGTAATTGAAGTCGTCCGTGACGCCCACGATCGTGCCGCGGTCGATATAGTCCAGCCCGCCGTTGCCGGTTCGGATGCGCAGCTGCTGGCCGATGGCCTCGTCGGGCGTGCGGAAGCCGAGCATCTCGGCCGCGCTGCGGTTCACGACATACTGCTCCGATCCGTTGTCCGTGCGGTGGCCCTCGGCGGCGTCGACCAGCATGCGCTCCTCCTCATCGGCCGTGTGGCGCAGTCGCCCGAAGGCTTCGCCGGCCACGGGGCGGAGTCGGAAGAAGGACAGGAAGTCGTCGCCCACCACCAGCACAGCGATGCGGCGCACGTTGTCCTCGCTCTCGCCTTCTTTTTGCACCATCACCCCGTCGCGGATGGCCGATCCGGGCAGCTGCATGGCCGTCGTCACGGCCTCGATGCCCGGTTGCTTCAGCAGTTCGGAGCGCAAGAGCCCGAAGCGCCGCGTGACGTCGATCGGTTGCGACTGCATGACGAGCACGGCCGGCTCCCGTCCGCCCACTTGCGAGCTGCGTATCCGCCCCACCTGTCGCGAGATGCACACACTGACGATCGTCACGAAAAGGACGATGGCGTATTGTCCGATAAGCATGTATTTGACGCCCGACAGCGCCACGCCCCCACCCCGCAGATCGGCCTGCATGCTCAAGAACCGCGTGGACGACATCCGCGCAACGACCGGCACCACCGACACGCCCACGACGATCGCCACGAACGCCGCGCTCATCCCCGCGACCACGCCGACAGGCACCGCTCCGGCCCATCGCGCCGCCACGACCTGCGCCAACCCCCATCCGACGGCCACCGCCACCCCTCCGACGACGCCGGCGATCATCATCTCGTCGACGAGCACCCGACGCGACGAGGCGCCGTTCAGTCGGAGCAGTTGGTAATAGCGTCGGTTGAAGGCGAAGATCAGTCCGGCGTTAAGCCAGAGGTTGAAGAGGACGATCACGAGCAGCAGGACGTTAGCGCCGGCAATGAGGTAGAGGTAAAGAATGTTGCCGTTGGGTTCGTGCTCGCGTTGGAAGTGGCTGCGCAGGTGGATGTCGGTGAGGGGGAAGAGCATCGGGCTCTCGGGCCGCGGATCGTCCGTAGCGCCCAGCCGGCGCATGTTGGCGGCGATGCCTCGTGCGACGGCGTCCGGGCGTGTGCCGGGGCTAAGCAGCAGGTAGACGTAGGTGAACATGCCCGCGTCCTCGTCCGGCAGCCGCACGAACAGGTCGGAGTGGAAGTGCGACGTCTCAGGCAGATCTTCATACACACCGCCCACGAACACTCGGCGGAATCGTCTGCCGGCCAGCGTCAGCTCACGCCCCACAGCCGGCGCATCGCCGAAGAGTCGGCGGGCATAGCTGCGACTGAGGATCACCTTGTCGGGCGTGTCGAGCGCCGTGCGGGGATCGCCGTCGATCAGTCGGAGATCGAAGACGTTGAGAAAGTTTCCGCTCACGAAGTAGAAGGGTCCGGGCAAGTCGATGCGGCCCTCGTGGCGGATCTCGACGCCGTCGGCCTTGTACATCCGCACCACGGACTCAATGCCGCTGACGCCCGCCGTCCGCGCGTCGGCCGTCTCAAAGCCAAGAATACGCACGTCGACGGGCTCGCCCTCCGTGCGCAGCGAGAGCCGATAGATGCGGTCGGCCTTCGTGTGGAAGCGATCGTAGCTGCATTCGTAAGCCACGTAGGCATACGACAAGAGCATGCAAGCAAAGACCACCGCCAGCCCCGCCACGTTCACCACGCGCAGGGACTTGCTTTTCAGTAATCGTCTCAGAAGGATCATATAAATCGGTTTTAGTGGGTGGAAGATGGAGCATGCAGCCCTCGGCCTACCCTCCATATGCTATCCAACAACGATGCCACCGGCGCCGAACGTATTATTCTCAACCGGTTGCGCAGCGAATGCCCTTCCTTTGTTGTCCAAGTTGTCCAAGATGTAGACAACGGCGTCCAACATTTGGACGATTCCCTACACATACATGCCTCACACTAAACTATGCACGATAATGAAAACGAAAACTACCCTCCGTGGACTGATCGCCCTGCTGCTCTTCGCCTTGGTTTGGGCAGCCTGCAACGACGACCCGACGCCCACCCCGACGCCGAACCCGAATCCCCCGACCCCGCAGACGCCGACGCCCAGCCGTAACCCCATCGAGGACACATGGCACCTCGTAGCCATCCACAACGTGTCGGCGTACGCCTCAGAGACGATCGATACGGCCATCTACGCGCTGACCTTCCGCGCCGACAGCACCTTCTACGGACGCGACGTCAGCGGCCGCTACACACTGACCGACTCCACGCTCCGCATCACCCTCGCCGACATCAACGAGGCCGCCCTGCCCCAGCTCTCCCGACGCCTCCGCAACGCCCTCCGTCACATCGAGCGCTTCGAGATCGACACGGCCTACCACTCGCTGAAGATCTACTACGCCGGCGGTCGGCGCTACCTCTATTTCTCCAGCCTCCCGCCCGATCCCGACCCTGATCCCACGCCCCGACCCGAGCGCCCCGTCACATCGTTCCTGCTCCATCACTGGCGACTGGCCGGCTTTGGCCGAACCTCCGATGGCTCGTTGACGCCCGTCGCGTCCACCGGCGACGACCGCTTCAGCCTGATCTTCCTCGAGGAACGGACGTGGACGGGCTGCGCATCCACGCACCGCCTCTCCGGTACCTTCCGCACCGACGGACCTCTCGTGACGCTCACCTTCGACGCCGAGCCAACGACCGCTGGCGAGAGCGCCCTTGGCCGTCGCTACATCGACGCCCTGCGGCAGGTCCAGTGGTACCGCCCCGCTACTGACCATGACTCGCTCCGACTCTACTATAGCGACAATGACGACTACCTGCTCTTCATCCGCTCAGACATGTTCATGGCCGGCCCGTTCTCGGAAAAGCTGCTCAACGCTTGGAAGCTCATCGCCTTTGGCCGCACTGCCGACGGCTCTCAGTATTCGCCCGAGAATCATAGTGCCCTTTGGGTGAAAAAATCATGGGGGTTCATGATTCAGTTTTTGTACAACGGAGAGGTGCTTACCTCCTCGTCCTCCAATCGCGGCTTTGGTCGCTATCATGCCAACGACAATCGTATTCACATCACCTATATCGGCGGCACGGAAATGAGCGAAACAGACGACGGCCTTAAGTACCTCAACGCCCTCAACCGCTCCGAGCGCTTCAAGCTGACCGCCGACGGGACGCGGCTGAAGATCTTCTATAACGAGGGGCGCAGCTACTTGCTCTTCCGCGCCGCACCCGAGCTGATCGGCGAAACGCCACCCGCCGCCCTACTCGGTCGGTGGACACTCGTCAAACGAGATTATGGCCGCGCCAGACCCACCATCTATCCGCCGGGACAGCACGTCCTCACCCTCCGCGCCGACGGCATCGCCGAGCTGACGGGTCTGACGTTCTTCGGAGAGGGCAATACGTTGCACTACATCTTCCACCCGTGGAACAAGCGGGAGTACATCACCATCGGCGGCACGGAATACCGCTACATCTTGAATGGCGACGAGCTTTGGCTGTCGGACCGCTCCGAATCGGACGGCGGCCCGGCGTACTCTTTCCGGCGGATGTAGCCACGCCCACCATCATCGCATCACTTTAGCGTCCGCCCAAGGTAAGCCTCCCCGTCATGCGACATTCTGAGGAGCCTGCGTGCCAGCGGGCCCGTCATGCGACATTCTGGGAAGCCTGCGTGCCAGCGAGCCCGTCATGCGACATTTTGAGGAACCTGCGTGCCAGCGGGCCCGTCATGCGACATTTTGGGAAGCCTGCGTGCCAGCGGGCCCGTCATGCCGCATTTTGGGAAGCCTGCGTGCCAGCGGGCCCGTCATGCCGCATTTTGAGGAGCCTGTGTGCCAGCGGACCCGTCATGCGACATTTTGAGGAGCCTGCGAGCCAGCGGGCCCGTCATGCGACATTTTGAGGAGCCTGCGTGCCAGCGAGCCCGTCATGCGACATTCTGGGGAACCTGCGTGCCAGCGGGCCCGTCATGCGGCATGACGGGGAATAACAAGCAGCGGGTGCAGCCTTCCGTATGAAATTTATGGCCCATCAGGAATGATTTGTCCGTCATTCTTGATGGGCCATAAAAACAAAGCCGGGTACATAATGGAAACGCCCATGGAGGGATGCGAATACAGTTGTTGTCCCCTCTTTTGCACCGCTAATCAATTCCCCTACCCCACGATGACTCCCTGCCCAGAATGCTATGCGACGGATCGACGCATCACGCCGCTACTGCACCCCGAAGACTGTCTCCTGCACCACCGCCAATACGTCTGCTCAACCTGCGGACGGGCGATCTGCGCCGATGTTGACGACAAAGGCCGCTTCCGCGCCATGTTTCCCTTTCGCTCGCTCGAGGTGGCCCAACTCTACCTCCGTGCCGCCGAGGTGATCCGCCAATGTCCCTGCGGCATCTACGAAATCGTCGGCGCTAACGGCCGGCGCCAGTACAAGATTTTCGCCTCTGCCGACGAGCTGCGGGCATACCTCGCCAAACACCGAGACAAACGCTGCCCGACATCTACGCCGCGCTTCGCCACGCCGCATAACAAGCCCTGCGACGCACCGCACCGGCTCCGCCGCCTGACCCCGGACGAGGTCGACCAATACATGCGGGAAAGGAGGCAAACGAAAAATGAAAAGCCGAGTACATAATGGGAACGTCCCCCAACATGTACCCGGTTTAACTTCGCTGACGGCCGAAGCTGTCTCCGGCCTAACTCCGTTTTTCGTTTCTCTGTTAGCCGTTCGACCGACGCCGCGGCACACGCCGCTTGGGCTTGTCGGCCGCCTCGGCGATGATCCGACGGCAATCCTCCAGCGTGAGGTCAGCCGGGACAACGTCTTTCGGGAGCCGATAGTTCGACCCCTCGAAGGCGATGTACGCGCCATAGCGACCGTTGAGGATCTCCAGCCCCGGCTCTTCGGCGAACGTTTTGATGTGCCGCTGCGACTCCTTCGTGCGTTTCTCTTCGATCAGCGCGATGGCCTCGTCGGGCGTGATGGAAGTCGGTTCGAGCGGCTTGGGGATGGAAACGAAGAGGCCGTCGAAGCGGACAAAAGGCCCGAAGCGCCCCGTGGCGGCCACCATCTCTTTGCCCTCATATTCGCCGATGACGCGCGGCAACTTGAACAGCTCCAGTGCCTCCTCGAGCGTGATGGTTTCGATGGACTGCGTCTTCATCAGTGAAGCGAAACGCGGCTTCGCGGCCGACTTGTTGTCCGGATCCGGCTGCCCGATCTGCGCCACGGGGCCGTAGCGCCCGATCTTGACTGAGACCGGCTGCCCGCTCTTGGGATCGATGCCTAACTGGCGCTCGCCCGCTCGATGATCCGTGCGCATGGCCAGCGTCTTCTCCACGATCGGGTGGAAGAATTTGTAGAAGCGATCCATCGCCTCGGTCCATTCCATCGTGCCCTCCGCGATGGCGTCAAACTCCTTCTCCACGTTGGCCGTGAAGTGATAATCGATCACCTCCGGAAACGACTCCGTGAGGAAATCGTTCACCACCGTACCCACGTCCGTCGGCAGCAGTTTGTTGCGGTCGGCGCCTACCGTTTCCAGCTTCACCTCCTCCGCGATCTGGCCGTCTGCGAGCGTCAGCACGCGAAACTTCCGTTCCTCGCCCGGCTTATCTCCACGCACCACATACTCGCGGTTCTGTATCGTCTGAATCGTCGGCGCATACGTCGATGGGCGGCCGATCCCAAGCTCCTCCATGCGGTGCACCAGCCCGGCCTCGGTGTATCGAGGCGGCCGCTGCGTAAAGCGCTCCGTGGCGATGATCTCGCGAGCCGTGAGGCGGTCGCCAACGTTCACCGTGGGCAGCAGCTTCGTCTCCTGCTCCGGCGCATCGGGCTCGTCGTCCGTACTCTCGCGATAGACGCGCAGGAAGCCGTCGAACTTGATCACCTCGCCCACGGCCACGAACTTGTCCGTGAGTCCTCCGATGCCGATCGAGACCGTCGTGCGCTCCAGTTCGGCGTCGGCCATCTGGCAGGCCAGGGTACGTTTATAGATCAGGTCGTACAGCTTCATCTCTTGTGCGCCGGCACTGATCGTTGGCGCCTGCATGTTGGTGGGGCGAATAGCCTCGTGTGCCTCCTGCGCGCCCTTGCTCTTGGTGTGGTAGTGGCGCAGGCGGTGATAACGTTCGCCGTACTCCTCGGTGATGGCTTGGCGCGAGGCCGTGAGCGCCATGTCGCTGAGGTTAAACGAGTCGGTACGCATGTAGGTGATGAACCCGGATTCATACAGTCGCTGAGCCACCATCATGGTCTGCGCCACGGAGAATCCCAGCTTGCGGGCCGCCTCCTGCTGCAGCGTAGAGGTGGTGAAGGGCGGCGCGGGCGACTTCTTCACCGGGCGCTTTGTGGTGTCTTCGATCGTGAACGCCGCCTCGGAACGCTGACAGGCGCGGAGGAAGGCTTCGGCCTCGTCGCGATCCTTCAGCCTACGGTTCAGTTCGGCCTTGAGCAGCGTCTTTCCGTCGGGCAACAGGAACGAGGCCACAACGCGAAACGACGCCTCGGACACGAACCGCGCAATCTCGCGCTCCCGCTCCACGATCAGTCGCACAGCCACCGACTGCACACGTCCGGCCGACAGCGCCGGCTTGACCTTGCGCCACAGCACCGGCGAGAGTTCAAAGCCCACGATACGATCCAGCACACGCCGCGCCTGTTGGGCATTGACGAGGTTGATGTCGATGCCTCGCGGCGTGTCGAGCGCATGCAGGATGGCCGGCTTCGTGATCTCGTGAAAGACGATGCGCTGCGTGCGGTCGGGCGACAGTCCGAGCGCCTCGCTGAGGTGCCACGCGATGGCCTCTCCCTCGCGGTCCTCATCGGATGCGAGCAACACCTCACGTGCATCCTGCGACGCCTTCTTCAGCTCCGCCACTAATTTCTTCTTCTCCTCAGGCACCACATACTGCGGCTTGAAATCGTGTGCCACGTCGATACCCAGCTCCTTCGTGCTCAGATCGCGGATGTGCCCATAGCTGGACATCACCCGGTAGTCTTTCCCCAAAAATTTCTCGATCGTTTTGGCCTTCGCTGGCGACTCTACGATCACCAAATTCTTCTGCATGTTCCTCTCAATTATGTTTCTGTAGTTCAACTCCGAAAAAATCGGCCGCAAAGATAGACGCGCTTCGCAGAGGGGAAAGGCGCGCAGACGATGGCCTATCAAGCCCCTTCTAAGCCTTCTTTCGAGCCACTTTTCACGCCCTTTCGACGCAGCAATCATCCGTGCGAGCCCAACAACCCGCCCACTTGCGCTCTCTATCTTGTCAGCAAGTCGCTCGGGTGGAGCCGCTGGGTCACAGGCGAGCCAATGAGTCGCTCAACGGGAGGATCGCTTACGTAACATGAGTTCGGTGTAAGCAGAGAACTTCTACGGAAGCCCGACCAAAACGTTTTTGGAAATGCGTACAACACTGTTGCAAGTGCCTCGAAGAACTTTTGGGCGTTTGCGGGTACTCCCGCAAGTCTCGCGGCATTTACTTTGGCGTTTGCGGGTACTCCCGCAAATCTCCCGGCATTTGCTTTGGCGTTTGCGGGAGTCCCGCAAGTCTCGCGGCGTTTGCCTTGGCGTTTGCGGGTACTCCCGCAAGTCTCCCGGCATTTGCTTTGGCATTTGCGGGTACTCCCGCAAATCTCGCGGCATTTACTTTGGCGTTTGCGGGAGTCCCGCAAGTGTTTCGGAGAACTTGTTGGCCGTTACAACATGCTATCAATGATATTCTCTATATGAATAAGGGTATCTCCTTCTTTTGTCGAACTCACGTTACGTAAAACGAACGCTCTATCGACTCAAACGACCTCTTCATTCTCGCTCCCTCGCCATCGATCGACAAAACGGGATCACGCCTCCAGGCCGTAGTGTTGAAAAGCTGCGTCATTAAACGAAAAGCCATTCCAAACAGATGACTACTTTTGTCCTATTGAAATGTTTTACAAATGAATAGTCGGAAACTCCTTTTGAGCATACTGGTTGCGGCCACGGCCTGGGGCGGACTGAGGGCGGACAGCGGAACGAATGATTCGACGGCTATAGCTGGCGATTTCACCTACGCACAGGCCTCCGGCGCCACAGCTACCCTACACGCACTCACGGCACCGCGCGTGCTGGTCTACTTCTACGACCCGACGTGCGAGGACTGTGAGGCGCTGACCCGTCGACTGGCAAGCTCTGAGCCGATCAACCGCCTCATTGACGAAGGACAACTGCAGGTGCTGGCCATCTATCCGGACAATGATTCAGCGCAGTGGGCAGCGCATGCCCCGTACGTGCCCCCGCGCTGGATCAACGGCTACGACCGCGACCTGACCGTCATGCCGGCCGACGGCTTCCTCTTTCGCTCCCTGCCCGCGCTTTATGTGCTGGACGAGTCGAAGCGCTTCCTGCTCACGGAGGCCACGGCCGACGAGGTGGAAAGGGTGTTGACACTATTCGCTAATTGAATAAGGAGAAGATATATCGTGGACAACAAAGTGGAATTGACCGTACAAGGCGTGGCCAACTCGCGCGTGCAGTCGAACGCCTATGCGCTCATCTTAAAGGACGATGGGACGCGAAGGCTACCGGTGATCATCGGGCTGCCCGAAGCGCAGTCTATCGCCGTCGCACTGGAGGGAATGGCCACACCGCGTCCCATGACGCACGACTTGATTGTGGGCATGACGCACGCCTTTCGGCTGAAGCTGAAAGAGGTGTTCATCTATCGTTTTGAAGACGGGGTGTTCTTTTCTGAGCTTGTATTTCAGGAGTCTGATGGGACGGAAGCTCGCATCGACTCGCGCACGTCGGACGCTGTGGCGCTGGCCTTGCGGTTGAGGTGTCCCATCTACACGTTCGAGAGCCTGCTGCAACGCTGCGCCATCACGCCCGTAGCCGAGGCGGAAGAGGGTATGCCACCGGACGACACGGATCCGGAGGAGATCCACGACCCGCAGCTGCTGCGCAAATGGCTCAAGCGACAAGAGGCCTACGAGATCGAGGCCATGCTGGAGCGAGCCGTCGGCGAAGAGAAATACGAGCTGGCTAAAATCTACCAGGACGAACTCATGCGCCGCGAGCCGGCTAATCACCCGAAATGAAGCTGACCAACGCCATGACGCTGCCCATCTTTTACGCCCCGCAGATCGACACGGATCCCGTGCTGCCCGAGGAGGAGTCAGCGCACTGCACGAAGGTGCTGCGCCTCGGGCGTGGCGCGGAACTCATCGTGACGGACGGCCACGGGGCATTCTATCAGGTAATGATTGAGGAGGCGCACCCGCGCCACTGCCGCGTGACGGTGGTGGAGCGCACGGAGGCGCCGCCGCTATGGACATACGGCCTACATGTGGCCGTGGCGCCAACGAAAAATATCGACCGCACGGAGTGGTTCTTGGAGAAAGCAGCGGAGGTGGGTATCGACAGTGTGACCCTCCTCCGCTGTCGTTATTCGGAGCGGCGGGAGGTGAAGATGGAGCGCCTGCAACGTGTGCTGGTAGCCGCCATGAAGCAGTCCGGACAGGCACGACTGCCACAGCTCACGGGCATGACGGACTTTGCCGACTTCATCGCACGGCCTGCGGCGGCGGACTGCCGACTGATCGCGCACTGTCGGGCGTCGGAGCTGCCGACGATGCACACGTGCTACCCGCGCGGCAGTAATGTGCTGATCCTCATCGGGCCGGAGGGCGATTTCAGCGCGGAGGAGGTGGCCATGGCCGAATCGGCCGGCTACCGCGGTGTCTCACTGGGGCGCACACGCCTCCGCACGGAGACGGCGGCGCTGGCAGCCTGTCACGCTATCCATGTTTTAAACGATGAATAAACGGCGCTTAAACGCAGTGCTCGGAAAACGAAGAAGCCCGAAGACGAACTGAAACGTCTCCGGGCTTCTTTTTACCATTAAACAATCGGGGGCCGACCCGCTACGCGCCATAGTGCGAGGCCGCGAGATCGAGCTTGAAAATGACTGACGCGAACGGTCTCAGCTTGACGTGCGAAATGGGGTACTCGGGTTTGTTCTCCCGAAGCACTTCGTCGAGGATGCGGCGCTTCTTCTCGCCGGTGCAGAGCACAGTCGCTCCGAAGGCGTTGTTGATCGTGTTGCCGGTCAGGGTGACGCGCCCCTGGCCAGTCACGGGGTGACACGTCGTGGCCACGATGGCTGTCGTCTCAAAGAGGTCGAGGCGGTCGGGGAAGATGGAGGCCGTGTGGCCGTCCTCACCGACACCGAGGACGATCTCGTCGAACAGGGGATAGCCGTCCTCGAAGGGCACGTGCTTACGCAGTTCCTGCTCATAGTTCGCCTTCATTTGGTGGATATCCGGGTGATACTTGATGGGGTGGACGTTCTCCACGGGGACGATACCGGTGTCGACCAAGAGGCGGCGGAAGACGGCGTAGTTACTCTCCGGATCGTCCTCGGGCACGTGCCGCTCATCGACCCAGTAGAAGTGGGTGTTCATAAACGCGTCCGGATCGTCGACTGCCGCCATCTTCTCAAACAAGAGCGTAGGCGTGGAGCCTCCCGAGAGGGCGATGTGAATCGGCTCGGAGATGGACGCGGGTATTGGCAGCGCTTCGGCCAGTTCTCCGCAGAGGATGTCTGCGTTTTCGTAGATCTGTATCTGTCGCATAATTCGGTGTGTATAATGTCTTGTCTACAGCTCGCAATAGCCGTCGTCAGAGGTGAGATTTTTGCAGGGGTAGCGCCACGCGTGCCCGTCGGCGGCGAGGAGCGTGTCGGCCTGCTCCGGCCCCCACGAGCCGGCGGGGTAGCCGTAGAGCGGGATGGTGGGATCGCTGGCCCAAGCGTCGAGGATGGGCTGCACGTACTGCCAGGTGGCCTCCACGGCGTCGCCGCGCTGATAGAGTGTCGCGTCGCCCATCATGCAGTCGGAGAGCAGACGTTCGTAGGCGTCGGGGATGTGCTTCTCGCCCAGCGATGAGTAGTGGAAGTCCATGCTCACCTGATCGACATGGAAGCCGGCGCCGGGCACCTTCATCCCGAACCGCAACAGGATGCCCTCGTCGGGCTGGATGCGCAGGACGAGCTGATTGCCCACGTTTTCCATGCCGCTGCGACGGGCGAAGATGCGGTGCGGATTGGGCCGAAAGTGTACCACCACCTCCGTCACTCGTGTCGGCAGACATTTGCCCGTACGGATGTAAAACGGCACGCCGCTCCAGCGCCAATTGTCGATGTAGCACTTCATGGCCACGAATGTCTCCGTCTTCGACTCTGGTGCCACGCCTTTCTCCTCACGATAGGCCCGGAGCGGTTCGCCGCGCCGCACGGCACCCGTGTATTGCCCGCGGATGACGTACTCCGGCACCTGCTCGGGCGTCATGCGACGGAGGGAGAGGAACACCTTCACCATCTCGTTGCGGATGGCGTTCGCATCGGACGACACGGGCGGATCCATCGCCCCGATGGCCAGCAGCTGCAGCAGGTGGTTCTGCACCATGTCGCGCAGTGCCCCGGCCGACTCGTAGTATCCGGCCCGCGACCCGACGCCGAGCGCCTCGGACGAGGTGATCTCGACGTACTCCACGTAATTCCTATTCCAGAGCGGCTCGAAAATGCCGTTCGAAAAGCGCATCACGAGCATATTTTGCACCGCCTCCTTGCCCAAGTAATGGTCGATGCGATAGATCTGATCTTCGCTGAAGTAGCGCAACAGTTCGCGGTTGAGATTGGCCGCGCTGGGCGCATCGTGGCCGAACGGTTTCTCGATGATCACGCGCCGGAAGCCGCTCTGGGCCGATGTGCGACGCGTGAGCCCGACCGTGTGCAAGTACGACGCCACGGGCGCGTACATGAAGGGCGGCATGGCGAAGTAGTAGAGGTAATCGTCGCGGTCGGCCGTCTGGGACAGCTCCCCGAGGCGCCGCCGCAGCCCCTCGTAATCCTTCGCCGCGTTCGTGTCCATCGCGTGATAATGCAGCTGCTGGAGGAAGTGCGCCATCCGCTGCTGATCCACGAAGCTGGCCGGCACGAAGCGGTCGAGCCCCTCCTTCATCTTCTCCCGGAACGACTCGTCCGTCAGCTGCGCCCGGCCCACGCCGAGCACCTTAAATCCGCCCGGCAACAGCCCGCGGTAATACATATCATAAAGTGCCGGCACGAGCTTGCGCCACGTCAGGTCGCCCGACGCGCCGAAGATCACCGACACGATGCTTTTATCTTCCATCTGTTCTCTCGTTACTTATTATAATGTATGGTTCATGCTCCCTCCGCGGCCTCGTCCTCCTTCCCGCGCCGCCGCCGTTGGCTGGCGCTTTTGCGGTGCGACGTCTTGATGTTTCGCACCCGCTGATTCAGCCGTGCCACCAGCTCTTCGATCTTATTCCGTTCCTCCGCCGTCTGGGCGAAGAGGTATGACGCCTGGACATATTGGCAGGCCAATTCGTACAGCTTGTCAGCCCTGGGCCGCAGATTGCGCATGCTCGGCCGGTTGTTGGCCAACCGCTCCGCATCGCGCTCCTTCACCAGCCTCTCGTACGCCTTATTAGCCTCCCTCAGGCAGTCGAACGACTCCTCGAGGTGCAGCGTGCCGATCTCCTTCTTGAGCCGTTCGGCATCCATCAGCATGCTGTCGATGTTTCCACTCTCCACGTCGTAGCCCTGATGGCGGATGTATCGGAAGTTTCGCAGCTTTATGTCGAGCTCCTCCGCCGCCTCGCGCTCCGCCGTGTGAGGCGAATGTAGCTGCGTGCGGATCATGCCAAAAATGTAGCGCAGCGCCTTGTCGCGCTCCGCATCCTTGGCCTTCAGCTGCTCCGTGAGCGTTGACTTTTTCCTCTCAACCAGCGCGCTCGTCTCCAAATCGGCCATCTCGCCCAGCGCCTTCATCAGCCCCTCGGGGAAATGCAACCGCTCCTCCCCAAACTCCTTCAGCAGCGTGTACTGCGAGTTGATGAAGACCGCATGACTCGCCGCGTCGAACGTTTTTTGCGTTCCCGGCTCGATCTTAACCGAGCGCCAGGGCAACTCTTCTATCTTTTCCTTCATAGTATCTCTTGTCAGATCATTCTCTGCGCTTTACAGCCTCCATAGAAGAGCCGTTTCTTTCCTGAACGCGCTATCCAAAAGTCTGTATCTTCTGTTTTTTCTATAAACACACTATCTAAATACATCAAACCGTCGTTTCGACCATAAACGGGATGTCGAAAATCCTTACACCCCTGTTTATATCGCAAAATCAGTATATCAAACGCTTGATCAGCTTATTCACATCATAAGCATTGGCTCAAAAAACCTCTCTTCCCCGTTTACGATCAAAACCTGCGATCCAAAAAAGTATTTTACCTTGATTATGTCATATTCGGAGGCAAAAATAGCGCTTATCCGTAAACTGCAAACTAAAACGATATATTTTTCTACCGTGATATTGTTCATGATCTAAGCAGTGTCTCAAACATACTTCATATATCATCCATATTATCGACAGTATATATACATATTTTATATATGTATATCTATCAAAAACAGATAGAAAAGTCTATTTTACATGCTGTTTTTAGAACAGACAAGATGTAAATCTATTTCTACAGCTTGTCTATAATCAGAAATAGATGGAATAGCATTTAGAGTCTTTGTTTGTATCAAAAACCGTATGTCTAAATCGTTTCCATAGCTGTTCATAAACGAAACAACCCTCGTCCACGGCATGCAAAGCGTGGCGAGGGGTATTCCGAGGGTTTGAGCGGACAGGGGATTAGCGGCGACAAGTTCGCTGGGGAACCGACGCGGCTGGGCAAAGGCGGCGAAGCCTTCGGCGGCACTTTGGCGCGGCCGAGGGAGGCGTCAAACGACTTCGATGAAGGCGCGGAAGAGGCTGGCCGGCGTGACGGACACGAGGCTGAGGTAGCCCGCGCGCAGGCGACCGTCGGCGAAGCGGGCGGGAAGGCTCTGAATATCGGCCTGATGGGCGCGGAGGGCGTCGCCGGGGGCGGGACAGCGCGCGATGAGGAGGCGGCCGATGGCGTCGGGGTGCACCACGCGGCGGCTGAGCTCGACGGCCACGAGGCCCATCGTGTAGCGGAGGTTGAGCTCGATGAAGGGGTGGACGGCCGCGGAGCCGTCCGGACGGCGGTAGACGAGCATGTCGACGCCGAGGAAGCCGCTGTAGATGCGGCCGACGGTGTCGCAGAGGGTGTCGGTGACAGCCGTGCGGAGGTGGTCGAAAAGGGGGCCGCGGAGGATGTCGGGCAACTGCCCTCGGAGCCGGTTGGGGTCTCCGAGTCGGGCGCCGGTGAAGGCTCCGCGGGGGTGCGTGTCGAAGACGGAGAGGCCGGCGTAGGTGACGCAACCGTGGCCGTCGCTGTGAAACTCCAGGGCGAAGTCTGCCGTTTTGTCCAGCTTAGGTTCGATGCTGACCACCCCCCATCGACGGAGGGCGCCCTCGATCCAACGTCGCTCTGGATCAGTGATCGAAGCGTTTTCGAGAGTGAGAATCCCGCGACCGGAGCAGGAGAAGGGGGTCTTGAGCATAAAGGGTGCCTGACAAGTCGTCACATAATCGACGACCTCACCCACCGACGCGCAGAAGCGGGGCACGGCAACGGGCCGCAACTCGGGCAACCGACGGAGCACGCGTTCCAAGCAACGAGCGGCGGTCTGCCGGTGGGTGAGCGTACGGAGGGCGTCGCTCCACGCAGGGACGAGGATCGGGGCGCCACGTCGGCGGAGGCGTTCGAAGGCGGCGAGGACGTCGGGCGAGAGTCCCCAAGGCGTGGCGAGGAGCGGCCCCTCGACGTCCGCCGACAGCCGACAGAGCGCATCAGCAGTCAGCAGTCGGACGTCCGGGCGCAAAAAAAGAGGGAGCGAATCAAGGAATTGATCCGCCCCCTCGGTGTGGGTTATCCAAACGCTGTCGCCGCTGTCGGCGTACCAAAGTGGGAGGGTTTCGAGGTCGTCCGCCATCCGGCGAGAGGCGGCGTCGGGGGTATAGCTGGCTTGGCCGATCCCGACGGCCGCCTCGTGTCCCGGATTGAAACGGTGTAGACGCTTACTCGAGGTTCTCATCGATGGCTTCGATCTTCTTGACCACGAGTGCCATCTCTTCGCGCAGGCGTTCGAGCTTACGCTCCATCTCTTTGAGGAGGCCACTGCCGCCCTTGGACGAGATGTTGAGGAAGCCGAGGTTGTTTTCGTAGGTCTGAACCTCGCTTTTCATACGCTCATAGGTGCGCATGAGGCGATCGCGCTCGCTGTGGATGCGGCCTTTGCCCTGCTCAGCCATCTCGGAGAGGCCGGAGCGGAAGGCCTGCATGCGACGGTCGGCCTGGGCCACGTTGAGGCGGTCGTACTGTTTGTCGACGGCGGTGCGGAAGGCGTTGTAGGCATTCTCTTTGTCGCGGAAAGGCACGTAGCCGATGGCGTTCCATTCGCTGATGAGCGCCTTAAGCGTAGTGATGGACTCGTCGGCGGAAAGGCTCTCGTCGAGATTCTGGATCTTACGAACGATCTCGTTTTTGGCGTCGAGATTGGCCTTCTCCTCGTTACGCAGGCCGGAGAAGGCGGCGTTCTTACGCTCGAAGAAGTAGTCGCAGGCGGCGTTGAAGCGCTTCCAAACGGCGTCAGACTGGCGGCGCTGCGTAGGCCCAACGGCCTTCCACTGGTTCTGCAACTCGATGAAGGCTTGGGTAGTTTCCTTCCAGTCGGTGCTTTCCTTGAGCGCCTCGGCCTTCTCGAGCAGGGCCTTCTTCTGGCGGAGATTCTCGTCGAAGTCCTTGCGGATCTCCTTGAAGAACTCGTTGCGGCGCTTGAAGAACTCGTCGCAGGCGGCGTGGAAGCGGTCGTAAATCTTCTGGTTCTGCTTCCGGGCGGCAAAGCCGATAGTGCGCCATTTTTGTTGCAGCTCGATGATTTCTGCGGCCTTCTTCTCCCAGTCGCGATGGGTCTTTAAGTCGTCATATACGACGCTTTCGACGGTCTCACAGAGGGCTGTTTTGGCTTGAAGATTCTCTTCCTCACGAGCGCGAATGACCTCGAAGTGCTCTTGGTGGCGTCGGTTGACCTTCGTCATGAGTTCCTTGAAGTGGTTCCAAACCTCGTCACGCTGTTCGCGGGGTACGGGACCGATTTCGCGCCATTGCTGGAAGATCTGCTGCATGTTGCGGTAGGCCGACACGACGTCTGGCTCCTCGACCAGTTTTTCAGCAGCCTCGGTGAGTTCCAGCTTACGTTCGAGGTTCTTCTTGAAGTCGTAATCGCGCAGCTGATGGTTGATCTTGACGATGTCGTAGAAACGTTCGGCTTGGATCTGGTAGTTGTTCCAAAGCTCCTTGACGTGCTCCTGCGGTACGGGGTCGTACTCTTTCCATTTCTGCTGGATTTCGCGGAACTCGTTGTATCGCCGGTTGAAGTCGTCCGTGCTTTCGACGAGGGCTTTCATGCGGTCGATGAGGTTCAACTTCTTGAGGTAGTTCTCCTCACGCACACGCGTCCTCTCTTTCTCCAGTTCGGCACGGCGCTCCTTGTATCGGTTTAGTAGGTCTTTGACGACGGGCAGCGTCTCGTCGGACGGATTCTCGAAATCGTCCTCGTTACCGCCACCTTCGACAAAGACGCGCTTGAGCTCGTCCGCCTCGGCCTTGAGGATGCGATAGTAGGACTGTCGCAGTCGATCGATCTCATCGCGCGGCGCGCTCTCTGCACGGCCGACCGCCTCTTTGAGTTTCTCGATGATTTCGTGCTTGTTGAGCATACCGACTGCACCCGTCTCAATAGCCTCCTGTAACTCTCCGCAGTAGTCGTCGGGCGTGGTGGGCAGCTCCTTCATTTGCGGATCCTGCTGCACCGTAGCTTCGTTGACGACGATCTCGCGTACCGTCTCAGCGGGTGCCTCTTGCTGGGCGGGGGCTTCGGCTGTTGTAGCGGGCTCGGACTGCTCGGTGGTCGGTTCAGGCGTTGACGCAGCGGGCGGCTCCGGAGCCGCTTCTGGGGCGGGCTCTGTTGTGATTACGTTTTGTTCGGGTGTGGTTTCTACGTTTTGTGCTTCCACGTTTTCAGACAGATTGTCCGAAAGTTGCTCGGGCGTCCGATCCATTTCCGGCATGCCCGTCTCATTGGTGTCTTTTGTCAATTCCATTTCGCTGTTCTAATTACTACAGGAGGGCCTTCCCTCCGTTATCCTCGGTGGACAAAGGAAACAGTTTTCGGGGGATTAACTATTGATGCCGACAAAAAGTGCTGATCGTGGGGCCATGAAGAGGAGATGATATGCCATGCAGGCAGTGGTTAAATGATCGTAAAACATGCCAATCCAAGACAGGGCACCTCAACGATTTTGCTACTTAGGCGTTACATTTACAACGGGAAAGAGATTCCAAGCGTGGATTCATCACCTCCCACTAACGTCTAATTTCTTAAATTGTCAGAGCGATGAAAACATTATTCCCGAAGAATCCCGCGTGGATTCTACACACACGTAACGGAGACATCGCAAAGAGTGACCCTGAAGTAGAAAAGAGGGATTACTACTGCGAGAGTCAGGAGCCCCGGGCGGAAGCGCCCGACGAACGGACGGTGACAGCGGTCCGTGGAGATAACCATGCAGGCGTAAAAAACAAGAGACAAAAGTTTATCGCGTGCTACAACATGTTCTTTTAGCTACGGTCTATTCTGACCGTGGATGGTTCGTGGCAGCATCGATAGCCATTGCACGATGAAGAAGTACGAACTGATCACCATTTTAGGGCCCACGGCTTGCGGCAAGACACATTTTGCTGCAGCGTGGGCCTTCCGTTTGCATACGGAGATCATCAGCGCCGATTCGCGGCAGGTCTACCGACGGATGGATATCGGAACGGGTAAGGATCTGGCCGACTATGTCGTCGAGGGGCAACGGGTGCCCTGCCACCTTGTCGACATCTATGAGCCGGGCACACGCTACAATGTTTTTCGTTATCAGCACGACTTCTTCGACATTTTCCAGCGGCTGCGTGAGGGCGGCTTGGTACCGATTCTCTGTGGCGGAACGGGGATGTATATCGAGGCGGTGCTGAAGGGATATCGCCTGTTGGATGTGCCGCCAAACGAGGCGCTACGGGAGCAGCTGAAGGACGTGCCACTGGCTGAGCTGGAGCGGATCCTGGCGTCGTATAAAACGCTGCACAACAAGACGGACGTGGACAGTGCGCAGCGTGCCATCCGTGCGATCGAGATCGAGGAGTACTACCGTAGTCAGTCGCCGGAACGGACGGAGTTTGCGCCCATCAACAGCCTGATCATCGGGCTGGACATCGACCGAGAGCTGCGGCGTGAACGCATCTCGCGGCGGCTCGTTGCGCGGTTAGACGAGGGGCTTATCGATGAGGTGCGGGGGCTGTTGGACGAGGGGGTCGCGGCGGAGGATTTGATGTACTACGGGCTGGAATATCGCTTCGTGACGGAGTACGTGACAGGCCGACGATCGCGCGACGAAATGATCAGCGGGCTGGAGACGGCCATCCACCAGTTTGCCAAGCGGCAGATGACGTGGTTTCGCGGCATGGAACGGCGGGGCTTCACGATTCATTGGATCGACACCACGCTACCCGTGGAGGAGATGATCCAACGCGCCGAGGGGCTTATATATAAGGTATAGGGATGGGGGGGGCGGGGAAGTCGGGCCCGGGGGACATGGATATGATTTTAGTTAAACCATCAAACGAAAGAGATAAACAATGAACATCAATGAGTTGACAAGCACAAAACAGTTCTTCCTCTTGGCCGGCCCGTGCGTGATTGAGGGCGAGGAGATGGCGCTGCGCATTGCGGAGCGTGTGGCGGAGATCACGGCCCGGCTGGGTATCCCGTATGTCTTCAAGGGGTCGTATCGCAAGGCGAATCGATCGCGTATTGACTCCTTCACGGGCATCGGTGACGAGCGGGCGCTCGGTATTCTCGGCAAGGTGCGCGAGCGGCTGGGCATTCCGACCGTGACGGATATTCACGAGACGCATGAGGCGGCCTTGGCGGCGGAGTTTGTGGACGTGTTGCAAATCCCGGCCTTCCTCTGTCGACAGACGGACCTGCTGATCGCGGCGGCGCGTACGGGGCGGATCGTGAACATCAAGAAGGGGCAGTTTCTGGCGCCGGATGCGATGCGTTTTGCGGCGCAAAAGGTGGTCGACGCGGGCAACCCGAACGTGATGCTGACGGAGCGCGGGACGACTTTTGGGTACACCGACCTTGTGGTCGACTTTCGCGGCATCCCACGCATGCAGGCCTTTGGGCACCCGGTGGTGACGGACATCACGCACTCGCTCCAGCAGCCTAACCTGGCGTCGGGTGTGGCGGGCGGACTGCCGGAGCTGATCGAGACCATCGGGCGCGCGGCCGTGGCTGTGGGGACGGATGGGATCTTCCTTGAGACGCACCCCGACCCGGCCTCGGCGCTGTCGGACGCCGCGAACATGCTGCCGCTCGACCGGCTGGAGGGACTGCTCACGCGGTTGGTGCGCATCCGCGAGGCGATCCTTGCGCAGTGAGCGCTGCCTGATCCTGTCAATCTGTTGCCTCCATATTTACATGGGCCCGATTTACCGTAAATCAGCTCAAACATGCTTGCATGGACTCGATTTACCGTAAATCAGCTTCAAGCAGGCTTGCATGGACTCGATTTACGGTAAATCAGCTTCAAGCAGGCTTGCATGGCTCCGATATACAGTATATCACGCCCAAACAGGCTTGCATGGCTCCGATATACAGTATATCAAGCACCATAATCTCCCCCAAAAAGAAGTCCCCCGAGCAATGGACCTACCATCCATGCCCGGGGGACTTTTTCATGCGATCGACAGTCGGCGCGGCTTACCGACGACCGCCGCCGTTGCCACCTTGGCGAGGCGGACGACTGCCACGGGCCGCAGGCTCCGTGTAGCCTTCGGGTTTCGGCATGAGCGCACGACGCGAGAGCTTGAACTTGCCCGTCTTCGGATCGATGTCTACGAGCTTCACCACAACGCGGTCGCCCTCCTTGAGGCCGGCCTCTTCGACCGTCTCGAGGCGCTTCCAATCGATCTCCGAGATGTGCAGCAGGCCGTCCTTGCCGGGCATGAACTCGACGAAGGCGCCGTAAGGCATGATGGACGAGATCTTGCCCTCGTACGTCTCACCGACCTCAGGCACAGCGACGATGGCGCGGATGGCGCGCAGGGCAGCGTCGATCGACTCCTTGTTCGTGGCGGCCACCTCGACGATGCCGACGTTGTCCACCTCGTCGATGGAGATCGTGGCGCCAGACTTCTCTTGGATACCCTGGATGATCTTTCCGCCCGGGCCGATGACGGCGCCGATGAACTCCTTGCCGATGGTGAAGGTCTCGATGCGCGGGGCGTGCGGCTTGAGCTCAGCGCGCGGTTCGGGTTGCGCCTCGACGATCTTATTAAGGATGTGCAGACGTCCCTCCTTAGCTTGTGCCAGGGCGCGCTCAAGAATCTCGTACGAGAGGCCGTCCACCTTGATATCCATCTGTGTGGCGGTGATGCCGTCACGCGTGCCGGTCACCTTGAAGTCCATGTCGCCCAGGTGATCCTCATCGCCGAGGATGTCTGACAGGATGGCATAGTTCGTTCCTTTGTTTTCGGAGATCAAGCCCATGGCGATGCCCGACACCGGTTTGCGGATGGGTACGCCGGCGTCCATCAGCGCCAGTGTGCCAGCGCAAACGGTGGCCATCGACGAGGAGCCGTTCGACTCGAGGATGTCAGATACGACGCGCAGCACATACGGGTAATCCTTCGGGATCATGCGCTTGAGGGCGCGGTGTGCCAGGTTGCCGTGACCGATCTCGCGACGGCCTACACCGCGCTGCGACTTGGCCTCGCCGGTGGAGAAGGGCGGGAAGTTGTAATGCAACAGGAAGCGGTCGCGACCCTGATTGAGCACATCGTCCACGATCTTCTCATCGCTCTTCGTGCCCAGCGTGACGGTCGTCAGCGACTGCGTCTCGCCGCGGGTGAAGACAGCCGATCCGTGCGGTCCCGGCAGGTAGTCTGGTTCGATCCATATGGGGCGGATATCCGTCGTGCGACGGCCGTCGAGGCGCTTGCCCTCGTCAAGGATGGCGCGGCGCATGGCCTCTTTCTCCACGTCGTGATAGTAGCGGTCGATGAGGGCCGCCTTTTCCTCCAGCTCTTCCTCGGTGTAGTTCGCCTTAAAGTCCTCCACGATCTTTTCGAAAGCCTCGGCACGCTCCTGCTTGCCCTGTCCGGATACAGAGATGGCGTACGCCTTGGCGTAAAGCTCATCGTGCACCTTTTGGCGCAGCTCCTCGTCGTTTTCTTCGTGGCAATATTCACGCTTCACCGTCTTGCCGCAGGCAGCTTCCAGCTCCTTTTGCACCAAGCAGTGCTGCTTGATGGCTTCATGGGCCACGCGGATAGCCTCGAGCATTTCGGCCTCCTGCACCTCATCCATTTCGCCTTCCACCATCATAATGTTCTCGTACGTTGCACCCACCATGATGTCAATGTCAGCCTTCTCCAGCTGCTCAAAGGTGGGGTTGATGACAAACCGTCCGTCGATGCGTGCCACACGCACCTCTGAGATCGGTCCGCCGAAGGGAATGTCGGAGACAGCCAGCGCCGACGATGCTGCCAGTCCAGCCAGCGCGTCGGGCATATCGACGCCGTCGGACGAGAGCAGGATGACGTTGACGTACACCTCCGCGTGATAATTGTCCGGGAAGAGGGGGCGCAGTACGCGGTCCACCAAACGAGACGTCAGGATCTCGTAGTCAGAGGGCTTACCCTCTCTGCGCGTAAAGCCACCGGGGAAGCGCCCGAAAGCCGCATACTTCTCTTTGTAGTCCACCTGAAGGGGCATGAAATCCGTGCCCGGCACCGCGTCTTTCGCGCCACACACCGCAGCCAGCAACACCGTGTTGCCCATGCGTACGGTCACGGATCCGTCGGCCTGCTTAGCCAATTTCCCCGTTTCGATGGTGATGCTTCGTCCGTCACCCAGATCAATCGTCTTTTGAATCACATTCATCTTGTTCGTTCTTTTTACTATCTTATTTACTTCAAAAAATTGCGCCAAATGTACACTCAAATCGTTCATCAGTGGCTTTCAAGGGATTTGCGAGGGGAGCCGTTTGAGCGGGAGCGTTTACCTTTGTCTCTACAAGTAGAACTCGGAATGACAACCAAGTAAAACCAACATCGCATATGAAGACCTTGCTACACGTCGATTTGACCTTCGACCAGGTGCTTGATATCGTCAAGCAATTGCCCCCGCAACAGAAGCTCCTGCTAACAGAAGCTTTGGAAAAAGAAGCTGTTGACAATAGGCTATCTCGCTTGCTCCAATCTTTCCGAACCGACGAACTGGACTGGGACACCTTGACACAAGAGGTGGAGAGTGTAAGGCAAGAACTCTATGAAAAGCAGAGTTGTTAAGGTCATCTTTGACACGAACGTATGGATCAGCTTCCTTATCGGTAAACAGCTGTCCGGGATAAGGCCACATATCTCCGACGGGCGCATACAGATTGTCACCACCGACCTCCTGCTCTGGGAGATTAAGGAGGTGACAGGACGGAAGAAACTCCGGAAGTATTTCGCTCCCCAAAGCGTAGATGAACTGATGGAGCTCTTAGAGCTGATAGCTGAAAAAGTACACATTCCGACTCCAGTGCATACGATTTGCAGAGATCCTAAAGACAACTTCTTATTGGATCTGATAGACTTCTCCCAGGCCGATTTCTTAGTGACAGGAGACGCTGACCTATTGGCGCTCAACCCTTTCAAGACCGCACGGATCTTATCGCCCTCCGAATTTGAAGAGCTGCTGGAGAGCCTGTAAGCTCAACTGATTCGCGGTCCCTTTTTCGGGGCGGTCACCCCTACCAAAGCGTCCTGCCGGATGAAGAGGCGATCGTGCACTCTCATCCGGCAGGACTCTGTTGTTCTCAGCGGGAAGGCTGACGGCTAACGCCGCTTGCTCTCCACCCAGCGGCGGGCATTGACAAAGGCTTGCATCCAGGGCGTGACCTCGTCTTGACGACGGTCGGCGGGGTAATGGGCGCACTGCCAGGGGAAGATCGACCGCTCCGGATGGGGCATCATGGCCAGGTGACGGCCGTCGGCGGAGGTGAGCGCGGCAACGCCCCACTGTGAGCCGTTGGGATTGGCGGGGTAGCTATCGTAACTGTAACGCGCCGCTATGCGGTAGCGAGCCTCTTCATAGGGGAAGTTGAAACGGCCCTCACCGTGGGCTACCCATACGCCGATCCGAGCGCCGGAGAGGGAGCCTAACATGACGGAATCGTTCTGCGGAATGTCGAGCGTGACGAAGCTCGATTCAAACTTGTGTGAGCGGTTGTGGAGGAGGGCGTGACGTTCCGTGTGGTCGGGGTAGAGGAGACCGAGGTGGGCCATGAGTTGGCAACCGTTGCAGACGCCGAGGCTGAGCGTGTCCGGGCGGTCGTAGAAGCGGTTGATGGCAGAGCGAGCGCGGTCGTTATGGAGTATGCCTGCCGCCCAGCCCTTGGCCGATCCGAGGACGTCGGAGTTGGAAAAACCGCCGCAGAAGACGGCAAAATCGATGTCGTCGAGTGTCTCGCGGCCCGTGGCGAGGTCGGTCAGGTGGACGTCCTTCACGTCGAACCCGGCCAGATAGAGGGCGTAGGCCATCTCGCGCTCGCCGTTCGTGCCTTTATCGCGGAGGATGGCCGCACGGACGCCGCTCCGTTCGGTGCGGGCGGCGGAGAGTCCGAGGCTGGCGGTCGATCCGACGAATGTGTCAGGGATACGGAAACGCAGCGGCTGCATTTTATACTGTTCGTAACGGGTAGCTGCGCACTCTTCGCCGCTCTGGAGACGGTCGAGCAGGTAGGAGGAGTGGTACCAGACGTCGCGCATATAATCGATGCCGAAGTGGTAGTCAGCGCCGTCCTTCGTGATGAGCAAGTGACGCTCGTCAGTCGGGCGCGCCACGCGATAGAAACGTACGTCGGCCTCGCGAAGGATGGCCTCCAGACGGTCGTCTGCGGGCACCTGCAAGAGTACGGCGGGGTTTTCGGAGAAGAGGATCTTGACCAGATCGGGGTCGGGGATGGCGTCCAGATCGACCTCGAGGCCTCCGTCAATGTTAGCGAAACACATCTCCAGTAGGGCCACCAGCATGCCGCCGGCCGATACGTCGTGCCCGGCCCGCACCAGACTCGACCCGACAGCCGACTGCACGGCCTCGAAGGCTCGGCGGAAATAGTCCGTATCCAAAACGTCCGGCACCTCAGACCCCACGCTACCGAGTGATTGCGCGAAGGCCGAGCCGCCCAGCCTCAGCTCGCAGCCCGAGAAATCCACATAATAGACGGCCGTCGCTGGGTCGTTCGATAGTACGGGGGAGATGATCCGATGGATGTCACTCACCTCGGCGGCTGCGGAGATGATGACCGTGCCCGGCGCCAGTACCTTCTCCTCACCATACTTCTGAGTCATCGAGAGTGAATCCTTGCCGGTCGGGATGTTGATACCGAGGGCGCAAGCGAAGTCAGATGCCGCTTCGACGGCATGATAGAGACGTGCGTCCTCGCCGGGGTTGCGGCAGGGCCACATCCAGTTGGCGCTCAGGGAGACGCTACGTAGGCCGTCGGCCAGGTGGGCAAAGACGATGTTCGTCAGCGCTTCGGCGATAGCCAACCGCGAGCCAGCTGCGGGGTCGACGAGGGCCGCTTGCGGGGCGTGACCGATGGAGGTGGCCATGCCGTGCCTTCCGTGGAAGTCGAGTGCGACGGCACCCAGATCGCTCAGCGGTAGCTGTAACTCGCCCACACACTGCTGTCGGGCCACGCGGCCCGTGACGCTCCGGTCTGCTTTGTTCGTCAGCCAGTCCTTGCAGGCTACGGCTTCCATCTGTAAAACCTGCTCCAGATAGGTGTGCAGTTCCGATAACTGATACGTCAGGGCGGGGAACGAGGGCTGGAGGTTGGTGTCCTCCATGATGGTGCGCGGGGGATTGCCGAACATATCTTCCAGGCGGAGATCGATGGGGCAGATGCCGTCGCGCTGGGCAAAGACAAACCGCATGTCGCCCGTAGTCTCGCCCACCACATACATCGGTGCGCGCTCCCGTTCGGCGATGCGTCGCACGCGGGCGGTATCCTCATCCTTAATCAACAAGCCCATGCGCTCCTGGCTCTCGTTGCCAATAATCTCGCGTGCAGAGAGGGTCGGATCGCCGACAGGTAGGCTGTCCATATCGATTCGGCCACCGGTGGTCTCCACCAGTTCCGAAAGACAGTTCAGATGGCCCCCTGCGCCGTGGTCGTGGATGGAAACGATGGGGTTGTCGTCCGATTCGGCCAAGGCCCGGATCACGTTTGCGGCACGTTTCTGCATCTCTGGGTTGGCTCGCTGCACGGCATTCAGCTCAATACCAGAGGCGTAGCGGCCCGTGTCAACCGACGAAACGGCCCCGCCACCCATACCAATGCGGTAATTGTCTCCGCCTAACACGACCACTTTTTCACCCGCCTCGGGCTGACCCTTCAGGGCGTCGCGCCGGTTAGCGAAGCCCATGCCGCCGGCCAGCATGATGACCTTGTCGTAGGCGTAACTGCGACCGTCTGGCGCTTTGTATTCAAACGTCAGCAAGGAACCACAGATGAGCGGTTGGCCGAACTTATTACCAAAGTCAGAGGCACCGTTGGAGGCCTTGACTAAGATCTGCGCGGGCGTTTGGTAGAGCCACGAGCGCGGGTCCAAGACGCGCTCCCAAGCGCGATCGGGGTCCGTGCGCGGGTAGGCTGTCATGTAGACGGCTGTACCGGCCAGTGGCAGCGAGGCGCGGCCACCTCCGAGACGGTCGCGGATCTCCCCCCCGGTGCCGGTAGCGGCTCCGTTGAAGGGTTCGACGGTAGTGGGGAAGTTATGCGTTTCGGCTTTCAGCGCCAGCACGGTAGGGATGGGCCGCGTGACGAAGAAATCAGGCCCGTCAGCCGAAGCGGGGGCGAACTGCTCTACCGTCGGCCCGGCGTTAAAGGCGACGTTGTCCTTGTAGGCCGAGACAAGACCGTTCGGGTTGACGGACGACGTGCGCTTGATCATTGCAAAGAGGCTATGGGGTTGCTCAACACCGTCGATGACGAACTTGCCTCCGAAGATCTTGTGGCGGCAGTGCTCAGAGTTGACCTGCGAGAATCCGAACACTTCGCTGTCGGTCAGCTTGCGCCCCAGTCGGTGGCTCAGGTCGTTCAGGTAACGCACCTCGTCGTCGCTGAGGGCAAGACCTTCGCGGCGATTGTAGTCCGCGATGTCGTCGATATAGACGATGGGTTCGGGCTGCCGATCGGTGGTGAAGAGGCCTTGGTCGAGGCGGTCGTAGAGGCGTTGTAGCATGGGGTCGCAGTCGGTCTGACTGGTGGCGGGCAGGTATTCCTCGATGCGCGAGATGCCCTTGAGACCCATGTTTTGGGTGATCTCCACGGCGTTGGTGCTCCACGGGGTGATCATTTCGCGGCGAGGCCCGACGAATCGGCCTTCGATT
>ERZ773073.319-NODE-319-length-26981-cov-3.981096_pt1 | contig 26981 bp, 28 predicted proteins | sample MGYA00580616_ERZ773073 | MGnify/ENA primary metagenome ERZ773073 (study PRJEB29015, sample SAMEA2737960) | human oral metagenome | biome: human oral; feature: human-associated habitat; material: dental | place: China | collected 2131 ...
GGGACGGCGAGCCTAAAATGAACTTCTTTGGATATAAGGAGAAATCAGTAACAGGATTTGCAAATCCTGCCAAAATTTTAGGAAGATATATTGAATTGTCAATGAAAAACGGACATCTGATTGACTGGAAAAAAATAACAGAAATATCAGAAGATGTTGTAAAAATATGGAAAAAATATCTATATGAGGCAGGCTTCAGTCTGTTAAAAGAACTTGAAATTCCTTTAGATACTGGCATGGAAATAAAGCGTCTTGGAAAAATATTTTATGAAAAAATTGTAAGTTTTGAAAACAATCCTGAATATAATGAAATATTTGAACGTTTTAGTTATGAAGTGAAAGAACTGAAAAGAAAAATAAAATAAAGGCCAAACTGGGCCTTTTGTTACTCATCCTTGTTTAAGTCAAGCAAGGAATTTTCTTTTTCTGTTTCATAAATAACTTGACAGCAATATTCATTGTCCATATGTTCATAATCAGTACATTTGTGTGGAAAATTAATCGCTATCCTAACTACAAAGAAGAAGAACTTGAAGAAAAAAGAATAAAATATTATGATTTAGTGGAATGCTTTGAAGAAATTGATACCTTTTAAACAGGAAAGGCCCTCGGGCCTTTTTAATTTATATTCCGAAACATAATATTTTTCCAAATATTCTCCAAATAGTTATTGACTTTAAAACTAAATTATGTTATAATATCTACATAATAATGAAGACAAGGAGAAACAGAATGTTTGATACGGGCGAAGTGATAGAAGCAGGATTTGCGAGCAGCGCAAAAAGCGAAAGAGAAATAAAACTTTAAAGTTCTTATCAAGTCCAGAGCCGACAGAAGAAAAAGACAGGAAGGCTTATGCCTTCCTTTTTTTTATTCCCTATCCATGATATAATCCATTATATAAAATCATTCATTCTAAAAGGGGGGAAATATAATGGCTAAGCCGTTCATAAGGATCGGATACAAGAGCGCCGCCAACTCCAAGGGCCTCGCCGGTACGCTCGACTACATAGCGAGGGAGGGCGAATACTCCAACAGGGGCGACGCAGTGATGGCAGGCGAAATGAACGTCCCCGCAATCTTCAGGGAAGGCGGGGGCAACAGGGAGTTTTTCGAGGAGTACAGAAGGCTCGGAAGGAAAAGGGAGAGATGGGCGATGACACTTACCTTCGACCTCCCAAGGAAGAGAGACGGGACTGACTGGGACGCAGGCGCAAAGGGGCTCTACGAGGACGTTGTCAACGGAATTGTCTCAAGGATAAACGACAACTGGGCTATCAAGGACGGTGAAATAACAAGGGCCTCTGAAATCAAGGGGAAAGGCGAACCCGCAAGGCTTCCAGTAAGCTACGCCGTGCATGTCCTTGAAAAGGAGAGGCCAGGGGAAGGCGGAACGCCCTCAAGCCATCCGCACTGCCACATGGTAATCTCCACGCTGGGATTTGACAAAAGGACGCTTGAGGACCCGAACCTCACGCCCGAAGGACTCATCAAGAAGGGGAAGAAAGCTCCGTTTACAAAGCTCCCGTTCTACTACGCCGTGACCCAGTACCACGTGGAAGCGATGAACGAGGCCCTCGACAGGCTTCCTGAAAACCTCAGGGGGGAAGTAGCCCAGAGGTTCAACGGAATGGGGGCAAGGAAGATACTCGCATCGGAAAGGCGGGACTTCGAGATGCTCGCAAGGGCCTTCTCAGAGACAAAGGACGCAGGAATGTCATACAGGGAGCACCTCGCTGCAAGCCGGCTGCTGTCCCAGAACGTAACCACGTACACGAAGATAGAGGAGGAGCTGAGAAAGCTGAACGAGAGCAGCTCAAGGCTGTCAAGGTTCATAGAGATCAAGTCCTCGGACGCAGGGATGCTCAAGGCGATACACAGCAGGAACAGGATATGGGAGAAGGTTTCGGGAGAACGTCCGGCCCCGTTCGCCTTCGACACCCACGTAGCCCCGAAGATGGCGGGCAGGAAGGCTGTGCCTCTTGACGTGACAGGATACCACATCTCAATCGGGACTGAGGACGGATGCCCGGTCTCGGACGCACCGGTAAGGAAAGTAAGGGCTGAGGGCAGGCGGTACTACGACATGGGGACAATGGTATCGGTCAACGGCGAGATAGCAAGGGCGGCTTCAGGCCCCATGAGGGCGGACACCGCAAGGCTTCTAAGAAGAAAAGCCCAGGAGCTCTGCACCAGGTATCTTGACGCAGTCAACATATTCAACGGCTACGACAGCGAGTACATAAATGAGAACAGGAGAACGGGCCTTGCCGGTTTCATGAGGGGGAGCACCCCGTTCGACGAGCCGTCCGACCTGACTGTTAAAAGGGACACAGGGAGAGAGCAGAGGGCATTTGAGAGAAGCCTTGAGAAGGTCGCCGAGCTTGACCTCATGATATACAGCGCCCTTGAGACGCTCTCGCCTGCGGAGAGCATGGTTAAGAGATGGTTCGAGACTGGGGAGCTTTCAGGGGAGCTGACCCTTCCAGACATACAGTCCACAATTGACGGGCACCCCGTTGAATACGAGCATGCGGGCGGAACGTTCGTCGTGACGTCAAGGGAGGCAAGGAAGATGAAGGCCGAACTTGAAAAGGCTCTTGAGACTGCAAAGAGCGACCTCAGGAAGGGGACAGGGGAAATTTCCGAGATCAAGGCCAGGATAGAGATGTCAAGGAAAGGTATAAGGTCCATAGGCGAAGCCCTTGAGAACTTCGAGAACATAACCGCCCCAAGGCTGAGGGCCGAGCTTGAGCACAGGCAGAGGGGCATAAGGGTTCCAGCCACTGCCTCAGGGCTTGAGAGGGCAAGACGTGAGCTTGAGAGGTACAAAGGGGACGTCGAGAGCGTCAAGGACGGGAACATAGTCAACGCGCTTTCAGTTGCGCACAGCAGGATCGAGGCTGAGTTCTCTGCAAGAATGCAGAGGTAAAGGCCTTGGGCCTTTTTTTTATTCAATAAAAAAAGGGAAGAAAAATCTTCCCTGTAATAGATAAAAAACAAAGACCTGACGCGCCGTGTGCGCGCGAAAGGAGTTTAAATTACACTGAAATCTTAACATATTTTGTTTTATATGTCAAGAAATATTTTTACAGTTCCCCAAAATCCTTCGCAAGGTCTTCAGGAGCAGTCACGACAAACCTGTTCCCTTTGCCCCTGAGAGGCTCTATGACAGATTTGGCGAAACCTCTTCTGGCCTTCTCCCCCATGGAGCACAGCGGATCATCAAATATGAATGTCGTCCTCTCCGGGGAGTTCATCTCGGCCCACATCGCAAGGGTTACAAGGTCAGAAATTTTCCTCGGCACATTTCCAGGAACAGCCTCCCTGCCGCTCTCGGTCATGGAGAAAGTGAACAGCGGCGCAAACGGCTGCCCTATCTTCACGTCAAGTCCAAGCCCCGAAAGCATTCTCTCAGCCCTTTCATAGCATTTCCTCCTTACTGTCGAGCTTGCCTTAAGGATTACCAGCACGTCGTTATATTCCGACCTCATCTCCGAAAGCCTCACAGTCCTCCTGGATCCGGCATCCGCCGCCTCCCTGTTTGCAAGCGATAGCCTTTCAAAAGCCCCGCCAGCAATAATCTCAATATCATCCTTAATATCATTTTTCAAGAAAAATCCCTCCTTCACGGAAGATTATAGCATGCCGCAAATGACAGTTCAAGCACCTGCGAAAACTTATTCAGCAGTCCTGTACTTCTGATTGTCCTTTACTGCGAGACCTGACTTAACAAGGCCCTCAAGGGCCCCCAGTATCTCAACTTCAAGGAAGTATTTTCCAAGCCTGTCATATATCTCGGCTTCAGTCCTGGGCTCTTTTATGTAGTCCAGGATCTCCTGCCTAAGAAGCTCATTTCTCATTTCAAGCCCCCCTTTCCAGTCATTCTTTATTCTTTCAATATTTTACCATATCCCAGCTTATTTGTAAACTGTTCCTAAAAAAATCCATAATATTTTCAATTTCCAGCCTTTATAAATCCTAAAAAATGAAAATTATTATCCTTAAAATATCCGCATCCTTTATACAGGAAATAAGTGTCCTTAAAATATCCCTTTATAATACCCATATATTGAGCAGGATATGTAAGGGCAACATATTTCCAAAATTATTCCCGAAATTATCCTTATATATTCCAAGGCTATATAGAGGACTTAAAAAGGATATAACATAGATAAATTTTATTCATAAAATCTCCTTTAATTATCCAATAAAAAATATGTGCCTAAATCAGGGGCATAAAAAGCCTTATCAAAGGAAAAATTATATATCTTTTAAAGGACAGCTATTGACAAACGTGAGCCCACGTTATATAATTAACTGGAAAAGCCTAAAGGAAAGGAGGACGCCTTAATGAGAGTCTACATAGGCGGAGGAAGGCCCGTTGCAGAGTGGCTGGCCTCACAGAAGAGCAAGGGCGAGAGCCTGGCAAGGATAATACTTGCGTTCCAGTGCGTCCACGGAAACAGGGACGCAAGGGACATGGAGCTGGGCGAAATAATCTCGGCAATGTCTGGGAACGCAGGAAAAGCTGCCCCAAAAATGCAGGAGCAGGAAGAAAACAATCACCGGGAAACGCCTGAACAGGTTTCACCTGAGAAAAAAGAAGATCCTGGGGAAAAGGAAGAAATCACTGATGCAAGGGAAAAATCTCCTGTAACACAGGACAAAACTGAAAACCCGCCAAGCCGAAAGGCACACGAAATGGACAGGAGAGCCGCGGAACTAATCGCAAGCTTTGGATAAAAAGAATAAAAAATCAAGGAGGTAATAACTAATGAATGAAGAAATCAAAGTAACAGGGGGCCTTGACACAGGGAACGGATACCTCAAGGCTTCGCTTCACGGAGCAGACGAGCCAATACTGGCGGACATGCCGAGCGTATGTTCAATATACTCGCTGTCAGCTGACATCAAGGCTGAAGGCCCGGCAGTGGACCAGGTGATGAACGACATCTTTAACGAGATGGACGTTACAATTACAAGCGAAATGGTAAGGGAGAGCAGGAGGATGCTGTTCGGGAGAAGGGCGATAAAGTCCACAATGCACCAGATAACATTTGACGTGAACAAGTTCCACGCCTCAAAGGCGAAGCAGGAGCTTTCAGCAATACTTGCCATAGGAACTGTCGCAGGGGCGGCGTTAAAGTCCGCCTACATCCAGTCCAAAGGAAAGCTTCCACAAAAGACCTTGCAGGCAAAGGCCAAAATTGTGCTTGCACTTCCAATAGCGGAATACAGGGCATTCAAGGAAGGGTATTCGCAGGCGTTCATGAAAGGGACACACCTTGTCACGTTCCACAACTTCACCAATCCGGTAAGGGTTGAGGTGCAGTTCGAGGACGTCAAGGTTGTAGCTGAAGGGGCGGCGGCGCAGTTCGCAATATCAAACGGCGGAATTGACCTAGACCCGTTCGTTCCGGAAGCCCTTAAAAAGGAAGGGTTTACAGGAAGGGACTTCCAGTACGCCACTGAGGTGCTCGGAATTGACATAGGGGACGGGACTGTAAACTTCCCTGTGTTCAACGGAACCGATCCTGGAGACGGCAGAAGGCTCATAAGGCTCTCACCTGACGCTTCAGGGACAATGAGCAAGGGATACGGTACTGTGCTTGACCTGTGCCTTGAAAGGCTTAAAGATGAAGGGTACCCCCACGACGGAAGAAAGGCCCTTGCGGAGTTCCTTATATCTGAGCCCGGGCCTATGAGCCGGAGAAAGCATGAGGCGTCAAGACAGGCTGTAGAGAAAGAGGCAGGAATATTTGCCGCCGAGATAGCGCGTGACGCCGAGAAGTATATAGGAAACATGAATTCAGGCCTTGAAGCCATATTCATATACGGCGGAGGCGCGGCAGTCCTTAAAAAGCCTCTTGAAAGGGAGCTTGAGGCAAGCCGTGAAAGGTTTGCGGACCTCAAGGCAATGTTCATAGGCCCTGAATATGCAAGAAGGCTTAACAGCATTGGCCTTGACATGCTCGCTGACGCATACTTCGGAACTTCATATACAAAGGACGCGGAAGGGAACTACGTAAAGGCGGAAATTAAGTAAAAACAGAACAGATTATACAACAAAAAAAGACAGGTGCCAACGCCTGCCTTTTTTATTTACTGAATTTCCATTTTATTCTGAATGGAATTTAATCCAATTATTATTCCAGATTTAACTTTTAAGCTTCTTTTTCCTGTTTCCTTGAAATCAGCATAGATTTTCCTGAAAATTTTAGCTTTTTCAGAATTTTCGTGAAACATCCCTTTTTCATCCCTGGAAATAATTCCACTTTCCAGAAGTATTCTTTCAATCAGTTCTGCACCTTCAAAGGTCCATCTCCATTCCAATCTTTCAATTTCATTTTTTAATGGGTCTTCCAAACCTGTTTCTGTCAGGTTTCCAGGTTTAATTGTAAAGCTGCTGTTTACAAGTTTCATTATCTTTTTTCCCGAAAAATCTTTTGAAGGTTTCCATCTCCTGCCTTCCTTAACTATAATTCCGGCATAATGCATAGCCATGTTAAGCGTTACTGCACTTATTCCCATTTCACCAGCTATCTGTGAAGAAGTTAAAGTTCCGTTCTTATCAAGGTATTTAATATATCTTTCGTTATTTATTTCAAGCGGCCTGACATATTCAATGTTGTATTGTCCAACAGCCATCGCAATTTGTTCTGGTGTCTCGGACTCCATTATTTTTAAAAGAAGCTCCTGCTTTTTCGAAATGGCATTCTTTTCAGAATATCCAAAAGTTCCGGTTCTTCTTATTGATGGAATTACCTCCGAAGTTATCCATTTTCTGAAAATTTTAGCTTCCTTTTTTCTGCTCGTAACAATTAAGGTATAAAGGCCACTTTCATTTGTAAAAGTTGCCAAAATTATTTTTTTAGCGTTCTGGGGATGGGGTAGATAATATCTACCCACCTCATCTTCGTCCAGTCTTCCTGGAATTTCGTTGTGGTTTTTTACTCCAAGAATTTTAGCAACATCCTTTATAAGAAACCAAGGCACGTTATCCGATATTACTGTTCTCACGCTGCCAAGATTTTCCTTGCTGAAAATCTCAAACCTTTCATCTTTTTTTTCTTTTCTTAAAATAACTTGATTTTCCATTTGAAATCAATCCTTTCGTATTAATATAAAAAAATAAAGCAGGAAAATTACAAAGCATCCTTCAGCCTTAAAAATTCCCTGCATAAAATATCCTTTAAATACCATAAAAAAAGATTGACATCTAAAACTAATTATGTTATTATATTTATACAGAGATGAGCTGAAGTTTTGCCGACTTGTACATCTCTATTTTTATTTTCTGTGTATAGAATAACACAAAAACTTTTAAAATGCAACATAAATTTTAAAAAGGGCCTAAAAGCCCTTATTTTTGTTTGTTTTTTACAGAAAATAAAAAAAGCAGGCATTCCTGCCCGCCGTATTTCCTACTAAAAAGGGAAGTCATTCTCTTCATCCATTTCATCTTCCGCATCATCTTCATAGTCATCAACAGCTCCGAACGCCTTGTTCTTTCCCGATGTGCTTTTGAAACTCTTGGAAGCTGTCTCGCTGTGTTCTGAATGCCCCATGCTGCTTGCCGACTCCTTAGTTTCAATGAATTCAAATTCAGTACCTGTAACTGACACGTATTTCTTTTCATCCTTAGTGTTTGTAGTGATGAAGCCTTGAACCAGTATTCTGTGTCCTTTTCTGAAGTATTCAGCTACAGTCTCTGCTTTCTTTTCCCAGAAAGTTATGTCAATAAAATCTGTCTTGTCTGCAGCGTAAGGTCTTTTAACTGCAACCGATATTCTTGTAAAAGCTTTCCCTCCTGAAGTATATTTTAATTCAGGATCTCTTGTCAGTCTTCCCATAATTGTGCTTGTGTTCATAATAATCTCTCCTTATATTTTAATTTTTTTATCTCTTATCATGTATCTATTATATCAAATTTTAGTTTTATTGTCAACTACTTTTTTAACTTTTTTCTAAAAAAATCTCACGATTTTATATGAAATTATGTTTTCAGCTTTTCTTTTCACGTTCCCCAGGCAGTCCCCTTCAGAATGTACCGACACGTTCCTGTCCTCAAGGACAAAGTGCGTTACAGTCTCTCCGCCCCTTACTGTCTCGTCATAGCTTTCAGCCATTGCCTCAAGGCTCACAAGGAGCATTTCTGCTTTTCTAGGGTCTTCCTTCATCATTTCCAGCTTTCTTTCAGCGTCCATTTCTCTTCTCCTTTAAAATTATTTCGCTCCCAGGGGAAAATCCCCTAGGCAAGCGAGTACGGATACGAAATAATTTTTCCGTCCATATATCTTCCATTTTCAACTATCCTTCTTGCCTCATCTTCACAAAGCCCTTCAGCGACAGCCTTCCATATTCTTATTTTTCCGTCATATTCCTGTACATTTACATTGTACTTGCCTTTTTCATACATTAAATGCAGTTCTTTCATTTTCATTCTCCTTTATTCCTTGTTCCTTTATCTGTATATATAGTATCATACTATATGGGATTTGTCAACATATTTGTAAAACTTTTTTATAAAAAAAGGAAAGCCTCAGCCTTCCTTATTCATAGCTTTTAAATTTATCCTTCACGTCAGTCCAGTTCACCATTCTCCAGTCCTTGCCTGTGCTTTCGAGGTTGGATCCGAACCCCATGTACCACATCGTACCCCCTAGGTAGTATCTGTGATTGAAACGTTCAGCGTCCCTGTCCCTGTCAGCCGCAAATCCGCCGTCCCTGTATCCTGGAACGTATGCCCTGTATGGAGACTCAGAGTTTTTCATGTATCTCTTTCTTATCCCCGCCATCACGCTGTCCTTGTCAATATCCTGTATTCCTGAAAGAAGAGGGCTTGAAGAGAACCCGTTCATGAAGTATTCATGTCTCACATTCGCAACTTTTCTTGGATTTATAAGTGCGTCCACAGGATCAAATCCCCTGTACACAACTTTTTCATATTTAATTCCTTTGGAGCTCCATTTTCTTTCCTCAGACTTGTCTTTCACGTATAAAGTTCCAACTGAAACTTTACCTGAAACTTCAAGATCGCCTGAGTCAATTCCGAAATGCTCTATCCTTGCGTCCCCTGAAATTCTTATCTTACCGCCGTCAAGGATAAGGCTTCTTATGTACCTTTTCCCAAGGGCCTCAAAAGCAGCTCCCGAAAATACCCTTATCTCGCTCTCGGAGTCCCCTGAAAGCTCCAGCTTCCCTTCAAGGACCTGCGTAACTTCCCTGTAGTCAAGCTTCCCTGATATTCTCAGGACACCTTTTCCAGCCTTTCTTAATCCTGCCCTTGTCTCCATGTCGTTCACGTCGTAGTAGAAGTTCTTCTCGTCAGGGACGTATCTCGCAATGTTCACGCCTTCCACGACCGAAGCCCTTGTCATTGCGCTTGTTATCCTTCCCTCAGGGGCCTCCCCTGTAAGAGCCATGTCAAACACGTCATACCCTGAAGGCTTTGCCTTAAACCCTGTATGTATGTCGTTGCTCCATTCCCAAGATACATTTTCAGGAACTTCAGCCCAGAAGAACTTGACACCGTCCTTAGCCATTACCTTGTCATACATTCCTGTAAAAAATTTTTCTTCTTCAATCAGCCCCGCATTAAGCATTGAAGGCCCCTTCATAGCCTTGTCGATGTCAATTGCGCCCCATCCGGTGAAGCTCGACAGCCTGTCCTCTTTCCTTGAGGCTGTAGTAAGTATCACCTGCTTGATCTGATGGTAGCTCATTCCAGGGAACTTCTCCTGAAGCCTTGCCGCAAGCCCCGCAACCTTAGGGGCGGCATAGGATGTGCCGTTAGTGACTTTCTCACCGTTCCACACCTGTCCGCTTGAAAGCACTGAATGAGCCCTTGCAAGAAGAGGGAATGATGCTACGTCGCTTCTTTCGGAAGAGATCACGCACTTATTCTTTGCATATCCGTGCTCAACCATCTTGCCAAACTTCCCGTTTCTAAGTCCGCCTTCCCTGTCGTAGAAGTCCATGACAGTGTTGCCTGATGCAGGAGCAGTTACGTCCATCCAGCTGTCAGAATATGGAGAGCCTTCGTTCCATCCTCTTCCCCAGCCACCGCAGATCTGCTGGTAAACGTTTATGCTTTCCGCCCTCATAAGCTTCCTTGCCTCAGGACCGTACCCCGAAGAAACTGCCGTCCAGTTGTCAAGGTTCACCAGGCTTCTCTTAGCGTTCCCGCTGTTCTTCTGAAGGTTCACCGATGAAACTGGGGCCTCGTTCTCAGCCGCCTGTATGAACAGGTTTCCATTTTCCGTGTATTCAGCGTCAAGCATCCTTCTCCCTGCAAGAGGGATTGCCGACATCTCATTTATGACGTCCCCATAGTAAGGGGCTTCCCCTGTTATATGACCGCTGTAGTCATTTGTTATTGCAAGAGAGCTTTGGGCTATTCCGTACGGCATCTCAAGAGGGTTCTCCCCCTGAAGAGAAGTAGTGTACATTCTGCCAAAGTTCTTAGCTGTCCAGTCAGCACCTGCGCCCATAACGAACGCCCTGTACATAGTCGAAAGATGGTTCGGGCTTGAAGTGTCCTTTCTTGCCTTCTGGAACTGGGCCTTCTCAGCTCCAGGATAGTACCATACCCTTGGCGCAGGAAGTCCTGAAAGCCTTGTTATCTCGTCAAGGTCAAGCGTCCCGTCAAACACTCCCACAGGATCGTTCTGGCTAACCTTTCTTGCCGTGTTTTTCTTATACATTATGTAGTCTTTTTCATTTCTTGTATATGTCTTCCCGTCAACATATCTAAGATGGCTTGCACCATATCCTGAAATGCTCGCAAGAAGCATTAATATCATCGCTCTTTTCATATCAATTTCTCCTTTGTTTTCTTATCTTTTATGTATGTATAGTATCATATTATCTGTTATATGTCAAGAAAATTATAAAAGGACAGGGAACTACTTCCCTATCCTCTCCATATATTCCTTCAGGCTGTATCCCTTAATGGCACGAAGCTCCTTCCCTATCCTTATCCTGTCTTCCATAGCCACAGCCCTTGACAGCTCCTGCTCCTTAAGAGCCACAGCCCTGTCCAGCAGAAGGCCGGCAAGCATCTCCCTGTCATGTTCCGCATCAGACCACATGAACATCTCTTCCATAACCTCAAGAGTCCTTGAAGACATCTTGCCCGACATCTGCTCCCTGCATGCCCTTGCTATTTCGGGGCAGGTGAACACTCCAGGATCCATGCTCCTGTTATGTGCCATCCAAGAAAGAATTCCTATCTCGTCGTCCCATATCCTGTCAGAAATTTTAATGCCGGGATCAGGAACATCCTCAATTTCCTTGCTCACATCAAGGGCCTTTTCAAGAACTTCCCTCGAAACTCCTACAAGATCGGAAACCCTTTCGCAGCACCACGCACCTATCCCTTCAGGGCAGTGCCCCAAATACTTTTTCAGGACATCTAAAAGCCTTGCAAATGAAACTCCGTTAGACCTTGCATCTTCGTAAGGCTTAACAAGCCAGTCAAGGTATGTCTCGGAAGTTTTCAGAAGTTCCTTCATGCCCTTCTCACCAAAGTCCATTATATACCTGTCAGGATCATAGCCGTACGGAAGTTCGCATACCACGACAGCAAAGCCCCCGGAATGAAGAACCTCGCACACCTTCAAGGAGGCTTCACGTCCAGCCCTGTCTCCATCCATCATCACGACAGCATTAAGGGAATACCTTTTAAGGTTTTCACACTGCTCCCTGCCTACAGACGTTCCCAAGAGAGCCACACCTGGAAGTCCACACCTTCTCAGAGAGTACATGTCAAAATGCCCCTCGCAAACTATGAAGTACCCCTGTTCACGGATAAAAGGGCCTGCCCCATAGACAAAGCTCCCCTTGTCAAGACCTGGGCTGTGAAGGTACTTCGGCTTCCTTCCGTCAACCGATATTCCGGTAAACCCCCTTATGACCCCCTCGTGGTCCATAAGCGGAACCGCCGCCCTGCCATAAAGGGGAAACTTGCCTTCCTCATTTATTATGCCCAGGGACACAAGCTCGTCCCCGCCAAACTTCTCCATAATGGAACTCGCCGAGGATCCGCAGTACCCTATCCCATATTTTTTTATCTCGTCGTCCGAAAGGCCTCTGCCGTTAAGATAGTTTATCGCCTCTTCTGTCAGGGCTTCAGACATAATCATTTTATATTCCTTGAGCGCGGGATGGCTCGTCCTTCTTCTGAACCTGCCTTCCTTAACTTCTATTCCAAGATGTTTTCCCAGCCATTCCAGGGCCTGTACAAAGCTGATATTCATTACCTGCTCCACAAGCTCTATCATGTCTCCCCCTTTTCCGGAAGAGAAGTCCTTGAATACTCCCTCGTTCCTGTTGACAAAGAACGAAGGTGTCCTCTCGCTGTTGAAAGGGGAAAATCCCCTGTACTCCTTCCCTGCTTTTTTCAGCCTTATTCCCAGGGCTCCGCATATTTCAACTATATCTCCTTTTTCTTTTAGCTCCTTTACGTCATAAATCTTCATTCTGTCCACTTCCTTTCGTTAATATGATAGCATTTTGTAAAATTATATGTCAAGAGATTTTGAAATAAATCCAGCAATTCAGAATTAATTCGCGTTTAATTTTTGGTATTTTTGGACTCAAGCCTCATTGCCCAAAAATATATTAATGTACCCGAATATTCGGATACGCAAATTAACGATGAATTAATGTATAAATAGAATTTCAAAAAAGATACTCTATATAAGACAACAAAAAATCAACTTTCTAAAAGTTGTCCAAAATAAAATATTGGCCTTGAGTTGTTAGAAAATAAGCGGCAATTGTATTAAATATAACGGAATATATTTCTTGGCCACAAAAAAATCCCGGATCTGCTCCGGGATAAAATGAAAAAAAACTTATTATCATTTTGAAGAATTATGTTCTAACTCACTGAGGATTATATCAACTTTTGTACCTGATGTCAACTTCAAATTTTTCCCAGCCGTCAACCGCAACTTGAAAACTTAATTAAAGTATTCGCTATCGCTCATACCTTACCTGCGGTACAGTTATTCAAGGTTATTTTTATAATACAAATTGTATTAAAGGACATACGGTTATCCTATCATTTCGGAATTTCACTTGTATGTAAGTCTTTGGCAATCCTGAAATGTGTTACTTAATTTAATTCCGTAAGGTATGAGCGTAGCGATTACTTTACGGAAATGCTCCGTACAGTGACTTGCCCCATTCTCTTGGATGGATACAAGTTTATCCAGATACAAAGCATTATACAATATTTAAAGTAAAATATCAAGTGTAAATTTAATTAAACTTTATTATTTCATTAGTTTTTAAGCTTTAGAAATTGTTGTTCTATCCTTGTATTCTCCACAATATATCTCATCCTCTTAAGTATCTGCGTCCTTTCGTCCAAGCTGTCATAGGTGAGAGCCCTTGCGACTATTTCAAGAAGCCTGTCCCTTGCCTCATTTGACACTTCAATTTTTTCCAGCATCTCTATGTCATTAACCGATATTCTTGAGATGGCCTTTGCCGACTCCCTGAGACTTAGGCCCAGCGACCTCAGATGGCCTGCAAGGCTGGACAGCCTGTATGCCTCCCTGACTGCACCTGAGACCGTCAGAACTGCCATCAGGAAAGCCGAAGCGAAGGAGAACAGAAGAGCCTTCATTGAGAAGGTGAAGATTGCTAACATGAACATTGCAAGAGAAGTGTACTTAAGAAGCCTAAACAATATTCTGGCTCTTTTTTTTTCGTCCCTATTGAACCTAAGTTTTTTTACTTCCGAAAGAAATTCAAGCGTTTCCATATTATGTTTCCCCTTTCCATTTTTTCTTTATTAAGATTATAACATTTTCTGAAAATTTTTCAAGAAAAAAGAGGGCTTTTTGCCCCCTGAATTATAATAGAAAAATAAACATGCCTTAATCATATCACACGTTGTAAAAAATTTCAAGAAAAAGAGGCCCGTAAGAGCCTTCTTAATTTATGTTTTTGATTGACTGCTGACGCATATATTCTACATCATTCAGAGCGGACTGTCAGCCTGGTTTCCGGCTACAGTTCCATGCCTTCAACCTTCCTTCTGAGATCCCTTGACGGAATAATTCCTACAACTGTCTTGGCAGGGACATTGACAGCTTCCTGTGTCCTCGGGTTGAGAGCGGTCCTGGGCCTTCTTCTTTTCAGCGTGAGGGTGAACAGTCTTGAAAGCTTCACTTCTCCGTCATCGAGAAGGCCCTGCTCAATAAGTGAAAGCATGCACCGCACTTCCTCCCTTGCGGCGGCAACTGAGTCCTTTCCCATGATTTTCTTGTACTCCTTGATGAGCTTTGATCTTGTCATATTCTCTTTTCCTTTCATATTTTTATTTAATGTCTTCTTTTAAGGCATTATAGTATCAAAATCATTGAATAAATATGGCAATGATTAAGTTTGCGGATTTTATTCACGCAGGCTGTACTACGCAGCCAGGACATTAAAGTTTTCATTGTTTACTTTAACTTGATTTTAAATATAATTAAGATTTCTTACCTTGAATTTCCTAACGGGAAAAATCCAATCATTATTTAAGAAACAAACTTTCTCAATTAATCCATGCCCCGCCTTTCTCATAATGTTTAAAGCTCCATTATAATCGGCATGGATTTTTTGATTTTTTCCTTTAATCTTATATGTTCTTCCATTTCTCCAGCCTGAAAATTCATATTCCCTGTCTTCGGTTCCATAAACTGGAATAAAATCATTGTCAAGAAAACTTGCCTTGGATGTATAGCTTTCTTCCTGCTCAACACATTCAATTCCATTTTCCTCACATTTGTATTTTAATATTTCAACCAGTTTATTGAAAGGGATCATGCAAAAATTCCTATTTTCCACTTTTGAATAAAGGTTGATTTCCTGTTTCTGTTCCTTATTCTTTCCTATTACAAATTTGTCAATTCCAATCAATTTGAATTCTTTAATAAGCTTATTGGCATAATATCCCAGGAGATTTCTTACCTGCTCATCTCTTTTTCTCCACAGGTTCTGAATTGCTTTTGATATTCTTATCCCTTTAGGAAGCAGCGAAGTCATAGTTCCAATCATTTTATTATAATAATGATTAAGACTTCTGAGCATGTTTGCCGAAATAGAAATCCCTCTCCTGTTGAAATTGTAAGCTATAGACATTAATATTTTTCCTCCTAAATCTACCGCTGCAACCTTTTTGATTTTTCTTTTTTTAGGAACTTCCTTTTCGTAAACAGTTTCCATATAAAGAAAACCATTCTTCCATATAGCCCTTGAACTTTTAAAGGTGTATTCCTTATAGAATTTTGGGATTTTAAATCCTTCATTCATTTTTGAAGTTCCGATATATCCCTTTTTTAATTTGTTCTTAGAAATAACTTGAGGATTATATTCAACTGCTGAATATTTTTTCTTATATCTGGGAATATTTATATTCTTGGTGTATTTACTTTCCAGTTTTAATTTTAAAAGTTTCCAATATGATTTCCAGTCCCTTTTAAGAATATCAACTATATTCTGTACCATCTTTGAATTAATTGAATATTTCTTAATTCTTGAAAATTTACATATAATCCTGTAAAAAGTTGAAGTGAACTGTAATTTTTCTGAAATATAGATGTTAAAATCTTCAGCAAGTTCGGGATATTCATTGATAAAATCCAAGGAAAAATTTTCTTTCCCTGATTTCTTAAAAAATAGCTGCCTTATCACATAGTTTGCATAGTTATATATCTCTTTTGCCTCAATTGTGTGAAGCTTTATCATTTCATAGTCAGGATGCGATGCTTTCACTTTAAATCTTCCCGTTCTTTTTACTTTCATTATTTCACCTCCATTTTATTTTTCATTTTATTTTAGCATACGGTCATAAAAATTTTAATACCCCCCAAAAAATAAAAGCTGAAATAATAAAATTAAAATTTGTCCCTTGATTGCAGGAATATATAAAAGCCTTTAAAAACTCTTTACTTCTGACGTCCAATATGTTAAAATAAATCAAAAAAAGAAAGGGCAAAAATAATGAAAGACATAATAGAAAGAAAAGAATATTCAGGCCTTTCCAAGAAGAGGATTGAGAAGGAGTTCCCTGTTGAAAAAAGGGACCTTGTTACATACGACGAGATGAGGGGCTACATAGGCAAGATGATACACGGCGGATCTGAAAAGGACCCGGTGACAGGAATGTACCTTGAGCCATGCAGCGTGGGGCACTCAATAAACCTTGTCAGGGAAGGGAAGATACGTCCGGCAATGGAGAGGATGCCAAGGCTCGGAAGCCTGTTTCTCAAGGAAGACGCAGTAAGGCTTGGTGAAGAGCTGAGAAAGAAAAATCCTGACGGCAGGATACTGTCCGAAGGGGAAAACATAAACAGGCTGGAAAGGACCACAATGTTCCTCATGAGCCTGATTGTAAGGAAAATGCTTTATGAAAGGCACGGAATGAAAGGACCTGTAACGCTCAGAAGAAAGGCCGGGATTGAGGACGCAATATCCGAGTCAGCCTTTACAGCTTGCTTTGGTTTCACAACATCGCTCTCGTGCATAAAGGCTATGAAGATATTCAGGGCAATGGGAAAAACTTCAGGCGAGTACATGGACGCATACAGGAAGTGCCTGGAGATAGCATCCGGAAAAACTGAATGGGACGAGGCTGTAAAATATATATTCACGGAAGAGGCGGCAAGGCTTGCTGAAAAGGATAAGAGAAGGGAAGATGAGGACATCATGAACTACTGCGAAAGGATTGCAAGAAAAGCATACAGGAAAAAGAAAAAGCAATAAAAAAGGGGCCTTATTAGAGACCCCCATAAATTTTTCCCAGAGCTTCGGTTATGGCATAAAGGAATGCAATTATTCCTGATGCGGCCATCACGTCCTGGACAGCCTTTGAAGGATCCGAGAAGTTCCTTCCGTCAAAGTTTCCAATCTGCCTCGCTATGAGCACGACTATGGCTGCCACAACTGCAAGGATCCTGAACCAGAAGATGAGGCTCCCTACAAAGTTGTTCACCCTGTTGAGCGGATCGTCCCCCTGGATAGCCCCTGCGGCGAACGACTGATTGCTCATAAGAAGCATCATCCACACAAGGCTCAGCATTCCGGACGCCCTTCTGAACGCCGGGCTTTTAAAAATGCTTTTCATATTCAATTTTCCCCCTCTTTTATTCTTTATGTATAATTATAACAATTTTCTAAAAAAAAAGGAAGTTCAGGAGAAGGGAAAGTTATATGAAAAACGAAATAATGGCTAAAAAAACTAAAGAAAGGAAAAAAGCATGGAACAAAACAATACAACTAAAGATTTTAGTGAAATCACTTCAAATGAGGAAATATTTAATTCGCAACTGGAACTGACGCTGGCTGTAAGCATAGCCGGACTATTTATTGTGCCTGTGCTGTATTTTATGACTCCGCATTGGCAGCAGCCGGCATTAAAATATATTTCAAGCATTTTAATGATACTGAATACTGTTATTATAGCATTTAAGAACTTCATAAATTTAATATCAGGCTTGAAATATGGAATGAAAATTCTTCAGCTTGTCTCAAGTTTAATGTTCCTCGGAATTTCATTTGCATTTATTATACATCTTCTGAATTTGCCGGCAGGATATTTATTTTAGAAAAAATATTTGAAAATAAAAAAACTGGAATTAAAGAAAGGAATAAAAATGATATACACTGAAGAAATTCACAAAAAAATTATGAAAATACATAATCCTAATAAAAAATGGCAAAACCTTTTAACAGTAATTGGAGTCGCATTAATAATAATTTTTTTTATTATGTTTTTGCTAGTAACATTGCCTCCTACCGATGAAATGCCGGATGAGATTTTTGAACTTCGGAAATCCTTAAATTCTTTAAGTGCGCTTGCTTTCATAATATTTGGAGCTTTTCTCTGCGGATTGGGAAGTGGAAACTGCTATCAGAACTTCTGCACAATTCTTTTTAGAAAAGGAATACTTATAGGCGAGTTTGATCCTAAAATCAAGAAATATGTTTTGGGCAGAGAGGAAAATTCAAGATACAAAAGAACACGACTGAAAAAAAATTTGGATGAGTTTATAGAGGAATGCGAAGAACTTGCCCCAGAATACAGGAAAGAAGCATTGTACCTCAGAATGAAAAAATGGATTGAAATTGAAGTTCCTGAAATTATCGAAGAAGATACAAAATTCGAAAAAGGTAAATTTGAAGAATACAAGGCAAGACATGGATTTTCAGAACTTGAACTAGAAAAAGAAAAAAACTAAGATAAATGATTAAGATAAGTGACGAGCTTATCTTTTTTTTTATTTTAAAAAATATATTTCTTGACATATAAAATGATGTTTTTATATTTTTAATCTAATAATAATTCAACTAATCAAAAACCCATATAAGTATCCAGTTTTACCGGTAAAAAAAATCCAAACTTTGGTAAAATTAATCCAAAGTCTGGTAAAAAAAATCCTAAGTTCGGTAAAAATTATCCAAACTTTGGTAAAATTAATCCAAAGTCTGGTAAAAACTATCCAAACTGTGGTAAAATCCGCATACCCCAACCCCCCGCCTTTTCCCTTTTGGTGAAGCACCTAATAATGTATGTAATAATCTTTGTAATAACAGAAGAGAATAATCTATTTAATAATTGATTTCAATAATTTCTGTATAATAAAGCCGCACACAAAAATTAATTCATTTCCACACAGAAGCTGATCCAATTTCAAGATTAAGGGGACAGCTGAAAAGGATTATCTGATTTCATGGTTAAAGGCTTTCTTCTTAAATTTATTTAATTACAGAGATTATTCCATGAAAAAACAGTTTATAGGAACAATTTTACTTACCTAGAAAAATCAGTTCCCTGAAAATTTTTATAAAACTGAAGAAAATGAAAATCATAACAAGGCACATGAAGTCAATAAAACAGGTAAAATGAATACAATTACATTGCACTGTAGTACAAAGCCGCAAGGCATAAATAAAAATAAATAAAGGCCCGGCGGAACGGCAGGCCCGCGATTTCTCTACAGGGAGCATAGGAAGCCCTGCAAGGGCGTCATGGAAGGCAGGGCTGGTTGACTATGGCTTTGGGATTTTAAAAGGCTCTTGGCGGCTCCTGTGAGCTTTCACGACATGTGGAGTGCAAGTTTTCAACTGGAATAAAATAAAATTGACTGAACTTCTAAAAAATGTTGACTTTCAGGCGCTCTTAGTGTAAAATGGTTAATGGATGAGAGATCACCTAATCTTTCAAAAAATATAATATATTTTTTCCTTGCCGCATTTTATTAAAGTGTGGCATTTTTTATATATATTTTTTTTACAAGTCAAGAAACCTGTTTTTATAACATTTTCTCTCGAAAACAAGTTCCAGTAAAAACTATCCGAAGTCCGGTAAAGAAAATCCAGTTTCGTTCATAAGGCGGTAAAGCCCAAAAACAAAGGATTTGTTTAAAGTATCCTAACTTCGGTAAAATTAATCCGGAAGTCTAGTAAAGAATTTTCAGCCAATCCGGTTTTCAAAAATCACTGCCGAACTTCCATAAAAAAAGAACCTTCTCTTTTTAGGGTGATTTTCGACGGTGGTATCTTCGCCAGTGTTTTCGGTACTTTGCGAGATTGGTGCTTGGGGGAATTTCGTGAAATTCCCCCAATTGTTACCTTGATTTTTAGTATCTTTTTGTTCCTGGCTGGAATTTTTTTCGACAATTTGTGATACTCTAGTATAGATTAAGCCCGTTTTTACTGTACTTCTATACTTTTCTGTGTATTTTTAGATACACAGAACTTGATCTTTTCCTATTTTCATAGTCTATTCTCCTTAAAGTTATTGTATTTTGTAAAAAAGTACACTTGACTTTAAGGTTATTTTCCTGTATAATTTTATTTGGATATAAAACAAAGGAAAATAACCTTTTAAAAAAATCTATGTGAGACTTTTTTTACAAAATAATTTTACCGTTTTCCAGGCTCGTGCCAAGGGGGCGGTATTTTTTTGTATATCGTTTTTATAAGTCAAGAAACCTGTTTTTGTTAATGCCTTTTCCTGTGAAGCAGGTTCCGCTAAAAACTATCCTGAATTTGGTAAAAAAATCCACTTTCAATTTTCAAGCAGTAAAGTCCTTGAACAAAGGATTTTTTGTTAATTATCCTAAATCTGGCAAAATTAATCCTGTCCGTATATCCATTCAGCCGGTAAAAATTATCCGAACTTTGGTAAAGAAAATTCAGTCTGGTAAAAACTATCCAAAATTCGGTAAAGAAAATGCACTCCAGATACCATATAAAGCGAGGTATCCAGCATTTTAAAAGCGCGGTAAAGAAATCTGGTCTATATTTTCTTCCTGTTTTTCATCTATCCATCAGCATGGTAAAAAAAATCCTAAGTTTGGTAAAGAAAATCCAGGCTTTGGTAAAAACTATCCAAATGCGGCAAAGCCTTTTAAAATAGAGAAAGATGGAACTATCCTGAAAGCGGTAAAAAAAATCCAGTTCATAATGCAGTATATTTTTCAGTTTTTTAGCTATCCGTTGGGCTGGTAAAAATTATCAGAAGTCTGGTAAAATTAATCCAGAAAAATTTAAAGTGTGGTAAAAAATGGATTTTTTTCTTTACAATAAATCACAAAGAAAGCCCCTGACTTTAGTTAAGGGGATGAATTTGTAAAAAAGACTTGAAATTATTTTTTAGATATTGTATAATATATCTAAAGAATAAGGAGAGCAAAATGGAAAAATATAAAAATAAAAAAGGAATTGTATATAAAAATCAGTTTCATATAATATGGACTGTGAAGTACAGAAAAAAATTATTAGTTGAAAAAATTGAAGAAAGATTAAAGGAAATAATTTTTGAAGTATGCAAAGAAAAAGAAGTTGATTTAAAAGCAATCGAGGTAATGCCAGATCATGTACACATTTTCATTGATGTTGATCCTAGACAGCCGCTCCATCTTTTAGTTAAAGCCTTTAAAGGGAGAACTTCAAACAAATTAAGAAAAGAATTTAAAATATTAACAACAAGAGTTCCCAGTTTATGGACTAGATCATATTTTTGCTGCACTGTAGGAAATATTTCTGAAAATATTATTCAAAAATATATAGAAAATCAGAAAAACAAATAAAAATATGGGAGAATAATTATGTCAACATTTGTTATGGAATATGAAATAACAGTTGGAAGTCAAGAAAAAAATTTTCTTGAAAAATGTTTTAATGTTGGTTCAAATATTAATAACTTATGTTTAAACCGTTGCTTGAAACAACTTAATAAACTGAAAAGGGATAAAGAATATCTGAAATCAGTAAAAGCAATAAAAAATCTTAATAAAAGAATTGAAAAGAAAAATATTTCACAAATTGAAATTACTAAATCGAAAAAAATTAAAAAAATTCTCATTGATAAAATCAAGGATTTAGAGAAAAAATATAAGTTCACTGAAAATGATATTCAAAAATACTCAAAAATCCCAAGAGAATTTACAGAAAATGTTCTCAATTCTTCAATAGTTCAGAAGATCAGTTCCAATGCATTTAATGCTGTTAAAAAAATTCAATATGGAAAAGCTAAGAAAATTAACTTCAAGAGAAAAGGTGAAATTTCGTTAGAAGGCAAAAATAATGAAACAGGATTTATATTTGACATCAAAATGATGAAACTGAAATTAAACCGTAAATTATCGTGCAATCTTAAATCACTTGATAAAAAACAGCGGAACTGTTTAAAAAACAGAATAAAATTCTGCCGTATCCTTAAAAGATATATAAGAGGAAAGAAAAGATATTTTCTTCAAATAGTTTTTGAAGGAACGCCTGAAACTGATTTTCAGTTAGGTGAAGGTGAAGTGGGACTGGATATAGGAACTTCAACTGTCGCTGTAAGCTCCAATGACGAGGTTAAACTTTTAAAACTCTGTGAAACAGAGCAGGAAGAAAGAAAAATAAGAATAGTGCAACGAAACCTTGAAAGAAAAAGAAAAATATCAAATCCTGAAAATTATGATGTAAAAGGAAAAATAAAAAAGAAGAGGAAAAAATGGAAACTTTCAAAAAATTATTTGAAAGAATTAAATAAATTGAAAGAAGTGTATAGGAAAAAGAAAGTAAAGGATAATCAGTATAAAAATATCCTTGCTAAGTTCATTTTAAGGCAAGGTGACACAGTGAAAGTTGAAAAAGTTTCTGTTACTTCATGGAAAAATCGCTCCAAAAAGACAGTGAAAAATAAAAACAACGGAAAAATTATATCTAAAAAGAGATTTGGAAAAACAATAAATAATAATGCTCCCGGAACTCTTTTGAGAAAATTGAAAGAAAAACTCCTATATTTTGAAAAAGAATTAATCGAAATAAATCCTTTCAAGACAAAGGCAAGTCAATTCAATCATATAAAACAGGAATTTAAAAAATGCTCACTCGAAGTCAGATTTAAAGAATTGAAACAAGGAATTATAGTTCAGAGGGATTTGTATTCGGCATTCCTTATTCAAAATGTTAAAAATTCAAATGAATATGATATAAAAAAAATAAATCAAGAATTTGGAAACTTTTATAAGAAACAGTTAGAGGAAATTGAAAGAATTAAAAAAGAAGAAAAATTAAAATTTTATATAAGAAATCATATAGTATAGACATAAAAAAAGTGAAGAGTCTATCGGGACTATTAGCTAAAAAAGGTATGACACATGCCTACAGAGTCGCAAATGTATGACAGGTGTTTCGGTCAAGGAAACTGGAAGGCTGGGTCAAAACATATACCTGAAAAAAGGAAAAGGCTCATGAAATCCATTTAATTGACGGAAGTGGCTGAATTCAAGGAAATCTATAAGAATTCTGGGTAAATTCAGTTCAAGCCGTATAAACAATGAAACCCCCTGACTTTAGTCATGGGGAGGGTGTCGGTGGAAAACTGGATATTTTTATAAAAATTGGATTATTTAAAAATTTATTTAAAATTAAATTGGCTTTGTTTAAAATCAGGAAGACTTTTTTATTATTTTAAATTTTTGTTGATATTTTTTTAAAAAGTAAACAGAAAATAAAAACTTGAATTTTGAGGACGAAAATGATAAAATCTTAAAAGAAAAGGAATAGACTTATGAAGAAAAATGAAATCTTGAATTTTGACACAAGCTCCATACCAAAATGGAAGCTGACATCAATAAATATTTTAAAGAAGGCCCTGCTGGGCCTTGTGGTGTGGAAATACTGGAACATAGTTCCGCTACAGTATTTCATGCTTCTGCTGTTCCTGGAATTCGGAATTCCTAAGCTCACAGACAGTTCAAGCTACAGGAAGGCAAGAAAGCTTGGATTTGACAGACGCGAAGCACAGAAGATTGCTGAGAGGCACAGCGAGGCTCTTGAAGAGAGGATAGGCAAGAATGAAAAAAGGGAGCTTCTTAGAAGGCTTCTTGAAAACGGAAAGCCTGAAAAGAAAATTCCTTATGCCCTAAGAAGAAGGATTGAAAAGGCTTCCCTGAAGATGTCGGTAATTGATGCCGGAAGACTCTGGAAGGCAAGGAACATATCGGACCTGGAATATTTGCTTACATTCTATATTCCTTATTCATTGCTTCCACTTTTTATTTTCTTCACTGCGGCAGATATGGCAAAATTTAAAGGTCTGGACTGGATTGTTTGGATACCTTTGGGATTGTTTTCGTTAAAGAACGTTTTAATCTGGAACCTTTTTCCAGCGGCATACCTGAAGCTGCCAGGACTTTCATTTAAAATGAAGGCAAGAGCTGGAAGAAAGATTAGAAAAAATATGGAAAAATATGGGCTTAATGAAGAGCAGACAGGAAAGCTTGGCGGATATTACCTGGATCTTTACAGAAAGTTTCAGGAAAGGGAAAAGAAAAATAAGTTTTCAGAAGTTTTAAAAAAATATGGTGTTCAAGATGCCCCTGAACATCTGACTATTGAAAAATAAAAAGAAGGCTCGAACCTTCTTTTTTTATTTAAAACTTTTCAAGATGCAAGTTTTCAGATGAATATTTATCATTAAATAATTTCCATTTTTTATTTTCTTCCTCCTGCTTGGTGTTAAGTTCTTTACGCACTTCTTTTTCAATCAGGTGCTTCATTCTGATAAAAAATGCTTCATCTCTTCGATTTTCCTCAAGCTCCATTATTTCGTCCTTCCATATTCTTTCCATCCTGCGGCAGAGGATCCATGCCTTTCTTCCAGGAATAAGTTCTTCAGCAACCTCTTTTCCTGAAACTTCATCTATAAGCTTTTTAGCTTCATCTATCCTTGCGGCCGAAATTTTTTTAGCCATTCCTGAAAGAATTGTCAATATAAACAGTCCAGAAAGCTCCAGAATTTTTTCCATAAATTTTATATTCCCCTTGTAAAGCAGGAAAGTAAGATAAATTAATGTCCCTGCTGAAAAAACTAGAAGAACTTTTGTAACAAGATCTGAAGTTTCATAGTAGAAGTTCCAGTCCACAAGATTTACCAGCTTTTCGTGAATTTCTTTGCTATAACATTTGTCTTTCATAGTTTCACTTCCTTTTTTCTATTCTCAATATATATTACCATTTAGATTTTTATATGTCAAGAAACGTTTTAAAAAAGAAAGGAAGGCTTTGCCTTCCATCTTTAATTCTTTTCCGTTTCAAGCTCGGTGCTATACTGTTCCATGTATTCTTCAAACTGCTTTTCAATTCTATCTTTTTCCTTTTTACGTTTTTCTTTACGAATTCTTTGTTCTTCATATTCCGCAGCTTTCTTTTTTTTTTCGCTTTCCTCGTATTTCCTGATTTCTTCAGGAAGCTCTCTTTCAAAATAGAATTTCAATCTGCTGTACTGTGCCTTCTGACGCATTTCATGAGTGAAGTCAGTTTTCGATGTTTCTTCCCAGAAATTTTGTATTTTAATTCCTAAAACTGTTTCACATAACGGAATTTCAAAATTTTCAAAAAGGAATTTCTTTTCAATTTCGCTGAAATGCTTGCCATATTTCCTTCTGACTATTCCTGTGGGACTACAATATTTTCGAAATCCTATTAATCCTGAAATAATTCCAGCAGGAAATATTATGAGAAATAAAAGAAAAAAAATACCTTCTTCATATTTGATAAGTAAATACAGGTTTAATAGTACAATAGGAAACATAAGCCCTGAAATCCACAGCGATAATATCCCGTTATCTTTGGAAATTTCATCTCCCGAATGAGTCCTGTATCTATTATCTATGATGTCTTCAATTTCTTTTTTGCTAAGTTTTTCCATTATTTATCCTTTCCTCAATTTTAATTATTGCTTTTCTGTATCTAGCCAGTTGCTGTAATGGTCTATATATTTTTTAAACTTTGCTTCTATTTCTTGGTTTTTCATTCTTTTTTCTTCCTGAAGTCTCATTTTTCTTTTGTTTTCTTTTTTCAGTTCTTCAGGCACCTCGTTTTCAAGGAAGAATTTCACTCTATGAAAAAGAGCTTCATTCTTCATCTGTCCGCTGAAACCTTCTTTATCCACTTCATCCTCAAGTTCCTTTATTCTGTTTCTGAACCAAGTTTTATATAATGGAATTTCAAAATTTTTAAAAAGAAAATCAGTTTCATCTTCAAGGAAATATTTTCTATATTTTCTCTTGAAGCTCGATGTTGGATTTTTGTACACAGCTATTCCTTCAAGAAAAAACAAAAATGAGCCGATACCAAATGTAGATAAAGAAATTATTAAAGAGCCGATTGTAGTTTTCAACAAAGTATTCATTGCCAAAAGCAAAACAAATAATACTCCCGAAGAAAAAAAATAACGTATCGGTTTTGATAAGCATTTATCATATTGAGATGATTTTTCTACATTTTTGACAATATCCTCTATTTCATTCTTATTAAATTTTTTCATCATTCCTCCTATCTCAGTTATTCTTTTTCAGTTTCAAGTCCAGTGGCGTACTGATCCATGTATTTCTTAAACCTTGCTTCTGTCTTTTTGTCTTCCATTCTTTTTTCTTCCTGAAGTTTTTCAATCTTTTCCTTTTCTTTTCTAAGTTCTTCCGGAACTTCGTTTTCAAGGAAAAATTCAACTCTCTGACATAGGGCTTCACTCTTCATTTTACAATCAAAATTTTCTTTGTCCAATTCATTTTCAAATTTCTTTACCTTAGTTCCGAACCAGCTCTTGCATAATGGCAATCTAAAGTTTTCAAAAAGAAGATTGGCTTCTTCATGAGTAAAGTGTTCTGCATATTTTCTTTTAAAGATTAATGTCGAGGAAGCAAGGCACGTTTCTATTCCTGCCCCCAAAAATGTAAGAGCGCCAAAACCTAGCATTATTATAAAGAAAGCGGAAACTCCATTTGGATTTTTAAGCCAGAAATGCAGGGCTATCAGTGCAAAAATAAACATTATTCCTGAAGGCCAGAAGAAAAAGCTGGGTGAAAAATTATATTCGTCGTCTGGGACTGATTTTTTAGCAAGTTTCACAATATCCTCTATTTCATTTTTGTTAAATTTTTTCATCTCTCGTCCTTTCCAGTTTCAAGAAAGTTTCCTGGATATTTTTCGTTGAAGTTACTGATAACTTTTTCTTCTGCAAGCCTTTTCTCATCTTCCTTCCTCTTTCTTTTGAAAATTTTGGCTTCAGCCATTTCCTGGGCTTCGGCTTCCCAGAAATGCTTCATCCTCTTGAAGAAGGCTTCGCCCCTGTAACTTTCAGGAACCTGCTCCCCCACTTCCCTTTCAAATCTATCCATAAGCTTCATAAGCTTCTGGAACTTCAGCACGAGAAGCTCGAAGGCCGCCTCTTCTCCTGCAAAGGCTGAAATTTCTTTTATAATTTCCTTTTTCCTTCTTTCATTCAGAATTTCAAGGAGCTTTGGCAAGGCCCAGAATAAAGGGGAAAATGCAAAACAAAAAATCCCAAAAAAGCTTAACTTGTTTTCTGCCACTGCCCAGAACATAATTAATGAAAATCCTCCCGTGACACTCAACCATACAAGAAGCCAGGCCATTTCCTTCGCATTTTCTATGAAGACGTATTTCTTCCTTGCTTT
>ERZ773073.321-NODE-321-length-26895-cov-22.463301_pt1 | contig 26895 bp, 18 predicted proteins | sample MGYA00580616_ERZ773073 | MGnify/ENA primary metagenome ERZ773073 (study PRJEB29015, sample SAMEA2737960) | human oral metagenome | biome: human oral; feature: human-associated habitat; material: dental | place: China | collected 2131 ...
CTCAGCCATGCAATAAGGAAAAGGAAGTAGTGCTTCATTGTCGTGATATTTTTAGCGTAAACGATGGGGGGCTTCGCCCCGTTTAGGTGTTAGGGGCTGCGCCCCGTTTAGACGTTTAGGTGTTTAGGTGTTGAACTGCTTGTCAAACCAACGAATAAACAGATAAACAAACCAACAACTAAACGGGGCTTCAGCCCCCAGGGCAACCACCTCTATTCCTCCGGCAGGGTGATGTCCGGATTGCCGTCGCCGCCCGGTTTGGGCTTCTCGTCGGGCTTCTTGGGCTGTTCGCCACCGGGTTGCTCCGGCTTCTTCGGGTCCTTCGGATCCTTCGGCGTGTCGGGCTGTTTGGGCTCTTTCGGATCCTTGGGAGTCTTCGGTTCCTTCGGCTCTTTGGGCTGCTTGGGTTCCTTCGGCTCTTTGGGCTCCTTCTTCTTCGTCTCCGGACGCTCGGCCAGGAGGGCCTGCTGTATGTCCGCATTGATGCTGCTCATCAGACGTTTATAGGGCGCTTCGCCGCCGAGTGTGGCCAGTGCGTTGATCGTGTGGGCCAGGTGGCGATACTCATCGTCAAGGGCGATACGCCTCTCCTTGGTTTGGCCCACGAGATCCATGTTGCGCTGCGTACGGGCGTTGTAGGCGGCTTCAAATTTCTTGTTCGCGTCCTTGAGCTCGTCCAGCCATTTTTCGGCACCGATAAGCGTCAGTTTGGCCTTCGCGTCGGCCACCTCCAAGTCGCTGACGACGTTGGAGACGATGGCCGTTTCTTCGCGTAAGGGCTTCGTTTGCGGCGCCTTGTCGTACTTCAGCAGGATGGCCTGTAGCTGTTGCGCGGCCGTCGCCTTGGCCTCCTCGGGGAAGCCGGTGAAGACGCGCACGTGTCCGTAAAGCCCCATCAGGGCCTTGTCGCGTCGCTCGTCGAGCTTGTTCAGCTCTTTCGTGTCCACATCGCCACGCATGGGTTGCACGGCCGCGTCGAAGGCCTTGTACTTCTCATCGAAGACCTTGGCCGCGTCTTTCAGCTTCAGCGTCTCCAGATCTTCCTGAGAGAGGAACAGTTGCACATTCGTCATCGCCTGATAGAAATTCATCAGGCGGAGCTTGGTGAGATTGAAGTAAAGTATCATTTCTGTAAAATTTAGAGTATAATCCTGTAATTGTAGTAAGCAACACGCCCAACTGACATCCATTGAAGGCGTTTCCTTGAGTAATTTTCACCGACGGACTTCTTTTGGAGGAATTTCCTTGAGTAATTTTCACCGACGACTCTCTTTTGGAGGAATTTCTCCGAGTAAATTCGTCCAAAAGCATTTGGTCGGAGGAATTTCCCCGAAGAAATTCGTTCAAAAGCATTCGGTTGGAGGAATTTCTCCGAAGAAATTCGTTCAAAAGCATTCGGTTGGAGGAATTTCTCCGAAGAGAGGCCTTCGCCAGCCTTCAGCCGGGGCGTATGGCCAAAAGCGCCGGCGAAGAAAAGGAAAAAGATCGTTTGGCGGCCGGGGGAAAACGGTAAACGAAAAACGAAGGCCGGATATCCGCATTCGGGGTACCCGGCCAACGATTCAACGATTCAACAACTCAACGCGCCAAAGGCGCTAACAACTCAACATCAATCCACGAACACCTTCTCGGTGTGTGTGCCTGCGCGGACCACGTAGACGCCTTGATTCAAGCGTGGGGCGACTTTATGTATTCCTACTTTTTATGCGCATAGCTGTCATTTACTTCTTCTTTTGATGTATGACAATATCCCGACCGAAGACCTTTCCGCAAACGTTTATAACAAGATCTCTATTTCTGCCACTGTCGTTCTCATCAATACGGATATGTTTCAACTCTCCTGTATCCATGATACTGAACCACCCCCCAATCACTTCGATTGTATCGGCCAAATTTGTCGGATTATTAACATTCCAATACACGCAACAGCTATCGGCGTCGGCCGGAATGTAGACCGACCTACTTGTCACCCGCTGCATACTGTATAATCTAACCTCCTTTCGTCCATTGATCCTGACATAGTTTATCAGGGTGCCGATACTCGTGCCGACTTCTAACTGATGCGCAGAAGCATCCACATCGAAACGGTTAGGGGTTGTAAAGCGCCAATTTTCCTTATCACATCCCACTGCTGCGAACAGCAGCAGGATGGCAAGTACAACTAATGATTTTGTGTGCATGGCAGCCGCGTTTACTTTTTGCTGATCTCCATTCTTTGAAGGTGATTCTTATATCCTCCAATTCATAAATCGGCTTGAAATAGCTTCCGCTTCTTTCAGGTCGATGAAGTATTCACCCTGAACGGATGAATTGCCACTCACTTTCTGATTGCTCAGAACACTGTCGTTTCGCTCCGGTATTCCGGTCTGCGCATCTTCTGTACATGAGAGCACGGCCAACAATACCAGAATCACTGTAGATAAAGTCAATGATTTCATAATATGTTGTGTTTCGAATTACAGGGGCAAAATTGGCTTCATGCAACAGAAACACAAAACAGAACCCCCCAAAAACAGATCTGCAACCTGTATTTTTAACAATATAAGAACGAAAGAAGAGAAAAACGGGCCCTCACATAATACAAAGGGAAAATCATCACCGTCGATCCCTATCCAGGGTGCCGCTTTGCTCTATCCCGGGCTGGTGATGAACTGTCCCTTCGGGGTGCATCCGGTACGCACAAAATAAGGGCGTCCACAAGGGCCGCCCCCTACGCGGCGCCATAGCGGATGTAGACGTGGGCCGAGGGCGTGAAGACGTCGTCCTTATCGGCGGAATAAGGACGGGATGGGCATAGCAGCCACCTCAGCTGTGGGTTGATTCTCTTGAGGCGCGCCTAAAGTCTCATGCTGTTAGCCCGCATCCGTTCGACCAGCAGTTTGATCCGCACCACGACGAAGGCGTAGGCCAGCCGCGGCAGGATGATCCAAAGCCACGGGGCACCGAGGGCGCCGAAGAGGATCGTGTCCTCCAGCAGGGAGTGCGAGACGGCCAGATGGTGGTTCAGTAGGTCGCAACTGCGGCGCGAGATGGCGTCTTGCTTCAGCTGCTCCATCATGATCGCGCTGCCGTAGCTCAGGCCCACGATGTTGCCCACGAGCCAGAGGAAGGAGCATTCGCGGGGCAGGCCGAAGAAGTCCATCACCGGAGCCATGCGGCGCGAGAGGCCGCGCAGGAGGTCGAACTCGTCGAGGATGTAATGCAGGATCATGAGCGAGGGAACGATGGCGGCGAAGAGCAGCGCGATGCGTAGCGAACTGCGCAGCCACAGCACGAGGACGTCGCCGATGGAGTGGCTCACGGCTACGGCGCCCGTGATGGCGAGGGGCGCGTCGTAGGCGCCGTGGGGCATGAGGTGGTGCACGGTGAAGGCCATGACGAAGCTCATCGTAATGCGCAGCACGAACATGCCCGCGAAGGTCGACCCCGTGCGGCCCTGCACGGCGCACTCCACGGGCAGGCTGTGCGAGAGGAGGCACATGAGCGAGAGGATGGTCAGCTGGCGCACCGTTAGCGGCATGGAGGTCATCAGCGCGATGGGCGCATAGAGCGGCGTGAAGATGCTGGTCAGGAAGACGATGGCGGCCTCGCCCGGCAGCCCGATCAGGCTGAAGGCGGGCGCCAGAAATCCCGACGCTTGGCTGAGCAGCCCGGAGTATTGAAGCAGTCGCACGGCCAGCGAGACGGGCAGGATGATCTTGAGCAGCCAAAGGCACGTCCGGGCCGCCTTGGGCAGCGCGCGGCGCACGCACAGCCAGATCCTCTGCCCGATGGTCCCTTCCACGAGTGACATGGTTTTTCTACTCCGACGGGGGCTTTATTTCTTGAACATGCGGTCCATCTCGCGGCGGTCGTCGCGCTCGCGGATCGACTGTCGCTTGTCGTACTCCTTCTTGCCTCGGGCGATGGCCAGGACGAGCTTGGCCAGCCCGCGTTCGTTGATGAAGAGTCGCGTGGGCACGAGGGTGAAGCCGCGATCCTTGGCGGCCGTCTGCAGTCGGCGGATCTCCTTGCGGTTCAACAGCAGCTTGCGGTCGCGGCGCGGCGTATGGTTGTTGTAGGTGCCGAAGAAGTATTCGGCCACGTACATATTCTTCACCCACACCTCGCCGTGCTCGACGATGGCGAACGTGTCCACGAGGCTGGCCTTGCCCAGGCGGATGGACTTGATCTCCGTGCCCGTCAGTACAAGGCCGGCGGTGAAGGTCTCGAGCAGCTCGTAGTCGAACGAGGCGCGTTTATTCTTTATCGTGATTTGGTTCGTAGGTTTCTCTTTAGCCATGATGAATGAATTGGAGTGGGGGCGAATGGCATTCGCCCGTGTCAATTAAAAGCGGAGCCCCGGCATCAGTGTGAACAGGAGGAAGGAGATGATGGCCGGTGTGCCGATAATGATGAACGAGGCAAGGGTCGTGAACTTCAGCTGCACCTCGTTGTCCACATGTAGGTAGTTCACCGCGCCCGCCCAGATCATATAAATGGTGTACAGCGCGGGGATGCGCAGGAAGATCAGCTCGGGGAAGAACGATTGCACAATCTCGATCACGAACAGCAGCGACGAGGAGTAGCCGACGAAGGGCTGGATGAGTCGCATGCTGCGCGGACGTTTGAAGACGAGCGCCCACAGTTCGTTCAGCAGGTACGACGCCAGGAAGAAGCCCCCGGCCGAGGCTACAATCGCTTTGATGGTCGACTTGAGGGCGATCACGAAGTCGAACTCCGGGCCCGTGAAGAGCATACCGACAAACGCCGCCAGCGCGATGAGTCCAATCATGGGGTAGAGGAAATGCGAGAGGAAGTCGTCGTCATTCTCCTTCACCTTTTTGTGACTCAGCGCCTCCCACGCGTCCATCGGGCGGAACGTAAAGGCGACTAAACGGAGGAATACAGCTTTGAACATAGGTGTTTATCTTGTTTTGAGAGCGGGCAAAAATACACGGAATAGGTGGCAGACAAAGTGAGGCGATCAGACCGCGCGGCAGCTTGTGCCGACTTGCGTTCCAGGGAGCAGCATGGGGCTGTGGGCCTAAGCCCTAATGCCCTGATCCGGCTTTAATCGTAGCTTTGTGCCATCAATGATCAGTTGATCATCACGTTTCATCTCAAAAACAAATTATATGAGCAAGACAGTTGAATTATTGGGTGCACAGGCAGACTACTACCTGGCCCACGAGTGCAAAACCATCGACAAGAGCCTGATCTACGCGCCGGGACCCGACGCCATCGATCGCATTTGGCTCGATTCCGACCGCAATCCGCAGACGTTGAACAGCATCGCCGCCCTCTACGACCACGGCCGCTTGGCTGGTACGGGATACGTCTCCATCCTCCCCGTTGACCAGGGTATCGAGCACTCCGCCGGCGCATCTTTCGCCCCGAACCCCGTCTACTTCGATCCCGAAAACATCGTCAAGCTGGCTATCGAAGGCGGTTGCAACGCCGTGGCCTCTACGTACGGTGTCCTTGGCGCTGTGGCTCGTAAGTATGCCCACAAGATCCCCTTCGTAGTGAAGATCAATCACAACGAACTGCTGACTTACCCCAACACCTACGATCAGGTGATGTTCGGTACCATCAAGGAGGCATGGGACATGGGCGCCGTAGCCGTGGGAGCCACCATCTACTTCGGTTCCGAAGAGAGTCGTCGCCAGATTGTGGACGTAGCCAAGGCTTTCGCTTATGCGCATGAGCTGGGTATGGCCACCATCCTCTGGTGCTACCTGCGCAACAACGGCTTCAAGAAGGACGGCACAGACTACCATGCTGCCGCCGACCTCACGGGTCAGGCTAACCACCTCGGCGTGACCATCCAGGCCGATATCGTGAAGCAGAAGCTCCCCACCAACAACGGCGGCTTCAAGGCCATCAAGTTCGGACGCACCTCCGACAAGGTGTACACCGAGCTCTCCTCCGATCATCCCATCGATCTCTGTCGCTACCAGGTAGCTAACGGCTACATGGGACGCGTCGGCCTGATCAACTCTGGAGGCGAATCGCACGGAGCGGGCGACTTGGAGGAGGCTGTTATCACGGCCGTAGTCAACAAGCGTGCCGGTGGTATGGGTCTCATCAGCGGTCGCAAGGCCTTCCAGAAACCGATGAACGAGGGCGTAAAGCTGCTCAATGCCATCCAGGACGTTTATCTCGATCCGTCGATCACCCTCGCATAACCCTGGGAGACGAGAGACATGAAGAAGATCGTATTGCTGCGCCACGGCGAAAGCCAGTGGAACAAGGAAAATCGCTTCACGGGCTGGACAGACGTCGACCTGAGCGAGAAGGGTGTGGCCGAAGCCGAGAAGGCGGGCGACGCACTCCGTGACGCGGGCTTTGCCTTTGGCATGGCCTACACGTCCTACCTCAAACGTGCCGTCAAGACGCTCAACTGCGTGCTGGATCGTATGAACGAGGACTGGATTCCGGTGGAGAAAACGTGGCGCCTCAACGAGAAGCACTACGGTACGCTCCAGGGCCTGAACAAGAGCGAAACGGCGGCCAAATACGGCGACGAGCAGGTGCATATCTGGCGCCGGAGCTACGACATCGCCCCCGTGGCCATGGAGGCTGACGACCCCCGTAACCCCGAAAAGGACCCGCGCTACGCTGGCGTCCCCGACGAGTATCTGCCGCGCACCGAGTCGCTCAAGGACGCCATCGCGCGCGTCATGCCTTACTGGGAATGCGTCATTTTCCCCTCCCTCAAGCAGCACGATAACCTCTTGGTCGTGGCGCACGGCAACAGCCTGCGTGGCATTGTGAAGCACCTCAAAGGCATCTCCGATACGGATATAGCCTCGCTGAACTTGCCCACGGCGGTGCCTTACGTGTTTGAGTTCGACGACAAACTGAACCTGACGAAGGACTATTTCCTGGGGGATCCCGAGGAAGTGCGCAAGCTGATGGAGGCTGTAGCCAAGCAAGGCGCGGCCAAGAAATGATCGGATAAGTGGCGGTCGAGGCGCATCGCCCGACTCGCATAGATGATAAGGTTCGCGTGCGAACGGATGGAGGAGATGCTCCTCGCCGTCGTGCGCGAACCTGTTTTATGGGGGCTCATGAAATGAATTTCGATCCCCCTCATGCGACGAATGGCCGGGTACCTGAGGAAAATGTTCCTCGCGAGTACCCGGCCATTCGTCATTTTTGGCTTTCCCTTGTTCTGCCCTCGTCACTTCATCTTCAGCGTGAGGATCGTCACCGAGTTGGCGGGGAAGACGTAGACCATCGGCCAGCGGGGGAGGCGCACGTTGCGGATCACGGGCATGACGGCCGTCGGTTGGAGGGGCGTATTGCGGGCCGTGGGGGGAGCGGCGAGGCTGACGATGTGCGCCGAGGTGGCGACGCTGCCACCTTCGATGCGTAGCGCTGTCCGCTCGTCGTGCTGCGTGGTGTTCGCCACCTTGAGGATGATCGTGCCACTGTTCGGATCGGAGGTCGCCACGGCCACTAACGACGGCCGGGAGGGCGCCGCAGCCTCGATCACCCGTTGATTGTTGATATAGCCGCGAATGGCCTCGTCGGCACATTCCACCTTGGCCTCCATCCAGCCCGGTGAGCGCATGATCTCGATGGGGCCTGCCAGGACGCGATCCAGGGTGCCAGACTCATGAATAAGTTGTACCGTGCTGTCAGTCAGCTCGAAAACGATTGCGTCGCGGAGTGCTCCGGTGCGACCATTATCGCGGATCCGCAGCCGGACGGAGCCCGAGGCGCCGTTCATTTTGCGCATCAGACGCGCCGAGAGGCTGCCGTTATACGTCCGTGACGAACTGCCGCGGAGGGTGTCTGCCGACTCGACCGCAAAGGCGTCACCAACGACCGCCACCGAGGCTTTGCCGTACGTCAGGAGGGGCTTGCGAGCCGTGGTGACATTCGTGGTGAGGAGCCGTCGGCCACGGTGATCGGCGAAGAGTTGCCAGACGTAATACGAGGGCGTGCGCACCAGTCGGCCCATGCCTGCGAGGAGCAGTCCGCCCGTGCTCGGCGTGCCGATGAGTGGCGTGTAGGAGAGGCCGCGGACACAGCCCGGTCGGCGCTCCACGCCGATGAGAAACGCCGCCTCGCCGACGGCCGCGCGCATCGTCCCGGCGTCGTCCGTTCCGGACGTCCCGAAAGCGTCGGCGTAGGTGGTCGAGGACGAATAGCGGTCCGCGCTGTCGGAGGTGAAGAGGTCGCTCTGCGTCATCATCAAATCCGCGTCCATGAGGTACTTAGGCCCGCTCTCGTCGGCCTTGATCATCACGGGGCGTATGTTCAGGTCTTGGCAGAGGCGGGTGTATTCGCTGGCCGTGACCCGCCGCGACCCATCGTCGGCCATCATCCGGCCGGAGAAGCGGATGAAGCGCGGCCGTAGGTCCGTGATCGCCTCGATGAGGTCCGTCCGGAGCCCCATGGGCCGGTTGCGCCACGTTTTTTGTGGGAAAAGGGCGACCATATCTAAGCCGAACGACGCGCCGCTGTCCGTCTCGAAGACGAGCGTGGCGCCGCACACGCTGTCGGTGGCCGTAAAGGTGTGCCGGAGCGTAGTCCACGCGTCGGGGAGGGTCAGCCGGAGCGGCTCGGCCAGCATGCGCCCGGCCAGGGAGTCGCGCAGCGAGATGGTGAGCGACCGGCCGACCGTGCCATGCAGGTAACACGTCAATTCGAAGCGCTCGCCGCGTGCCGCAGCCGCTCCCCGCGACACATCCGCCACCACGCCGCCGCGCACAAGCAGCGACCGCCGGTTCGTTTCGCTCAGTGGCGCGCGGGCATCAATCGTCAGCGCCGAACCCGTCGTCAGGGCGCGCCATCCAGCGATCGAATCCGTCGCCGAGGGGCCATCCACCTCGAAACTACCATTCGTAATCATGTCCGCCGACCACTCGTCGGGGCGGACCGTACCGTCGGCCGCCTCGGACGTCACCCCGTAGAGGTCGCGATCAACGGCCACCGTCGGCCGATCCAGATCGATCGTAATGGTAGAAGTAGTCGGCATCTCGGGGCGGCACGCCCCCAGTATGCCAGCGGCCAACAGCGCCGCAGCGTATCGTAGGTTCATCTTGCGAGTTCAAATTTATGGCGCAAAAATACGTCGGGATTAGTCGAAAGGTGCGGAATGTGGTGCGGGAGCGAGCTCCGAAGCGCATGGAGTAGCATGCCGCGCCTATCGGATCTATTCCGCAGGCAGATAGAGCGGCTGATCGTGTACATTTCCTCACATTCCGCTGAAATAAATACGCCTACCCGATGGGTGGGGCAGGCCTGCGCGCTCGCCCGTCCCCTGATTGACCTATTTATATAGGTAGCAGAAAAAGAGCGGATGAACGGGAGGCCATTTCAGCACATACAGACACCGAGGCGCCTCTTCCCGCGATGCATAACGGGGAGGGCGCCTCGGTCTATGTGCTACTGTCGACTCCTGTCGGAGGTCCGCAAAACGGAGAGGACAGCGAGATGCCTCAATCTATTCTTCCGGCAGATGGACGTCCGGATTGCCACCTTCGCCGCCGCCCGCCTCGGGCTGTTTGGGTTTCTCACCGCCTCCGGGCGTGCCGCCCCCTTCCGGTTTTTTCGGCTGATCTGGCTTTTTCGGCTCCTCCGTTTCCGGCAGACGAATGTCAGGATCCTTGTTATCCTTCTCCGGCTTTTTCGGCTTCGGTTCTTTGGGCTTCTTTGGCTCTTTCGGAGCATTCGGATTCTGCTTCCGCTTCTCGGCCGCTGCCTTTCTAAGCGCCAGACCTTGCTTATACGAAGCGTCGATCTCCTCTGCGCGCTTATTAAAACGTGCGATGAGCTTAGCGATCAGCTCCGGCTCGACAGGAGTAGCCCCATAGACGTATTTATACTGCAACACGAGCAGGATGCGTTCAAAAATCGCATCCGTACGGTTACGCACGTCCGTGGTTTTGGGCAATTTGTTGTCGGCCCACTTCTTCGATCGATCGTTGTAGATCGTGTCGAACTCCTTGTTTACCGTTTCCAATTTCGCGATGTCGGACGAGAGTCCCAGCTTGGACGCGTCCGCCGCGTTTTCCGTCTTCTTCAGATCCTTGATCAAGCCGTCCACGTGCGCCGTCTCCCGGTCGAACGACTCCTTGCGGATCCCCGCATAAGGATTCATCACGATGGAGAGCCGCGTAGCAGCCTCCTCCTTGTCCTTCTCCGGAGAGAGCTGCCCGTTGCGCACGGCACCGAAAATGTACTTCAGCAGGCGGTCGCGCTCATCGTTCTTCTTGATCAGGAGCTCCGAATTGGCGCTTGCTTGAGACTCCAAATTGTTTTCCTTCTCCGTGTCGATACTCTCTTTCCACTCGTTTTTCAGTTCTTCTGGGATACCGAGCTTCGGGAGGTCGAACTCTACAACGAAGCCATACATCGCATCGTGATATTTCACGTGCAGCGCATTGTCCAACTTCGTCGTGCCAATCTTTTTTACTTCTACACCTTCCTTCATGGGCTGTTTCGTTTTTAATTAAGTAATGGTATATATGAATTGTATGACGCAGCGCGTCGAATAGCTATCTGTCTAATCCGAGACCCTCAAAACGCGATCCATTTTGAGGCTCTCCGTCGTGGAGTGTACCTAAACGCGATCCATTTTGGGACTCTCCGCAGTGAGGAGCACCTAAACGCGGTCCATTTTGGGACTCTCCGCAGTGGGGAGCACCTAAACGCGGTCCATTTTGGGACTCTCTGTCGTGGGGAGCACCTAAACGCGATCCATTTTGAAGCTCTCCGTTGCGAGGAGTACCTAAACGCGATCCATTTTGAGACTCTCCATCGTGAGGAGTACCTAAACGCGATCCATTTTGAGTCTCTCCGTTGCGAGGAGTACCTAAACGCGATCCATTTTGAGGTTCTCCGTTGCGAGGAGTACCCAAACGTGATCCATTTTGGAGTTCTCCGTTGCGAGGAGTTCTAAAATGAGCCTCGGATGACAAAGAACGATTCTGCCGCTGCAGTAACGGGCGCAAACATAAACCATTTTTCAAAACAGCAAACAGAAAAATGGATGAGGCGAAAAATTCCGTCTTTTGAATAGCCTGCGCACCGCCCTAATCAGTCACATCCGCCCCATCTTCCCCGGCCTCGGCAGAGGCCTTGATCTTCTTTTGCCTTCTTTTCTTCTATCAAGAGAAGAAAAGAGGGTACCATTTATCAGAGGAATGAGGCAAAGAGAACGGTTTTGCCCCTTCCTTTCTCCTTTTCTTTCCTTGATGCGCCTAAATATATAGAGGTAGGAACGGCCTTTTCTTCCGGTAGGCTGTAGGGGCGTATTGCATACGCCCTTCGGATGATCCGTCAGGGTCGAGGGAAGGAACCCGTCGGCCTGCGCCTGTTTCCGAAAGGGGACAAATACGGGCATTCGGATTCAATTATTCGATCCTCGCGGATCGTCTGTGAGGCGTATGTTTTTGCGCCCTACAAACGGGGCTTCGCCCCCACACCCCCGGCAGGAGCTGCGTATGTACTCCGCCCCTTAACGGTCTTATGCGATCCGTTATACAAGTGTGCGGGGCGGCTGAGGGTGCTCGTGGGGTGGGGGAGGGGCGTTATGGGGCGTGTTTGGGGCTTAAATGATCTACATATCATCTACTAATTTGAAATTTGATAGAACTTACAATCGTCTATCTTCCAAATGAATAGGGGTATAAAGATGTACTCCGGGATCTACTTTTTATCTCACTGCATTAGGTAGATCGAAAAATAGGGTCGTAACTTTGGCAGTGTACATTACTTATACAAAATAATTTTACTGCCACATGATGAATCGTATTCAGAGCGTGCTCCTCTCGCTCTCTTTCTTGATGATGTCCGCTTGGGGCTTGCAAGCGGAGGATTTGAAGTCGCCCAACGGTCGATTGGTGATGCATTTCGAAGTGGACGGCATGGGCTGCCCCGTTTATACCTTATCTTATAAGGGGAAGCCGGTGATTAAACGCAGTCGGTTGGGCCTCGAGGCGGAGGGCTTCTCGCTGCGCGAAGGTTTCCAACTCCAAAAGGCGGAGACAGCTACTTTCGACGAGACTTGGAAGCCCGTCTGGGGCGAGGTTAGCTCCATCCGCAACCATTACAACGAGCTGGCCGTGACGCTCCATCAGCCGAAGGACGACCGGACTATCCGCATCCGCTTTCGCCTTTACGACGATGGTCTCGGGTTCCGCTACGAATTCCCAGAGCAAAAGAACCTCGTCTACTTCGTTATCAAAGACGAATACTCCGAATTTGCGATGGCGGGAGATCATAAAGCCTTCTGGATTCCGGGCGATTATGACACGCAGGAATATGATTACACCGAGTCGCACCTTTCCGAGATCCGTAAGCTAATGAAGGCGGCCGTCACGTTCAATACGTCGCAGACTCCGTTCTCTCCGACTGGCGTACAGACGGCGCTCATGATGAAGTCAGCAGATGGACTTTACATCAACCTGCATGAGGCGGCGCTGGTGGATTATCCCTGCATGTCGCTTGAGCTGGACGACAAGACGATGACCTTCCGCTCTTGGTTAACCCCCGATGCGCAGGGCAAGAAGGGTTATATGCAGACGCCGTGCCAGTCTCCCTGGCGTACGATCATGGTCAGCGACGACGCGCGTGAGATTCTGGCGTCGAAGTTGACCCTTAACCTCAACGAACCATGTGCCTTAAAAGACGTCTCATGGATCAAGCCGGTGAAATATATCGGCGTTTGGTGGGAAATGATCACGGGCAAATCGACGTGGGCCTACACCAACGACCTTCTCTCGGTACACATCGGCGTGACGGACTACACCAAGGTCAAGCCCAACGGCACCCACGCGGCGAACAACGACAAAGTGCGCCGCTATATCGACTTCGCCGCCAAGCACGGCTTCGATCAGGTGCTCGTGGAGGGCTGGAACATCGGGTGGGAGGACTGGTTTGGCCACTCTAAGGACTACGTTTTCGATTTCCTCACCCCTTACCCCGACTTTGACATCAAGGCGCTCAATGAGTATGCCCACTCGAAGGGCGTCAAGCTGATGATGCACCACGAGACCTCCGCCTCCACCCGTAACTACGAGCGCCACATGGAGGAAGCCTATCAATTGATGAACAAATACGGCTACAACGCCGTCAAGAGTGGCTATGTGGGCAATATCATCCCACGCGGCGAACATCACTATGGCCAGTGGATGATCAATCACTACTTATACGCGGTGAAGAAGGCCGCCGAGCACCACATCATGGTCAACGCCCACGAGGCGGTGCGCCCCACGGGCCTCTGTCGCACCTATCCCAACCTGATCGGTAACGAAGCCGCCCGCGGCACGGAATACGAATCGTTTGGCGGTAACAAACCGTTCCACACCACTATACTCCCCTTCACGCGACTCATGGGCGGCCCGATGGATTACACACCGGGCATCCTCGAGACCCGCATTAAGAACGTCAATCCGGAGAACAATTCGTTTGTGCACTCCACGCTGGCCCGCCAGCTGGCCCTCTTCGTGACGATGTACAGCCCGCTGCAGATGGCGGCCGACCTGCCCGAAAATTATGAGCGCTTCATGGACGCCTTCCAGTTCATCAAAGACGTGGCCGTGGACTGGGACGACTCCAAATACCTGGAGGCTGAGCCGGGGCGTTACATCACCGTGGCCCGCAAGGCCAAGGGCACGAACAACTGGTTCGTAGGCTGCACCGCGAGCGAGAACGGCCACATGGCGAACATCTCGTTCGACTTCCTCGACCCCAAGCGCAAATACACGGCTACCATCTATGCCGACGGACCGACGGCGCATTACGAGAAGAACCCCCAGGCGTACACCATTAAGAAGATGACCGTGACGAACAAGTCACGCCTGACCCTCCGCGCGGCCTCGGGCGGCGGATTTGCCATCTCAATTATTGAGCAATAAGAACCGTGAGAGGTGTCGATGCAATCCCTGCGTCGGCGCCTCTTCTTGTGTGACACATTTATCTACAAAGCATAATGGAAAAAAGAGAACTATTTAATTGGAAGCGGTGCATTTACCTGCTGCTGGCTGCTCTGCTGCCAGCCCTTGGCGGTTATGCACAGAAGATGACGGTTAAAGGCGTCGTCGTAGATGCGACGAACGAACCGATCATTGGTGCGAACGTGGTGGAGAAGGGAACAACGAATGGCATCGTTACCGATCTGGACGGCAACTTCACGCTGTCGGTCGAGCGAGGTGCTACGCTCGTTTTCTCCTTCCTCGGCTATCAGTCTCAAGAACTTCCGGCCTCCGCACAGCCCATGCGCGTGATGCTGAAAGAGGATACGGAGCTGTTGGAAGAGGTGGTTGTGATCGGTTACGGATCCGTCAAGAAGGACGATGCTACGGGATCGGTGACGGCCATCAAGCCGGACAAGATGAATCGCGGTCTCACGACGAGTGCGCAAGACCTGATGACTGGAAAGATTGCCGGCGTGAACGTGGTCTCGAGTGGCGGTTCGCCGGGTGGCGGCTCCACGATACGTATCCGAGGCGGCTCGTCGCTGAATGCCAACAACGACCCGCTGATCGTCATCGACGGTCTGGCGATGGATAACGACGGCGTCAAGGGCCTCTCCAACCCGCTGGCGATGGTCAACCCGAACGACATCGAGACCTTCACCGTGCTCAAAGACGCCTCGGCGACGGCCATTTACGGCTCACGCGCCTCGAACGGTGTCATCATTATCACCACCAAGAAGGGCTCCGTAGAGGGCGGTAAGGCACGCCTCCGCGTGGCGTACGACGGCAACGTGTCGATGAGTAACGTCAAGAACACGCTCGACATGATGGACGCCGACACCTATCGCGCACGCATCCGCAGCCAGTACGGCGAGGAGAGCAACGCCTATAAGGCCCTCGGCACGGCCAACACCGACTGGCAGAAGGAGATTTATCGCACGGCCCTCTCGACGGATCACAACGTGAGTGTCTTCGGAGGCCTCGGGACGATGCCTTTCCGCATGTCCGTGGGCTACACGAACCAAAACGGTATCCTCAAAACCTCGAGCTTCAACCGTTACACGGCCTCGCTGAACCTCTCTCCGTCGTTTTTGGGTGGCATGCTCAAGATGAACGGTAACCTCAAAGGGATGTATGCCGAAAGTCGCTTCGCCGACGTAGGCGCCGTAGGTGCGGCCACGCAAATGGATCCCACCCACTCGGTGCGCGACGCGGGCGAGACCTATCAGAAGTATTTCGGAGGCTTCTTCCAGTGGACGAACGACGGAAAGTCGCTCAACGACCCCACCTGGCTGCTGACCAACAACTCGCTGGCCCCGGCTAACCCCGTCTCCCTGCTGGAGATGAAGGACGACCGCGCCAAATCGCAGTCGCTCGTCGGAAACATCGAGGTGGATTACAAATTTCACTTCCTCCCCGACCTGCGTTTCCACGCCAATGGCGGTATGGACCTCTCGTCCGGTAAGCAGACCACCAACGTGGATCCCCAGTCCTACTCGAACAACTATTACGGTAGCTATGGCTATGAGAAGATCGACAAATACAACCTGTCTTTCAATAGCTATTTCCAATACATGAAGTCAGTCGGTGTGCACAGTTTCGATGCGATGGTCGGCTACGAGTGGCAACATTTCCACCGTAAGGGCCACAATCGCTACGCGGGCATCTATCCGCAGACGAACGCCGTGAACCCGGGCAAGGAGTACTCGCCCTCGAGCAAGGAGTGGGCGTCGGAGAACTTTTTGGTCTCCTTCTTCGGCCGATTGAACTACACGCTGGCCGATAAGTACCTCTTCACGGCTACCGTACGTCGAGACGGCTCCTCACGCTTCAATAAAGATCACCGATGGGGCACATTCCCCTCGTTTGCCTTTGGTTGGAAGATGAAAGAAGAGGGATTCCTCAAGGACGTGGACGCCCTGTCGGACATGAAACTGCGCCTCGGCTACGGTGTCACAGGTCAGCAAAATATTGGCTCTGACTACTCCTATTTTGCCTCTTATACGGCCAGCAAGAACTACGCTTACTATCCGATAGGCTACGGCGATGGCGAATCGTATCGTCCCGACGCCTATAATAAGAACCTCAAGTGGGAGCGAACAACGACTTACAACGCGGGCTTGGACTATGGCTTCCTGAACGGTCGCCTCACGGGGTCGGTGGACTACTATTTCCGTCGCACGGACGACCTGATTAACTACGTGTACGTATCGGCCGGAACGAATTTCAAGAATCAGGTGAACGCCAACATAGGCTCGCTGGAGAATAAGGGCGTCGAGTTCACCATCAACGCCAAACCCATCGCGCAGAAGGACTTCTCGTGGGACTTGGGCTTCAACCTCACCTATAACAAGAGCGAAATTACGGAGCTGACGGGAGGCGAACGTTCGGATTACTACGTGGCTGCGGGCGGCGTGACCATCGGCACCGGTGGCACTGTCCAGGCGCATGCCGTGGGGCACCCCGCCTACGCGTTCTATGTCTATCAGCAGGTCTACGACGAGAAGGGCAAACCGATCGAGAACACGTTTGTGGATCGTAACGGAGACGGTGTGATCAACGATGCCGATAAGTACTTCTACAAGAAGCCCACGGCCGACGTATTGATGGGCGTCTCGTCCAAATTCGTCTACAAAGCGTGGGACTTCAGCTTCACGCTCCGCGCAAGCCTCAATAATTATGTCTATAACAACGTCGAGGCCTACGCCAGCAACATGAGCACGCTGTACGCTCCCTCGGGCTTCCTCACCAACCGACCCAACATGGTGCTGGAGAACAATTGGCAGGGCGAAGGCAACTACTACATGTCGGATTATTTCGTGCAGAACGCCTCCTTCCTCAAGTGCGACAACATCACCCTCGGCTATTCCTTCAACTTGAAGAAGATCGGCTCGGGACGTGTCTTTGCCGCCGTGCAGAACGTCTTCACCGTCACGAAATACAAGGGCCTCGATCCCGAGCTGATCACCGGATCGGGCACGGGTACCAACTATGGTATCGATCGCGACTTCTATCCGCGACCGCTGACCTCGCTCGTGGGACTTACGCTGAACTTTTAATCCGCAACTACTGAAATGGAACTCAAAATGAAACGAAATAAGATCACTGCTTGGGTCGCCGCATGCGCGATCCTCATTTCCGCCTCGGGCATCACCTCCTGCGTAGGCGATTTGGACGTGGAGCCGATCGATCCCAGCGTCACGACGACGTTTGACCAGAACAAGGTCTTCACCAAGATCTACGCTACGCTCGGCTTGACAGGCCTCGAAGGGCCGGCTGGCTCTGGCGACGTGGACGGTATCGACGAAGGCTCGTCGGATTTCTTCCGCTTGATCTGGAACATGAACGAACTGCCGGCCGATGAGGCGCATTGCTGCTGGATCGACGGTGGCGTGCCCGAATTGGTGCATGGCACATGGGATGCGTCGCATTCCTTAGTCACGGGCCTCTACTATCGCCTCTATTTTGACATCACGCTCTGCAACTTCTTCCTCGAGCAGACCGAGGGGAAGACGGACGCCGAGAGCGTCACCCAACGGGCCGAAGCGCGCTTCATCCGCGCCCTGAACTACTACTACTTGATCGACCTCTACGGCAAGGTGCCGTTCGTGACGACCGTCTCGACCGAAAAGCCGTCGCAAGTGGAGCGTGCGGAGCTGTTTAAGTTCATCGAAAAGGAACTCCTCGAGGCGTCGGAGACGATGAAGGATCCGCGCACCAACACCTACGGTCGCGCCGATAAGGCAGCGGCTTGGCTGCTTCTGGCCCGCCTCTATTTGAATGCCGAGGTGTACACCGGTACGCCACAGTGGGCGAAGGCGGCTGAGTATGCGCAGAAGACGATCAACTCCGCTTACTCGCTGTGCCCTGTCTACAAACACCTTTTCATGGCCGACAACAACGGCAGTAGTGTGAACAAGGCCAACACGGAGATCCTCCTGCCTATCCTTCAGGACGGCGGCACGACCCGCAACTACGGCGGCTCGCTCTTCCTCATTGCTTCCACGCATAAGACAGACGACATGCCGGCTTTCGGCACCACCGAAGGCTGGGCGGGCAACCGCTGCCGGCCGCAGCTCGTCAGCAAGTTCTTCCCCAATGGCAACGCACCGACAGCAGGCGATGCGGACGCTATGACGAAGGCTGCAAACGACGATCGCGCACTCTTCTTCAGCAAAGGCCGTTCGCTGTCGATCGATGTGGAGTCAGAGTTTGCCAGTGGATACTCCCTCGTCAAGTTCTCTAACCTCCGCGCCGACGGAGCCACAACGCACGACTCGAAGTTTACCGACACCGACCTGCCCCTCATGCGTCTGGCCGAGGCCTATCTGACTTATGCCGAAGCAGAGGTGCGTCGCAACGGCGGACCGACTGCTGCCGCTACCGAAGCCATCAACACGCTCCGCAAGCGGGCCCATGCGAAGACGGAGACGTCCTACACGCTCAGCAATATCCTCGACGAGTGGGCACGCGAGTTCGCTTTCGAGGGACGTCGTCGCTCGGACCTGATTCGCTTCAACCGCTTTGCCGGCAATGCGGACTACACCTGGCAATGGAAGGGCGGCGCGAAGGACGGTACGACGCTGTCTCGCCATCTCAACCTTTACCCGATCCCGACTAAGGACGTGAACGTCAATTCCAACCTGAAGCAGAATCCGGGATATTAACGGACCCCTAACTACGAACAACAGAATATGAAAGCAATCCATAAGATAGCGTTCGCGCTGCTGGCCGGCCTGATCGGCCTCACCACCGCATGCGACGACGACAACAGTGCTAACCCCACCCTCAAGACGCCCTCCAGCTTCACGCTGAACACGCCCACCGCGGCCGAGAACACCGTCTACGACTTAGAACATGTGAAGAACGTCGAGCTGACCTGCGTCCAACCGGACTACGGCTTCTCCGCCGCTACGGTATACGCCGTGCAAGTCTCACTCGACAACGATTTCGCCACCGAGGGCAAATTCATCACCCTGCCCACCACCTACCCCAAGGCCCAGATGGAAGTCGACGCCTCGGAGATCGCCGTGGCGCAGACCACGCTGGCCGTGAAAAAGGGCGTGAAAGAGGATAAGTTCCCCCTCACCTCGAAGCTCTACGTACGCCTCAGGGCGGCCCTGACCAGTGGCAAAGGCGAGGTCTACTCCAACGTCATCTCCATCAACGCGCGCACCCATTTCGCCCTCACTCCCGCCGCAGTGCCCTCGACGATGAACGTCATCGGCAGCACGAAGGGCATCGGCGAGTGGAATTGGGCCGGCTCTGTGCCGATGGTGCAGACCTGGGCGAAGGATGGCACCTTCTGGCGCATCCTTTACTTCGAAGCGGGCACCTCGATGAAGTTCAACGCCGAGAAGAAATTCGACGGCGGCGAGTTCGGATCGTCCGCCAAGCTCGTGGACAACGCCTCGGCCGGCCTCTCGGACGACGGTGGCAACCTCAAAGTGGCCAACGCGGGCTGGTATCTCGTGGTCATCAAGACGACCGCTCAGGGGCGTGACCTGAAGTACACCGTCAGCTTCGAGAAGCCGAACGTTTACCTCATCGGCGACGTCAGCGTGGGTGGAAAATGGGAGATCACGGCTGAGAATCTCTTCACCGTTCCCACCACGGCCGACGGCTGGTTCGTCTCGCCCGCCCTGGCTGCTGCCGGCGAGGTGCGCATGTGCGTCAAGATTGAAGGCGAAGACTGGTGGCACTCCGAGTTCATCGTGCTGGCTGAGGGCGAGATCCTCTACCGCGGCGCGGGCGGCGACCAGGATCGCTCGAAGCAGAGCGCCGGGCGGAAGGTCTACCTGAACTTCATGACCGGCAAAGGCGAATACAAATGATTGAGCAGGCCGGGGGGGGCGGAGTTTTTCACTCCGACACATCCTCCCGGCCTTCATCTATGGTATGCACCGCAGGTGACGACGGTTTCACAGCCGCCTCACCGACACGATGGATCAGGTGCAGGACAAGTAACCATAACCAATAGATACATGGTCGACTACATCTATTCATATCTCTATCATTTTTCTCCATGTATTGCACTGGTTTTTATCGCGGGTAGTGGCCGGGAGGGTTGCTACCCGCTGTTTTTTTGTGCCTATCCGTCTGAGGAGTGGGGGGAGGTGAGACGTGAGCCCAGCGTACGATTTCTCGAGGCAACCCGCGAGAATCGGAAACGTTTCGGCTCATTGTATCGTACAATCGCGAGAAATGAAACCGTTTCGGCCGATTGTATCGTACAATCACGAGAAATGAAATCGTTTCGGCCGATTGTATCGTACAATCGCTAAACTTTGATGTGTTAACCCCGACATCGCCCTATTTTTGAGCGATTTTTTTGGGATAATAATCTAACTATATGACCGCAGAAATTATAACGATCGGCGACGAATTGCTGATCGGACAAGTGACTGACACCAATTCGGTGTGGATCAGTCGAGCCCTTGAAGACCACGGATTTCGTGTCATGCGTAAACAAACCGTGGGCGACGACGAGCCAGAGATACTCCGCGCCCTCCGCGAGTCTGAGCAACGCGTGGATGTGGTGCTCCTGACCGGAGGACTGGGGCCCACCAAGGACGACGTGACCCTCAACGCGCTTTGCAAACACTTCGACACGGCGAGGCATTTCTCGACCGAAGTGCACGAACACAATCAACAGCTATTTGCGGAGCGCGGCGTAGAAATGAACGACTTAACGCGTGATCAGGCGTTGGTGCCCGACAACGCCACGGTGATCATCAACGAGGTGGGCACGGCGCCCTGCACCTGGTTCGAGCGCCGGGGCTGCATGGTGATTTCCATGCCCGGCGTGCCGATGGAGATGAAGTGGCTGATGACGAACCGCGTGATCCCCCGACTTCAGGAGTATTATGGGCGCAAGGCCGGCATTGCCCATCGCACCTGTTGGGTCACGGGCTACACGGAGTCTGCTCTGGCGATGGCGTTGGCCGATTTTGAGCGCGATTTGCCCGATGAAGTGCGGCTGGCCTACCTGCCTCAACCGGGGCTGATCCGCCTCCGACTCTCGGCCTACTGTTCGCCACAAGCCGTGGCTGATCGAGTGGCCGACGTGCTGCGCCTCCGCCTCCGCACCATCCTGAAAGAGCACATCATCGCCGAGGAAGACCTTCCCATCGAAGCCCTCTTGGGCCGTCGGTTGCAAGCCGCAGGGCTGACGGTTGGCACCGCCGAGAGCTGCACCGGGGGCGCCATCGCCGCGGCAATCACGTCCGTGGCCGGCAGTTCGGCTTATTTCAAAGGCGGCATTATCTCTTACACCGACGAGGTGAAGCGCCGCACACTGGGCGTCTCCGCCTCCGACCTCGAAAGCGTGGGCGCAGTCAGTCAGCCCGTCGTGGAGCAGATGGCACGCGGTGCGCGTGAGGCCTTGGGGTGCGATTTGGCCGTAGCCACGTCGGGCTTCGCGGGGCCGAGTGGCGGCACGCCAGAAGCACCCGTCGGGACCGTCTGGATCGCCGTGGCTACGCCGTCCGCGGTCGCCTCCAAGGAATACCATTTCGGCGCCGCCCGCGATCATAACATCAGCCGTGCCGTCAACATGGCGCTACTGATGCTCTTCGAAATGGCCGCCACGCCTGAGGTGCAGGCGCCCACGGCGTGAGAGTCCGGGGGGTGACAAGCGGAGGCGGACGGCCGACAGGTGAAGCCGCAGAAAATGGCTACAAAGGCATATTCCTACTTTTGCCCGCAGATAAACCATCACCTATAAGTAAAGAATGAACGTATTAGAGTTAAGCGAACAAGAAATCATCCGGCGTGGCAGCCTCGACCGGTTGCGCGAAATGCACATCGATCCGTACCCCGCTGCGGAGTACACTGTGGACGGCTACGCCGACGAAATCAAGACCCAATTCAAGGACGACGCCGAGCCGCGCACCGTCTCTATTGCCGGCCGCATCATGAGCCGACGCATCATGGGCAAGGCCTCCTTCATGGAACTACAAGACTCCACCGGCCGCATCCAAGTCTACGTCACCCGCGACGACATCTGCCCCGATCCATCCGACACGGAACTGTATAACACCGTATTCAAAAAGCTGCTCGACATTGGCGACTTCGTCGGCATCCGCGGCTTCGTTTTCCGCACGCAGATGGGCGAGATCTCCGTCCATGCCCAAGAGCTGACCGTGCTCTCTAAATCGCTCCGGCCGCTGCCCGTGGTCAAGGAGAAAGACGGCGTAGTCTACGACGGCTTCACCGACCCCGAGCAGCGCTATCGCCAGCGTTACGTCGACCTCGTGGTCAATACCGACGTGAAGCAGATCTTCATCAAGCGCAGCAAAGTCTACGCCTCCATGCGCGAGTTCTTCAACGCTCGCGGATACCTTGAGGTCGAGACGCCCATCCTGCAATCCATCCCCGGTGGCGCCGCCGCCCGCCCTTTCGTGACACACCACAACGCGCTCGACATCGATCTCTACCTCCGCATTGCCGACGAGCTTTACCTGAAGCGCCTTATCGTGGGCGGCTTTGAGGGCGTTTACGAGTTTTCGAAAGACTTCCGTAACGAGGGCATGGACCGCACGCACAACCCAGAGTTCACGGCGATGGAGATCTATGTGGCTTACAAGGATTACAACTGGATGATGCAGTTCACCGAGCAGATGCTCGAGAAGGTGAGCCGTGACGTGAATGGCACGACGGACGTCGAAGTGGACGGCCGGACGATCAGCTTCAAGGCGCCTTTCCGACGCGTCACCATGACCGACGCCATCCGCGAACACACCGGCGTCGACATTACCGGCATGGATGAAGAGGCCCTGCGCGCAGTCTGCAAACAGCTCGAAATTGAGGTGGACGAGACGATGGGCAAGGGCAAGTTGATCGACGAGATTTTCGGCGAGAAGTGCGAGAAACACTACATCCAGCCCACCTTTATCACCGATTACCCCATCGAGATGTCGCCCCTCTGCAAGCGTCACCGCAACAATCCCGAGCTGACCGAACGCTTCGAGCTGATGGTGAACGGTAAGGAGCTTTGCAACGCCTACTCCGAGCTGAACGATCCGATCGACCAGCTGGAGCGCTTCCAGGAGCAGCTGCGACTGAGCGAGAAGGGCGACGACGAGGCGATGTTTATCGACATGGACTTCGTCCGCGCCCTCGAATACGGCATGCCTCCGACGAGTGGTATGGGTATCGGTATCGACCGCTTAGTGATGCTGCTGACGGGCCAGACGACGATTCAGGAGGTGCTCTTCTTCCCGCAGATGCGTCCGGAAAAGACTGTGCGGAAGGATGCACCAGAGAAATACGCACCGCTCGGTGTGCCCGCGGAATGGGTGCCGGCCGTGCAGAAGGCGGGCTATCCCACGGCTGACATGCTGGCAGGCGCCAACGCGCAACTGCTCCGCCGCGCCCTCTTCGATTTGAATAAGAAATATGCCCTCGGGCTGGAGCTGCCCTCGCCGGAAGCCGTCGAGGCGTGGACCCGCCAGCCGGACGAGGCGTAACCCCCCGTAACCCGTAAACAAAACAAGATCGACATGGAAAATTTCCCCGGAAAGATTGCCATCATGGGCGGCGGAAGCTGGGCCACGGCGTTGGCCAAGATCGTGCTCTCGAACCAGCCGGAGATGAATTGGTACATGCGTCGGCAGGAGGTCATCGAGGAGTTCAAGCAGGCGAAGCACAACCCCTCGTACCTCTCCGCCGTGACGTTCGACACGGAGCGTATCCATTTCTCGACCGACATTAACGAGATCGTCGACCGCTCCGACCTGCTCATCTTCGCCACCCCATCGCCCTTCTTCAAGAACCACCTGAAGCAGCTGCGCGTGCCCCTGCGCGACAAGACGATCCTCTCGGCCATCAAGGGTCTCGTGCCGGACGAGAACATGCTCATCACGGACTATCTGGCCGAGTGTTACCAAGTGCCTCTGGATCGATTGGCCGTCATCGCCGGGCCGTGCCACGCTGAGGAGGTGGCCCTCGGGCGCCTCTCGTACCTCACGCTGGCCTGCAAAGACCTCGATCGCGCGCGGGCCCTCGCCCCGATTTTCACGAACGACTTTATGCGTACCTCCTGCAGCCGCGATGTCCGCGGCATGGAGTACGCCTCGGTGCTGAAGAATATCTATGCCATTGTGGCCGGTATCTGCCACGGCATGAAGTACGGCGACAACTTTCAGGCGGTCTTCATCTCGAATGCCATCAAGGAGATGCAGCGCTTCCTCGGCTCGGCCCACACGCTGCCGCGCGACATTTCCGACTCGGCCTACCTGGGCGACCTGCTCGTGACGGCCTACTCGCGATACAGTCGCAATCGCACGTTTGGCTCCATGATCGGCAAGGGCTATTCGGTCAAAACGGCACAGCTGGAGATGGAGATGATCGCCGAAGGGTACTACGGCGCCAAGTGCATCTACGAGATCAATGAGCGCTATCAGGTCGATATGCCCATCCTCGACACTCTCTACGCCATCCTCTACGAGCGTCAGTCGCCCCAGGCCGTCATCCGTCGCATGACAGAAACATTCAAGTAGAACGAAAAACGAAAAGCTAAAAATGGCCGGATACGTGGTAAACTTCCGCTGGCGGCCGCAGCCCCCCATGTTTTTCACTTTTAGTTTTTCGCTTCTGAGTTCCCCCATTTTAGTTTTTCATTTTTAGTTTTTAGCTCCCATGAACCCCCTTCAATTAGACTTCACCAAAGCCTTCGGCCCAGACGCCGAACAGTGCCTCGAGGCCATCCGCCCAGAGGCCGAAAAGAGTCTCCGAACCCTTTATGAAGGCACCGGCGCCGGCAACGACTTCCTCGGCTGGCTCCACCTGCCCAGTTCCATCACCGACGCCCAGCTGACCGACATCGAGCAGACGGCCGAGAGGCTGCGCGCCTGCCAAGCTGTCGTAGTGATCGGCATCGGTGGCAGCTACCTCGGCGCACGCGCCGTGATCGAAGCCCTCACGGACAGCTTCGACGCGCTCCGTACCGGCGCCGACCGCACGCACCCTGTCATCCTCTACGCCGGCAACCAGATCGGCGAGGATTACCTCAGCGAGCTTTGCGACCTGCTCCGCGGACGCGACTTCGGTATCATCAATATCTCCAAATCCGGCACCACGACCGAGCCAGCCATCGCTTTCCGCATCCTCCGCAGCCTGCTCGAGGAGAACGTCGGCGCCGCGGCTGCTAAGGAGCGCATTGTGGCCGTGACCGACCGTGCCCGGGGCGCCCTCCGCACGCTGGCTGACCGCGAGGGATACAAGACCTACGTCATCCCGGACGACGTCGGCGGACGATACTCCGTCCTCACGCCCGTCGGGCTGCTGCCCATCGCCGTGGCCGGCATCGACATCCGCGCCCTCGTCCGTGGCGCCGTCGAGATGGAGCGCGCCGTCGGCCCCGACGTGCCCTTCGACCGTAACCCCGCCCTACGCTACGCTGCCGCCCGCCAAGCGCTCTATCGCAGCGGCAAGAAGATCGAGATCCTGGCCAATTTCCACCCCAAGCTGCACTACGTTGGCGAGTGGTGGAAGCAGCTCTACGGCGAGAGCGAGGGCAAGGACCACCGCGGCCTCTTCCCCGCCGCTGTCGACCTCACCACCGACCTCCACTCTATGGGCCAGTGGATCCAGCAGGGCGAGCGGACGATCTTCGAGACGGTCGTTTCGATCGACGCCCCCGAGCGCACGCTCTCCGTCCCCACGGACGCCGACAACCTCGACGGGCTGAACTACCTGGCCGGCCGTCGCGTGGACGAGATCAACAAGATGGCCGAGCTGGGCACCCGCCTGGCGCACGCTTCCGGTGGCGTGCCCAACATCCGCGTCTCCATCCCGCGCCTCACGGCCGACCATCTCGGTCGCCTGCTCTACTTCTTCGAGGCCGCCTGCGGCATCAGCGGCTACCTCTCCGGCGTCAACCCCTTCGATCAGCCCGGCGTAGAGGCCTACAAACGCAATATGTTCGCCCTGCTCGACAAGCCCGGCTTCGAGGCCGAGAGTCGCGCCATCCGTGCGCAGCTGGGGTGATACTCAAAACCCGGTTTTAGGCGCGTTGCACGTTCTGCAATGGCTCAAAACCGGGTTTTAGGCGCGTTGCATGGTCTGCAATGGCTCAAAACCGGGTTGTAGACGAATTGCACGGTCTGCAATGGCTCAAAACCCGGTTTTAGGCGTGTTGCACGTTCTGCAATGCCCCAAAACCGGGTTGTAGACGTGTTGCACGGTCTGCAATGGCCCAAAACCGGGTTTTAGACGAATTGCAAGCTCTGCAAAGGCTCAAAACCGGGTTTTAGGCGCGTTGCACGTTCTGCAATGTCCCAAAACCGGGTTGTAGACGCGTTGCAGGCTCTGCAATGTCCCAAAACCGGGTTGTAGACGTGTTGCACGTTCTGCAATGTCCCAAAACCGGGTTGTAGACGAATTGCAAGCTCTGCAAAGGCTCAAAACCGGGTTGTAGACGAATTGCAGGCTCTGCAATGGCTCAAAACCGGGTTGTAGACGAATTGCACGGTCTGCAATGGCCCAAAACCGGGTTTTAGACGAATTGCACGGTCTGCAATGGCTCAAAACCGGGTTTTAGACGAATTGCAAGGTCTGCAAACCTCCAGAATCAGATTCTGAGCGATTACAACGGTCTGCAAAGCCCCAGAATCAGATTCTAGGCCATTGCAAGAGTCTGCAAAACCCCGGAATCAGATTCTGAGCGATTGCAAGAGTCTGCAAACCTCCAGAATCAGATTCTGAGCGATTACAACGGTCTGCAAAGACCCAGAATCAGATTCTGAGCGAATTACAACGGTCTGCAAAGCCCCAGAATCAGATTCTGAGCGATTGCAAGAGTCTGCAAAGCTCCAGAATCAGATTCTAGGCCATTACAACGGTCTGCAAAGCCCCAGAATCAGATTCTGAAGCACATTTCACCGCTTGCTATTATGCACAACCACTCATGCAGCTACGATGCAGAAGCGGTTGGGTATCTACAGCGGATCAGGCCGAGGCCGCATGACGGTCG
>ERZ773073.328-NODE-328-length-26129-cov-15.355565_pt1 | contig 26129 bp, 23 predicted proteins | sample MGYA00580616_ERZ773073 | MGnify/ENA primary metagenome ERZ773073 (study PRJEB29015, sample SAMEA2737960) | human oral metagenome | biome: human oral; feature: human-associated habitat; material: dental | place: China | collected 2131 ...
TGACCGGATAGCCTTTCGCGGCCAGCTCGATGGCAGGCGCCATCACCTTGGCCAGCGAGAGCCTGCCCCATTTCTTCTGGGCATGGGTCAGGCCGGCCACGGTGCCGGGCACACCCACGGCGGCATGGGTGTAGAGCGACTTGCCGTCGATGACGTTGCCCTTGGCGTCCTGGAAGGTGGTGAAGGTTTCCATTTTCTGTCTCCTTTGTGGTAGGCCATCGGGTCCGTCCCGATAGCTCTAGTGTATCGCGACGCAACACATGGTGTCCAGTGGGGGAATGGGCGCTAGGGGGTGGCGACACTCACGTTCTTGTGTGAGTTGCACAAACACGCACAACACAATTAGTATCTGTCACACAACCGGTGCACACCCATGTGTGTGCACCTATATAAAACCGCCCCGAACCATCCTCGATGGTCCGGGGCGGCGCGCACCTAGCAGCGTCAACGACGACGCTGCTCAATCTGCGCCATAAACTTCCTCGCCTCATTCACCTTCTTCCGCGGCACCTCCACAGTCACAAACACCTCATCCGACTCCAACGTCAAGAACTTCGTCCCACCAGTCTTCTTCTTCGCCGCAAAAGCAAAAACGCCAATCAGCAGCAGCCGCGTCGCAGTCACCCGAGAAGACAGCGCCTCACCATCCTCCAGGCCCACATGCGTGATCGACGCATATGGGACCCGAGTCGTCCGCAGCTTCCCCTTCATCTGCACATCCACACGATCCCGCTGCAGCGTCACAGTCCCATCCGCACCAGCGAAACGCGTCGCAGTCAAAATCAACCCCATGAATCGACCCCAAGCACCCCGTGCGCCCCCCGAGATGAGACGCCCGCACCAAAACCAACCCGAAGCTAAGGGGGCGATGAAAGGGAAGTGAAGGGGGCGATGCCGTTCGTCCATACGAAAATCGGGCAGGCCCGAGGAACTTTCATCCCTTCAGCCTGCCCGATAACAGTTCGCTTGCATGCTGCTTTTACACAGCGAGCCTTCGAGGCTAATTCTTGATCAACTTCTCGGTATAGGTCTGTCCGTCTTTGATCACACGCACGAAATACAGCCCTGCCGGAAGTCCCGCGATCGGGATTTGGAAGGTCAGCTGATTCGTCTTGAACGATTTCAACATCGTCAGCCCATTCCAAAGCTGAATCTCATACGTATTCGTAACGCCCCTTGTAGCCAAAGAGCCTTGACCTTGGGGAGACAAAATGCCATCGTCCGATTCCGTCAGTTTGAGTGTCACTACATCCGTAGCGGGGTTGGGGAAAAGAGAGAATGTGCGGCGATTATATACTCTTACAGTATAGTACACCGTATTTGAACGCCCGCAATCATTCACACCGGTTGCGGATATGATATAAGTGCCCGCTCTCTTAAAATCAAATACTGCACTTGTTTGGAAAGGGGTTATTTCACACCACGTTTTGTCATTACACTCCCAAATACAACTTGTATTACCGGAAACATGCGCTCTATAATATTCAGCCCCTGGAGCAGGCAACGATTCATATCCATCAATACCCCAAATATCCGGCTCTCCAACCCAAATACCTGTTTTTTCTGTATTAATCGTATTTCCATTGATGATTACTTGGGCTCTAATTGCACATTGTCCCTTGCCCCTTTTTGAAAATACGGCTGTTCTTGTCCCTTGCCCGGAGACTAATTGCAGATTATTGTTGCTTGCTCCCCATTGTACACGTACAGAAGTTCCTGAAGGTAGATTTTGAATGGTATACATCCCCTGATTGCAGACAACGGCGGGTCCGGAGATAGAAATAGAAAAAGCCTCTATTCCATCTAATGTTTGAGAATTAGTGCCTTTTGGATCAAGCCAATCTCTCAGGCGACGACGCGAATCTGATGCTCCATTGCCAGTCCATGAAACGCTTATTTTCCCATAATTCGCAATGAAGTCATCTAGACTCTTTCCTCTTTCTTATCTTTTTCAGAAAAATCAGTATAAATGCGATATAGTTCCATCCCTCCCAACTGGTTTGTGTGGTATCGAACCTGTTGAGCACGCTCCTGTATGAGTCCATCCACACATTGGTCCTTTCAATGCTGTATCTCCTTGTAAAGCAGCTCATCAAATAACTCGTCATCTCTCCGCATTCCTCTCCGCTTATTGAAGGCGACGTTTGGGAACACCTCCTGCTGATGGCAACCTCGCCTGAATAGTGCAGAGTCAAAGCCGGCATCTGCATTGAGAAAGAGCCCCGATACGGACAAGCCTGAATCCTTAATCCCTGCGAACAAATCCTGAAGAACCAGGGAGATGTTGTGAAGGTCGTTGTGAGAACCCGAAACAGGTGTGGACATGGCAAGCGGTATGCCTTGCCGGTCTGTGACATAGATGGCATTGGTGGTCGTTCTTTTCTTGCGTCCTTGGTATCCACAGCACTCCCCACCGCGAAGCGTGGTGGTGTGGCTGCCGTCCAAATCCACACTGGACATGTCCAAGAAAGACCTGTGACGGCTCAATATCATGCCCCAAACCTTTTTCCATTCGCCGTTCCTCGACCACTTGCGGAAATGGGCATACACACTCTTGTAGCTCAAAACCCTCCCCGTGAAGATGGCTGAAACGGGAAGCATGTGCCACTGACAGCCCGTTTTCAACTTGTAGAGAATGCACTGAATGACCTCCACCAGGTCACTTTTTGTCACATAACCGCGTTTTGCCACCGATAAAAATGGCAAGATCTCAGATTTTATTGTATCTTTGTCCAGTATTTCGTACATGAGAGGAGTGTTTATCTTGGTTTTTACAGTACAAAGACAATAAACTCCTCTCAATTTGTAGAGATTTTAAAAGTCTAGACGACTTCAGCTATTTCTTAACTAAAAAAAGTTTATATATGAAAGATAAAAACAACTTCATTACACCAATGCTTTTCCTTGCTTTCATGTTCTTTACTTGTGGCTTTGCATTGGGAATCAATTCCTTATTAGTACCAGTATTGAAGGTTTCGCTAAGCGTTTCGTCCACAGAAGCATATATGCTTATAGGTGCTACGTTCTTACCATTCCTTATCTTTGGTTATCCAGCAGGCTTATTGATAAGTAAAATTGGATATAAGCGTACGATGGCTGCAGCTTTTGCCATGTTTGCTATAGCCTTCGGAGTGTTTATTCTCTCTGCAGCTGAAAGGAGTTTCATTATCTTTTTATTGGCATCTTTCCTTTGTGGAACAGCTAATACGTTCCTACAAGCTGCCATAAATCCTTATGTAACAATCCTTGGACCAACGGAGAGTGCAGCAAAAAGAATCTCTATTATGGGCATGATAAACAAGTTAGCATGGCCTGTATCACCTTTGTTTATTGCTCTTTTTGCAAGTAATAGTGGAGGTGTTGGCTTGGAAGATCTTGACAAACCGTTCTTGGTTATAATCTGCTTATTTGTAATCTTAGGTGTCGTAGCACTCATATCACCATTGCCAGAGGTGAAAGCTGCTGGAGAAGATGACGCCGATGCAGATTCAGCAGTATCCGACTACGCAAACAGTAAGCATTCTGTCTTCCAGTTCCCACATCTTGTTCTTGGAGCAATTGCCATATTCTTTTATGTTGGTTCAGAGACCATCGTCTTGGGTACACTTATAGATTATGCAAGTGAATTAGGTCTTCCTCATCCTCATACGTACTCATGGATTACCCCAATCAGCATCAGTATAGGATATATCGCAGGTATTATTCTTATTCCTAAGTATCTTTCACAGACGAAAGCCTTACAGATCTGTTCCTTCGTTGCACTGTTTGGAACGCTACTTGTATTGTTACTCCCGGGTGTTTATAGTATTTATGCTGTAGGTATCATGGCATTAGGCTGCTCATTGATGTGGCCAGCATTCTGGCCTTTGGCTCTTATGGACTTGGGTAAATATACCAAGGAGGGCTCATCACTAATGACAATGGGACTTATCGGTGGTGCTGTTATCACTGTGTTGTTCGGACTTATTAAGGATGTTAGCAACATTCAATATGCGTATGGGATCTGTTTTGTCAGCTTCTCTTATATCCTTTTCTATGCATTCAAGGGCTATAAGTTGAGATAAAAACTTCTTCTTCTATAGCATAAAGATATCGGTAATCTATTTGAGAAGTGATATAAGTTGAATTGAAAACTTCTCCTTCTACAGCTCGTGAAGCTCTTTGTCCTTTTTAAAGGAGGACATAGAGCGTGCGAGCTGAATCTATTAAGTAGTCTCTCAGCTTACTGTATATCCATAATGGTCCATATTATTGGTCATGGTTCTGTCGCTGAAACACAATTAATTCTTTGTAAACTGTCGTTGGAACGTTAAAAAATCACCGACTGAAAGATACATTTTTGATTGCCAATCCCGCCGTTTCTCAGTCTGTTCACCCACCTTTTGAATCGGTAAAGCCGCTACCCTGATGACAAAGCGCACTGACCTTACCTTGAAAAACACAACGGAACGAACAGTAACAAAAATCCTTACACTTCTCACTTCGCTATCTTTCACTTTCCCTACCATATCCCTTCTTTATCACCTTTGTAACCTTCAAGATATCAATAGGTTACAAACGGGCTTGTAAAAGGTGCCCTTTTACATTCTAAGATAATTATTAAAATGTATCTAATTGAAAATAAAGAAGTTACCTTGTTGATACAACTAAACTGGTAACGATTTGGAAACGAGCGAACTACTTGGCTCCGCTGTTTTCTGCCTAACAAAGAACGCTTGTTATTCTGTTTGCAAAGATAATACTTTGCTGGCGAACAACAAGCGTTTTTAATGAGATATTCTTCTTTCTGCACTTTTCTAATGCGATTTTTTATAGGGACTATAATCCTCGTCTGCGCTTCTTCTTTCTGTTGGCTTGGTTTCTGAGTTTGCGCTGCCACGCTGTTTCTGCATAGTCATTGTCCTGTGCGGTTGGTGTAATCAAATCGCCTAACCCTTCCACAACTTCATCGGCTGCGCTAACGATGGTGTCTGCCACTGCACCAATGGAGTTCTGCACTTGTGGCGTATTATTGTCTCGTGAGATTGAGGAACGGCTCTTTGGTACAAGCTCATAACCTGTATCAGGCAGTTCGTTCTTTTCTCTTGATTTTTGTACTGTTTGATGTAATTTCCTTGATTCTTCCCTGTTGGTTGGTTCAAAGCTTTTCTGCAAGGAACGGTAGCCGAATTCCCTGCCGATTTCGGAAGCCTTGAAGGATTGTCCTGCGTATGAGAACTTTAAACCATAGACATTACCTTGCTTGTTCTTCATACGCTCTATAATAATGCCGTTTTTGTTCAATTCATAAAGGAACATAGAATGCCCTGTAACGCCTGTTCCTTTGTATTTGTCAAGCAGGGAATAACAGATTTGTTGCACCACTTTCTTTGCTTGCTCTCGCGTCTGGCTGACTTTTTCCTTTTGGTATTTCCTTTCCGCCTTGACCTCCTTTGCGATGGTCAAGCCTTTCTCTCTGCTTATTTCCTCCGCTACCCTCGCTGCTCTGTTGCTTACAAAGGTGGTATCATAGACCTCTCCATATAGGCTGATGCGGTTGGCAATAATATGGATATGCCTGTTGTCGGTGTCCTTGTGCGTTACAGCCACCCATTGGTGGTTGTCAAGTCCCATTCGCTTGGCAAACAAATGGGCTATCCACATGAGTTCGGACACAGGCAGCTTTTTCTCGTCCTGAGGTGCGATGCCTATTTCGATACGGAGAAACTTGTTCCTGCAACGGCTGTTATAGTCGCTGACCACTTTCATTTCCTCATAGATTGCCTTTGGCTCTCTGCTGCAAAGATTGTGGAAGGCAAGCCGACTGCCGAGTTTGCCCTCCCGAAAAATATACTCCAGCGCATTGCTGCCGTGCGCTATCGCCTTACACTTTCCTATCATCTCTTGTTAGATTTAAGACCTTATATACCTCATCGTTCACATGAAAATGGGGGTCGTAAAATCGCTTAAATGCCTCTTTGGCACATAGCGAAAGGTTCTGTGTAATATGTACCCATCTCTCATCTTTTACTTTGATGAGGTTAGAAATCTGCCCGTAGAACCTTCCTGTATGCTGAAGTATAGCAATGGCTTCCCTTTCATTTTCTGTCATCTTGGGAACGGCTGCCACCTCTCCATTTAGGAGTATCTCACGGCAGTAGTCTGAGAACCTCCGCCCTGTATTTTCCGCCCTTGATTTGATACGTTGCTTTTCCTCTAAGGTACATCTTACTTTGATGAACTCCGTCTTGTTCATCTGCTGCTCTTCCTTATTCTGTTGCTGCCATCGGGCAGTCTTTCCTTTGTTTTTGTTCATATAAGTTTCTTTGAAAGTTAATCATCGTAGATGATTTGTTATTGCTTAATTTCTGAACACTGACCGATGAGAACGGAGTGATTACGGTCTTATCTCCCCGACAATCGAACGAGGGGAGCAAGAGCAGTTTGTGGGTACAAACTGACGTCTTGCAATGTCAGTGATAAGACCATTTACGCACGAGGCGTTTTGCAGCCGAAAAGTGAATGCCGTGCATTCTATGACTAACTGCGTTCGTGGCATTCTCATAGAGAACTAAACCGAAGAAGAAAAGGTAGACCCTTTTAGCAAAAAAGGTAGACCTATTTGCTCGAAAAGGTAGACCTTTTTTGAAGAAAGGGTAGACCTTTTTCCAGAAAACCGTCTACCTTTTCTTACGGCTTACAGTCTTCTCCATTTCTCTATGTCCTCACCATATTCCTCCAGATGCTGACGCACGATGTTCTCCACAAAGCTTGAAAGGTTGCTGCCTCTGTCGCCTAATCTACGCGCAATAAAGTCGGCACGCTCCTGTGTCTCCCTGCTCAGATAGACCGCCTTACGATTGTTTAACTTGGTCGGCACAAGATAGGCTTGCTTGTAGGCTTCGAGTGTTTTCTTTCTCATCTTGGTACTGATACGTCTTTGAACAGTTGCACTTTCAGTGTTCCGTGCAGGCTCGGAGTGCATGGTATTCTCTGTATCCTGCTTGTTTGTTGGGCTTTCTCTTTCAGGGACCGCAGTCACTTCTTGTGAAGTAGATTCGTTCTCTGTTTCATCTTCCACACCCAAGAACCATGAAAGGTCTTTGTCGTTCATCATAGTTTCTATTTCATTTTAAGTTTGACTTGTTTTGATTTCTTGTTTTGTCCTGTAATTGATATGTGTGTCTGTTCCTGCGCTTTCCGTTTCTGCTGCTCACGGACACGGCTGACATGAAAATCGTTGAGATCCTTGAAGTCTTTGTAATGTATATTCATGTCCTCAACATGGAAGCCTGCCTTTATGAAATCTTGAACAGCCCTCCGTCCTGCTTCATCATTGTCAAGGAAGGCGCGGATATTGGTGAGGTGTCGGTCATTCAAATAGCGGATAGTCCTTGCCACGTTGCTCACGGAGTTCATCACAAGGCAGTGGTTGGTAACCTCTTCTTTCATCGAAAGGAAGGAGAGGAAGTCCATGAAGCCTTCAAAGATACATACAGGTTCCGCTCTATCCGTGAATATCGGAGTAATGTCCTTCGGGGCTATCGTTCCCTTGAACGTCTTGTCGTCCCGAAGCTCATAGCCGCCATAGAGATTGGCAAAGCCAATGGCTTGATAGCGCCTGCCCCTTACCTCATAGCTGATACATTTGAGGAAAGGCATAGCCTTTTCCAAGTTGATGCAACGCACCTTTGTAAGGTACTCCTGAAAATGTGGTGGCAGAGTATCTGATATTTCTATCAGTCTCCTAGCTCCATTTACAGCCATCACAGGTTGGGAATTATTCGGCACGAAGTCATTAAGAAAACTATATGTGCCATTAACGGGAGCGTTCTGTCCCAAGAGGCGGATGGCTTCAGATAGCGTGCAGCCCTCCATACGCATACAGAGGTCGATAATGCTTCCGCCCCGTCCCTCGCCATAATCTATCCAAAGGTTCTTCTCTGTGTCCACCTTGAAGCTCGGATGCGTTTCCTCCCTGAGCGGTGAACAATACAGGGCATAGGCAGCAGTCCTACGTACAGGCTTGACGCCTTTCCTTTCGAGATACTCCACGATGGGATATCGCTTGATAAGTGATAAATCTTCTTTTTTCATTGTTTTGATACTTTAATGGGTTGAATGATAATTATTTATGTTTGTCTGTTTTTATGGTTTTACCGTTTCCAAAGTTTTCCCCCTCCAAACTTTTTCATCTTTCTTCTTACTACATACTATTTTGTGATAAGTGATTGATAATCAGTATTACTTTGTAGTATAAGATAATACTACACATTCTACTACATTTGGCTACTACAAGTTTGAAGGAGTGGGCAGGGCAAGATTTTCCTAATTTTGTAGACATAGATGGGGCTACCACCGTTTCTTCGTTTGCTCACCTTTATGTATCCTGCTTTCTTCAAGGCTTCGCCCATCCGCTTGGCAACAAGTGGCTGGTGGGTATAAATACCCAAATAAGTGAGTATCTCCGTAGTGGTCATTAACGAATAACTTTCATCCTCCGTTGGCTTTTCAAAACAACGCAGCAAGAGCTCCATTTCTGCAGTCCTGTATTGTATTTATAACCATAGAACAACCAAAACTAATCAGAAATATCCGAGTGTAAATCTTTAATTACCAGCATATTCTAAAATTTAACACTTTTCGGTTGCCATTTGTCGCTTCCCAAATTTCCACATATTTTTGAGACGTATTTCTGACGTGGAGAATTTGCGGGGCTTGTTTTTTGTCACACCGTGCAGACAGTTGACAAGGGTTTACAACCGTTTACGACAAGCGACAATAACCGCCCCGATATGCGGAAACAGTCACACTGTGTAGAAAAGCGACAATGGTTGACTTCCGTTCACATCCGTTTACCATTTCAGAGATATAGGATTGAAGAAATGAACCATTAAACGATAAAACGGTATGAAAGCAACCAGAAAATGCAGTTTTTGCGGCAAGTCCTTTGTAACCCGAAGCGGTATGCAAAGATATTGCAGTGAGGCTTGTCAGGCAGAAGCCAAACGAGCCAGAGTGATGCAGAAGAACAACCTCTTCAAAGTCGCCCAACCCTTGATGGAGATACAGCATCAGGAGTATCTCACCTTTTCCAAAGCAGCCATCCTCATGGGCTGTTCCCGACAGTACATTTACAAACTTGTAGCCATCGGCAAGCTGAAAGCCTCACGCATCAGCAACCGCATGGCATTCATCCGCAGAGCCGACATCGAGCAGATGTTGGAGGGCAATCCCTATCACCGCATCCTGCCCGGCAACACCTCCACACCAAGGAAATCATCTTCATCTTCCTTACCTGCCAAAAGAGAAAAAAGGGAAAAGGAAAGCGAAGAAGTGTTGGACTTCTATTCGGGCGAGGAGGTGATGTCCCTTTTTAAGGTAAAGCAGTCATGGCTTTACACTTCCGCCAAGCGTAACCATATCCCCATCTGCCGTATCGCAGGAAAGAACTATTACAGCAAGAAGCATATTGACGAGTTTTTCGGTGTGGCAGTTGATATTAGCGAAATTACCGACTGGCTACTGACCGAGGAGGTGGAGGAACTGTTCGGCATGAAGCCGACCGCACTCCGTGCCTACACCTATCGCCATAAGATACCCACTAAAAGAGAGTACGGGCGTACCTATTACTCCAAATCACATTTGAACGAACTCCGCAGAACTGACCTTGTGAACGATGAACGCTACTATACCGTTGAGCAGGTGCAGCAAATCTATGGTCTTTCGTCAGCCAACATCTGCCATATCGTCAAGGTGAAGCACATCGAAAAGATAAAGGTGGGTGTGAAAAACCTGCTTTTGCGCTCAGATGTGGAGCGTGTCATGGCTGAAAGGAACAAATAACCGTGAAAAATCGGGATTATCGAAAATTATTTCAAAATGATGTATCGTGGAGGTATTCACGGATATTTCACGTTGTTCCTTTGCCATCGGAAACATGGATACAACTCCAAAATGTATACAACCAATTAAAACATAATTATTATGAGTAAATGCAAAACAGTTACCTTGCGTAAGCGCAAGATTAAGAACGGGACACAGTATTCACTATGCCTTGACTACTATCCCGGCTACCGTGACAATGTCACCATGAGAGTGATTACACGTGAAGCCTTAGGAATTTACATCTTCGCCAAACCTGCAAACCAGCAGGAACGGGACTTCAACGCACGCATGATGAAGAAAGCGGTCATCCTGCGCAACCAGCGCTACGAAGCCATTTTCAATGAAAACAACGGCTTTTTTGACAAGACCAAGATGAAGGGCGATTTCCTTGCCTATTTCAAAGGACTGGCTGACCGCAAGAATATCAAGTGGCAGCACGTATACAAGCATTTCCAGCGGTTCGTGAACGGCAAATGCACCTTTGAGGAGGTGGATGTGGATTTGTGCCGCAAGTTCATGGAATACCTGCTTGATGCACCCCAATCCATCCACACCAACCAAAAGCTGCACATCAACTCCGCAGCAGGCTATTGGTCAACTTTCCGTGCCGTGCTGCACACCGCCTACCGTGACAGGAAGATAAAGGAGAACCCAAACGGCTTCTTAGACCGCATCGAGTGCATTCCCACCATCAGGGAGCATTTGAGCCAAGAGGAACTGATACGGCTTGCCGAAACACCCTGTGAGGAGGAGGTCTTGAAAAAAGCTTTTCTTTTCGCCTGTCTTACGGGACTGAGAAAGAGCGACATCAGACAGCTCACGTGGCAGCAGATACAACCATACACCAACGGCAGGATGTTCGTTACCACCCGTATGCAGAAAACCAAAGAAATAGTGCATAACCCCATCAGTGATGAAGCCTATGGACTGCTGGGAGAACGGGGCGAGGGACTTATCTTTGAGGATTTCAAGGACAAGATGCTGCAAGGACCACTCCAACGGTGGCTCACGGCAGCAGGGATAACCAAGAAAATCACCTTTCACTGTACCCGCCACAGCTTCGGAAGCCTGCACGTGGAAATGGGAACGGACATGGCTGTCATCCAAGCCTATCTCGGACATAAGAACATTACCACCACACAAATCTATTCCAAGATAGCAGCGCAGCAGATGTGTCAGGTGGTGGACAAGATAACCTTGAAGCGCAAGGAGGCATAAATGTCTCACATTGACAGGTATTCAGAGGGGCGGTTATGGCTACAAGGCTATAATCGCCCCTCTATGTTTTTGGCTTGATGCCACCATTTATAAGCCCCTCAGAGTATGAAACAGAGTATGATATGATGACATTTCGTGAAATACATTGAAAAAGACCGTTCTAACCGCAAATAACGGGCAGTAATTGGGAAAAATAGCATTAACTTTGCACAAAATAATACAGGAACATTCAATCTCTCAACGAAATATGGAATCATCAATCAAGGACAAATACATCATCTTGGGCTTTGTCGGCTTCGCCATCGTCCTAATATCTTCCATTGCCACGCTGGTAATAGCGGACAGCTTCAACCAAGACAACTTTGTCAGGTGGATAGTATTCGTATGCTGTAACCTGTTGGGATGGTTGCTCTATCTCTCCTTTCAGACACTTATCTTTGATACATACGAAATCTACAAAATCAAGTTCGGCAAGAAAGAAACGATTGCCGAAGCCATAGAGGTGCAGGAAGAACTGTCACAAAATACACTTGAAGAAGCCACATCTGTGCCTGGACCTACATCAGTCCCTGAGCCTGTACCCGAATCATCCCCGACAAAAGAAGAGACACTTATCCAAACACAACCGATAGAGCTTACTATCGCCCCGGATCTTCACGAAAAGAACCGTGCCAATTACGCAAGCAGAGAGCAACGGGAAAAGGAAGAGCGCATCCGCATGGTCATGGAGTATTGCCATTATTACCTGCCTCGCATTGCCGACCAAGAAACCGTGAACCACATCTGTACTGAGGTGGACAAATGGATGAATCTTAACACTTATACCCCGAAGCCCATACAAAGACCGTTTACCAAAGACATCAACAACATTCCACTCCGTCACTTCGTATGGAATATCTCTGAGCGTTTCCTGTACAAGAGATACTACAATGGGGATAACCGTGCCAAGTTCATCAAAGCCCTTTTCCCGAAATCGTTTGCTGATACAGACTTATCAACCATCAAGAATTTCAAGGTAGAGCCGTTAAAGACGGAAATTCCCATTGATGAACCCGAAAACGGCAAACTTGATTTCCACTATCCCGAGGATTATGTGCGGAATTAGGATAATCACGACACCAACGACAACCATCCGGTAACTCATAACCGCCTGTTTTACATCGTTTCCCGAGTAATTTTACCCGTCATTTATGGCTGGGCTTAATTATTCGGGAATTATTTTGCAATGACGTGTCGTGGAGATATTCACGGATATATCATTTCAGTCCTTTGCGCCAAGTCTTACAAAAGAGACGAGTACGCGAATGGAAAAATCAATTCTTACCTTCAACGACCTCCCCGAGGTTGTCGCTCAGCTTCGAGACGAAGTGATGAGCCTGAAAAGCCTGCTCGCCGAGCAGCGCAGTGTGAACAATGCCAAAACGGTGGACACCCACGTGCCCATGTCTGTGGACGAGGCAGCAGAGTATTTAGGTATCCCTAAGGGTACGCTCTACATGAAACTGTCAGAAGGGACAATCCCTGCCACCAAGCCCGGCAAACGCTATTGCCTTTACCGTGACGAACTGGACAAGTGGCTGGAAACCGCCCGAAAGAATCCCATACCGTTGTCAGACGAGGAACTGAACAAGTCCTTATCCTCTTCCCACCGTCGCAAGCCCAACCCACGTAACTGGTGAATGATATGGAAGAGGATAAGAACTATATCAACCTGATACGTGGCGACCTCACAAAAGCATCCCAAGCGCATAACGGTATGCCCGACAGTGTAGGCATGATGAATATCAAGACGGCAAACCAAACCATTCTTGAAGCATCGTTATTGCCTACGCCCCGTGCGCTGTGGGACAGCTTTTGGTACGAGGGGGAACTCTCCTGCTTGTTTGCCGATTCCAACGTGGGCAAGTCCATCCTTGCCGTGCAGATAGCCGACCGCATCGCCCGAACCGACAATGTGCTGTATCTGGACTTTGAACTGTCCGAAAAGCAGTTCCAGCTCCGCTATACCAACGAGCATGGAGAGCTCTACACCTTTCCCGACAAAATCTATCGGGTGTCTATTGACTGCAACCAGCTTTTGGATGCCAACTTTGAGGAAGCTATCATAGGCGGCATTGAACAGATGGCTGTGCAGACCGACTGCAAGATTTTCATCATTGACAATCTTACCTACCTGTGTTACGCCATGGAGAAAGGCGATGCCGCAGGACGGCTGATGATTCAGCTGAACAATCTCAAAAAGAGATATGCGCTCTCTATCCTTGTCCTGGCACATACGCCCAAACGCTCTTTGGATTGTCCCATCACATCCAACGACCTTGCCGGAAGCAAACGGCTCTACAATTTCTTTGACAGCGTGTTCACCATTGGAAAAAGTGCCCAAGACGGAGGGCTTCGCTATGTGAAGCAGCTTAAAGTGCGCTATGGCACGTTCTCTCATGATGCGGATAATGTAATCGTTTACGAGATTGACAAGGTGGATGCTTTCTTGCAGTTCGTGTTCAGGGGCTATTCCACGGAAAAGGAACACTTGAAAAAATTGGGCGACAATGAATCAAGCCAAAGGGATTGCCAAATTCTGCAACTCTCCCAATCGGGCAAGTCCGTCAGGGAGATAGCCTCACAGGTGAATTGTGGCAAGTCCACCGTAAACCGTATCATCCAGCGCAGCAAAGAGAGTAAAAACGCAGGTGTCCCAAGTGTCCCACTGTCCCAACCCTTAGAGTGTGGGACAATGGGACAGGATGGGACAGCCGACAATCAACCATCAAAAACGGACTAAGCTATGGGCAATTATTCATTACAGAAGTATAAAGGAACGGCAACACGGCATACCTGCCCCAAATGCGGAGACAGGCATTCTTTCGTCTATTACGTGGACGAAAATAATGTGCCGTTGCATCCATCGGTCGGCAGATGTAACCACGAAAGCGGTTGTGGGTATCACTACACTCCGAAAGAGTATTTTCAAGAGCATCCTGAACACAGAACTACCAATGATTTCTCTTTTGACAGGCAAAGAGCAGAGCAGAAGAAAGTGAAGCAGCAAAGTAAGCCGACAGCCATCGGCTATATTCCCCCTCACTATGTGGAGAAGTCGCAAAGCGAGCGTAGCAATTTCTTCCGTTTCCTCTTCACACTCCTTACTTCCTACTATGGCGACAAGGCGAAAGAGGTGTTGAAGCGGTTGTTGGAGGAATACCGTTTGGGGGCTACCCGTGACGGCTCTGTTATCTTTTGGCAGATAGACAGGACGGGCAAGGTACGCACGGGAAAGGTGATGCAGTACAATCCCGAAGACGGACACCGTATCAAGGGAGGACAGACATCGGCAGTGAACTGGATACACAGCATATTGAAAAAGCAGCGTGTGTTGGCAGAGGATTGGCAACTATCCCAATGCCTTTTCGGGGAACACTTGTTGAAAACGCATCCCGACAAGGTGGTGGTCTTGGTGGAATCCGAGAAGAGTGCCGTTATCGGTTCTGCTATCTTCCCCGATTATGTATGGCTGGCTACGGGTGGTAAGAGTCAGATGAGAGAAGAGAAACTCCGTGTACTGTCAGGGCGAACCGTGCTTCTCTTTCCCGATGCCGATGCTTATGCCGAGTGGAAACAGCGAGCCGAGAGCATGTACTTTTGTAAGGTGGTGGTTTCGGACATCATCGAAAGGAATGCCACCCCGAAACAAAAAGAAGCCCATATCGACATAGCCGATTGGATTATCTTTCAGATACGGGAGGGCAAGGTGATGAGTACAGCCAACCACTTGGTCGAGGCTGAGAGAATCCTCCAGCGGATGATAGAGAAGAATCCCGTCCTGCAAAAACTGATAGACGATTTAGACCTTGTGCTGGTCGGTGCATCTCCAATCGGCAACGATGATGAAAAACCTCCCTGACGGAGGAGAGCGGAAGCCGTAGGCTGGAGTTTGCAGACAATGGCTTGCCATTGATATAGCCCACTATAACTACACGCTCCGCTTACGTAGTTGTGGGCTCTCCCGAGGGGATTAGGGTTTTACCCTAATGACCCACTCAGGGCGTTTCTCCCCTGAGAACCCAGAGCAAAGAGTGACCCTCTCTTTGCAATCTCCGCTTATGGGTTGCACCCCTAAGAACCCCATGCGTTTACGGACAGCGGAAAAGCAAACAATAAAGTACAAACCCAAAAAACAAGTATCTATGGCAACAAAATCAAGCATACATATCAAGCCCTGCAATATCGCATCGAGTGAGGCTCACAACAGGAGGACTGCCGAATACATGCGCCACATCGGAGAGTCCAGAACCTATGTGGTTCCAGAACTCTCCACCGATAATGAGCAGTGGATAAATCCCGACTTCGGCAGTCCGGATTTGCGGATGCATTATGACAATATCAGACAGATGGTAAAGGAAAAGACCGGACGTGCCATGCAGGAAAAGGAGCGTGAACGCAAAGGCAAGAACGGTAAAATAGTCAAGATTGCGGGATGCTCCCCCATACGTGAAGGAGTGCTGCTTGTCAGGTCGGACACCACACTGGCAGACGTGCGTAAATTCGGTGAGGAGTGTCAAAGACGCTGGGGAATCACACCGCTGCAAATCTTCCTGCACAAGGATGAAGGGCATTGGCTGAACGGTCAGCCGGAAGCGGAAGACAGGGAAAGCTTCAAAGTCGGGGACAGATGGTTCAAGCCGAACTATCATGCCCATATCGTTTTCGACTGGATGAACCACGAAACAGGAAAGAGCCGAAAGCTCAATGACGATGACATGATGCAGATGCAGACCCTTGCATCCGACATCCTGCTGATGGAACGCGGGCAGTCAAAGGCTGTCACTGGTAAGGAGCATCTGGAACGGAACGACTTTATCATTGAGAAGCAGAAAGCTGAACTGCAACGCATGGATGCAGCCAAACGGCACAAAGAAGAACAGATAAATCTTGCCGAGCAGGAACTGAAACAGGTGAAATCAGAAATACGCACTGACAAGTTAAAGAAGACAGCCACCACGGCAGCGACAGCCATAACTAGTGGAGTTGCTTCTCTTTTCGGGAGTGGAAAACTGAAAGAACTGGAACGTGCCAACGAAAAACTGCAAGACGAGGTTTCAAAACGGAACACCAATATTGAAAAATTGCAGAGCCAAGTACAGCAGATGCAGAAACAGCATGATACGCAAATCCACAATCTCAGAGAAATGCACAGGCAGGAACTTGACATGAAAGAAAAAGAACTGTCACGGCTCGCCAGAATCATAGACAAGGCTTTCAGGTGGTTTCCGATGTTCAGGGAAATGCTGCGCATGGAAAAGTTTTGTGCCATGCTGGGATTCTCTAAAGAAATGACTGAAAGTCTTATAGTCAAAAAAGAAGCCCTGAAATGTAGCGGTAAAATCTATTCCGAGCAACACAGGCGGAACTTTGATATAAAGGATGATATTTTAAGGGTGGAAAATGACCCTGACGATGAAAGCAGGCTGAACCTGACAATAAACAGGAAGCCGATTGCCGACTGGTTCAGGGAGCAATGGCACAGGCTTAGATATGGAGCAAGAGTGCCGCAACAGGAAGAAAGAAAAAGTAGAGGATTCAAATTATAATAGAAGCAATTTGATTAGTAATCTAAAAGCACTCCGATAACGATTAGAGTGCTTTTAGATTGTTTATCATTAATTATCAAAGCAAGTGCAGTTTAAGATTTTACTGAAGTTTGCATTAATAAAGAATATACTACAGCTGATATATGCGCAACATATTGTGACGCTTGTGATTCATTTCCCTTGAAATCCTTAACAAATACCGCTAAGGTATAACTGATATTATTAGGCAGACATATATAGGCAACATCATTGTGAGCTGCAAGAACACCATTTTCATTAACATAACCTGAACCTGTCTTATGCGCTATAACAACCCCTTCTTTATCAAGAAGTGGAGCTGCTATCCTATCTACACCTGTTTTGCATTCTTTTAACGTATTCTTAATGAAACTTTGTTTCTCATCATCGATAAGACCTTCAGTAAACAAACGATTCATCAACATTGCAGCACCAAGAGGAGATGTATAGTTAGAGTAAGCCTTGTTATGGTCAGCCGACATTTCCTCTTCCGTATAAGCTATCTGAAAACTTGAACGAGGAATGAGTGTGGCTATAAAACTATCTGTTTGAGCGACATTAACCATATCCTTAAACATAAGGTTGCTTGCATTGTTGTCACTCTGAGTAAGAGTATAACGCAGCAAATCTCTCACTGTCAATGATATGACTGGCCCTGAATAATCTTTCAGCATAGGACTCCAAGTCTTTGGGTCAAGTTTATCCCTATTTATATTTACTAAGGTATCAAGTGAAATTCCTTTATTGTCAAAGTCATTACAAAGAGCTAATGCCTGATGAACCTTAAACACACTCATCATAGGATAAACACTCTTATTATTGACCTTAACCGTATCTCTGTTATTAACAATAACCGCCACACCAATTTCGCCAGGACAAGCTGAGACAATTTGAGAAATGCTATCAGTCAAAACATTTGTTAAAGGAGGATTTGCGCTATCTTTTGTCGCTGATTTATGGAACAATGAAAATACCAAGATGAAAATGCAAACTAAAGCTATACTCAAAACTACGATTTGTTTTTTTCTGTTTTTTTCCATGTTTATATTATTTATATTTGTTTGACGAGAATATCTTTATTTGCCGACAAAGGTACATAACTTTACGGAAAAATATGTTTCTAAAACCTTAATTCCGCAGCATAAATTCTTGTAAGAACTCCAAGTGCCTGAGAAACAAAGTTCTCAAAACACTTGGATATGTCAGAAATTTCACCTATCTTGGTGCTGTAAACATAACAAGTAAGCAAATATCTGACATGACAAAGGTAGCAATTAAAAACGAGAATATCACTTCTTTCGGTGGAATTTATCACATTATGGACGTTTTCTCAAAGTTGGGCTTTGAAAAACTTACCGAATCCGTATTGGGCAAACGTGGAAGTAGCGGCAAGGCATTCAGCCATGGAAGTATTTTCGGCTCTCTCTTCTTCAGCTACCTTTGTGGTGGAGAATGCCTTGAGGACATCAATGCACTTATAGGGCAGTTCAAGCAGAGACCTGATACGCTGTTACCCGGTGCCGACACAGTTGGGCGCGGACTGAAGGAGCTTGCTGAAGAGAACATTATTTACAAGAGCGAAATCTCTGGCAAGTCTTACAGTTTCAACACGGCAGAGAAGCTGAACACCTTACTATTACGGATGATACGGAGAATGGGGCTTATAAAGGTGGGCAGCCATGTTGACCTGGACTTTGACCACCAGTTCGTTCCAGCCCACAAGTTCGATGCAAAGTATTCTTACAAGCAGGATTTTGGCTATTTCCCTGGTTGGGCTTCCATTGGGGGAATCATAGTCGGAGGTGAGAATCGTGACGGAAACACCAATGTGAAATTCCATCAGGAGGACACGCTCCGTCGCATTATGGACCGTGTAACCTCAGAACTTGGTGTGGTAATAGAGCGTTTCCGTGCCGACTGCGGGTCGTTCTCAAAGGATATCATCCAAACCGTAGAGCAGCGCTGCAACACGTTCTACATTCGTGCTGCCAACTGCGGCAGTCGCTACGAGAATTTCCAACAGTTGAAGGAATGGAAAGACGTTGAGGTTGGCTATGAGAAATGCGATGTCACATCCATCAGCATAGACAGCTTGATAGAAGGAAAGTCATACAGGCTCGTCGTACAGCGTAGTCCTTTGAAAGGCAAGGATGGCAGTGAGCAGACGGATATGTTCGGAGTAATATACACATACCGCTGTATCCTCACCAACGACTGGGTGTCTACCGAGAAGGACATCATTACGTTTTATAATGAACGTGGAGCGGGTGAAAAGAACTTCGACATACAGAACAATGACTTCGGCTGGTCACATCTGCCCTTTTCCTTTATGGCTGAGAACATGGTTTTCATGATGGTTACCGCCATGCTGAAGAACTTCTATCTCTATCTCGTCCGTCATATCAGCGAAAAGGTCAAGCCATTGAAAAAGACAAGCAGGCTGAAAGCCTTTATCCTCCATTTTGTCAGCGTGCCAGCAAAATGGGTGAGAACGGGAAGGCAGAACGTTCTGAACCTGTATACAAATAAAACCTACTACTCAGAAGTCTTCCTTGAATAAACAGTATTTCTTTGTGGTTTTAATATTCCCCATTGGTTTGGGTGGGGGATTTTATGCTTAGAAAAAAAACAAGAAACACCGAAGCACCTCATATCAACATATAGAGTCCCAAAAAGACACCTCAACATATAAAATTTTCTCACAAGAAAAAATACTGCGGAATTAAGGTAAAATATATAAATCAGGGCAACCGCATCAAAATGTCAATAACCTGATAATCAATACTTGTCGATTTTGTATTAATAGGGATAAGTGGGGTGGATACAAGGATGAGAAGTTTCAACAATTTACAATATCCCCCCTTAAAAATGCATAATTTTGTATTTGTCTGAATAATAGCCTGTTGTCAAAAATCATGTTTCTTAAAAAATATTACCCGCAAGGGAAATTTGAATTATATGGGGCAAAAAATCAATTTTTATGGGGTAGTAGTTTCGATTTGGACCAATGGTTTTTTTAGGAAAATGGACAATAAGGGAGAGGAGGAGGTTGAAAACTACGTTTGTTTCCTAAGCTAACGTTATTTTGATGCGGTTGCCCTGTATATAAATAGACAGCTGTGGGGAAAATGTGGGGAAAAATTAGATAATTAAAAAGGCTAAATGACTGAAAATAATCACTTAGCCTTTTAATCCGTACCCAGACCCGTACTTCGTAATTGCTGCGCCCATCATTCAAGACTGTCAAATCGGGTCTTTCCTGTCAAGCCAATGATGCCTATGCGTATGCCAAACACATGGATTACGGATTTCTCGTTCCGTGAACAAACACTTTATCCGCAACTCTGCTATGTGGTGTATTGGCTTAACTCCATTTCTATGGGCAACACTTTTGTTGCAGATTTCAAGCAGCTTTTATCGAAATACCCATCAGTAAGAACTCGTTTATTAGGCTTTCCTCATAATTGGGAACAAGAGCCTTTGTGGAGATAAAATAATTGCCCTGTTTCTTAAAAAGCACTGGGGCAAACCAGCTCCGTCTTTAATTGTTTCCAATAAATGGATTGTTTCAAGCCCCTATAGAAAGAGAACAAAAATTCCTGTGTGAAAATTAATCTACGACAAGGAGCAAGCAAGGAGCAATATCAAACAAAAATCAATACCTTTGCAGTACATATGAGATAGACCAAAACAAAAGTGGAATATCGGAAACGAATAGCAAGGAAAAGAGAAGAAACGACCCAAGTTGATGTCCTTTTTGAGTTAATAATCAATAAAAGCGTTAAATCTTCACCTTTTAGAATGTGCAATTAAAAATAACAACCATATTTCTGACTTATTATCTATAAAATATTGAGTAATAATCGGTTGTAAATACTGTACTTGAAAGTCCTCACTCTCTCTGTATAGTTCGGCAATCTCATCATCATCAAACCAATAGCGAAAGCCTGACTTTAACAGGGCTTTGGCTTCCGCATAGACATTGTTCATCGAGATAGCTTTTGCTCTCTCAATATCTATGGAAAGCACTTCAAAGGGCAGGAAGCGTCTGCTTCCTGTAGGGTCTGTAAGAAAGTCATTGCCGTTCACCGATGCCACAAAGCTTGCCAAGTGGGGATGTTCCTCCACATACTTGTCATACGGCATACGGTATTTGACCATCGGGCAGGTAATGAGGTTCTTCAGCTCGTTCTCATCCCGCTTATTGAGAGCTTTGAGCTGGTCATCTATGTTTACGATGAGGTTTTGCCCGATATAGGTGAGCGTGTCTTTCTCCTGTGGATATATCTTGCCGGTATAACTGTAACCGTGCAGTTTGGGTGGACAAAGTAAATCGAGAAACGTTGTCTTGAACTTTCCCTGCTCACCTGTGAGCACAAGGCAGGTATGGTTACGGCACTCACGGTCGTCCATCGCATTGGCGACCACCGCCACAAGCCATTTGGTAAGATACGGAAACCACTTGTCAGAGTTGCGCACGACCACGCAACTTGCCAGTTCGGGAATGGCTTTCAGTGAAAAGGGAGAACTACTGCTTACATCCACCAATGGCAACCTTTTGAAATACTCCTGTATTGGATTGACACGTGGAGAGAAGCTGCTCTCGATGATAGAGTATAGATTTTCCGATGAGGTTATTATCCCGATGTCGTTGTCTATCTCCCTGCGGAGCGTGTTGATTTCATAGCGGCCCACCTTTGAGAAGTGAGCATCATTCTTGCTACGATATTCAGTTCTACCCAATACCGTATTGTATCTGAACTCGTAGTGAGTGGAGAGATAGGCTTCTATCTCCGAGTTCTTGGAGGAAATTCTTCTCGGTCTGGGCATATTGTTACTGCCTTCCGATTTGCCTTTATCTGCGCTTGTTTTCATTATATGCTTGGTTTGGTTTCCAAGAGTGAAGTTATTAAGAGAACGGATAAGTTCCAAGCATTCGGAGAGTGCTTGCATAATGTTGCGTCTGTCTGCTATAAAGTTCACATGTATATTTTGTCGTGGCAGGGCAAGAAAATGGGATTTTTGCGGAAAACAGAGTTGGGAATGATAGCTACAGCCAAAGACAGAAATGTGTGTATTGCCTATGTTTGCTGTATTTTGCGCCGATTGGGATTATCCTTCATATAGGATAAACGGTGAAAGAAGAAATCAAAGAATAATGCGAAAAAGGCAACCGATAAGATATGTTGTCTTTTCCTTCAAGTTCCCTATATTTCCCTGCTCTTCCCTGCTGCTTTGAGGTATGGAAAACAGATCCTACTTTTGCAGGCAGAAACGTGCGATGAAACGCAGAACAGACAAAGGAATTACAAACAAAATAACAATAAAACTATGGGATATTTTATTATTACGGATTCAAATTGGGCAAGGTTGAGGAATGAGATACTCAGTCTTGCCGAGATCTGCCACAAGGCATTCGGAGAACAGAGCAGGCACACCGATTGGCTGCACAATGGTGATGTGTGCAGGCTGCTCAACATCAGCAAGCGTACCTTGCAGCACTACCGTGATACGGGCGTGTTGCCTTTGCCCAAATCGGGCATAAGTGCTATTACAAGCGTGAGGACGTGGAACAGTTGCTCCAAACCAAAACAGAGAAATCAAAAAATGGATAAAACTAAAATCAACAAATAAATAGGAAGATTATGGAACAGGTAAGAGACTTAAACATGGAGGCTGACGATATGCAGGTGGTGCTGTCAGCTATCAGCGGAGTAAGCAAGAGAATTAAGGAAGTGGGACAGACACACAAGCCGCTGTTTGGCGGTGAGCACTTCCTCACAGGTAAGGAAGTATGCGATCGGCTGTATATCAGTCCACGCACCTTACAGGACTATCGGGATAGGGGAATTATCCCCTACACCCAGTTCGCAGGAAAAATCCTCTATAAGGCCTCAGATTTGGAAAAGATGCTAAAAGATAATTATAGGGAACAGAAACAAGTGCCTTAGGATATTTAGATTACATTTCAAAAGTTAAACTAATAGCTTATGATTTCACAAGTACCCTGCAAGAAGGAAGCAGCTATTCCTATGGATTTGGAAACCATAAGATGCTTTCACATAGAATCATTAACAACTTAGACTTGCGACTATAGCATAGGATTACTACTTATATTTTTCTGAGATACAGAAAAAGAAACGATTTTCCCAAAAAATAACGATATTATTTGCATGTATCAGATATTGTTCGTAATTTTGCAAACAACAAACAATGATACATATAGAAACCCGTTGGCGGAATTAAAATAATAGATAAATTTATATGAAAGAAAAGTTGTACATACAAGAATTTATTTGTAACTTAGTGTTGCTCAATACATTAAGTTATAAAATCAGTATGCACAACTTATATACAAATTTCGTAAAAATCCTTGATATATGCAAGCTATTCTCAAAAGATTTAGTAAATGAGCAAGGTAATATTCCACGCCCAGGCGTCGTTCCGAGATTTAGCGACCTTGAAATAGTATCGCTTTCCATAGTAAGCGAGGCAATGGGCATTGATAGCGAATGCCTGTTGTTTGCTAAGTTGAAAGAGTATGTAAAGGAAATGCCGAACCTTATCTCACGCCGCCAATACAATGACCGTAGGAAACTAACCAGCAATCTGTGTGATACCATAAGAAAACGTATGGCACTGGAAATAGATGGTACAGAGGACTACTTCTGTATTGACTCCAAGCCAATCGAGGTGTGCAGACTATCCCGCTCCAAGCGTTGTAAGATGGGCAAAGATGAATACAGAACAGCCCCTGCATATGGTTACTGTGCATCGCAAGGCGCATACTACTATGGTTATAAGTTGCACGCTGTCTGTGGATTAAGTGGCGTGATACATTCTTTTGACCTAACAAAGGCTAATGTCCACGATATTCGTTATTTACAAGACGTAAAATATGAATATCATGACTGTTGCATTTTTGGAGATAGAGGCTACATCAGTGCAACGGCGCAACTGGACTTATTTGAAACCGCAAATATCAGATTGGAAGTTCCTTATCGGCACAATCAAAAGAATTGGAAACCTACTTTTATTCCTTTTGCGAAGGCGAGAAAAAGGATTGAAACAGACTTCTCGCAGATGTGCGACCAATTTATGATTTGCCGCAACTATGCAAAGGAAACAGTAGGATTGTTTACAAGAATTATCGGTAAAATCAGTGCCTTTACGGCAATGCAATATTTAAATCACATTAATAATAGACCCATTGGAAGAGTCAAGTATGCACTGGCTTAATTCCGCCAACGGGTTGTAGTATATTATTGCTTAATCAAATGAACATTATAAATTTAGGAATTCTTGCTCACATTGATGCAGGAAAAACTTCCGTAACCGAAAATCTGCTATTTGCCTGCGGAGCAACGGAAAAGCGCGGCAGTGTTGATAAAGGTGACACCATAACAGACTCTATGGATATAGAAAAACGTAGAGGAATTACTATTCGGGCTTCTACGACATCTATTGTTTGGAATGGTGTGAAATGCAATATCATTGACACTCCGGGACACATGGATTTTATTGCAGAGGTGGAGCGGACATTCAAAATGCTTGATGGAGCAGTCCTCATATTATCGGCAAAGGAAGGCATACAAGCACAAACAAAGTTGCTGTTCAAGACTTTGCAAAAACTGCAAATCCCGACAATTATATTTATCAATAAGATTGATCGTGCCGGCGTAAATCTTGAGCGTTTATATCTGGACATAAAAACAAATCTGTCGCAAGACGTCTTGTTTATGCAAACGGTTGTCGATGGAGTAGTTTACCCGATTTGCACCTCAACAGATATAAGGGCAGAACACAAAGAATTTGTATGCAACCATGACGACGATATATTAGAACTATATTTGGCGGATAAAGAAATCTTACCGGCAGATTATTGGAATGCGATAATCGCTCTTGTGGCAAAAGCCAAAGCCTATCCGGTCTTGCATGGATCAGCAATGTGCAATATTGGCATCAATGAGTTGTTAGACGCCATCATTTCTTTTATATTTCCTCCGGCATCAGTCCCAAATAGACTTTCAGCTTATCTTTATAAAATAGAACATGACCCCAAAGGGCATAAAAGAAGTTTTCTAAAAATTATTGACGGAAGTCTGAGACTTCGAACCGTTATAAAAGTCAATGATTCGGAAAAATTCATCAAGATTAAAAATCTAAAAACCATTTATCAGGGCAAAGAGATAAATGTTGATGAAGTGGTTGCTAATGATATCGCAATTATAGAAGATATAGAAGAATTAAGAATCGGAGATTATTTAGGTGTTAAACCTTGTCTGATTCAAGGATTATCTCATCAGCATCCCGCCCTTAAATCTTCTGTCCGACCAGACAAGCCCGAAGAGAGAAGCAAGTTGATATCCGCTCTAAATGTATTGTTTATTGAAGACCCGTCTCTGTCCTTTTCCATAAATTCATATAGTGATGAATTGGAAATCTCGTTATATGGTTTAACCCAAAAAGAAATCATACAAACATTGCTGGAAGAACGATTCTCCGTAAAGACCCATTTTGATGAAATCAAGACTATCTACAAAGAACGACCTAAAAAGAAGGTGAATAAGATTATCCATATCGAAGTCCCTCCCAACCCTTACTGGGCCTCAATAGGACTGACTCTGGAACCTTTACCGATAGGGTCAGGGGTGCAAATCGAAAGTGAAATCTCCTTTGGTTATCTGAACCATTCTTTTCAAAATGCCGTTTTTGAAGGAATCCGTATGTCTTGCCAATCGGGATTGCATGGATGGGAAGTGACGGATTTGAAAGTAACCTTTACTTATGCCCTTTATTATAGTCCGATAAGTACCCCTGCCGATTTTAGACAATTGTCTCCTTATGTCTTCAGGTTGGCTTTGCAACAATCAGGAGTGGATATTCTCGAACCGATGCTCTATTTTGAGTTACAGATACCACAAGTAGCAAGTTCCAAAGCTATTACAGATCTGCAAAAAATGATGTCTGAGATTAAAGGTATCAGTTGTAATAAAGAGTGGTGTCTTATTGAAGGGAAAGTTCCATTAAATACAAGTAAAGACTATGCTTCAGAAGTAAGTTCATACACTAAAGGCTTAGGCACTTTTATGGTTAAGCCGTGTGGGTATCAAATAACAAAAGGCGGTTATTCTGATAATACCCGTATGGAAGAAAAGGATAAACTTTTATTCATGTTTGAAAAATCAGTATCATCAAAATAATGGAACGATCCAGGAATTTCTATAAGACAATACGGTTGGGGTATATACTTATCTCCGTTCTTATCGGATGTATAGCATATAATAGCTTCTATGAATGGCAGGAGATAGAAGCATTAGAACTTGACAATAAAAAAATAGACGAGTTCCGAAAAGAGATAAACAATATCAATATTCAAATGATAAAATTTTCTCTATTTGGTGAAACAATACTGGAATGGAACGATAAAGATATCGA
>ERZ773073.332-NODE-332-length-25667-cov-6.696588_pt1 | contig 25667 bp, 22 predicted proteins | sample MGYA00580616_ERZ773073 | MGnify/ENA primary metagenome ERZ773073 (study PRJEB29015, sample SAMEA2737960) | human oral metagenome | biome: human oral; feature: human-associated habitat; material: dental | place: China | collected 2131 ...
AACCCGGATTGCCAGGATGAAAACCTGGTGTCCTAACCGTTAGACGATAAGGCCGTAAGAGCGAATATATACTCTACGCAACTGTTAAAACGCTGTTTCATTTTACCAGATAGCACCTCATAGCGCAAGCGCTCTGCCGCTAATCAAAACGTTACGGAACGGTCTTTTTCGGCGGCTTTTCCAGCCGGCGAATCGGCAGTCGAAATCCGAAAGTACTGCCTTTTCCAAGCTCCGACTCAAAAATAAGCGAGCCGCCGTGCCCGTGTATCACTTTTTTCGCAAGATACAGACCGATACCCGTACCGTCTGGGCGCTGGCGGCGGGCATTTTCGGCGCGGAAAAATTTCGTGAAAAGCCGCTTTTGCGCGTCTTTTGGCACGCCCATACCATGGTCGACGACTCGCAGTACTACATCGCCATCCTCAATCGACAAACGCACGCGTACTGTATCAGCGTTCGGCGAATAATAAATCGCGTTATCAATCAAATTCATAATCACCTGGCGCAATTTATTCTCATCTAAATACAATAGCGGAAAGCGCGCAGGCTTACGGAACCTCACATTCACCTTGTGCGCCGACGCTACCTGGCTGACATTCGCAACCTCTTCAGCGACCAGAGATACTAGATCTGTCTGTACTTGATCAATAACAAACTTGCCCGTTTGTAGCCGGCTCACGTTCAGAAAATCGCTGATCAAATGCACCATGCGCTCGCTGCTCGTAAAGGCTTCTTGCAATAACTGCCGCTGCGAAGCGCTGATTTCGCCCGCGTCACCGTCGAGCACCATGCTTAAATAACCTTTAACGCTTGTGAGCGGCGTGCGCAACTGGTGGCTCGCCATGCTCACAAATTCATCTTTTACCGTATCAAGAAACCGCAGCTGCTCGTTTGACCGGCGCAATTGTGCCGTCGCATCATTGACTTCATGCTCCAGAGTGCCAGCGAAGCGGCGAATTTCTTCCAAGCGAAAAATATTTAAGAGCGCTATTGATAATTGATCTGCCAGCACGCCAAACAAGGCTATATCCCGTTTACGATATTCGCGTTCATCTTTTCCTTCGCCAACTACTAAATAGCCGATCTCCTGTGTAGAGACGCAAAGCGGCAGGAGAACCGCGATACCGTGCATGCTAATTGTGCCATTCTGTTTGAGTTGCGTGATTGCATCGTACGCCATATGCGCCGTTAGTCGTTTACCGACGGCGTATGGTTTATGCTGCGCATCTTTGAAAACAACGGCGACATAGCGCGGACGAAACATGTCAGAGAACGCCCGCAGATACGAATGAAGCAGCGTATCAAGGTCGGTCGACCGTACAGTTAGTCGCGTCAGAACATTGACCGCATGCTCTGCGCTATACTTGCGATGATAAAAAATGCTCTCCGCATACCGATCAAACATTCGGCGAAGCGGCTGGAATGCAAACGCTGCCGCCAGCACGAGAATCGTATTGAGAATAAACATGCCCGGCGATGGTTTTGACATTTGCGGCAAAAATGCTTGCGACAATCCAAAAAACGCCGCACCATAGCAAGCTGCAAGCGTCACAATTAAACTCGCGTACGTCACCGCCTGCACCAAAAATGATTTTACATGCAGCATGCGGAAGCGCGCCATGCTGTACAGCGTCGTACCCAGAAATATTACCGACGCAAGCGGGCCAATCCAAATCCACCGATATTCGCCATAAAACGGCAGCACCAAATCAAACACAAACCCTGGAATACTCGTCGCAGCAATACCGCTCATATAATACAATCGGTGCACCCACATGCCCGATGAATAGTGCAGCCTCCGCCACAAATCTACACACATTGCAGCGAAAAAGTATGCGACAAACGGTACCGCAAACACGATATAGCCAATGCGGTTTACTTCTATCGTCCAACCGTTTGAGTCCAGCGTTATCGTAGTGATGATAAAATTCGGATACAACGCAAGCAATACAGCAATGATCGTCGTTGTCACGATCGGCACAATCGCCGCGTAGCGCACAATCTTTCGCACGCGCGGATAGCATACGATGAAAAAAAGCAAAAGCGGCGCAAAACATGTCGCAGCAAAGTAAAATAACTTCGCGCCGAGTCTCATCATTGAAATATTCGACCCATCCATAAATAGCGCCATACCAAACGACCATACTGCAAAACAAACGGCAATCAGACTAAACAGTACGTTCGCTGTTCGGCGCGTATTGCCATAGAGTGACAATCCTGCCAAAATCAGGTAGCAGATCGTCAATCCCACAAGCATTAGCACTATCACGATACTTTTATAGTACACGGTTTGAAAGAGTAGCGCTAGAGTTTGCGCGTGAAATATCCCGTGTAGACGCCGCTTGCAATCACGCGTGCTTCGGTACGGTCAAGCGGGATTTTGCTTGCGTCAAGCATATCAGCCATACTTGATAGGCTGCGGCGCCGGACTCTCGCCGGCCAGCCCATCGCATCCGCTAAAAAGTTTTTATGCGGACGATTTTCGTTTGTACTGCAATTCACAAGTAAGCCGCCCGTACCAAGCGCACCATACGCCTCGCGCAGCAACCGTCGATACGGTATATCCGGCACATATTCGCCTAAACCGGAGTTTTCAATCACAGCCGGAACCCGTCCGCTCAAAATCTCTTTCAGGTCGAGCGGTTTTCCGATTTTATTGAATAACTTCCTGCAGTGCAACTCAATTGAGCCACTCAATCCGCGCTGCTCCGCCATCTGCTGTGCGGCAGCGAGCGCAATTGGATCTTGATCAATCAAAACGACCCGCGGCGTCTTGCCGTGCTCGTGCAATTGCTTTATCAATTCCAGCATTGGCAGCGCCGTGCCGCACCCCAAACTGACGATAATCGGCGAGTGCCCGACTTCTTCGTCCGCAGCAAATTCTGTGATCGCATCATTCACAAGCTTCATACGCTCGCGAATACCGATACCATCTGCACAATAGCGAATCACGTCCAAGAATTCCGCCGAATTTGAGGCATGCACAAAGTCGCCTAGGCGCTGCATCTTTTCGTCGGCACGCTTAACGCATTCCGCGGCACTCAGCGGCGGCAACCCGCGTACCACGCCGAAATTTTGCACCGTCGCCGCAACCGCCGAATGGAGTGACAATCCTGACAACTCTGGTACGTCATCACCAAAATGATGGCTCAATATCCGCTCGTCGATCGTACCGCTCATAGTTGGATAGCCGTGGTGCTCAGGGTCATCGCTCGCTGCCAAATCAAACGCATTGACAATCGTCACAAGCGCCATCGCGCTGCCGCCTTGCCGCCACCATGCCTCCGCGTCAACCTGATCCGGTCCGTATAAATATTGCCGGCGCGCGTCTTCGACTAGATTGCTTGCATTGACATGGCTATCCCACGATCGGCGCAAAACCTCGCCCGACGCCAGGTAGCTAAAACGATGCGCAATGCCGCCCATCTCGCCCATGCGTGCAAGCTGCACTTTACCGTCGGCGACACTTAAATAATCAAGTACTTCTTTGATTTTTTCTGGGTTTTCATACGCTGGATCGGTGCGCTCAGCGATGCTCACCGGCAATCGCTCGCTTCCTGCTTCAACTTCTCCGTAAAGAGCTACAATCTCCGGGTTTAATTCTAATAGCCTGCCGCCCATCGGCAATATTTCCGGTCGCTTCAGTCGATCCTGCATATTTTTACTCCCCAGTCTTAGCTGTTTATGCTATTATATTAATAATATGACAAAGATTGCGATAATTGAAGACGACCAAGTGATCAACCAAATGTACCGCATGAAGTTTGAGGCGGCGGGGTTTGATGTCGCGACGGCTAGTGACGGCGAAGCAGGCGTTGCAATCGTAAAAAAGTTCCATCCGGATTTGATTCTGCTTGACTTGCAAATGCCAAACATGAATGGCGTTGAAGCGCTTTCGCTAATCCGCGCATTGCCGAGCCACAAGCAGACACCCGTCATCGTGCTAACGAATCTTGGCGAAGAAGAGGCACCAGATGGTCTACGTAAACTTGGCGTACACAGCTATATCGTAAAGGCTGATTTCACGCCACGCCAAGTTGTTGAGCGCGTGAAACATGCGCTTAATATTCGCTAGCTACAGCTTATCTGCTCGCTTGAGGCAGCTTTCAATCAAATGATCAAATAGTACCGTATATGTTAGCGGACCGACGCCGCCTTTTTTTGGTGTCATCGTTACATGCGTCATGGCACGCACGCTATCATCAACATCACCAATAAGTTTGCCGTGCTCGCTCGCTATACCGGCGTCTACCACCACCGCACCAGGTTTTACCATGTCTGATGTAATTAACCGCGGCACGCCCGTTGCCGTTACGATCACATCAAACCGCTGCATATCACGAAGCGGCGTTTGATCGTCAAATATAGTAATATTCAAGCCGCGCTCGCCCCACAATTTCGCAAGCGGCGCGCCGACTAGTTTGCCCCGCCCTACAATCGCAATTACCTTGCTCGCCAAATCGACACCATAGCCCGCCAAAAGCCAATCAATCGCCTGTGCTGTTGCGCTCGGAAATATAGCGTGCTCGCCCAGCCCATCAACGTCTTTTTCCGGTGCAATCGCGTTGCAAATCTCGCTCGTACCCGCCGGATCGTCAAGCGGCAACTGCACGATAATACCCTGAATTGACGCATCATCGTTTGCTCGTTGCACTACACTAATCATATCGCGCTGCTCTACCGCCGCAATCTCAACGTCAATCAATATATCGCGCGCATACCGCTGCTTCATGCGCACATACGCCGCGATAACGTCGCTCGCTGTTTTGCTCATCACGATCAACAATTTTGGAGCAATACCGTGCTCTTGCCGCAAATTCCGCACTTGCCGCAGTTGGCGTACTTTGATAAATTGCTGCAGTTCGCGCCCATTTAGCTCCCGCGTCATGTAATGCGATCCTTTCTATCGTCAATAAATGCCGACCATTGCCGCACGAGGCGCAAAATCGTTTTGAGCGGCAGCTCAATCAACATATCTAAAATAATTGACACAATGTTAACTTGCGCATATTTATCGCTCATCCAGCGCCCTGCTACGACAAACGGCAAATAAATCGTATCGCGCACAAACGTCAGCCCGTTACTCGCGCTGCGCACAATCTCCAGATCGCGAATCATGCGGCTCAAGCGAAAGCCCAAGAAGCTCGCCGCTGAGAAGAAAAAGAAGAATATCGCAATATGCACAAGCGAGAAGTTAAGCAGCAGTAATATCCATATCGTTGCCGCAAATACTACCAAGCTAGACGCACCGTATAATGCCGAAAAGACTACGCTATATTTCCTACCACCTAATTGCCGGCGCACAAGCGTCGTGCTGTCGCTATACAACATCGTATCGACACGATTCACTAATGCCGACGTATTCGCATAGCCCGGCGTATTAAGCGTGAACCGCAGCAACACCATATAAACCGGCGGAAAGAACAGGTTAATAATCAACGGCTGCCACAAAATCGCGCCGTGTGCCCACATATCGTAAGGCACTTCAATCGCGATGCCAATTAAGAATTTCGTAATGATCAAAAACATTACGCTGCGCATAATCGCACGATTGATGCGTCCCATGATATTCGTGTATTCTTTGGTAACTTGCTGCTCAAACGCCTCCAAAAAAACTTCGCGCTTCAATAATAGCTCCGGTACGTCTTCGCGGGTCTCCATCATGCGGCGTACAATTCGCAGGGGCGCGCCCTGGCGGTCGACAATCCGATACAGTTCATCGTCCACCGAACCTTGCAGCAGCGCATCAATCTTTTGATTGTATGCCACAAACTGATCTAAGTGCTCCACCGATACACCGTAGCGTAATAGCAGCCCGGCACGCGCCGTCGCTGTATCAGATTTCATCAGCGCGCGGTGAATCGCGACATAAAGCGCTGCGCCGTACTCATCGCGCGTCGTTTTCGACACGGCGTCGCGCGGGATCGCCTGCTCGAAATACTCGTACGCGAAATCCATAAACGCCACGTCGCGTTCTTTTGGTGCGATGAGCTGCGCTACTCGCACCGACAGCGTTTCAAGCACCCAGCTCGTCGACCGGTCGGCGTTAATACTGCGGCGTTTCTGCAGCTTTTCAAATGCCGCATAGTGCTGGCGCGCCAACTCCGTTATTGCTTCGATTTGCTCTGGAGCGACGTTATCATTTGGAATGTAACCCGCAAACGTCAGTTCAATTACCAACTCAGTACCGCTCTGGCACACAAGCGTTTCGTCGCGTACGATAAATAATTGCTTAAAAAACCGGCGAATCGCATTTTGCAGCAACAAATGCTCGTCGGTATTTTCAGCAGCATTACGTAGTTGCTCATATGCTGCAGTAAACGCACCGCCCGCCCCGACAACATTGTACTTTTCCGCCTGCGCTAACGCTTGCCGGCGCGCATCGCTCCGTTTTTGAGCATTCAAAATGCCCGCGCGCACATGTTTACCGATTATATTGAGCTGCGACATACTGCTATATTATCGCGCATTTTTGCCGATATGGCAATCATAAGCACCGTTGTTGCTCTTTACGATCCTGCCGAGATATGCTACAGTGAAAAGATACAGGTTTAGTTTGCTAAGAAAATCACAGTCAGACAACTAAAGTCTCTATGGCGAGCAAACAAGCGCGTATAATTTAAACAATAATGGGTCAGTAGCTCAGCTGGTTAGAGCACCTGCCTCTTAAGCAGGGTGTCGAGGGTTCGAGCCCCTCCTGACCCTCCACGAAAAAACCATCCTTCGTCCGGGTGGTTTTTTCGTGAGAGAAGAATAACTAAGGTATTTACCTCTTTTAATTTTCTACAAGTGAAACTACATGTACAGCGACTCAAACACTGGTACCCCGGGTAGGAATCGAACCTACGGCCAAAAGCTTAGAAGTCTCTTGCTCTATCCACTGAGCTACCGGGGCGCTACATCTATTATAGCAAATACCGCGCCACGCGGACGACCAAATCTCAGAAAATTCCATTTTGGTGCGGGTGCGGAGAATCGAACTCCGATCTCAAGTTTGGAAAACTTGCATACTAACCGCTGTACTACACCCGCAGATAGACTTATATAATTGTACCATTTTGGCGACACAAAATAAAGTAGGCCTAACGCCTGCCGAGTGCTCGTTATTTTTTGTTTTGGTATAATGTTGATATGGGATTTTCGAGTTCACGCTTTACATATAACTCGGTGAATGGACAATTCCATTCGAGTGGTATGGCAAAAGGGGACTCGGTGACGGGGTCGGAGCGAGTTCAGTCATTTGAACAGCGACGACAGATAGACAAAAATCGAAAAGTAATCGGCGCTTATAAGGATTCAGCAATTACTCGAACTTATCGAAACAATGCTCTTTCGCCGAACCGAGGTCGTTTGCCTTATGGTTTGGACAGCGATTCTGATGAGGAGGATAAGAAAAAGTGGCGACGAAGGCGCACTTCTATGATTAGTACGGACGATCAGCTGTCTCGCCAGCGTTTTACTAGTCGGATTGATATCGCAAAGAGTACTCGTCAGGGTTTTAATTCTGGTCATTCAGTTCCCGAAGAGACACATTCTAAGCCGATAAGATTTGGGATTGAGAAGCCAAAATTTGGTGGGACACAATCTCATAACCATGGCTCTCATCGATAAGAGTTGAGTTTTGAATAAGTAAAAACCCTACGTTTTGTAGGGTTTTTACTATGGGGCGAATGATGGGGGTCGAACCCACGGCCTCCGGAGCCACAATCCAGCGCTCTAACCAACTGAGCTACATCCGCCATGTTTAATTTTTGCAGGTCTCTAGTGTTCTCGATATAGCTACGCTACCAGATAAGTGCAAAAGTACCTGGTAATTATAGCAGAGGTCGTGTGATTTGTCGACTATTCCCAGGTGGTTTCTATCTCTGCGCCGAGTCTATTTAGGCGATTGGCTATATCTTCATAGCCGCGGTTGATGCTATATACGTCGCGCAGGACAGATTTACCGGGTGCTGCTATCATCGCCAGGAGTATGACAACGCTTGGTCGTAGTGCAGAGGGAGCGGTGATGTCTGCTGGGCGCCAACGGGTCGGTCCCGTTATGTAGACGCGGTGTGGGTCGACCATCTCGATTGTGGCGTTGAGCTTAGATAGCTCAGTAAAGTAGATAGCTCGGTTTTCATAGCTCCAGTCATGAATTAGAGTGCGACCCTCGGCAACGGTTGCACACAGACCAAGGAATGGTAAATTGTCCATATTGATTCCAGGAAACGGTAGGGCATGGATCTTGTCTTTTGGCGCATGGAGCTTGGACTTCTTGAGAGAAATATCGACCAATCGAGTTTTGCCATTTCGGGCTGGGTATTCATCTGTCATGTCATATCGAAGCCCCATACCAGCGAGTGTCGCCATCTCAAGTTCCATAAATTCTATTGGTACACGTTTCACCGTGATTTCAGATTCTGTTACCACGCCAGCTGCAACGAAACTCATTGCCTCGATCGGGTCCTCGCTCGGATAATATTCAATCGTCTTGTTGATCGACTTAAGTCCGTGAATTTTGAGCGTCGTTGTGCCTATACCTTCGATTTTAACGCCCAGTTTTTCGAGGAAGAAGCAAACATCTTGGACCATATAATTTGGGCTGGCGTTTCGGATCGTTACTTCGCCGTCATATAACGCTGCTGCCATGATGACGTTTTCGGTAACAGTATCACCGCGCTCGGTCAGGACGATAGCTTTTTTTACCGGTTTGGCGGTGGTTTTTGCCTGATAGCAATCAGCAGTAGCGACAACGTTGAGGCCAAATGGCGCTAGTCCGGTCATATGTGGCTCGACTGTTCGTGTGCCTAGACTGCAGCCACCAGCAAACGGCAAGCTGAACTCTCTGTATTGGTGAAGTAGTGGTCCGAGGAACATAATAACGGTGCGAGTTTTTTTGGCCGCTTCGATATCCATCTCGTCAAGTTTCAACTTCTTTGGCGGGAGAATCTCGAGGTCGTTGTTGTCGAGCCAACGACATTTAACGCCGATGCTTTCTAGAACTTCGACAATTCGATTTACTTCTTCGATACGTGCTACGCGTCTCAGGGTTGTTTTACCCTTATTTAAAAGAGAAGCACAAAGTAGCCCGACGGCAGCATTTTTGCTGGTTTTTACTTCAATTTCACCGTGTAGTTTTTTGCCACCATTGATTAGGAAATTAGTTTTTCCAGATTTGTTGATTCGAACGATTTCGCTCGACAATACTTCACTGATTCGCGCAATCATCTCTAGACTGATATTTTGACCACCTTTTTCAATACGATTGATGGCACTCTGACTAGTGCCTAGTGCGGTAGCTAGCTCAGCCTGGGTCATGCCTCGAGATTGACGTGTTTCTTGGATAAGATTTCCGATGTTTCGAAGGTATTTTGTCGTGCTCATGAGTACAGATTATACCTATCATGATATATTGTCAAATAATTTTTTATGATATAATGCCACTATGATCTAGCGACGACATATCCACCTGAAAAGTATTGAAAACCTTGTTAATTACAAGAGGAGAAATTGGATATGAACGATACGATTGTCGCGCAACTTATAGCTGGTGAACAGCAACGACAGCTCGAGGGCTTAGAACTAATACCTAGTGAGAATTATGTCAGCCAAGATGTATTGACGGCACTTGGGAGCGTGTTTACAAACAAGTATAGCGAAGGATATCCAGGCAGGCGTTACTATGGCGGACAAGAGTTTACCGACAAGATAGAGCAGCTGGCGATTGATCGAGCAAAAAAGCTCTTTCGTGCTGACCATGCAAATGTTCAGCCTCATAGCGGGGTGCCAGCTAATGAGGCGGTATATAGTGCATGGTGCGAGCCGGGTGATACGATTCTGGCGATGGATTTATCTCATGGCGGACACCTGACGCATGGCTCGCCGGTAACTCGTAGTGCCAGGCTCTATAATTTCATCCGCTACAAGATGAAAGATAGTTCGACGGGTGAGATTGACTATGATGAGCTTCGTCAGCTGGCGCTAGAGCATAAGCCAAAGATTATCTTGGCTGGATTTAGCGCTTATCCTCGTGAGCTTGATTATGATAAGTTTGCTGAGATTGGTCGAGAGGTCGGTGCGTTGTTGATGGCTGACATGTCACACATCGCCGGCCTTATCGCAGGTGGAGTTGCCAAAAATCCCCTCGACCATGGATTCCACGTTATGACTACAACAACCCACAAGACATTGCGTGGTCCGCGAGGTGGCTTGATCTTGTCCATGGGGGTGGTTGGTAATCCGCTCAAAAAACCAGAAAAGACTATCGAGAATATTCCAACCCTAATCGACCGCGCGGTATTTCCAGGTATGCAGGGCGGGCCACATATGCATGTGATTGCGGCAAAAGCAGTAGCTTTTGGAGAGGCATTACAACCTGAGTTCCGCAAATACGCTACGCAAATTGTCAAAAACGCCAAAGTACTTGCTGAGGAGATGCAAAAACGTGGTTTCCTGCTGGTTACCGGTGGGACCAGTAATCATTTGATCTTGGCTGATGTCTACAAAAGCTTTGGTATTGATGGCAAGGTCGCCGAACGGGCTCTCGATAAGATTGGGTTGACGCTTAACGCCAATGCAGTGCCGGATGATCCACTGCCGATGTTTACACCAAGCGGTATTCGTCTCGGTACGCCAGCCCTGACAACACGCGGTCTGTCTGAGGGGCATATGGCGAAAATTGCTGAATGGATGAAGCAAGCCATAGACAATCGAGATGACGATACAGTGCTAAACTCGCTGCGTGCTGAGGTGCGAGACTTTTTGGCTGGCTTGTCTATATACTAGTTTTAAGCGAGATAAACTAAATACGCCCTGTTGGGCGTATTTAGTTTATGGATCGCTAGATTAGGCTTTAGCATTTTCCTAGCTCAAATTTTTCAGTTCCACCGGTCTTCCAGTAGGTGACAGTACCGCCAGTAGTACCTGAAGTACATGCTGCCCAGTGGACAGGCTTTTCTTTGGTGACTGCTGCGGTGTCAGAAACCTTATCTTCAACACCTTTATCAAGCTTTGATTCAGCCTCGGTGGCAAGATCCGTAACAAGATCAGATGCAGAGGTCGTAGTAGCTGGATACTTTGACTTGATGGTGTTGTATGCCTCAATTTTTGTGCGGAACTGGCTAGCTGTTTCTTTGGCAGCTGTGTCATTGGCACGGTTCTGGATACCGTTATAAGCGCCGATAGTGATAGCTGCGAGGATCGCAATAACCACGATAACGATGAGAAGCTCAACGATCGTGAATCCGCTTGATTTGGTTTGTTTTGTCATATTAGAGATGCCCCCTAATTAAAGTTAACTTGTATACCCGTATGATATCAAACCGTTTATGGCTATGCAAGAGCTTTTTTATCGATACATTTACTACTGTTCAGCAACAAAATTAATGCCCGCGAGCGATAGCCAACCATTGTTTGGTGTATTCCAAACTTGGACTTCGCCAGTCGGGAATACATCTATGCGGGCAGGAGCTACCGTGTTGCTTGCGGTTAGAAATAGTAGCCGGTGTTTTGGACGGTAGCCTGAGGGCAGTCTAAATAGTGTTGTACCGTTTGAGTTGGCGCCGAACCGGATGAGACCGCGAACTAGGACAACTCCATCAGAAGCCCTCGTAAACGAAGCGGGCGAGTAGTTTGTGCCAGGGGCGCTATAGTTTGACCAGCTATTCTCTAGCGAAGCGTTTGTCCAGGACGGGGTTGGTGACGTGCCGTAGTATATAGAATGCATGCTGTAGAATGATCCTGTGCCATAGCGATACATGAGGTATGTGCCATATATTGAGTAGTCGGAGAAAGAGTAGTTAGATGATGTCGGGTATATATCGTCCGCACCGCGACCATTGGCTGAGTAAAAGCTTGATGATGGGATGGTAAACATAGATGAATAAGGTGGGATTGAGTTTGGTGACGGGGGAAGGATTAGTCCTTCGAGGTGGATGCGCCCCATTGCATCCTTTGCAAAACCAGTGTTCATGAAGCCGCCACCGCCACCGCTGGTCGTATAGTCGCGCCATGGGAGGGAACATCCAGACGGGCAGGTAAAATTGCCACTTGGGACAGGATTCCAGGTCCCTCTACCGTCTGCTAGAAAACTAACATTATCTAGTGACACCCAGGTCTGGGTGGTGTTATTCGTCATAGCTACTGCACCGTCTGGATCGACAGTCACCCAGGCCGCGTTATTTGATGTCCCCATGACGGTGACCATGACGCGTTTTGATGGGCGAAAGCCCTCTGGTAGGGTCGCGATCTTGCCTGATGCGCCACCTATGAGACCACGAAGCTTGACGAAGCCGGCACTAGTTATCGAGAAAGAGGCTGGCGCATAGGCATTATTGTGGGGTGTGCTGTTGTAGGATATCCAGCCGTTTTCCAGGTTGAGATTTGCAAAGAAGTCTGATTGAGTATCGAACTGAGCCGTGGCAGAGTTGGCTGTATCATTATGGGCGGTTACGCGTATCGAGACGGTTTGGTTAGGGCCAGTAGTGACGCCGAGGGTGGTTTTTGTCGTGACAGTTGGTGTAGACCATGCGCCACCATTTACACGAGTGGAAACTGTGTAGGCTTGGGCGTTGGCTGACGACCACTGGAATGTTACTTTTGTAGGATTGTTGTCGATCGCTACCCCTTGGTTAAATATACTAATTGTAGGTGTTGCTGGTGGTGGTGTTGGTGGTATGTCGTTGATACGCGATACCCTTACGCTGCCGGATTGGTTGATGTCTTTTCCGGCAGTTTTTTCACTTGTCGAGATTGTGATGCCTATTGATGTGGCTAGTACGGGGTTGGTTGTTTCTGTACCGTCTTTGGTGTAGTATGCGGTTCTAAAGTTGGTGATATGCTCTAAAAGAAGCTCATCGTTGGCGCGACAGCGTGGATATGTGGCGGAATTTGTTCCAATTGGGCAGGTGTTTCGTTGCCACGGAAGGTCGCAGACTGTATCGACGGTTGGTGGGTTATTTTTGTTGGCATCACGGACGATAACGCGACGCCAGAGTTGTTTTTTGCCGTCGCTACCAGCTTTTGTAAAGTAGATTACGCGGCTTAGGAGAACGCGGTTACCGGTTTTTCTACCGCTACAGGAGTGTGGCTGGTTGGCGTAATAAACGAGGTCGCGTGTGTTGTTGTATGGATTGTCGGTGGTCGCCTGTTGGGTCATGATCAGGTCGTCGTTCCCAGAGTTAAACGCACCAGTGCCTCCGTCTTTTCCTTGAGGTGCACTGATTAGTGAGAAGGTTGACATAAAATTGATGCTAATACGAGCGTCTTCTTCGATACGGTTGAGCGCATCACGGGTATTGTAGGCAACAACGGTGCGTGCGTTTGCCACTAGCGCATCACCGATCATAGAAACCATTGCACTGATAAGTACGCCGATGACGATTAGGACTATTGGGGCGACAGCAAGCATCTCGACAAGTGTAAATCCAGCGCGTCGACGGTTGCGTTTTATCTGGTGTTTATGGACGAATAGCGATTGCACGGGTGACCTTTTGCTCTGTTATTGTGTGATAGGTGATAGTAACTGACATAAGACTGATATTTGAGGTTGTTTTGACGGAGCCGTCTGAATTATAGGTGTTGTATGGGCAGGTAATTTTCAATTCAGCAGACGCATTGGTGCCAAGCCCTGACTCGGCGGGTATGGCTGGGTTTCTCGTTGAGCTTGTGCAGGGAGAGGTTAGTAAATTCTGGTTTTGACGGAGGATCTGGTACGCCGCGCCGCTGGCCTGAGAGCGTTTTAAGTTATCGTTCGAGTCGCGTATAACTGCCGTATAAAGTTGATATCCCGACCCCAGTAGTAGCGCGCCAATTACGAGGGCAACGAGAAGTTCTACAGCGGTAAACCCTTCGGAGTATCTCATTGGTGCTTACTCTTTATCATCTTATATTCGTTGTCTATCTCTGACCAATAATATAGGTTGAATCGTACGCATGGACTATCGAGGCAATGTTGACCTGAGGCGTCAATGGGTTCGTAGAGATACTTTTCACGGTTGTTTCCGGTGGAGAAAGCGCTGTTGATCGTAGATTGAGCCTCAGGCTGACCAGTGCATGGCGCAGACGAACAGATGACGCCTACACCAACGTATGGTTCGGTGAATGCAGGAGGTGAAAACGACTGCTCTGAGGTGCCAGATAGGTTTTTTGGCCCGTAGCCACCTGGTACTTGCTGGGGCGTCCAGCCAGCTTGGCTCTGGCCAAACGTGTGAAATAACTCGGCTACACTAGGGTATGTTCCGGGCCCTATGTATGAGTTGACATCTGGGTATGCCGAAACTGCCGTAACGACAGGGTTGCCTTCTTTGTAGCGCGTTTCGAGTCCGCGGGCGATATTTTCTACGTCGGTTTTGCGCTTGTTGTCACGGGCGTTTGCTTGCGTGGAGGATATATTTAGTACCGCAAGTCCGATAAGAATTGCCATAATCACCATGACAATTACAATCTCCACTATAGTGAACCCACGCCGAGCGTTCATGTATTTAGAATAAGCGGTTTGGAGCGGAAAGGCAAGGGTAGGGAGGCTACATTTCGAGCGGTTCTTGCTCGATCATGATGCGAAACTTATCACGGACGCCACCGATAATTTCATCTCTTGCTCTGGCGAGATCGGCATATCCTGAAGCAGATTCATTTATAAGCACTAGGGCATTTTTGTCGTGAACGCGGATACCGTGGAGAAGTTGACCCTTGAAACCAGCTCGTTCGATTAGCCAGCCGGTGGGTATTTTGTATGATCCATCGGTCATGTCGTAGGCGGGGATGTCAGGGAAACGTGTTTTTAGGTCCTTGAGTTGCCAGGTTTCAATGATAGCATTTTTGAAGAATGATCCAGAATTAGGTCGCTCTTTTGGGTCGGGAAGCTTGTCCGTGCGGATGGCAATAACCGCCTCACGTAATGCTTGTGGCGTATAAATTGAAATATCATTTTTGTCTAGGTAGTCTTGGACGGCCTTGTAAAACGGTGGGTGAGGAGCAGATTTATAGAGTCGAAGAGTAATTGAGGTGATGATATATCGTCCCATCTCTTCACCACGAAAAATACTGTGGCGATACGAGAATCGACACTGCTCATTTGTGAGGGTAACGATACTGTCAGACTGTTTGTCGTATGCCTCTAGCGACAACAATGTATCAGCGACCTCTTGGCCGTATGCGCCAATATTTTGAACTGGTGCCGCCCCAGCGGTGCCTGGAATCATCGAGAGACATTCTATCCCAGTAAGATTCATATCAACCACTCTTTTGACGACGTCGTCCCAAATTTCTCCTGCACCAATTTTGATCGTAGCGTCGGTTGCTGTCTCTTCGATAACCTCAAAACCAGGTATACGATTACGCACAACTAGACCATCGTAGCCTTCGTCTTTGACGAGTGTATTACTGCCACCACCTAATATGTAAATCGGTAGATGTTGGGCGGTTGCGCGTTTGACGGCTTCGGCCGCCTCTTCTGGGGAGTGGATATCGGTCATGAAGCGTGCGACGCCACCTAGGCGCATGGTCAAATGGTTTTTCAAAGGGATATCTATATGAATGTCCATGATAATATCAATTATATCACTGTAAAATATGATATAATGATCACTGTTAGCACCCGTAGCTCAGTGGATTAGAGTACTTGGCTTCGAACCAAGTGGTCGCACGTTCGAATCGTGCCGGGTGTACCATATGAAAATCAAAGGACTCCTCGGAGTCCTTTTTATTAATATTTTAATCTGTAAAAACCTATTACCATGTGGCAAATAAAATTAGGCCTAGAATAGTTTTTATAGAGGGAGTTATTTACAATATCGAGGTAAACTGCTATAATTCCTGAAGTTATGGGCCAGTAGCTCAGCTGGTTAGAGCACCTGCCTCTTAAGCAGGGTGTCGTGGGTTCAAGCCCCACCTGGCCCTCCAGATAAATAGCCTACTATTATGGTAGGTTTTTTGCTTATTTTCGGGTATAATACTCTCTACAATGCCATCACTTAACTCAATCGGTCAGCGCCTCGTGGCGGGACTTACGCATGCAAAATATGTCGACGATGAGACTCGTCGACGTGTTGCTCGTGCCGAAAAGGTTAATGTTGTTGGTGCAGGTGGTGTCTTGACTGCTGCGTACGAACAGTTGCGCAACGCGGCAGAGAATACTGAGGAGCACTTGTTGTTGCAAAATGCGATACGACGCTTCTATAAGCGACTGTTTATCATGCGCGACGAAGCACTGGTCAGAAGGAGTGGCGGCGAGCTGGTAGTGGAATTAACGTTGGCGGGTTATATACCAAACGATAGCCTCTTGGATGGTGATCTGGATGGTATATCGAAACTTGCTATCGATCACTATCAGATGTATGAAAAGCTACAAAAGCGCCGATCAATCTCTCTGGACACGTCAACTAAATGGATACTTGATACGCTTTCAGTCGGTGTCGCTCGCTTAATCAGCCCACATGCTACTGACGATGTGTTTGTTGATTTTGCCTATCAGTACCTCGATAAATTGAGCCAGTCTTCATCAAAGAAAAAAGAAAATACCGATACGCATAGTGCCGCACTTTTTGCGGCGATTCATAAGGCGCTATTAAAATCCGATACGGCGACAATCCGGACTGATTTACTAGCTCGCTACGGCATCGCGGTAAACATGAATGATCAGTACGTGACATACAACAAGCTAATCGATAAAATGCTCGAATCAGCCGAGGCAGATCGTCTATATCATCTCGCCAACCGACAAGGAGCGCCACTGCGTATAGTGCGACGTATGATCGAGAGTCGGGCTGATGTCATCGATTTACTACCACGCCGAGAGACATTTCTCGAGGCGTTTGAACAGCAGGTGGCGCAAGAATATTCGCACATAATACATAGAGTAAATCGAGCAATTGTCAGAAGTGTAATTTTTCTGGTCATAACAAAGTTTCTGATTGGTGTAGCGATCGAGGTACCTTATGATTTGTGGGTTCACAAAGAAATCCTCTGGTGGCCGCTTATAATCAACTTACTATTCCCGCCGCTCTATATGGTGGCACTTCGTTTGACGCTGAATTTGCCAGGCTATGCTAATACCACCGCACTGGTTGGTCGGATTGATAGCATACTCTACGGATCAAGCAGCGTCTTGTGTAAACAGCAATCTACTCAACGTCGGTATGGTCCTGTGTTTTCGATTATGTATATTATCTTTGGGCTTGCTGTATTTAGCGGTGTAACATGGCTTCTACTGATGATGGGATTTGCGCTGGTGCATATAGGTATATTCTTTATGTTTATTTCGGCGGCTAGTTTCCTCGGGTTTAGACTTAGCCGGCTTATTCGCGAGCTCGAAGTGGTACGTGGAGCAAGCAACGGCTTCACGGTTTTGCGTGATTTTATATATCTTCCATTTGTGGTGGTCGGTCGCTGGATGAGCGATAAGTACGCTCAGGTAAACATCGTGAGCCTTGTTCTTGATATGCTGATTGAGCTGCCGCTAAAGACGGTGCTGAGGCTGATCCGCCAGTGGAGCGCATTTATCGATGACCGAAAGGATAATATCTCATGACAAAGCTATTGAACGGTCTAGAGCTGCAAAGCTATATAAAATCACGTCAACTCAGGCAGGTGAGAAATCTGCGCCAGGAGCATCACATTGTCCCTAGGTTACTTATTTTGAAAAGCCTTGGCGCGAGTCCAGTGATCGATACATATGTGCGCATGAAGACTAAGTTTGCTGAGGATATTGAGGTCGAGGTTATTGTTGAGTCGCTTTCGGAGGCTGACATGATAAATAGGATAGCTGAGGCTAATATTGACTCAAAGATTCAAGGAATAATTGTCCAGCTACCTCTAGATGATATTAGTCAAACCGATACACTGTGTAATAAAATCACACCCGAAAAAGATGTAGACGGGCTAGGCGTTGGCAGCCTGTTTCCAAGCGCTACGGCGCAGGCGATTGATTGGCTTTTGGCGGGCTACGGGATTGACCTGACTAAAAAGCACATTGCGATAGTCGGTAATGGCAGACTTGTCGGTAACCCGCTTTCGCAGATGTGGAAATCTCGTGGCTATATGGTAACGATTCTAGACGATTCATCGGATAATATACCAGAGGTATTGCGTGCGAGTGATGTAATTGTTTCAGCGACAGGTAGTCCGCGAATTGTTAAAAGTTGTGATGTGAAACCTGGGGCGATTGTTGTAGATGCAGGTACGGCGAGCGAAAAAGGTAAGATTGTGGGCGATGTAGCCGAAGATGTGCGTGAACGAAAAGACCTAACTATCACTCCAAAAAAAGGTGGCGTTGGTCCGCTAACCTATACTGTCTTATTTGATCACCTCATTGAGGCGTGTCTCAAAAAAGCGGGCATGCTTTAACGCCGGGTCTGACTATCAGACTGGATTAGTCTGTAATCCCGAGGGCGTCTTTGACGCGAACTACAACCTGGCTTGGTGTGAGATCTGCTTTGACGATGTAGCTATGGATACCGAGTGAACGGAGTGATTTTGGTGCTTCTTCTTCGCCAAGGTTGGTGAGGATGATGACGGGTATTTTCGCGCCCCAAGTTGATTTACGGATAATCTCAAGTGCTTCAGCGCCACCCATATTTGGCATTTGAAGGTCGAGGAGGATAATTTCTGGTTTGAATTTTTCAGCCATTTTTATACCAGCCTGCCCGTCGCTCGCTGTCGCAACATCAAAGCCGGCCGCTTCAAACTTCATACGATACATCTGGTTGATAACTTGGTCATCTTCAATGATAACGATTTTTGTCATGTTTTTAGTATAATGGCAGCAGGTAGAAATAAGCAATATGAGAGAATCACTTTATACACTTGAGAAGCGCAAAAATGAGGTACTACTTGGACTCGATCTTGAGGCTGACGGTCGCCTAATCCAAGAAGTTGATCAGGCTAGAGAGCGCGGCCATGACGCAACAATTGGAATGACTGAGGATGAGGCTTATGATCATCCAGAGAAAATCAGAAGTGTATATGAGTTTTTGGACGGTCTTGACGATCAGCTAGCGGTTGAGCGTCATCGTGCTATCGAGAGGGGGCTCGGTAGACTGGGTATAAATCCGATAGGTAGACAAATACGTCGAGCTCAGGCCATCGATCGTGCGATTGATCCTCATCGTGTTGAATTATTGTTTGGCCCACAGAGGGCGGTTGATTGGCATAATCAGCGTGGTAGCGCGTCGGCGCTTTTATCGATTGTCAGTGCGCACGACCTGATGGTCGACCGAGATCCCGAGACTGGATTTTACGAAACAATGAGTGGGCCACTTGACGATAGAATATTTGACTATCGGTTTGGCGAAAATGCTGGATCTTTGTCTGGCCTCTCTCTAAACGAGGCGTTGATTCAGGGAGAGATGAGGTTTAAACGGAGCGACTGGATAACTGCAAAAGAGAGAAGCTCGGCTCGCTTAACTCAGCTAAAAAGTTTTATTGACGCGCCGGTCTCGCCGGTATTCAAAGACGTGACTCAGTATTGTACAGATGCGCTTGGAATTAGAGCCAGACGAGAAGAAGTTCGCGATGCGATTCGGGATCACCTCTTGGACAAATCAGAAGAGGAGCGAAAACGTGAGTTTCTCATGATGAGTTTTGGTTGCGGTACTGCCCTGCCGATGCTTGATATAGTAAAAGACCTAAAAGATACGCTAGACATAAATAGTCGTTTGATTCTACTCGACCAAGACCCTCTAGCACTTGCATCTGCATCATTATTGGCCGAGGATATGGGTCTGGCTGATAATATCGAGATCCACTGCGAAAGATTGTTCAATAGTTTTGGTCAGCCTATCAAGCTTGACACCGTTCTAAAGGGTCGTCAGCTCGATGTCGCCGAAGATTCTGGTTTGCGTGAGTACTTGCCAGATATGATATACCGTTGGCTGACCCGAGAGTCCTGGAATGCGCTCAAGCCGGGCGGTATCATGACGACTGGTAACATGAACCGCAATCGCCCTCAGGCGCGATTTATCCACGGCATGATGGGTTGGTGGCCACAGGTGAGAATGCGTACAATTCGAGAGGGGTTAGAGCTTCATCGTCGCGCAGGTGTGCCAACTGAAAATACACGAGTACGTGTGACGCGAGATGGAGTTTATAGCATGTACTTTACAGAAAAACCGTCGTAAAATAGAACACAAATGATAGAGTTTATGCTTGTCGCGACACTGGTGGGCTCGTCGATCCTGGCAATCGTAATTTTGATGAGCGACGGTAAACGACGTTCAAATCAGTTATTTGCTGGAGTAGCGGCGTGTTTTGCGCTTTGGTCTTTGAGCATACTACTGTTCTCGGCGACGATGGAATCTCGCTATGCGCTCGCTTATTCCAAATTGTTTTATGGTGGATCTGTGCTATTTGCGCCTCTTATTGCGATATTTGCCTTGTATTATCCTCGAGAAAAATCCATACCAAAACCATTGTGGCACGCTACAGTCTGGAGCGCAGTACTTTTTTTGGCGGTTATACTGACCCAGGATCATGTCATAATAAGCGAGCTGAGCCGTGAGGCTGGCGGTTGGCGAGCAGTTATCAACCAGCCAGGATACTTGGCGTTTAGTTTGTATTTCATCGTCTATTTTGCGATTGCGATCGGTGTCGCTTTTCGGAAATATTTCTTATATAGAGGTAGTGAGCAGAAGCGCGCCTCATACTATGCGTTTGGTATTTTGTTTACGAGTATTCCGGGGTTTGTGGCAGACTTAATTTTGCCGTATTTTGGTGATTATCGATATATCTGGATTGGTCCCGTTGCTTCGGTTTTGTTTCTCATGATGACGGGTTATAGTATCGGTCGACATCGCATGCTTGACGTGAAGCTTTTTTTGGCAAAAACTGCCCTATACGTCACCGTCATACTTGCTATATCTGGTGTCTATGCTGCAACGATTTATGTATTGACGACGGTGCTTCTCGGAAACAATGTCAGTCCGAGTGTGCAGTTTTCGGCGAATGTGGTCGCATCTTTGATAGTTGCTGTTAGCTTTGGTCCGATTCGGGCTGGTGTTGACAGGTTTCTTAATCGTTATTTTCGGTACCAGCGGTATGATAGTCGAGTTTTGATTGACGAAATTACGACGATGTGTGTGGAAATTACCGACCTTCGGATACTAGTCGAGAGTGTAATCGATAAGACGGACGATGCATTTAACCCGCGGATGATAGCGGTATTGTTTCGAGATTCGGTGCACGCAGATATCGTGAGGGGCAAGCTTGCGGATCGATATCGTTCATTTGATTATCTAGAAAAACTTGTATCTCGCGAAGTAATCACACCCCCAACAATTGGTAAAGTCTTGGAACTGAGGACACCCGCTCAGAGAATCGGTTATTTTATAATCGGTAGCGAGGCGGATGGTCGACTGTATCGACATGATGACGAACGAGCAATGGGTGTGATCGCCGATGAGTTGTCGGTGGCGCTCCAAAATATCTTTCGTCTCGAGGAGATTCGGGCATTTGCACGCACGCTTGAGCGCGAGGTGAATGACGCGACAAAAGAACTAAGAGAGAGCAACAACAAATTGCTGGAGCTAGACGCGACAAAAGACGAATTCGTCAGTATGGCGAGCCATCAGCTTCGCACGCCGTTGACAAGCGTCAAGGGCTATTTGAGCATGGTGCTAGAGGGTGACGCGGGCGATTTAGCGCCTGCCCAACGCGAGCTACTCAAGGAGGCTTATACGAGTAGTGAAAGGATGGTTCACTTGATCGGCGATTTTCTAAATATGAGTCGCCTCCAGACCGGGCGATTCGTGATCGAACGTCACCCAGTCGATATAGCACGGATTATCGAGCAAGAGGTTGATAGCATGAAGCCGATCGCACTGTCTCATGATATCAAGCTGACACTAAAAAAACCGACTCGATCTCCGATACTTTATCTCGACGAAAACAAGATCCGTCAGGTCGTTATGAATTTTATTGACAATGCAATTTACTATTCACCTGAGGGTACGCCAGTGGATGTAGTGATGGAGATTGAGGACGGTGATGTTGTCTTGAGGGTCGTCGATCGAGGCATGGGCGTGCCAGCTAATGTCCAAAAAAAGCTATTTACTAAGTTCTTTCGTGCTTCAAATGCGCGCAAACAGCGCCCAGACGGCACAGGGATTGGCTTGTACCTAGCGAAGCGAATCATCGATGGACATCAAGGAAAATTAGTATTTGAATCGGCGGTAGGCAAGGGCAGTACGTTTGGCTTCCGTTTGCCAATTAGACAATTAGCTAGCCCGCCCGAATCTACAGGTGGTGCATCCAAAAAAAACGCCCCATGATAACGGGGTGTTTTTTAGATAAAGTGCTGAAACTGATGCTTCAGACTTGTTGCTATCGGAGCGGTCAGTCTCGTTTGGTTTCGATAGGTGAATTATCGATCAGGCTATACCTTGTCGTACTAGGTGTGCTAGGGTTTTTACCAGAAGGCGCCGTGCGCACGAGAGGAGATGACCCCTCGATCGTTACGCACGGAGCGCCTCCTGGTTTTTCGGTACTACAATCAACTGTCTAGCCATTCCGTGAGGAACGGCTAGACCGGTATGCCAAGGTCGGCGTGACCCGACCTTGGTATTAAAAAAACTAGCGCACCTGGTTTAGAAGTGATGCTTTTAGCGTCAACTCATCCCAGTTCACACCGGTGAAACCTGTGTACACTCCGAACAGGAGTGTCGCCACCGCGAGGAGCGCTACCCAGCGTCTTCTCGCGCGTTTGTCGGAGTAGGCGAGTAGGCATACGATGCCTACCCATACCCACGTTAATGACCAGGTGCCCTCTATGGATAGTAGTCCGTGGACGTACCACGCCACGAACCCTATCCCCAACAGGTTTAGCCGACGTGCGCCGGCTAGTCCTCCGCTGAAGAGGGCGGCTGCTATTAGTCCGAGCAGTGCCTCACCAAGGCCCAGGGACAGGGCGACGCTGGTGCCTTTTATCAGGCACCAGATGGCAACCCCCAGAAGTGACAGGCTCACTCCTAGGTATAGGAGGATATGAAGCACCTCTCTTTCCTTGGTCGCCTGGTACATGGCGACGAGTGTCGCCAGCCCCAGGGTGATCAACAGAGCCTCAGCGAATGCGGCCGCCACAGACATCTTAACCTCTCCTCGTCTCAGTTCTTCTCGGTGAGCCATTTAATAGCTCTGTGTATCAGTGTCCTTATCAGCCTGGGTCGAGCTGGCCCTTGGGGTTTTATCTCCCCCTGAGCCGTTTCGGCCTCGGCCCCAGCTGCGTCGAAGACGACGAAGGCCAGGTTTCGTAGACTCATATCATGGCACCCGACCATATCGAGTGCTATATTGAGAGCTTCCCTGATGGTGGCCCCGTCTTTCAGGGATTCAAAGAAGATATCGAACGCCTTTCCCCACCTGTAGTCTCCAGGGTGGACCCCCTCAACATCGAGGGCGGCGGTGATACGCTGTTTCAGTGTTCGCGTTTCTGCCATTTTTTATTTCCTTTCTCTAGAGTTGGTCGGACCTTTATCAGTCCGATTGATTCTAGTGCTCTGATTGCACCAGAATACTAGTAGACGAGTCTGTTTATCGTCTATTAGTATTCCGGCGCAACCAAAAGAATAGGAAATAGTTGATTGTAATATACCTCACTGCTACAAGAGCAGCGACAGATACCACGAACTTCGTGGGCCCCATCGCTACTCTGGTAGTAGGTTAGTACAATAAGGCATAGCCTGATTGTTAATGTTCCCATCTCTTGACGAGAGGTATTCACCTCGCCTATCGTGACCTTAAGATTTTATCACAAAAAGCTAGAAATGTCAATACGAAACTAAGGGGTCAACTCAGCAAAGGACGAGTTCCACACGCTAGGATTGGGTATTGTAAAAATCTGGACTTGATGATAATACATATATTAACGGTAAATTGCCGGGCACCTACTAGAAAGAGGTTTTGATGAGTGTATCAGGCATTGAACCGACGCGAGAGCAAGCGGTGCGGATAATGGGAGGTAGACTCTCCCTCGCTGAGATAATAAATGAGGGATGCCTGCCCCGCCTGAGGGGCGAGGCGAAGTCCAGGGTGGCGGACGCATTTAGCCTGGTGACGCTTTGCCTGTCAGTTGGTGGGCGCTGTCGTCAAGCACCAGAGAATATTATTCCTGGTGACGAGGACCTTGAGTCTCTCGTTGGGTATATTGTTACCCATATAAAAAGACCAGGGAAATTCGTGCGGGTGAGCGACCTGCGTGATAACTATAGAGGTCTGTCATGTAGCTGGCGCGAGTCGGTGCGATCACAGGCTCGCTATTCGCTGGTCAAAGAGGCTGTCGAAGAACTGCTTGATAGCATGGTTCAGTTGTGGCATCACACAGGACCCGGCTTCTCTAGATGGCAGTCGGCCCAGTCTCTGATTGACAAGTATAGCTCGGGGCGTAGGCCGAGTCGTCGCGGGCGTCGTAGGCGTCGTAAGAAGTACGACCGACGACCCTATCACGGTCGACCGGATCGCGACCGAAACAATGGTACGGTCGAGGGGGTCTCGGTCGGCGGTTGCTGGCACTAGAGACCTCATCTGGGGGTGAGCGTGGGTAAATCCATACTCACCCCTTATTCATAACTTGAAATAATCCTAGTTTTTGATAAAATAGTACGAGCATAACGCTAAACGGTCCCATCGTCTAACGGTTAGGACACCAGGTTTTCATCCTGGCAATTCGGGTTCGATTCCCGGTGGGATCACCATCAAATCATTTATCATCCATCCGGATACCAAAAACGCTCACTCAGACTAGCAATATAATAAGAATTGTTTGATGCAGTGTTTGATAAAAATCTCACCAAAAATAGGCGAGACTTTTATTAGTAAAGGTTATCTGTTGGTTAGATATTATTATCAAAAGAGAACTGAACGCTAGAGAATTTGCTTTTTAGAGATTCAACTTTTTCTTTAACATCTTTACCATCTAGCGCCTGTTTAATTAGATTAGCGATAATTGCCATCTCCTCTTCCTTCATACCTCTTCGGGTTATCTCCTGTGTACCTAGCCGTATGAAATTACCGTTATTCTGTATTCTAGGGCTGTCAAATGAGGAAGCGATAGAGTTTTGATAAAGAGTATCGTAGATGGATCTTCTTTCACCTAATCTATCCGTTAAAAGATGCACCTGGTGCGTACGAGAGAAGGATCCGTCGGGATTTTTTCTTACCTCAAACCCTAGGGTTTGCAGCGCTTCACCCAAAGCTTGTGAGTTATTTTGTACCTGCTTTGCATAAGCTTTGCCGTAGGATTCCATTTCTAGAATTGTTATCGCTAAGGCAATTAAAGATCCGGTATGCGTACTAGAAAATAGACAGCTATTGATCAGCTTATTGATTTTCTGTCCATAACTGGCATCCTTAAAGGCAATTAATCCTTTTTGTGGCCCCGGAAGAGTCTTGTGGGTATTCGCGCACATAATGTCTACGCCATTAGCTAACGGGGAAGGAAGTGCCTCCCCCATAATAAGCCCAATTGTGTGGCTGGCATCGTAAGCGATTAAAGCCTCTTCTCCTAGATGGCTTCTGAGTTTGGATATGTCGATAGTATCTGTAATATAGGATATATCTATATAAAACAGTTTTGCATTGGAGTTTTTAAATACTTTAGTAGTTGCTTTGATGTCAAGCTCGCGATTAGTAGAATCAAATACTGCATCTATGCTTTTTCGCCCCGCCCTTTCTATGATACCTTTAGTGGCAAAATGCCC
>ERZ773073.333-NODE-333-length-25648-cov-4.039034_pt1 | contig 25648 bp, 25 predicted proteins | sample MGYA00580616_ERZ773073 | MGnify/ENA primary metagenome ERZ773073 (study PRJEB29015, sample SAMEA2737960) | human oral metagenome | biome: human oral; feature: human-associated habitat; material: dental | place: China | collected 2131 ...
AAAGCACCCCAAAAGTTAGATTTTCTGTCTAACTTTTAGGGTGCACTTCAAATTATCACATATGATAATTTTGCTTCGTTTAAAAAATCAAAATTAACTTATAAGTTAATTTTGATTATATGCAAAAAAACAGGATTCTGATTGAATCCTGTTTTGGTGTCTGCATCTATTCGCAGTGCGAATGATTTGGAATTCAAAAAAAGAATGACTTCACACTGTGAAATCATTCTTAGCTTCTGTCTTTCTGCCATCCTGTGGAGTTGAGTTCGAAAAGGCATAGGCTCAAGCCTTTCGAGGTTAGTCCGCACGACTGCAAGCAGTCCCTTGCGGCAAACCTGCGAACCGTCATCGCCTATGAACGCCTTTTCTCACATCCTGTTTTTTAATGCGCCACCATTTCCTGTGCAATTTCTAATCCGCTAAGTTTGGTTGGGTAGTAGGTTGGCCAGTTATCCATTTCTTCTAATAGTTTTTCTTGGCTTTCATTACCCATAAAGATATGGAAGTGTTCTGCTTTCACTGGAGCGATGTTATGGTCGCTGAATTGAACGTATTTAGGAGCACCTTCTACTGGGTTTACGGCTTCGAATAAGAAGCGCACGCCGCGGTTTCCTTTTTTGTAGGTTAGAATTTTGTATCCTACATATTTGTATTCCGCTTTAGCCGTTGTTCCATCTTCTTTTTGGAATTCCATTGTAGTATCCGTGATGTTGATATTTTTAATATCTGTTTTATATCCTGTTGTGTAGTATGCTTTGTACTCGTCTTTTGTCATTTTTTTGCCGATTTTAGCTTTGTAATCGAAGACTGGATCAAGCGTTCCATCCACTAAGTAAGGATATACCGATTGCCATTCGCCAGCGTAATCAGAAAGTGTTCTGTCTTTTACAGCACTGTCTTCGAAGTATCCTTTTGAGACTGTCTTCTCATTTTCAGCGTGTTCTGGTTGAATGTCTTTTCCTGGTTGGTCTGTTGTTTTCTTCAACGCTTCAAGGTTTTCGCGCATTACAGAGATATAGTCTTCGCCTTTATCCATTTCCTCTTTTGTTAAAGATTCGATTGGATTTAATACGGCTAACTCCACTCCTGCTTCTTGTGCTAATGTTTTTGCGATTTTCTCAGAAGCATTTTCTTCGAAGTAAATAATCTTAATGTCGTTTTCTTTCACGTATTTTGTTAATTCTGCTAATCGTGCAGCACTTGGCTCAGCTTCTGGTGAAATTCCAGTAATTCCGACTTGGTTTAAGCCGTAATCTAATGCTAAATAACGGAATGCCGTATGTTGTGTGACAAAGTTCTTTTGTTTAGCATCTTTAAATGCATTTTTGTAGTCATTATGCAACGCTGTTAATTTTTCGATATAGGCTTTTGCATTTTTCTCGAAAGCTTCTTTACGCTCAGGGAAAGCTTCCCCTAACTGTTTTGTAATGTTTTGAACCATTTGAATCGCGCGTTCTGGTGATAACCATAAATGCGGATCGTATTCATGACTGTGACCTTCGCCAGCGTGGTCATGGTCGTGTTCTTCCTCTTCTCCACCAGGAAGAAGGACCATATCTTTTGTTGCGCTAATCGCTTTGACTTTACTGTCAGATTCGATAGTCTTAAGGACTGCAGGAATCCATGTTTCCATATACTCGCTATCATACACAAGAGCATCTGCTTCGCTCATTTTTGCGATTTCTTTTGCAGAAGGTTCGTAGTCGTGCGGCTCCGTTCCAGCACCGATGACAAGCGTTACGTCTCCTTCATCCCCTACAATATTTCTTGTGAAATCATAAATTGGATAGAAGGTTGTTGAAATTTTTAGCTTTCCTGATTGTGTTTTACTGTTTGAATTACTTGGCGCACATCCAACGGCAACCAGTACAAACATCAATAATAATCCAATAAAGGTTGTTTTTTTCATGATATATTCTGTCTCCATTTCTCAAATCGTAATTCTTACGTTTTACATTGTAGCACCTCACCAGATTCATTGCAAGACTTTTCAGAACAAAAAAGCCTCTAAAAAATCTTTAGAGGCACAGGTATCTAAACTCGCTTGTTTTTGTATCACTGGTTCCATAGTTCTTTTCTAAGGTGAAATGGAACATAAAATTGAAGAAAATCCCATCAAAAAATCAAAACTATTTTTCCGCTTGTATACGGAATCTTAACTTCTACCCCAACACGACATTCTAAATCAATGGATCATTCGTTTTTTTGGTACCGAAAAAACGATTGACTAAGAAATAAATTAGTAAGCAAACTGATTGAATCAAACTCCAAGGCATCATCATCAATACTAGATGTGAACTCCAAACAAAACTTTCTTTCCAGAAAACTGAATCCTGAATACTCGATAGCGAATCCGCCATCATAATATGACTGGCATTCATTTGATAGAAAAGCACTAGAAGCACTAAAGAAGCGACAACAAGTGTGAATAGAGAATGCTTGCTGTTCACATTCAATAAGCACATCAATGTCACACCAGCACCAGTCAATTCCAAAAACAACAGTTGAATTCCCTCTTGCGTAAACACATCTCCAAATCTTAGTGCATAAAATGCAACTACAGCACTCAATACAAAGGCCACCATCGAAAAGCTATAATAAATCTTATTCAACATAAAATCCACCTACTCCCCTACTTAATAACATTACACTAAACGAAAACATCGTTACTATTATAAATAATATTTTTTTCATGATAGTTCATCCTTTCTTTTTTTGACTATCAATGCTGGATTCATTCCTCTCCTCTCTAATATAGTTTTTCATCAATTGATATTCTTTTTAACCTGTTTTCTTTAAAAGACAATACTTCATCTTCTATTGTAATTCAAATGTAATTCAAATTGTAGAAAATCACATCAGATATGATAGTGAAAATAGAATCCAACAAAAATTGGACTACCTGTCTCCAGTTGAATACCAGAGGCGGTAGCCCTAGGGCGTTTTTATTAAATTCTCACTTTTTAGGGTCAGTCCCTTACTTCTCAACCTTTTCTTGCAATTTCCAACCAATCGCCCAACCAATGACAAGCACATAGTTTTCAATTGCTCCAATGAGATTGACAAAGGTCGCTCCCTCCAAATAAGCAAGAAGATGATTTGTACCAATGCCTATTCCACCTACCATTAGTGCTCCTAAAACGACTCTTAAATAAAACCAATCATACTTAACATTAACGGCCACTATAATCATCAAAACCGCCAAATTCCAAAATCCGATTTCTCGTTGCCAACCAACTGCAACTCCGTATCCCGAGTGTGAACCCATCACCTCTGGAAAGAAAATTTGGAAAATCATTGCTCCTGTCATCGCAGTAATTAATACGATAAACATCACTTTTAAAAATTTATTCATTCTTCTTCACCTCGCTGTTTGTTATTCTCATTCAAACAAAAAAACAAAAGAGCTCCCGGTTCCCCAGGAGCCCCTAATTCTTATTTGCTTAAACCTTCGATAATTTTATCTAGGTTCCATTTCATCATGCTGTAGTAGCTGTCTCCATCTTTTCCTGCTTCTGCAATAGAGTCAGTGAAGATTGTTGAGTAGATTGGTAGACCAGTTTCTTGAGATACTGTCTTCATTGGACGGTCATCCACACTACTTTCTACGAATAATGATGGAACTTTTGATGCACGTAATTGACGTACTAATTTTGTAATTTGTTCTGGAGTTCCTTCTTCTTCTGTATTGATTTCCCAGATATACGCTGATGGAATATTGTACGCTTTAGAGAAGTACTTGAAGCAGCCTTCACTTGTTACGATTAAACGTTTTTCTTCAGGAATTTTCGCGATACGTTGTTTAGCATCTTTATCTAATGCTTCTAGTTTTTCAACATATGCTGCTAAATTCTTTTCGTATGTTTCTTTGTTCTTTGGATCTTTTGCGATTAATTGTTTCGCAATGTTTTTTGCGTAAATAACCCCATTTTCGATGTTTAACCATGCGTGAGGGTCTTCTTTTCCAGCTTCGTTTTGGCCTTCTAAGTAAATTACTTCAACGCCATCACTTACCGCAAAGTAATCTTTGTTGGCTTCTTTTTTAGCGTTTTTCACCATTTTAGCGAACCAAGCATCCTCACCATTTTCTAAGTTGATACCATTGTAGAAAATCAAGTCTGCTTTTTGAACTTTTTGAACATCCTCTGGTAATGGTTCATATTCGTGAGGGTCTTGTCCTACTGGAACAATACTATGTAAGTCCACTAAATCTCCGGCGATATTTTTTGTCATATCATAAATAATAGAGTTGGTTGTCACTACTTGTAATTTTTTGCTTTCTGCTGTCGCAGATGTTGTTTGAGAACTATTCTCTTTACCAGTAGCGCATCCTGCAATCCCTAAGACCACAAGAGTAGCTACTAAAAGTTTCTTCATGCTATTCATGAGATTTCCTTCTTTCTCTTTGTTTTGGTGAAACGATAAAACTTACGACAAAAAATGCTGCTGCTGTTAATACGATGGTTGATCCAATAGCGATGTTAAACGTATATCCAATAAACAATCCTAATATTGATGATAATGAGCCAAATGTTGCGGCTAAAACGAGCATTGTTTTAAGACGATTTGAATATAAATACGCTGTTGCTGCAGGGGTGATTAATAGTGCCACAATCATAACTGTCCCTACACTTTGCATCGCGGTAATCGATACAAGCGCCAAGAGGAACATCAATAAGTAGTGGTAAAATTGTACGTTCATCCCTGAAGATTGAGCAAAGACTGGATCAAAACTCGTTACTTGTAATTCTTTAAAATACGCTAAAATAACGACGACTACAATCACGCTCACCACCAATGTAATGAGTAAATCAATATCTTGTACTGCTAAAATATTCCCGAATAAAATATGGAATAAGTCTGTTGAACTCTTCGCCACACTAATCAAAATAACTCCCAATGCCAAAAACGAACTAAAGGTAATCCCAATAGCAGTATCGCCTTTGATAGTACTATTTTGATTCACAAATGCAATAAGGAACGATGCTAATAACCCGAACACGAGGGCTCCAATAAAGAAGTTAATGCCTAAAATAAACGACAACGCTACACCCGGTAATACCGCGTGAGAGATAGCATCCCCCATTAATGACATCCCTCTTAGAATAATGAAGCACCCTAAAATTCCGGCAACCGCACCAATCACGACTGCTGAAACAAGCGCATTTTGTAGGAAATGGAATTCCATTAACCCTTCAATGAAATTATGCATGTTGCCCACCTCCTTGTGGAATATAGACACTTCCGCCGTATACATCATCTAAGTATTTCGTGACGAATACGTCTTCTGTTTTTCCAGAGGCTACAATCGCGTGTTTGACAAGAATCACCTGGTCAAAGTATTCTTTCACCTTCGATAAGTCATGGTTGACCATTAAAATAGTCTTCCCTTCCTCTTTCCATTTACGGATAACTGTCATAATGACTTTCTCACTAAGCATATCAATCCCTACAAATGGTTCATCAAGGAAAATATATTGTGCTTCTTGAACCATACAACGTGCTAATAGTACACGTTGGAATTGACCGCCAGAAAGAGCCCCGATTTGGCGAGATGCTAAATCAGTTAATCCAACTTCTTCAATGGCTGCATCGACTTTTCCCCAATCTTCTTTCGTCAATCGTTGGAATGGTTTCTTTTTAACAGTTCTTCCTAAAGCAACACACTCACGAATGGTGATTGGAAATGTAAAGTCAATATGACTTTTTTGTTCGACATAGGCGATCTTTTGTAATACTTTTTTTGCGGGTTCTCCATCAATCAGAATTTCTCCTGACGATTGAATCAGTCCTAATATTGCTTTTAATAATGTTGATTTACCTGCACCATTGGGCCCGATAATCCCGGTAATAGTTGGTCCTTCAATGGTTGCATTACAATCTTTTAAAACATGTGGTTGCATCGCATACGATACCCCAATATTTTTAATCGTAATCAATGAATTCATCCTTTCAAAATATGTAGATTCTACATTTATTAGGTTACCCTAAAAATTATATTTAGTCAAGTACTTTTTTAGGTTTCACAAAAATTTTCAGAAAAATTTTGAAAACAAGAAATTAAGATAACTGTTAATTAACAAATATGTTAATTTTCAGCGGTATTGAAGACAAAAAAGACGCCTTCCGTTACCCGAAAGGCGCCTTGTCATTATATTTATTTTGTTAATAATGCTGCAGCTGCTTCATCACAAATAACGGTTACTTTTGGATGTTTTTGTAGGATACTTGCTGGAACTTCTTCAGTAATTGGTCCTTCCACTAATCCTTTAATCGCATGAATTTTCTTAGGTCCGAATGCAATCAACACGATTTCTTTGGCATCCATGATGGATTGTAATCCCATTGAATAAGCGTAGCGTGGTACATCTTCTTCTTTTTCGAAGAAGCGTTTATTCGCTTCAATGGTTGATTCAGTTAAATGAACCTTGTGCGTGCGTTGAGTGAATGGTGTGCCTGGTTCGTTGAATCCGATATGCGCGTTACTTCCAATTCCCAATAATTGTAAGTCCACTGGATTTTCTTGAAGAATGCCTTCATAGCGTACAACTTCTGCATCGACATCTTCGGCCAATCCGTCTGGTAAATAGCTATGTTTAAATGGTTTAGCGTCGAATAATTGCTCTTTCATGAAATAATGATAGCTATGTTCATCCGTTGGTGCCAATCCAACATATTCATCTAAGTTCACTGAGATACGATCGGAGAAATCTAAATCGCTATTTCTTAGTAATTCATATAACCCAATTGGACTTGACCCTGTCGCTAGTCCAAATACTTTTGCTCCTTCGCCGTGTGCGCGTTTAAAAATTTCAAAAGCTGCTAATGCGCCTTCTTCTGGCGTTTTTACAACAATAACTTCCATTAATAATACCTCCCTGTATCCCCTTTCATAAAGGGGTACTAAAAATATGAACAACATCTCAACTCTATTCTAACAAAAATTCAGAGGTCTTTAAATAGCTAAATTCATTTTAGTTCATAAAATCTTCGTCGTACATCACCCAATTTTCGTAATGTTTCGCCTCGAATGTCTCTGAAGGGTGTGCGGCTTCTATTACAAGTGGAGATGCATTTTCAATGCTGACTTCTTCGAGTGGAACCCAACGAATCCCCTTCGAATCATTTTTCTCTTCGCTCGTCACGAAGTCCTCTACTGTTTGCGCAGCCTTTTCTTCAACATCAATCGTAAACAAGACAAATTCATGATGCACGCGCGCAATTTCAGGAACGGTCACAAACACATCACGAATCGTATTTTGGTGAATGGCAGACACTTGGAACCCCGTCTCCTCTAGCATTTCTCTCTTCAACGTTTCTACCAAGCTCTCGCCTTCTTCTGGTGTTCCTCCTGGTAAATCAAATCTCCCGCGGTATGGTCCACGCGTCTTACGGATGCAAAGAATACGTCCCTCACGAATACAAACACCATACACGCCAAAATGGTTCATTTCTTTCATTGTCTTCCTCCACTCACGAAAATAGAGGTGGTACGCCACCTCTATATCTTTTTTCTGAAGCCGTTAATGTGACTTCCTTTGTTGGGATTCTACGCCATGTTTTACGGCCAATCGGATGAGCCAGTAGAACAAATATAAGGCGACCCCCATCAGTGCAAACGTCCCCAGAAACATTGGTAATACTAAGTCCATATAGACCACCTCCAATGAAATTGAAAACTATTAACCGACTATTGTTACCTTCATTATAGCACTCCTTATTTGAAATTCAATATAGCGTTTGCTTGGAATAACAAAAAAAGACTATCCCGTAAAAGGATAGTCTAACAATTATGATTTCGAGTCAAATTTAACACTACTTCTAAATATTCTACTCTTGATATTCATTATTAATTGAAATGTAATAATCTAATTCTTCTAAAACCTTCCCAAGATATATAATCAAAATTGATAATGCATGAGAATAATCTTCTCTATATTGATTTACATCACTATAAACTGGAAATCCATGTTGATATTTATTTCGCAAGCCCATACTATTATCGTGCCTTTTATCATTCATTATATAATCTAAATACTCCATCTCATTTTTAGAAAATACTGTATTTCCAATAACGACCCATTCATTATTTATTAATTCGTTTAGGAAGAGCTTCTCATTCTCGTCAGAATTATAATAACTTGTTTCTCTATAATAATAAAGATCTTTGAGTACAGTAGCACTAACCCTGTCGGACAACGACAATTCTGTTCTATTTATTAGTATTTTATGTTTTAATAACCATTCAACCTTACTTCTATTGCCCCCTTCAAAATCATTGATTGAAACTGCTCTACTATTAATTAATTCATAAAGATTCTTTTCTTGTAATTTCTTAGAGATATAACCTAGCCCCGATTGATCTGAGAATAAATAGAATAAAATAAAGTCCAGCTCTGAATTTTGTTTTACATAAATATATTTATTTGGAATAAAACTTTTAATCTCTTTAAACTGAGGAGTATTCTGCATAATATTGTATAGATCAATCGAAATTTCCTTATGTTTCTGAAACAAGAAGAGTTGTTTTCTAATGCTTTCTTCAACTCTAAATATGGTGCCTATTTTATTTTCATCAGACTCTGTTTCATTAGAAAATTTAAACATAAAATAATTAACTTGATACTTACTTTTTAAAAATTCTGTAAAAAACCACGTAAAAATACTTTCTATGCTTAGAGATACATTTTTTAACTGGTTTTGTAATAAAAATAATCTTATCCTCATTTTTTCTTGTTTCACGAAAAACATGATACTCTTAGGATAATAATCTTTAGTTTTAACATAGGTGCTCTGTTCAATAACTGAAGATTCTAGCAACGGAAAGGATGATAGTTCAACAATATTTCTTTTTGAAAATATATCTAAATGCAAAAGCATAAATTTTAAAAAACCTTCATTATCATTTATTTGTTTAAATACATCTTCATCAATCAGCACTTTATCATATATTGTTAATTTTTGATTTTCCCCAATCATTGAATTTATAATACACTTTTGAATAATTTCAACATTATCTTCTAATGTTCTTTTCTTTGCTTGCTTAAATTTTTTTTTGCTTTTAAACACCTCAATTTGGATACTTAAATCATCATGTTCTATAATTTTATTGCTACTTCGCTCTTTTAAAATCCTTGCAATCCTTATTTTTTGTTCATCACTAATAGTAAAATAATTATTCCCCATTCTACGTATAGAGCTCATCAATATTTTCAGATAATTTTCCTTTGCTTCAGGATTACCAATGTATTTTGAAACTAACTCATTCCATTCTTCCTTTGAGATATTCTCAGGAAAATATTTCTTACATTCCGTATTATTTTGAATATAATTATTTAATAAAATTTCTAAATTAGTTGAATTACTCAGAAATTCCTTTTTCATAAATTTCGGATAACTTTTAATAAAATATTTTGAATTTAACAAATAATCTATTGATAGATTTACCATTCTAAATAATCTTAAAAAATCTTCCTCATCAATTTTTTCTGCATAATTATAAATTTCAAATACTTCGAAGAAATCAGCCGCATAAATTGAGTCCTCTTTTAAATACTGTGCATAATTTAAAATTGATTCTACCTCTCTTGTATTAAAAAATTTATGTAATTTAGAATTAATATTGTCTCGTTCACTTTTAAGTTTTAAACCCCACTCCTCTTCTTTATCCCATATATAATTACCTTCGTCTATTATTTTAAAAGTATTTCTAAGTTCAATAGCATCTTCAAAATTGTCAATTTCACACTTTAAGTCTACAAAAGCTATTAACACTCGTTTGATTCTATCAAAATAGAAAGGTATCGATAAATCATTGGCCTCAAAATATCGGACTTTATTATCCATTCCACAGCTTCCCCTTTTACAAAAAAGATATTATTAATCATTCTTTTAATTTAAGTAAAATTTCTCGTTGCTTAAAGAAAAACACATAAAAAGAGCTTGTAAAATAAGCTCTTTTTAACATTCTAAAAAAGTGAAGTTTGTTCAGCTTTTATATACGTCCCTTCACTTAAATCGTTTATTTCTACTTTTAATGAATTGTAATACTGTACGGTTTGTTGACTCACAAAATTATTTATATATTTTTCTTCAAAGGTATTTAAACTCCTAATTTTTTGAATACCTAAGTCGGGTTTAGATACTAAATAAATCCCAACCAACTTATTACTACTTAAAAGCCTATAAATATTATTAAGCGTCCCTTTACTTACAGAAATTTTCCCAAATCTATTTAAACTCGAATCTTCCCAGACAACTAATCCTATATCTGCATTTTCAGACATCGCCTTATCCTTAATCATTTGAGCCTCTCTAGTATATCTATTATTTTTAAAAAATAATGGTGTTTTTTCTACGGGGATTCTAACACTCTTCCAATCATCATCAGCTATATTTCTAGGAGAATCACCTATATAATAAATCTCTACATTTTTATACCCTAGCGCTTTCAAGCAATTCTGAACCGTTTTATCAATTCCTTTAGCGTCCCCAATTAAAATTTTATAATTTTTTTTAATTGCCTTTTCAATGGACTCTTTAACTTCAGGAGGTAAAACATTTAACGTTATACTACCACTAATAAAAATTTTCATAAAACTCACTCTACTATAACCCAAAATTGTTTACTATTTTTTTTCAGTTTTAAATTTAACTCGAACTGTTTATTCTCATAAAAAGATTTTTTTACATCTTCAAAGAATGTATTATCCTCAAATAAATATAGAGTTTCTTTATTACCATTTTTGCTAAAATGCAAAATAAAATACTCCTGTCCGTTAGAAGCTAATTGTAACCCTGCATTCATATCGAGAGAGCATAAGTAGGTTTTGCCTATTCCTCCTAACTCATTCTTGGTCAAAGAAATAAATTTAATTTTAATTTCAGGATTTTTTGTTTTTAGTTTATTAACAACATAATTAGCAGTAGTTCCTTCTCCGAACAAATCATCAATTAATAAGACTTTGGAGAATTTAAATTCTTCTTCCAATTTTTCAGCTGAAAAAACATTTTCACTAAGATTATTCGACTTCGATTCAATATCAACTAATTTATGTAAAATGTCAAATTTATAAGGTATATCTGTATAATTACTTAATTCCTGTGCTACTAAATACATAATTTTTTCATTATAATGTGTTTTTATATAACTTGGAATCGGTAAGATCAAAGAGATATCCTCAGTATAAGGAACAAGTTCCATCACTAATTTTTGGATTAAACTCATATAGTAAGTGTTATTTTCGGTCCATTTCAAATTATACTTAAGTTGATAAATAGTATCCCCAATACTGGTTCGAACATTTGGTGATTCTTTATACGCCGATAATGCAAAAGCTTCATCACAATTAATAACTATATCATCTAAACGAATAACTTCCATAAATTATTAATCCCTCCAAAAATCATCGTAGATTGTAATTGGTAAGTGACGTTTATGTTCTGTCTTTTGGTACCAATTTTCAATCGTCTCCGCTACTTTTTCGTTAATGTCTTTTCCTTCGAGATAATCATCAATCTCTTCGTAAGTAACGCCTAGTGCTACTTCGTCTGGCAGTGATGGGCGATCTTCTTCAAGATCTGCCGTTGGAACTTTCAAGTATAGGTGTTCTGGAGCACCTAGTACTTGTAACATCGCACGGCCTTGACGTTTATTGAGACGCCATAACGGAGTAATATCTGCAGCTCCGTCCCCGAATTTCGTATAGAAACCTGTTACCGATTCTGCCGCATGGTCTGTCCCGATAACGGCACAACCTGTTTGACCAGCAATCGCATATTGAGCAATCATGCGTTCACGCGCTTTAATATTTCCTTTATTGAAGTCCGAAATTTCCATTCCAAGTTCTTCAATACTACGTTCAGACGCATCTACCGCATCCTTCACGTTCACGCGAAGCACATCCGTTGCCTTCATAAAGTCAATCGCATCCATGGCATCTTGTTCATCTGCTTGCACGCCATAAGGAAGTCGCACTGCATAGAAACGATAGACCTTTTGATCTTGTTCTTCGTTTAATTCATCAATCGCCATTTGCGCGAGTTTCCCAGCGAGCGTTGAGTCTTGTCCTCCACTAATCCCAAGGACATACCCATTCAAGAAGGGATGTTTCACAAGATACGCCTTTAAGAAATCGACAGTTTTACGAATCTCTTCTTCTGGATCGATGGTTGGTTTGACACGAAGCGTTTCGATAATTTTTTGTTGTAATGGTCTCATAACGTTCCCCTTACTTTGCGTTTTCTTTAGCCAACTGTTCTGATTTAAGACGCACTTCTTCTCTGATTTCCGCAATACTTGCCAATTTTTGGTCGTATGTCTTTTGAGAGAGATCGACTGGATATTGCTCTGGGTTCAAGATACGTTTGTATTCGTCCCATAGCGCTTCGATTTGCTCATCTTTATACGCTTTAATCTCTTGAAGTGTTGGTAATTCATACACGCGTTGTCCGTTTTCGAAAATCAGTTGTAAAATTGGACGCGCAGTAAAGTCTGTCACTGTTTTATTGATATAAGTGTAAACTGGATGGAACATAAAGAGCTCATCTAAATGGTCTGGACGTTCATCCCATAATGCGATGTAGTCCCCTTCAGACTTACCGTCAGAATTACGTGTAATACGCCATACTTGCTTCTTACCAGGTGTCGATACTTTTTCCGCATTGTTCGAAATCTTCATTGTATCCACCATTACGCCGTTTTCGTCTTCGATACTTACAAGCTTGTACACACAGCCAAGTGCTGGTTGGTCATACGCTGTAATTAAACGAGTTCCGATTCCCCAAACGTCGATTTTAGCTCCTTGCATCTTCAAGTTGAGGATTGTTTTCTCATCAAGGTCACTTGACGCGTAAATTTTCGCTTTTGTAAATCCTGCTTCGTCTAATTGTTGACGAACTTTTTTCGACATATACGCCATGTCACCACTGTCGATACGAACGCCTAAGAAATTAATCTTGTCGCCGAATTCTTTGGCTACACGGATGGCATTTGGAACACCTGATTTCAAGATGTCATACGTATCCACTAAGAACACGCAGTCACGGTGACTCTCAGCATACGCTTTAAACGCTTTGTAGTCATCACGGTACGCTTGCACTAATGCGTGGGCATGTGTTCCAGAAACTGGAATGCCAAACATCTTGCCGGCACGAACGTTACTTGTCGCATCGCATCCACCAATATATGCTGCACGAGTTCCCCAAATGGCCGCATCTAATTCTTGCGCACGACGAGTACCGAATTCAAGCACTGGATCATCTCCAGAAACCATACGGACACGGCTCGCTTTTGTGGCGATAAGTGTTTGGAAGTTGACGATATTTAATAAGGCTGTCTCGATTAATTGACATTCCGCAAGCGTTCCTTCTACTTGCACCAGTGGTTCGTTCGCGAAAACGAGTTCCCCTTCTACTGCAGAGCGGATGCTTCCTTTAAATTCGAAGTTTTCTAAGTATGCTAAGAATTCTTCTGGATAATGTCCTAGTTCACGTAAATAGTCAATATCTGTTTTTGAGAAACATAATTGTTCAATGTAACGAACGATGCGTTCTAGTCCAGCGAAAATCGCATATCCATTTTCAAAAGGTAATTTTCTGAAATATGCTTCGAAAATGGCTTTTTTCTCATAAACGCCTGTTTCCCAGTACGTTTTCATCATGTTAATTTGGTATAGGTCTGTATGTAGTGTTAAACTATCATCATTGTAAATTGAGCTCATCTGTCAATACCCCTTTTTTATTGTAGTTACCTCTTTATTTTACAACAGTTCCGGATTAATGTACACGGTTGGCGACTTGAGGGCTGTTAAAACGCAAAAAAGGACAAGCCTTTTCAGCTTGCCCTATAAACGATTCGTCTATTAAACGTCTAAGAATCCTTCGTGCGGAGTCATATTGAAGTATTCCGCAATTTCTTGTAATTGCACATCTGTTATTTCTTGTAGGATTTTTCCGCCTTGAGCCCCAACTTGAGAATAGATCATCGCAGCTTTCTCAATCACTTCGATTAAACCATATGTTTCATCCAAAGTATCTCCTGATGCAAACAATCCATGATGCGGCCAAATCACAGCTCGAAACTCGGCCATTTTCGCAGCGGTTACTTCCCCAATTGCGTTTGTTCCAGGTGTCATATAAGGAATCACGCCAATGCCTTCTGGAAAGACAACGATGGATTCGGCTTGCATTTTCCAAAGGAGTCTTGATAAATGACGTTCATCTAAAGGTTGTGTAAAGCTTAATGCGATTAAGTTTGTTGGGTGGCAATGGAAGACCACTTTATGATTTGGATTCACTTTGAGTCGTTCGATGTGGCTCATTAAGTGACTCGCGAATTCTGAGGTTGGTTTTCCGCCATCTTCGAATCCCCATAGTAATTCTGCTTTTTGCCCGTCTGCTGAAATACGAACCAAACCTAAATCAAGAAGTGGTTGGTTTGTAACATTTCTGAAGTAACGACCAGTCCCTGTGACTAAGTAATAGTAGCCCGCAAGTGTTGAAGCGTCGAACCCTAAGTCGAGGACACGTTTCACTTCTTTCACATCTTCATACGCTTCCACTTCACTAGCTTCTAAGCGCACGGATACGTTCCCACCGTTGCGTTCGTCCCAGTAACGTAAGTACGATTCTTTTGTAAGTTCACATAATTTTTTTACCGCTGGTGATTCAATAAATTTTGTCATTTTCTAATTCTCCCTTAGTGTCTTTGTGATAACACTTGTTCTTTGGTTAGTTTGACTCCATTATACCATGTAAGCCCGACTGGAACACCCTTTATTTCATCTATTTTAGCCAAAACAAAAGATCGGTAACGCTAAGTGAGCATCACCGACCTTTTAATCTATTTATTCAAATTTCACTTTATTTGCTTCGTGAGCTGTTCTCATATCGATTTGAAGAAGGTTTGCAATATTCGTTTGGTCAATGGTTGCATTTCCATTGTCGTCTACTTTAATCGCGATGATATGTTGGTTACGATCCAAATAGTCCATTCCTTCTAAATCTACATTCCTATCTGCTTTAAAATCTAATGCTGCTAAGCGATACACAAAGCGAATATCCATCGCTTTTGCAAAATTTGATTGCGCAACTTTTTCATGTTCTTCGACTAATCCTAGGAAGAACTTCTGCGTATCCGTGTGATACGAAGCTTTCACTTCATACTGATACGTGTCGACCGATGGAGCTTTGAATTTCAAGTACACCATATCGCCCTCGACTTTTGTATCCCCTAATGTATAGGCTCCCGCTTTCCCGAGCGCGTTCGTATTCACCTTGAAGAACATTGGCGCATACACTTTAATAGGATAGTTAACACCTTCATATTCAAAAGTTGTGTCGTTTGAGAAACTAGAATCTCTTTTAGTCAGTAATGGAACCAAGTATTCATTCCACATTTTATCAAATAACTCTTCTTGGTTTGTTGCCCCTGCTGCTTTAACCAGTACGTCAAAGTTTTCTTGGTTTACAAATACCGCATCCACAATTTCTAATGCTTTTTGCACTTTTCTATCTGTAATCTCTTTTTTCTTTTCAGCTAAAGCTTCTTGCGCTTTTACCACACCATCAAGCGTTGTTGTAAAGGATTTTCCGCTGTTCGTTTCCACATATGTTTTCTCATGCGAGACTGGCCCTACTTTGGCATTCCAGTCGAAACTTGCGGCTGGACCTGTGACGTCGGTCTTATGATAAGCCGCTTCTTGTGTTGTTTCCTTCGCTGATTCTGATGTTGATGTAGTCTGAGAGCATCCTGCCACTACTAGTGATAGAAGGGCTACACTTCCTGCTAAAAGTCGTTTCGTTTCTTTTTTCATAAAGGACTCCTCTTAGATGACACAAGATTCATTTGTGCTTTCATCTATTCAAATTTTGTCTTATTGGCTTCATTTGCTGCTTTCATATCAATTTGAAGAAGGTTCACTAAGTTTATATCATCGATAGTTGCATTGCCTTTGTCATCAACCTTAATGGCTAAATAGTGACTATTTCTATCGTAATAATCCATTCCTTCTAAGTTGACATAGCCATCCGCTCTAAATCCAACGGCAGCTAAGCGGTAAATAAATTTATACAAGAGCGCTTTTGTAAAGTCTGTTTGTCCCACTTTTTGTGCTTCTTTAGCCAATCCATCGAAGAAAGCTTGATTATTTCTTTGATAGCTTGCTTGTACTTCATATTGGTATAAGTCAACACGTGGTGCTCTTAATTTCAAATACACGGTATCGCCTTCCACTTTATAATCTTCAAGTGTATAAGCTGCTGCTCTTCCTAAGGCATTCGTATTTACCTTTAAGTACATTGGAGCATAGACTTTAACGGGATACTTCACTCCTTGATACTCCACTTCCCCGTCATTAGTAAACGTTGGGCGTGCTTCCTTCAAGTAGTTCACCATGTAATCATTCCAAATACGTGTAAAGAATTCCTCTTGACTTGAAGTCCCTGTTGCTTTTAGAAGTACGTCAAAGTTTTCTTGATTTACAAATACTGCATCCACAAGTTTTAAAGCTTCTAGAACTTTCTTATCAGTAATGCTCTTCTTCTTTTCATTCAAGGTCTCTACTGCTTTTTTAACTCCATCCAATTTGTTGGTAACTGTTTTACCACTATTCGATTCAACTAAAGTTTGTTCGTATTTTGTCAGTGGTGCAACCTTTGCATTCCAATCAAATGATGCTGCTGGATTTTTAGCATCCGTACTTTGATTCGAAGCTACCTGTGTTGTTACTTCAGTTGTCGCTCCTGTGGTTTCCTTTGTTGATTCTGAAGTTAATTTAGACTGAGAACATCCCGCTACCACTAGTGATAGAACGGCCACACTCCCTGCTAAAAATCGTTTCGTTTCTTTGTTCATAAATGACTCCTCTCATCTCATATAGAGAATGTTTTCACGATTACTTGGAACCATTATACCATAATCATTTGAACCTCAAAACAGTTTTCTAAAATTTCCCATGTTAGTAAGGAAATAAACGCATCAAAAAAGCACCCTCACCATCGTAAGAGTGCTCGCTTCATTCATTATTGTAATTTTTCTAAGTCGGCTTGTAAGGCTGCTACTTTTTCTTTTGCAGCTTCTTCATTATCCGCTTTTGCACCGATGTAGAATTTAATTTTTGGTTCTGTACCACTTGGGCGAACCGCAATCCATGATCCGTCTTCTAAAATATATTTCAATACGTTAGAGGTTGGAAGTCCGATTTCAGAAACAACACCGTTCGCATCTTTTTGCTCATTTACTGCGAAGTCTTGTGCGAGCGCTACTTTCAATCCGCCAAAGCTTGTTGGAACTGAAGAACGTAAGCCATCTAATAAGGCCTTAATCTTTTGCGGACCCTCTAAACCAGCTACTGTAACAGAAATTGTTTTCTCTAAGAAGTAACCATGTTTTGCGTATAACGCTTGAAGGCCATCGTATAAAGTCTTCCCTTCGTTCTTGAAGCGTGCTGCTACTTCTGTAAGTAATAACACTGCTTGAACGGCATCTTTATCACGCACAAATGATTTCACAAGGTAACCGTAACTTTCTTCGAAACCGAACATGAACGTATGGTCTCCCGTTTCTTCGTCGTGTTGAATTTGTTCTGCGATGAATTTGAATCCTGTTAACACATTCATCATTTCAGCACCGTAACTCTTAGCAACAGCTGTTGGAAGTTCACTACTTACGATTGATTTCACGACAAGCGCGTTACTTGGAAGAGTTCCTGCTTGTTGGTGAGCATAGAGTAAGTAATCGACTAAGATAGCAGCGATTTGGTTCCCTGTAATCACTTGGTAGCTTCCATCTGGTAAACGTACAGCAGCCCCCATACGGTCCGCATCAGGGTCAGTCGCTAATAATACATCAGCCCCAACCTTTTGTCCTAATTTCATCGCATATTCAAATGCTCCTGCTTCCTCAGGGTTTGGCGATTTAACTGTTGAGAAATCTCCATCTGGCATTGCTTGTTCTTCAACAATATGTAAACCTTTGAAGTTTGCTTGTTCTAATGCTTTTTCTACAAGCATTAATCCTGTACCGTGTAAAGGCGTATACACAACTGATAAGCCTTCAACATCGCTAAGTAATGATGGATTTACAGATACTGTTTTGATTTCTTTCAAGTACGCATCATCGACGTCTTTTCCGATAATCGTTACAAGCCCTGATGCTTCTAACGCATTATCATCTAACACTTTAATTTCAAGAGGATTTTCGACTTGGCGAACATACGCTGTTAATGCATCCGCATCTTTTGGAGGCATTTGCCCACCGTCTTCACCATATACTTTATATCCGTTGTAAGCTGCTGGGTTATGACTAGCTGTAATCATAATTCCGGCAAAGGTATGCAAGTGACGTACTGCAAATGATAATTCTGGTGTTGGACGTAAGCTTTCAAACACATACGAAGCAATTCCATGAGACGCTAAAGTACGAGCAGATTCCATTGCAAATTCTGGTGAAAAATGACGTGAATCGTAGGCAATGGCTACCCCACGTTTTTTTGCTTCTTCCCCGTAACTCTCAATTAAGCGTGATAACCCTTCAGTCGCTTGACGAACGGTATACGTATTCATTCGGTTAATCCCAGGCCCCACAATTCCACGCATTCCCGCTGTACCAAATTCTAATGGCATATAGAAGGCTTCCTCTTTTTGTGTGTCATCCATTGATTGTAATTGCACTTTTAATCCTTCTTCAAGTGCCTCAAAAGATTCCCATAATTTTGCTGTTTCTTTCCAACTCATTTACATTCGTCTCCTTCTACTGAGTAATAATGTCTTACGTTATTTTATTATCCTCGATTTTCCGAATAGTTTCAACCTCTTTGTGAACTAAAAATCAAGATTTTGAACTTCGAAGCCGTATTCCTGAATATGTGTTTTCAGCATATGCAAGAATCGCTCTGCTTCTTTGGATAATTTTCGTTGATCGTGTTGCAAGATTCCTAGTTCCATTGTATCTTCTACGTCCAGCGGCACCGCAACAATCTTATCATCATTTAGCTTACTACTAATAATCCCTGAACTGATGGTGTATCCATTTAAACCGACCATTAGATTAAAGATGGTCGCACGGTCACTTACCTTAATACTCTTCTTATGCTCCATCGTGCTAAGGATTTCTTCTGAGAAGTAGAATGAGTTTTCTTCCCCTTGTTCATACGACAAATACGGATAATCTTCAAGTTCTTCTAGACTAATGCTCTCTTTTTCTGCAAGTGGATTTTGCGTACTTAAGAATACGTGTGGTTGTGCCTTAAATAATGGCGTAAAAACTAAGTCCTTTTCTTTGAATAATTTTTCCATCACTTTTCGGTTGAAATCATTCAAATATAAGACCCCAATCTCACTCTTATAGTTTGTGATGTCTTCTAAAATGTTTTGGGTCTCCGTTTCACGAAGCGTGAATTGATATTCATCTTCAGCTTCCTTTTGAATAAAATCTACAAATGCATGAACGACAAAAGCATAGTGCTGAGCAGATACTGAGAATGTCCGTTTTCGTTTTGTTTGTCGTTTATATTTTTCTTCCATCAAATTCACTTGATCGAGGACTTGACGAGCGTATACTAAAAATTCTCGCCCTTCTGCTGTCAAAGTAATTCCTGTATTACCACGTTGAAAAAGTGTGATATCCATTTCTAATTCCAACTCACGAATGGCCTTTGATAAACTTGGTTGGCTGACATATAAGTCTTTTGCGGCTTCATTCATAGAGCCTTTTTCAACGATTTTCTCGAAATATATTAATTGTTGAATTCTCATCCGACCACTCCCTTCTATTACGTTTATTGTACCATCTTCCTGCAAAAATAAAAATAAACTCCTCCATGCAACTTGCATGAAGGAGTCGATAGGAATTTGTGCTTATTCTTGGAATTTGAATACGACAGAAGAATCGTATAATTTAAGAACTTTTTCAAATAAAATTTTGCTTGCAATCGCTGCTGCAATTGGAACAACGAACCATACAATAGCTGCTAAGCCCACCTTCAATCCAGCATCGATAGAAGCTAATGGTCCTACCAACCCTACGATACCGAACCCTGCAGATTGTGGAGTACCACTTACTGAGAAGAGCGCTACTGGAATCGCTGAAAGAATCGCTGTTGATAAACATGGAATCAAAATTACTGGATATTTGAATAAGTTAGGCATCATTAATTTCATAGCCCCTAGAGCAATGGCTAATGTTACCCCTGATTTGTTGACTTTCCATGAATGAACTACTAATGCTACAGCTGTTGCGGCAACCCCCATAGCAGCAGCCCCGGCAGACACGCCGTTTAATTGAATCGCTAAACCAATCGCTACTGTAGAAATTGGAGAGATAATTAATATTGCAAATGAGCAGCAAATTAAGATTGACATCAAAATTGGTTGTAATGTTGTGAATTCGTTGATGACTTGACCAATCGCTGCAGTAATCATTTTAACGTATGGTAAGAGCAATAATCCGATAAGCGCAGATCCAACTCCAACGACAATTGGCATTGCTACAACGGCAGTTGAACCAAATTTATCTTTGATCAGCATTAACATTCCAACAGCGATACCTGCAGTGACCATTGTATTAATCAAGTCCCCTGTTCCAGCACCGACAAATTTTTGAAGTTCTGCATTATACGTCACTACCCCACTGGCTACGAAGCAGGCCCCTGCAACAACCATCATCGGCATTGGTTTAAATCCGAATTGTAATGCAATTAAGCCCCCGATAATAAGTGGAGTTGCTAATTGGAAAATAACCGCGATTTGCGTAATGGTTACTGCGATTGGATATTGACTAAAATGTTTTAAAATTGCTGAAAGAACGGCATTTGGAATCAGTCCGACGATAACTCCTAGGGCTGTCCCTGCTAAGATTTTATTGATAAAAACTGAAGCCGTCATTTTTTGTTTTGCTTGTGCTTCCATAGTTTTGTCCCCCTCTACTGCGAGCTATTTAGCTCCAAGAATTTGTTCTTTACAATGAACCAATGCTGTTAAAAACTCACAATATGGTGTTGGAACGCCATATTTTTGTCCTTTACGCACTACCGCTCCGTTGATGTAATCAATTTCTGTTAAACGATTATTTTCATTTAAGTCTTGATACATCGATGGGTGATGAAGCCCGATTGTTTCACGATTATAACAATTTGTTTCAATGAAATCTACAATTTCTGAAATATTTAACAGAATGTTTTCATTTTTTGCAACTTCTGAAAATTCTTTCACAATATTTTCAACAATCAAGTGTGCAGTCGTTGTAGAACCAAACTCATACATATTACTCATCAAGATGGTGCAAAGTCCATTCATCGTTCCATTTACACATGCTTTCTTGTAAATGGCGAATAGAATATTCTCAGAGTAAGACGCATTTAACCCCCCGCTGTTCAACACCTCGACGATTTCTTCGGCATTCGTTTTTGCCTCTGCCGTATCTACTAAGTTCTTCAAAGCTACCGTTCCACTACCGAAGAGTTTGACACGACCTGGACCTTCCATTCCAGCCGTCCACATCGTATTTCCGATAAAGATATCTTCTTTTGGAACAAATTGTTCAATTATTTCTTCATGTCCAATTCCATTGAGTAAACAAAGGACTCTTGTTTCATCATGAATCACTGGTTTCAAATCTGTTAGCATACCTTCTAATTGCATCGCTTTTGTAAATAAAATGATTAGGTCACTTGTCATTGCTTCTGTGACTTCACTTTGAAGTACTGCTGGCAACTTCACCACAACTTCTTCCCCGTTAAAGTTGGCCTTGAGACCGTCCTTTTGAATGGCTTCCACATGATCTTTCCAACCATCTACCAAAAGTACTTCATGCCCTGCTTGATGGAGCATTAACCCAAAGCGGCTTCCCATTGCACCGGCACCTGCGATTGTAATTTTCATCGTAATTCCTCCTTTATGTTTTAAAAACCTTATTGTTTCCGTCTTTATTCTTTGTTACAATTATTGTGTAACAGTTCACTTAAAAGAATAGGAGATGTCCAATGGATATTAAACACCTTCACTACTTTATAAGTATCGTTGACCATGGCGGATATTCTAATGCCGCTCGTAGTTTGTTCATTACGCAACCGACCCTTTCTCAAACCATTAAAAAATTAGAATCCGAATTACATACTCCGCTATTTATTCAGCAAACTAACAATAGTATTCGACTGACTGAAGCTGGACAGCTCTTATACGATAATGGTAAGAAAATCATTTCTTTGATGGAAGGGACTGTGGCTCAAATTCATGAGCTTAATCAACCTCAAAAAGAAACAATTCGAATTGGGCTACCGACACTTTTTGCGATCAAATTAATGCCTGAGTTCTCGCGTTTTATGATGTCGCATCCTTCGATTCACTTAACGATGGTGCAAGGCGGTTCGCGTGAGCTTCAAACTGCACTAGTGAATGAAGAAATCGACCTTGGTGTTCTCTCATTCCCAAAGATTGAGTCCAATATTATGATTGAACCGTTCCAACAACATTTCGCTGGTTATCAGGCGAGTCTTGTCGTTCCTAAAGGTCATCCACTAGATTCGAGGGACTCTGTTACCTTTGAAGATTTGAAGGAGGAACGTTTTAGCACCTTATCCGAACACTTTATGCTTGGGAAATTATTACACCAACGCTCTAGACATTTTGGCTTTGAACCGAATATCGTTTACGTAGACGACAACTGGGAAGTACTACTCGCCAGTCTTGCAACCTTTAACTCCGTTTGCATCATGGCACTGGAATATAAAGAATTTTATTCAGATGACGAACTCGTATGGATTCCTCTCATCGATAAAAATGGATTCTTCCCTATCGGAGTTGCTTATCGACCAAACGAAAAATATTCGCAAAACATCTTAGAACTCATTGAATTATTACGAACTTTATAAGGATTCTTATGTTTTTATTGTACTCTCCTTGTGAAGTTTTTACCAATTGAATTTTCTTATAGACGTATTAATTTTTCTTATAACAACACAAAAAAGGAACGAACTTCTCTCAAAGTTCGTTCCTTTTACTGATTCAATTTATCCGACTAAATAGCCCAGTCTCCATTGCGGAAGATTGGAACAACAGTACCGTCTTCACGGATACCATCAACATTCATTTCTGGTCCACCGATCATGAAGTCCACGTGTACATCCGCACGGTTTAATCCAGCTTCTCTTAATTCTTCTTCAGTTTCGAAGTTTTCGCCACCTTTAACACTTGTAGCATATGCTGAACCAATTGCTAAGTTGTTTGACGCATTTTCATCGAATAATGTATTGAAGAATGTAATGCCTGATTGTGAGATTGGTGATGGGTCGCTTACGAGTGCTACTTCACCTAATCCACGAGCACCATTGTTTTCGAATACTAAGTCTTTCATTACTTGGTCGCCTTTTTCAGCAGATACTTCTGTGATTTGACCGTCTTTGAAAGTCACTTTGATGCCTTCGATAATGTTACCATTGTAGCTTAATGGTTTTGTGCTTGATACATATCCGTCAGCTACGCGGAAATCTGGAGCTGAGAAGACTTCTTCTGTTGGCATGTTTGCGATGAAGTGTTCTCCTTGAGCATTGATGCTTCCCGCACTTTCCCAAACATGGTTTTTAGGCATTCCTAGAGTTAAGTCTGTCCCTGGTGCAGTGTAGTGTAATTTCACGAATTGTTCTTTGTTTAAGATAGCTGCTTTTGCATCTAATTTTTCTTCGTGCTCTTTCCATGCTGCCACTGGATCATCAGCGTAAACACGGCAAGTTTTGAAGATTTGATCCCATAATAAATCCACTGCTTCTTCGTCAGTTGCTGCATTAGGGAATACTTTCTTCGCCCATTCTTTACCTGCAGCAGCTGCTACTGTCCAACTTATTTTATTCGATTGACCTGCAACACGCATTGGTTTTAAAGCAACACTTGTAGCTTTCATTGATTTTGCAAGACGACTTGTATCTACTCCATTTAATGCATCTGGATCTCTAGAAACAATGCTTAAACGACTTGCTTTATGATCTAATAAATAGTGCATTTCTTGTACTTTATATTCTGGAACAGTCGTAATACGATCTTCCGCAGCATATAATAAACGGTCACGGTTGATTTCATCATCACTCCATTGAACGATAACTTCGCTTGCTCCTAATTGATAAGCTTCTTTAACTAATAAACGTGCAAAAGGTGCTTGTTCCACTTCTGCATAAATTACTACAGTATGTCCTGGTTGAACATTAATTCCTGTAGACACTAGTAATTTTGCATATTTTTGTAAATTTACATCAAAATTTTCTAATACCATATTGACACTCCTTTTAAAATAACTATCTTCATCCTATCATATTTCTAGCTGAAATTCTTATAAAAAACTTCATCTAAGTATAAACCATGAGCAGGTGCTGTTGGACCTGCTGCGTTTCGGTCCTTTGCTTCTAAAATTTGTTTCATCTCTTCGACTTCTCGTAAACCATCTCCAATTTGAAGCACCGTTCCCACTAAAATGCGAACCATATTGTAAAGGAAACCTTTCCCTTCAAAAGTGAAGATTAACTCATCACCATCTCTCTTCGCTTCTGCTTTGGTCACAACCCGAACTTTAGATTCCTTATCGCTTTTTGTCGAACAAAAACTGGTAAAATCATGTTCTCCAATCACTACTTCAAAAGCCTTGTTGATGTGTTCGACATCGGTTTTAAATGGGTGATGCAGCTCATACTGACGAAGAAACGGACTCTGCACCTGTGCAGTCGTTACTTTATAAATATATCGTTTCCCGGTCACACTATAGCGCGCGTGAAACTCTTCAGACACTGCCTCTGCCCTTAAAATACGGATTGAAGTTGGTAATAAACTATTCATTGCACGAACAAGTGAGTTGGCCTCTATGCGTTTTGGGTAATCGATATGAACCACTTGACCGTTGGCATGCACTCCAGAGTCTGTTCGTCCAGATCCACTAACCGGAATATAGTGACCTTTTGTCATCTTCTTCAGTGCCTTATTCAGTTCAGCTTGAATGCTATTTCCATTCTCTTGTACTTGAAATCCAACATACGGCGGTCGTTGAGCAACGCGCCTTTGCCGCGGGAAGCCATGTATACGTCGTTGCGTTCAGGTGCGTACACCAAAGCTTCTTGCAACACGCCTTTGTGCAGGAGTGCCATAGAGATAGCGTATTGAGGATGGCCGTGGAGGAAGTTGGTTGTGCCGTCGAGCGGGTCGATAATCCATTCGTACTCGGCAGTGGCTTTACCGTGGGAGCCGCCTTCTTCGCAAGTGATTTTGTGATGCGGATAGGCTTCTTTGAGCGCTTCCACCAAAATCATTTCGGAGCTGCGGTCAACATCGGAAACGAAGTCGTTGAATGCTTTGCTGTCTACTTTGACGGCATCCAGATTGCCGGCGGCGCGAATCATCATTTGCCCTGCTTTACGGGCGGCTTTGAAAGCGGTATTTAAAAACGGATTCATGGTTTTCTTCCTAATTCAGGTAAAATACGCCCTAATGCGCCGAACATGGCACACAAGAGGCTGTTAATCGTTTCTGATGCTGTTAAAGAACATTTCAGACGGCATGGAAAAAGGCCGTCTGAAAACAAAAAGATGGCGCATTATACCTGATTCCCGTACAAACAGAAAACAAAACATGACTTCCGAAAAACCTGCCCTGCCCGTTTATCTGGACAACATCC
>ERZ773073.334-NODE-334-length-25616-cov-3.163843_pt1 | contig 25616 bp, 23 predicted proteins | sample MGYA00580616_ERZ773073 | MGnify/ENA primary metagenome ERZ773073 (study PRJEB29015, sample SAMEA2737960) | human oral metagenome | biome: human oral; feature: human-associated habitat; material: dental | place: China | collected 2131 ...
GTGGGAGCGAAAATGGCGTACGGAATTCTTTTCGGAGGTTTTTGGTGATTTCCATCAAAACCGTTAATCGTTCACAAAGAAATTCCTTCATTTCATCAGACAAATCATTAACGAAACGGCTCCAATGGATTAGAAGTGGTTCTACCCAATACACCACAGGGATATCAAACTTTAATACTCCTTCGCAAACTTCAATATTAGGATTTAATAGGCGCATCATTGCACTATAAAACTGAGGCAATCGGTCTTGACTCTTCACTCGTTTACCAAGTGCAAAAGCGAAGAATTCTCCCTTACCATCAACGCCATCTTTCATAAACGAATATGGAATTCTAGGATACCTTCTTCTATTATGAAGAAACTCTTCATAGATGGACTGTTTAATCATTTCTATCCCCTCCTACGGTTAGAAACAAAAACACCCTTTACCTAAAACTATAATGCAACTGTATACACTTCTAATGCGACTTCTGGAGTTAAATCTCCATGTTCAGATAATTTCACTTTCTTATGGCGTGTTAAACCATCTACGAGTGCTGGAAGTACCTCTTCACCTAACTCTACATCGCTAAAGCGAATTGGAGCTCCTAATGATTTGAAGAATTCTTCAGTTTTAGAAATAGCTCCATCAACGATTTCTTCATCACTTCCGGATAAATTCCAAACACGTTTTCCGTATTGTACTAATTTATCAAATTTTTGTTGTTTTCTTACTTTCATCATTGCTGGAAGAACAATCGATAATGTTCGTCCGTGGTCAATACCGTGGTTTAATGTAATTTCATGACCTAACGCATGTGAAGACCAATCCGTTGGCACACCTAAGTTAATTGTCCCATTTAACGCATTGGTAGCACACCACATAAATGTTCCACGATCATTGTAATCAATATGGTTTGTATCAATTACACGAGGTGCAATCTCTATTAACGTTTGTAAAATACTTTCTGCATAACGGTCTTGAAGCAGTGCACCTACTGGATAAGTTAAATAATTTTCCATTACGTGGATGAAAGTATCTAATAATCCATTCACTAATTGACGAACTGGTAATGTATAAGTCAATTCAGGTTCTAATACTGAAAATACAGGGAATGTCTTTGGTCCACGGAAACTTACTTTTGCTTTTTTCTCAACAAGCGTAATCACTGCACCTGAGTTCATTTCAGAACCTGTTGCGGGAAGTGTTAAAATCGTTCCAAAAGGAACCACTTCTTGTACAGGTAATCCTTTACCCACACCCCAGCCAAATAAGTCGACAGGGTCTTCGGTAAAGAGACTTGCTGCAGAAACGAACTTAGTCCCATCGATAACGGAACCGCCACCGATTGCTAATAAATAATTGAATTTACCTGCACGTACTTTCTCAACAGCTTTCATTAAAGTTTCAAATGTTGGATTTGCTTCAATTCCAGAAAACTCATCCCATTCACGCTCTCCTAGTGCCTTAATTGCACGATCAAATGCACCATTTTTTTTAACAGACCCCCCACCATACAATACTAGTACTTTGGCATCTTTAGGAATTTCATTATCAATATCTTCAATTCTGTTTCTTCCGAATAAAATCTTCGTTGGATTTTGGAATGTAAAATTTTGAATTTCATGTTTCATAACTTATCACCTCTTTATTTCTTACTTTAATTGTACCAAAACTAAAAGACCTATTCTAAAATATCGGCTCTAAAAACAAAATAAACTGGACAATTGTCCAGTTTATCATTCTTAGCCTTTAATTTTTGTTTCAATATATTTTTTGAGACGATCCGCTGAAATTTCTTTTTCTAATTTAGAAACTTCAATAGGGCTTAACGTGATTTCACATGTAATAACGTCATTTTCATCATACGAAACAACGACTTCTCCAACATCCTCTCGTGATTCTCTCGTCACTTTAGGGAATAACGCTGCTAATTCTTTCTCAACTTCTACTGCGCAATGCTCTCTTAATAGTCGAAACTGTTCAGCGATAACCGTTGGAATATAATAGCAGTCCACTAATGTCATTTCTTCATCTCTTGATTTTCGGTTTGATTTTTTAGATTTCTTCATAAATGACCTCGTTTCTTTCTTCTTTTTTAGTATACAAAAATTCAGTTCAGAAGGCAAAAACATTAAATTTATCCAAAGTTTATGTAGCTATTTTCCAAAACAGCAAATTCATGGTAAAATAGCTATGAATTACACTTAAAGGAGATACTATGCTTACAATCAATATGCTAACTCGTGCAGACAGTGTTAAAGGGCAAGGTGTGATGTCTGCAACTGAGGAACAAATAAACCTTGTAACAGAAGGATTAAAAGGCTATAACGTTGTTGTGAATCAACTCAAAATTGCTGACATTAACCACATTCATACCATTAATCCAGATTTTCTGTTTAAATCCTTTTTAAATAATAAAAAGCAACCGACAATTGCGTCCGTTCACTTTTTACCAGAAACACTAGAAAAAAGTATTTCACTTCCAAAACCAATTAAAGAATTATTCTATAAGTACGTACTCTCTTTTTATAAACAAGCAGACTACTTGGTAACTGTTAACCCTCGTTTTATTGATGATTTAGAAAAGTATGGCGTGAATCGTTCTAAAGTAACATACATTCCAAACTTCGTGTCTCGTGAAACGTTCTATAAAATTACAGACCAATCCAAAGCAGACTTACGTAAGAAATTCGGATTGAATCCAGACAAATTTACTGTTGTATCTGCTGGTCAGCTTCAAATGCGTAAAGGTGTTCTTGAGTTCATCGATTTAGCAACTAAGATGCCAGATATCCAATTCGTGTGGGCTGGTAACTTTGCCTTTAAAGGAATCTCTGAAGGTCGAAAAGAAATCATGGAACACATGGATGATCTTCCAGATAACGTTCAATTTCTTGGTCTAGTGGAACGTGATCGTATGAACGAATTCTTTAATATGGGTGATGTCATGCTTCAACTTTCATTCGAGGAATTATTCCCGATGACGATTTTAGAATCAATGAACGCAAACATCCCACTACTCTTACGTGACTTACCTGAGTACAAACCAATTTTATTTGACTATTACTTAAAAGCAAATAGTCAACAAACATTTAAAGACGAATTAACAAAACTAAAAGAAGACGCCGATTATTACGCAAAAGCCTGCGAAGGTTCAAAACGAGGCGAACAATTCTATTCAAAAGAAAGTATTCTAGAACAGTGGCAACAGTTTTATGATAAAGTTGCAACAGAAAGAAACTTATTATCATAAAGGAGAAATAATGACTACAGAAGAAATTAAACAAGGAAAGCCAATTTCCCCTACTGCCCAAAAGGTAATGAATATCGCTTCGATTCTTGGAGCAATTGCTACAGTGGTCTTTATCGTCTGGGCATGGCAAAAAGGCCTCTTCACATCACAAGAAACGCTGTCTTCCTATATGCTGCAAGCAGGAATTTGGGGGCCACCAATCTTTATCTTCCTTCAAATTTTACAAACAGTGGTTCCAATTATTCCAGGAGCCCTCACTAGTATTGCTGGTGTCTATATTTACGGAAACTGGATTGGGAATGTATATAATTATATCGGAATTATTATCGGTTCAATTATTGCATTTTATCTTGCAAGACAATACGGTCAGCAATTTGTAAAATCAATGGTTAGTGAAAATACGTATAATCGCTATATCAATTGGCTAGATAAAGGGAAATGGTTCGATTACTTTTTCGCATTCATGATGTTCTTCCCTATTTCACCAGATGACTTCTTATGTATGCTTGCTGGTTTGACAAAGATGACTTACAAAAAATTCATCATCATCATTCTAGTTTGTAAACCATTCACATTAGCAGCCTATACCATCGGTTTAAAATTTATTATCGACTGGCTCTGGGCATACTTACCAAAATAAAAAACAAACCCTTGAGATTTTTTTCTCAAGGGTTATTTTTTATACTAGTCTTTCTTTTTAAATACTTGAACTGTTGCAAGAACAATGCCACTAATCATTGCTGAAACAGCTAATAAAACTCCAGCTAATAAGAGCGGATTTTTACTTAATCCTCTTAACCAGTTTGTAAATGTTCCTAAGTCGCTATTCTCATCGAATGTTAAGATTCCACTATTGGTTGAGCCTTCTGAAGAAGTAACCTCTTCTGTCGTTGTTTCTTCAACCACTTTTGTCACTTTAAATACATTTGACTTAATCTCTTTTGTTAAAGTTGGGAAAGTGTGTTCCACTACGATTTCATCCCCAACTAATTTAAATGTTGGTTTTTCATCGCCTTTTGTTAAAGCTTTAATATCTTTCTCCACTTTAATCTTTTGACCATCAATTTCATGAACACCAGCTTTTAATACTGTTTCTTCATGATATTCTGTAAATCCTTTTTCTAAAAGTGCATTCCCGAATTGTGAACGGTAAAACACACTCGTGTTATAGTCGTTCCAGCTACCAACACCCATTAATACTTCAATCAGACGGCGACCTTTTCCTTTTGCAGTAATAACATGGTTTAATGCTGCATTTGGTGATGTACCTGTTTTAAAGCCATCCACATCAAAATATCCTTGAGGCATTCCTTTTGCGAGTTGGTTTAATGTGTAGAAAGTTTCCTCTACAACTGTACCTTCCATCGTTGTTACAGCTGGCTCTCTAGTAATTTCAAGAAATTCAGGATAGTTTTTTAAGAAGTAATAAGCTAAAGTCGCTAAATCACGAGCCGTTGTTTGGTTGTACTCATCTGGCACCCCTTCAACAACATATAATCCACGGAACGCTGAAACAACAGCCCCACTAGGGTTATAGAACTTAGAATTTGTCATTCCTAATTCTTTGGCTTTATCATTCATCATCTTAATGTATTCTTCGTTTGTTTTACTAATCGCGTGTGATAACATCACTGTTGCTACGTTTGAAGAAGGATACATCATAAGATAAAGTAAATCGCGAACCGGATATTCAATTCCTGCTCTAATTTGGTTATTACTAATATCATCAATTGTAGAAATAGCTCTATCTTCTTCTGTTGCCGTAATTTTAGTATCTAATGTAAGTTTCCCTGCTTTAATTGCATCATACACAAGATACGCTGTCATTAATTTAGTAGTACTTGCTGGATCCCAAGGTTTATCGATATTATCACCATAGAGGATTTGCCCAGTCTCAGCATCTACTAAAATAGCTCCTTCAGGTTTGTAGTATTCACTAACGTCATACCCGTAACGAGCTGTAATCTCGAAAATATCCTCTTCAATCGGAAGTTCTTTCGACGTTGTTGTTGTCGTAGTTTGCTCTGTTGTCTCCGTTGCTTCAGTTGTTTCTGTAGTCTCTCTTTGTTCAACAACAGTAGTTCCTTCTCCCTGTTCTTGTGTTGTTTCTTCAGCAGCAATTGGTGCTAAAGCAGAAAGTGCAAATGTACATGTCATTATTCCCAAAAGAAACTTAAATTTACGTTTTTCCATTCCTATCCTCCTTCTAATTCAGTTTATTTTACAAAGAAATTCTTAAGATTTCAAATAGAAAGAAGCAAATTCGTAACATTTTTGTAATCTTTACGAAATTTGCTTCCAACTTTTTTCAATATTCATCATTAAACGATTTAATCTTTCTACTCTTCTCTCCAATATAGAGAATACCAACACATTTTCATCGTTCAATTCAATGGTACCTAATACAATTCCATCATTATGAAGTTTTCTAGAAACACACTCTAAGTATTCTGTAACAGACTCCTTACTCGTACATTCGAGTAACTCTTGTAGTTGAATCCCTTTTAACAGTTTAAGGCGTGGTAGTTTATTGGCTAATGTTTTCGATGTATCTCTCCAATAAATCTGCGTTGCATAGGCTTCCTTTTCAAGCGTTAAGAGCAATAGTAACCAATAGTCATCTTGCGCTTCTTCCAATAGGTCTGCGAATTCATCATTCCAGTCCTCGTCATCTTCACGCAATTCTTCAATCAATAAATCAGGATTATCAAAATAGCTTTCTAATAGCTCTCTGATACGTTCGCTATGCCCAGTAATGATATCTGCAATTTGATGATAGGCTTCCTCATCAGAATCACTATCCACTTCTACAGATTCATTATAAAATGGCTCATCTATCTCAAATTCATCTTTACGCTTATTCTTTCGATTAAATAACCACATAGGTTGCGCCTCACTTTGACTGAGTTCTTTTCCATAGTATATCAAACAAATTCCTAAGAATAAATATTTAAAATAAAAAGCAGAAAGATTTCTCCTTCTGCTCGTTAATTATTCTAAATTGAATCTCCGTTAAAAATTGAGTTTTTAACGATAACGTAATCTACTTTGCGGATGGCTTCAATATCTTTACCACCAGCATATGAGATAGATGATTGTAAGTCTTGTTGCATTTCAATCAACGTATCTTGTAGAGATCCTTTATAAGGAACTACAATTTTTTTACCTTCAACGTTTTTACGTTCCCCTTTTTGGAATTCTGAAGCACTACCAAAGTATTCTTTAAACAGTTGGCCATTCACTTCGACAGTCTTACCTGGAGACTCTTCATGTCCAGCAAATAATGATCCAATCATGACCATTGTCGCACCAAAACGGATTGATTTAGCGATGTCTCCGTGAGTACGAATCCCACCATCAGCAATCAATGGTTTACGTGCAGCCTTTGAGCACCAACGAAGTGCAGCTAATTGCCATCCACCAGTACCAAAACCTGTTTTAATTTTTGTAATACATACTTTACCAGGTCCAATCCCTACTTTAGTAGCATCAGCACCAGCGTTTTCTAATTCACGCACGGCTTCTGGAGTTCCTACGTTACCTGCAATCACAAATGACTCTGGTAAATGTTTTTTAATATGCTTAATCATGTCAATTACTGAATTAGAATGACCATGCGCGATATCAATTGTAATGTAATCAGGAACAAGTCCATTTTCTTTTAATTCTACAATAAAATCATATTCTTGAGGTTTTACACCCACACTAATTGATGAGATTAATCCACGTTCTTTCATTCGTTTTACAAATGGTAAACGACTAGCTTCATCAAAGCGGTGCATAATATAGAAATATCCGTTTTCTGCTAAAAATTCAGTAGTTATATTTATTTTCCTATTTTCCTTATTTTCGGAACCACAGGCAATTTAAAGGTGTGTTTCCCTAATTTAACCGTAGTATCACACTCCGAACGACTATTTACAATACATTTATTGGGGATTAATTGAATATCCTCATAATCGAATGCATTTAATTCAAACATTTAACATCCTCCTAATTCGTTAATGCGTACTTATGTAGTATACATGAATTCTCATGAAAAATCATTAAATTGTTTTCAGAATCTTTCAAATACTTCTACATTTAATACAAACAAAAAAGCCTAGGCGAACCTAGGCTGTAAAAGTATTGATTAGTCTTTACTGCTTCCGAATAAACGTAATATATCTAAGAAGATATTGATGAAGTCTAAGTATAATTCTAATGCTCCTAGAATAGCAATACCTTCTAATGCAGATTGTCCTTCGTAGTAGTCGTACATATTTTTTAATTTTTGAGTATCATACATTGTTAACACAGTAAAGATTACTAATGAGATACCAGACATAATCAATTCAACGACTGAACTATGGAAGAAGAACACATTAATCAAGCTAGCAATAATTAAACCTACTAAAGCTCCCATTGCTTGACGACCAAAGCTTGTTAGATCTTTCTTCGTTGTAAATCCAACGATTGATAAACCTACGAATAATGCACAAGTAGAAATAAACGCTTTTACGATACTTCCTAACTCATAAACTTGTGTTACTATGAAGAATGTAAATCCTGTTAATGCTGCGTATACGCAATAAGAAACAATATAACGAATTGGTCTACCAAGTTCTTCATAATTTGGACGCATTACAAATACAAGTACTAATTGCGCAATAAAGATAATCCACATTCCGTATCCACGAGTCGTTACCATGAAATTAAAGAATGCACTATAAAGCGCTGGAACTGTACTGAATAAGTAAGCAACTAAAGCAGAAATTGCTAGTCCTCCAAACATCCAAGCATACACTTTCATAAAAAATTGATTGCGTCCAGCAACACTGGATTCAACACCATAATGATTATTTTCCATTATTTCGCCTCATTTCAAATTTTATTATAGATGTATTATAGCATATCTTTTACTAAACCGTAAATAAATTGTTCTGGTTCAAACGGTTGTAAGTCGTCCATTTGCTCTCCTAATCCGATAAACTTCACTGGAATGTTTAATTCGTGACGAATCGAGAGGATCACTCCCCCTTTTGCAGTTCCGTCTAATTTCGTTAAAATTAGACCTGTAATATTAATCGTCTCACCGAATTGTTTTGCTTGAACAAGAGCATTTTGACCAGTCGTTGCATCTAACACTAGTAATGTTTCATCAGCTCCTGTTTCAATTTCTCGAGAGATAATACGATTCATCTTCTCTAACTCTTTCATCAAGTTCACTTTATTTTGAAGACGACCCGCTGTATCGATTAATAAATAATCAAAGTTTTCTTCTTTGGCTTTCTTAATGGCATCAAATACAACTGATGATGGATCTCCACCTTCACGACCTGATACCACAGGAACACCTACACGTTCGCCCCAGACTTCTAATTGTTGGATAGCGCCGGCACGGAACGTATCTCCTGCAGCTAATAAGACTTTATTGCCTTCTTGTTTTAATCTCCAAGCGATTTTACCGATTGTGGTTGTTTTACCAACCCCATTCACGCCGACAAACATTAATACGGTAGGACGTCCTTCTGCTTTCTTCAATGCAGACAAGTTGTCTTCCCCTTTTTCGTAAATATCGACCATCTTCTCAATGATAACTTCTTTGACTTGTCCAGAAGTCGTTGCGTTTTGCAGACGAACTTCATCACGTAAGGCATCCGTAATCGCTAGTGTCATCTCGAACCCTACATCTGAAGAAATAAAGGTTTCTTCTAAATCCTCAAAGAAGTCTTCGTCAATTTCTCTAAAATCTGCAAGGAATTCGTTTAAACGGTCTGAGAAACTACGACGCGTTTTCTCCATCCCTTTGTCATATTTCTCAATGACAATCGACTCTTTCGTCTCCTCGTGTTTAATAACTTCATCTTCACCGGTAAAGGCACGTTTAATTCGATCAAATAATCCCATGTTTTCCCCTCACTTTACGCTTGTTTATTCATTTCTAAAATATGGTAAATGGCCTGTGCAACTCCAGATTCCTCATTTGTTGCCGTCACATATTTCGCTACTTCTTTGACTTCTTTAGAACCATTGCCCATCGCAACTGGATAACCGACAACCGTTAACATCGGTAAGTCATTTTCCTCATCACCACAGGCTGCCATTTCATCAAGCGAGATGCCTAGAATTTCTCCTAACATCTTTAAGCCATTTCCTTTTGAAACATGCTTTGGAACAACTTCTAAAAGAAATGTTCTTGACTTCATACAGTTGAATCGGTCAAAGAATTCTTTTGGTAATTTTGCTATTCCTTCATCCAAGATGTCTTGAGCGATACAAAGGACCGCTTTGTTGAAAATATGACCTTCTTCAAAATCTTCTGGATTCTTTTGCTCAAAGGTAATTGGATGCGGTAATGTGTTATAAATTGACGGACGTCCTTTGGGAGGTGTTGGCTCGTATGCTCTCACAGTATCAATCATCACTAATGGAAGCCCTACTTTTGTGACTTCTTCATGGCAATACTTCATATCTTCAACCGTATGCCCTGTTTCATAGACGATTTCTCCATGTTTTGTTTTTTGAATTAAACCACCATTGAAGTTAATCGCGTAGTCATCATCACCCATTAAGTCTAGTTCTTCAAGTAAGTGGACAATACTTACAATTGGTCGACCTGTACAAAGAACCACTTTAATCCCCTGTTCTTTGGCCAATTTAATCGCTTTTTTATTCTCTTCTGTTATTTTCTTTTCACCTGTTAATAATGTTCCATCTAAATCTAATGCAACTAATTTAATCAAATATAAAACTCCTTTAAGCATTTCTGCTCTCATTATACATTCATTGAACGTATCTAGTATATTATACCACAAAACGAGCCGCTTCGTACTGCAAAAAATAAGAGGTAGATATAAAAATCTACCTCTTATCTATTATTTAACTTCTTCCAATTCATCAAAGTCTTCAAACTTAACAGAAGCAAGTTTTGAGACACCAGATTCTTGCATCGTCACACCATACAATACATCTGCTTCTTCCATCGTACCACGACGGTGAGTAATAACGATAAATTGAGTACTATTCGTAAATTCCTTCAAGTAACGTCCATAACGAGCAACGTTGGCCTCATCCAGAGCTGCTTCAACCTCATCGAGTAAGCAGAATGGAACTGGTTTGACCTCAAGAATTGCAAATAGTAAAGCGATAGCCGTAAAGGCACGTTCTCCACCAGAAAGTAAGCTGAGTGATTGCAACTTTTTACCAGGTGGTTGAGCAATAATCTCAATCCCTGTTTCTAGTAAGTTATCTGGATCAGTCAATTCAAGCGTTGCACGTCCTCCACCAAATAAGCGCGGGAATGTGCGTTCGAATTGACTACTTACCGCATCAAACGTTGTCTTGAAGCGAGTTGTTACCTCTTGATCCATTTCAGTAATGGTTTCTTCTAACGTTTGTTTTGCTTCAAGTAAATCTTGTTGTTGCGCTGTTAAGAATGTGAATCGTTCTTGTACCGCTTCAAACTCTTCAATCGCTAATAAGTTAACAGCACCCATTTGTTCGATTTGTTGTTTTAAACTACGAACAAGTTTTGAAGCTTCTTCAATCGACATATCGAGTGTTGTTTTAGCAATCGCTGCTTCAAATGTTAACTCGTATTCTTCACTTAAGTACGTTAATTTTTGGTCAATTGAGATTTCGAAACGATTCGCTTTTGTTTCTAATCGAGTTTGATTCTTCAATTGATCTTGCAATTGATGTTGTGCTTGCGTACGAGCTGCCTCAGACTGTTTCACATGAATTTCTAAAGTGGCACGTTCTTCACGCAATTCTTTAATGAGGGCATCCAATTCATCCACTTGAGTTTTTAACGCGTCAAATTCTTCTTGGATTTTTGCGTAAATGGCCTCGTCTTCCTCTTGATTACGAGATTGTTCAGATTTCTTAGAGTGTAATAGTTCAATTTGATCTTCTAAACGTGTTTTTTGAAGTTTTGTTTGATGAATTTCACGTTTTTCTTGGTTAAATTGTTCTTGTACACGAGCGCGATTTGTTCCAAGTTCTTGCAGTTCTTTTTGTTTCTCTTGGATTTGTTGAGATTTATCTTCGTTCGATAATTGAAGATAATCCAATTCTTTTTTCAACGCTTTATTCGCCTTTTGTAAAGCTGCTAATTTTTCATGATTCTCAACGTATTGTTCTTCCAATTGCACATACGCTTCAATCAATTCATCCATCTCAAATTGATTTGCTTGTTGAATACGCTCATGTTTTTGAACTTCTTCAAGTGCAAATTTTGATTGAAATTCTAATTGATTAAGCTCTTGTTCGAGTTGAACATAAGTTGAGTTCATTTCAAGATACTCTTCTTCTAGCTTGTTCTTTTCAGCGGTCACTTTTTGGAATTGTGCGGATAATTTTTCATATTCCGCTTTTGCTTCTTCGAATTGCTTCGTCACTGTTTCTAATTGACTGTTACGTCGAACGAGTGATTGTTGGCCAGAGTTCTTAGAAGCTCCCCCTGTCATCGAACCACCAGCATTGACAACGTCTCCTTCAAGTGAAACCAAACGATATCGATAACCCAGTTGCTTCGCCAATTGTTGAGCTACTGCTAACGTTGTGGTTACAAGCGTTGTTCCAAGTAAGTTTTTGATAATAGACGTATATTTTTTATCCGTTGAAACGAGTTCACTAGCGATTCCGATAAAACCATCGACTTTTTTCGCTTGGCTTAAAACTGTATCTGGTACTTGTTTTTCTTTAATAATCGATAATGGTAAGAATGTTGCACGTCCTAGACGATTTGTTTTTAAATAGGTAATCGCTTTGGCAGCAGCCTTCTCATCCGTTACAACGATATGTTGGCTCGTTGCTCCTAGAGCAATATCAATCGCTGTCGTTAATTTCTCATCCACACGAATCAGTTCCGCAACAGAATTCACTACTCCCGGCAATTCTGATTTATGTTTAAGAACTTCACGAACCCCTTGATAGTAACCCGCATAGTCTTCAGAAACTTGTTTCAAGCTTCGAACGGTTGCTTGTAATTGTTGAAGATGGCGTTCTTTTTCCATCCCTTCACTAGAAAGAGTTGAATGTTCTTCACTCACTTTAGCAAGTTTTTCTTTTAGCTTAGAAAGTTGTTTGGCAACTGTTTCTTTTTCTTTTGTAGTTACCTCTATTTTTTCAATAAACGAATTTGCTTTTTCTTCTAAAGCACGATGCTCTTCATCGAAGGAATCAAAACGCTCTGTCATTTTTTCTTGAGTGTTTTGATTGACTTCCATTGCCTTCTCTAAGTTTTTCTCTTGGTTTAATAAACGTGAGATTTCTTGTAATTGTTCAATATAACGATTTTGAAGGTCTTTAACGTTCTCCTCGTTACTCTGACTTAATTGGTCTAATTCTTCAACTAATTGACTCCAAGCCTCTTCTACGTTCTTTAATTCAACCTTACGCTCGACTTGATTCTTTTCAAGCTGTGCTAGTTTTGCTTCCACTTCTTCTAACTCACGAAGAGCAGCAGCTAATGCTTCTTGATTTTCCTCATCACTACGTTCAGCGAATTGACGACGTTGCTCGAATACTTTACGTTGACCATCCAATTGTTCAACTTTTTGAATTAATTCCACGTATTCTTCTTGTTTAGCATCTAACTCAACATTTCGTGTTTCAAGTTGCATTTGATTTTCTTCAATATCAACTTGAAGAGCCTCTAATGTTGCTTCCGTTTGCGCTAATTGTTCTTGCAATTGTTCTACTTCTTGAAGAGCTACTTTCCACTGCGCATTTAACGTTTCGATTTCGACTGCTAAAAGTACTGTTTCTACATCTTCTAACTGTTCTTTCTTCGAAACATACGCAATCGCCTTTTCACGCTGTTCTTCCAGTGGTGCTAATTGTCCTTCAATCTCATGAAGAATATCTTCCACACGATTCAAGTGATCTTGCGTTTGATTCAATTTACGTTGGGCTTGATTCTTACGGTCTTTGTATTTTAATACTCCAGCCGCTTCTTCGATAATCATTCGACGTTCTTCAGGCTTTTCGTTAAAGATTTGCTCAACTTTCCCTTGAGAAATCAAAGCAAAGGAGTCTTTCCCTAACCCTGAATCCATCATTAAGTCTGTAATATCTTTCAAACGAACAGGTTTCTTGTTAATTAAGAAATCACTTGCCCCATTACGATTCAAACGACGCGTTAACACGACTTGTGTTTGATCGGTTGCCAACACTTTGTCTTCGTTGTTGATATATAGATTGACTTCCGCAATATTCACTGGTTTTCTTGTTTGGGAACCTGCAAAAATTACGTCATCCATCCGTTTACCACGTAAACTTTTAGCCGATTGTTCCCCAAGAACCCACTTAATGGCTTCAGAAAGATTCGACTTTCCACTACCATTAGGTCCTACAACCGCAGTCACGCCTTTATCGAATTCAATTGTTGTCTTATCGGCAAATGATTTAAATCCCGACATTTCAATTTTCTCTAATTGCATGCTTTAATCCTTTCTTTCTATGAAAGAGAACTCTTTGTCAGTTCTTCCATAGTCAATTTTGCAGCCATTTGTTCGGCTGCCTTTTTCGTTTTACCACTCGCAGTTTTGTATTTCTTCCCATCCACAGTTACTTGAACGGTAAATACTTTATCATGCGAAGGTCCTTCTTCTTTAATCAATTCATAACGAATATGAACAGTACCATTTTGTTGTAAATACTCTTGTAATTCTGTTTTGAAATCAGTAATCAGTTCATAACGTCCATTTTTTATTTTAGGAACAATCACTTGGTCTAAGAAACGTTGTACTTCTTCCATGCCTTTATCTAAATAAAGAGCACCAATAAACGCCTCGAATACGTCACAGAGAACTGCTGGCTTTTCACGCCCACCGCTCAATGTTTCTCCTTTTCCTAGAAGCATATACTCATTTAGAGAGCATTCCTTTGCAAGCATTGATAAGCTATCTTCGCAAACGATTTGAGCTCTAAGCTTTGTTAATTGTCCTTCTTTAAAATGAGGAAATTGTCTAAAAAGCCAATCGGAAATATTGAGTTCTAAAACGGCATCTCCAAGAAACTCGATACGCTCATTATAGATTCCCTTCATCTCTTTATGCTCATTGGCATACGAAGAGTGAGTCATCGCTTCGACGAGCAATGCCTCATTTTTAAACGAAATATCGAACTTCTCTTTTAAAATTGCTGAGAGTGCTTGTATCTCTTTCATGATGGCCTCCTAAAAAATTCCTTATCTTCAATATTATACGCGTTTTGGGGTTAGATTACAAATTTACGCCACAAAAAACGGCTTGAATTCAAAGTTTCAAGCCGTTTAAAAATTCTATTTACGATATCCTTTTACGCAATATTGATTTTTCTCTTCATCATAGTTTAATGACTCCACAAGAGTACGCTGTTGAAGCTGATTCAACTCTTTCGTTTGGGTCACTTCTAACCATTCTTCATAGTAGGTCATTTGCTCTTTGACTTGTTCTTTCAAGAAAGCTTTTAATCGTTCCACATCCGCTTCCTTTACTGCAGAAATTTGAATCGATGGATAAAGATTTGGTTGAAATTCGCCTTCAATTAAATCTGCCTTATTGTAGACTGTAACCATCGGAATTTCTTGCATTTCCAAGTCGTTTACTAAATCGATTACTGTCTTTTCATGTAGTGAAAATTGAGCATTTGACTCATCCACTACATGAACTAACAAATCGACATCTGCACTTTCTTCAAGTGTGGATTCAAATGCATGAATCAATGTCGTTGGCAACTCTTGAATGAATCCAACTGTATCCGTTAAAGTGACTTCAAAGTTTGGGAACAAGTCCACTTGTCTTGTTAATGGGTCTAACGTTGCAAACAATTGATCCATTTGGTATGTACCCGCATGTGTTAATTGATTTAAAATCGTAGACTTCCCAGCATTCGTATAACCGATTAATCCAAGTTGGAATCCATTAGAACTCTTTCTCTTCTCGCGTGAACGTTCACGGTGTTTCTTGATTTGTTCTAACTGTTCTTCGATATCTTGGATTTGTTTACGAATATAACGTCTATCGGTTTCTAAACGCGTTTCCCCTGGACCACGTGTTCCGATTCCCCCACCTTGACGAGACAAGCCTTCACGTTGTCCAGAAAGACGAGGTAGTAAGTAGTTTAATTGCGCGAGCTGTACTTGAAGTTTCCCTTCTTTAGAGCGAGCACGCATTGCAAAAATATCTAAAATCAATTGCACACGGTCAATGATTCGACAGTTAATCATTTCATTGAGATTTTTCACCATCGAGCCTGTGAGCGATTGATAGAATACAACAAGGTCCACTTCTAGTTCGTCTACAAGATGGCTGATTTCTTCCACTTTTCCTTTTCCAACAAGTGTACGTCCACTAATCGACTCACGTTTTTGGGTCACAGTAGCAACCACTTCCCCCATCGCTGTATCGACTAATTGCGCAAGCTCTTGATTGGCATATTCGAAATCTTCATCCGTTTGCGTTGTTTGTACGCTTACGATTAATACGCGTTCTCTTTGTTCCATTCTATCCCTCCTCTATAAAAGCCGATAGTTCTTCTAATAGTTCTTCTTTCTCTTTTGGATTCTCTAATAAATTCACCCAACGAATTTGTGGAAGACGATTTCTAAACCACGTTAATTGACGTTTCGCGTATCGTCTTGAGTTTTGTTGGATAGTCGCGATAATTGCCTCACGCGACTGTTCCCCTTCAAAATACGGAATCCATTCCTTATATCCAATTCCACTAATGGATTGGATATCTAGATTTTTTGATTTTTCATATAAATCTCTTGCTTCTTCTTCAAGACCGGCCTCACACATCAGTTCTACACGCAAATTAATGCGCTCATATAGAAGTGCACGGTCTGTATTTAAACCAACAATAAACGCATCATAGTGCGGCGTTTTTTGAATTTCTAGGCTTGAAAATTTCTTACCGGTCGTATGAATGATTTCTAGCGCACGAATCACACGTCTAGGATTATTGACCGAAATTTTAGAAGCAGCCTCAGGGTCTACCTCATTCAGTTCATTCCAAAGCGCTTTGGATCCTTTTTCTTCCAGTTCTTTTTCTTTTAATAAACGAAAGTCCGGATCGTTGGAACCCTCTCCGCTATAATGAAACCCATATAATAGCCCTTCGATATAAAGGCCAGTACCCCCGACGATAATAGGTAGTTTCCCGCGACTCGTAATCTCTGCAATCGCTGCTTCTGCCTTCTCTTTAAAGTCACTTGCTGTAACAGGTTCATCCCACTCACAAATATCTAGCAGGTGGTGAGAAACCCCTTCTTTTTCTTCCTCGGTCACTTTTGCAGTTCCAATATCAAGCCCCTTATACACTTGAAGCGAGTCTCCATTAATGATTTCGCCATTGAAGTGTTTTGCAAGTTCAATACTGAGAGCAGTTTTTCCTACCGCAGTTGGTCCCACGATGATCATAATTTTTGGTAGCTTATCGCTCATAGTTCTCCTTTAATTGTAACGCCTTTTCCGGGAAGTCCGTAAAAATAGCTTCAATCTGTAGTTCAAAACAACGGTTCATGTCTTTATCTTCATTCACGGTCCATACACGTAAAGGCAACTGATGCGTATTCCATTCAAGCGTCCAATCGAGTAACTTCAAATCAGGATGATACGATTCTTTTTCAAGCATAGCATCCCCTTTATTCGCCCACTCCTTGGACTCAAAGAGAAGCCCAATTTCTTGAGAAGGATTTGCTTGTTTCAGTTCAACAAGTGTATAAGGATTAAAGCTAGAATAGACAATTGCAAATGGCCAAGTAGCAGTACTTTGCAATGCGAGACATTTCTCAACAAGGCCTTCATATTGAATAATATCTGTTTTTAACTCAATATTTAATTGCCCGTTAAAGTTCAACTCTTTTAATAAGTGGAGCACCTCTTCAAGTGTGGGAATCTTCTCACCTGCAAAGTCGTTATGAAACCAGCTTCCTGCATCCATTCCTTTGATTTCTGCTAGTGTTAAGTTTCTAATTTCTCCACTTCCGTTAGTTGTACGGTCGACCGTTTCATCATGAATAACGACTAATTGTCCATCCTTTGTTAGGTGGACATCGAGCTCTATGCCATCACTACCGACACGCACTGCTTCTTTAAATGAAGCAAGTGTGTTTTCTGGATGAGTCCCTTTACTCCCTCTATGTGCAAAGATTTTTGTCATTTGCGTTCACCTTCTGCTCGTGTATCATTTTCCTGTTTAATCGCGTTTGAAATTTGTAATAATTCTTTTGCGTTTTCAAGTGTTAATGCTGTAATCGTCGTACCTGAAAGCATACGTGCGATTTCTTCCGTACGTTCTGTTTCGTTCATTACTTTCAGAATCGTATGCGTACGTTCACCTTCTTCAACTTTCTCAATATGAATATGCGTATCCGCCATACTTGCCACTTGTGGTAAATGCGTAATACTCAAAACTTGCGCATATTCAGAAATGTAGTGCATTTTAGAAGCAATTGCCTGCGCCACACGTCCGCTAACTCCTGTATCCACTTCGTCAAAAATAATCGTTCCAACGAGTTGTTCTTTCGTGAAGATGGATTTCATCGCTAATGTAATACGCGACAACTCACCACCAGAAACAATCTTGCTAAGAGGCTTCAATGGTTCCCCTTTATTCGTCGAAATATAAAACTCAACAAGATCGATTCCTGTTTCAAGTAAGGCTTCTGATGTCTCAAATTGAATAGCAAATTGCGCATTCTCCATATAGAGGCCGTGCAATTCACTCACAATAGCTGCCTCTAAGCGTTTAGCAACTTCACGACGAATGCTTGAAATCTTCTCTGCAATCGCGAAGGCTTCAAGAGTGGCCTGCTTCAACACTTTTTCAGTTTCAGCAATTAACGCTTCTTTATTTTCAATCTTATTCAAAGCATCTCTTGCTTTATCTTGGAAGGCTAGAATTTCTTCTGCATCATCCCCATATTTACGTTTTAATTGATAGTAAACATCGAGACGTTCTTCGATAAAGGCCAGACGTTCTTCATCAAACTCAGCATTCTCAATTTCATGACGGATCGCACTCGCAGCGTCTTGTAATTGATAATAAGCCTCGCTCATTTGCGTAGAAAGGGTCTTAAAACTTGTTGAAATGGACTCCAAGCTTTCTACTTCACGTGTCGCTTCACCGATGGCATCGACACTTGAATATTCTTCTCCTTCAAGGGCAGCAAGAGCTGTTTGAAGTGCCGTTTGAATTTTTTGGAAGTGTGTAAAGTACTCTTTTTCTTCGCTTAATTGTTCTTCCTCACCCACATAAATATTGGCTTCTTCGATTTCTTGTAATTGGAATTTCAACATATCTACGCGTTGTGCATCTTCTTTTTCTGCTGTTTGCAACGCTCTGAGTTCTTGTTTAGCATCTACGACTTTTGCATAAGCTTCATCGTATGAAGCTAATAATGGGCCCATTTGATGGTGTGCGAACTCATCTAATAACCCTAAGTGTTTCTCTTCGTTTAATAATAAGAAATGCTCATTTTGGCCATGGATATCGATTAAATACGGTCCGATTTGTTTAAGGAGCGCTACTGTTGCTAACTGTCCATTAATACGACAGTTTGATTTTCCGTTTTGCAATAATTCACGTTGAATCATTAATTCGTCTTCAACAACTTCAACCCCAAATTCTTGCAGCTTTTCAACAACGGAAGGATCCTCAATTCGGAAAACACCTTGAATCAAGGACTTTTCTTCACCATAACGAATCATTTCAAGCGATGCACGTTCTCCAATTAATAGGCCCACCGCATCAATAATAATCGATTTACCAGCGCCTGTTTCCCCGGTTAAAACCGTCATCCCTTTTTCAAACGTACACTGAACTTCTTCGATAATGGCAAAATTTTTAATGTAAATCTCTTGAATCAAGTTCGTCACCCTTTACTTTTTTAATCGTTGTGCTTCTTTAACCGTCTCACTAGCAAGTTCTTCAAACGAATGAACTTTGCTTGGAGCCGTATTTTTCAAATGCGCTAAAAATTCAATATTCCCACTTCCACCAGTGATTGGTGAATACGTTACTTTTTCGACAGTAAATCCAATTTGTTCACTGAAGCTTAAAATATCCACTAATACGTCTTCGTGGACTTTTGGATCGCTGACAATTCCTTTTTTCCCGATGCGCTCACGACCTGCTTCGAATTGTGGTTTAATTAACACGAGCACGTCTCCGCCTTCTTTTAGAATTGGTTTTAATGGCGGTAAAATAAGCTTCAATGAGATAAACGATACGTCAATCGAAGCCACATCTGGTTGACCTTTGGTGAAATCATCTGGTGTTGCGAAGCGGAAATTCATACGCTCCATAACAACCACACGCTCATCTTGGCGAAGTTTATAATCTAATTGGTTATACCCCACATCAAGCGCATAACTTTGTTTAGCACCATTTTGTAAGGCCGCATCTGTAAAGCCACCTGTAGAGGCACCAATATCTAATAAAATCTTCCCATCAACACTGACATCGAATTCTTTTAAGGCTTTTTCTAATTTTAAGCCACCACGAGACACATATTTCAACGGTTCCCCTTTAATCATTAATGAACTCGTCACAGGAATTTTCTCTCCTGGCTTATCGTATCGGTTATGATTCACCGCATCCACAATCTGTCCTGCCATGACAAGACGTTTGGCTTTTTCTCTGGAATCTGTCAATCCTTGTTGGACGACTAGAATATCCACACGTTCTTTTTCCATTTGTTACTCCTATATTTCTAAATACGTTAAAAATTCAACGAGTAGCGCCTTTGTTAGTTGGTTTTCTGGCGTGAACACCACTTCTTCCAATGCACGCTTACAAGAGGCGATTTCGCTTGCTAAGGCCTCTTTTGCCCCTTCTACTCCTAAAAGACTTGGATACGTATTTTTACTTAATTCTGAATCCTTACCTGTTTCTTTACCGGTTTGCTCACTGGTCCAGCAAACATCTTGCAAGTCATTTTGAATTTGGAATGCTAGGCCAAAGTGAGTCGCATACGAAACAAAAGCTTCTTTCATCTTCGCATCAAGGACAAATAGATTTCCAAGGCGTACGGCAGCTAGTAACAACTCGCCTGTTTTCTCACGATGGATTTCTTTCATTTGTTCCAGAGTAATCGTCACTTGTTCACTCGCAATATCTTTCATTTGGCCTGAAATCATTCCGCTCATACCAGAAGCGGTTGATAAAATCTTCACGGCTTCCACTAACGGACCCGCTTCTAAATTAGCATTCGCAGCAACCTCGAATGCTAATGTGAGCAATGCATCCCCTGCTAAAATCGCAGTTGCTTCATCAAACGCCTTATGAAGAGTTGGACGACCACGACGCAGGTCATCATCATCCATTCCTGGTAAGTCATCATGAATTAGAGAATACGTATGAATCATCTCTAAGGCACATGCTAAGTCTAATGTTGCTTCATTATTGGCCGTTCCAGCAGAACCAACTGCTAGTGTTAGCAGTGGTCTAATACGTTTTCCACCTGATTGTACAGCGTATAGCATCGCTTCTTTCAACCTTGCATCTGAAGGTCTATTTTCAATCAGCTGCGTTAAGTGAATAGCTACATCTTGCTGAAGTTGTTGAATAACATCCTTCACCATAAGATTATGCCTCTTTTCCTTCTGCATTCACTGTAATCATCGCACGAACGGTTTCTTCTGCTTTTGTCAATGTTTCATTACAAAATTGGCTTAATTCCATACCTTCTTTGAATTTATCTAACGCTTCGTCTAATGGAACATTTCCACTTTCTAATTGGCGCACGATTTGTTCTAAGGCACCCATTGCTTCTTCGAATTTCATTTCTTTTTTAGCCATTATAAACTCTCCTTATTTTTTGCTGTGACAGTAGCATTCACTAAACCATCACTGAGTCTGATTTCAATTGGTTGTTTTTCTTCAATTTGGTCAACGGATTTCACAATATCGCCGTCTTTAAACACAATACCGTATCCACGCGTCATAATCTTGAGTGGACTAAGTAAATCTAGCTTCTCCACTAATTGTTGGAACCTGATTTGCTTATCCTGTAAATAATTTTGATTGCTATCGACTAATTGCTTATGCAACCATTCGAGCTTTTGCTTTTGCTGAATTAATAATTGTTCTGGCGACACTAATTGTAGACGGTGCGTAAATTGCATCGACTGTTGTTTAGCCAGATGAAGTCTTTGTTGCATGCCTTGCATTAGTTTTAATCGTAATTGATCGACTTGTTGTGCATAGACTTCATACATCCGCTCTGGTTTTACAAAAATACCAGACTTCTCTAATTTACTTAATAACTCTTTTCTTGTATTCAACTGATTGAGCATCGTTGTTTGCAAGCGACCTGTTAAGTTTCCAAGGGTTAAATGAATGTCATTTAAGACTGGCGTTGCAAGTTCTGCTGCGGCAGTCGGTGTAGCTGCACGTTGGTCCGCGGCAAAGTCTGTTAACGTCGTATCTGTCTCATGCCCTACACTCGAAATGATTGGGAGGGAGAATGAAGCAACACGTCTAACGACCGGCTCCTCATTAAAGGCCCATAAGTCTTCGATGGAACCTCCACCACGACCGATGATAACCACATCAACATCCGACTGTTCGACTAAGTCTAAATTTTTAAGAATGCTTGGAACAGCGTGTACTCCTTGCACCACGGTTGGATATAACACGAGTTGTGCGATTGGAAAACGACGTGCAACCGTTGTTTGAATGTCTCGAATAACAGCCCCTGTATCACTGGTTAGAATCGCAATTTTCTTTGGAAATACAGGAATTGGTTTCTTCGGTCCTGCAAATACGCCTTCTTCCGTTAATTTCTTCTTCAACTGTTCATAGGCTTGATAAAGAGCTCCAACCCCATCTGGTTCCATATGCTCGATAATCATTTGGTATTTTCCGGATTTCTCATATACCGTAACACGCCCAATCACAAGAACCTTCATCCCTTCTTCAGGTTGGAATTGAATTTTCTTGTATGCTCCTTGGAACATCGTTGCTGCGATAATCGCATTTTCATCCTTCAAGTTGAAATACTTATGCACACTATTTTTATTAAAGTTCGAAATTTCTCCCGTCAAATAAACGCGGTCTAAGTGCGGATCACGGTCAAATTTTGTTTTAATATACTTCGTCAGCGCACTGACGGTTAAGTATTCTTGTTCCATGTCCTACTCCTTCTTACTTTTTGCATTTTTTACAGTTTGGGCTAATAGCATTGCTATCGTCATTGGGCCCACCCCACCTGGAACTGGTGTAATGGCACTTGCAAGTGGCGCTACTTCTTCGAAATCAACGTCTCCGCAAAGTTTCCCTGCTTCATTACGATTAATACCGACATCGATGACAACGGCTCCTTCTTTCACGAAGTCTTTTGTAATAAGCCCTGCTTTCCCGACTGCACTAATCAAAATATCAGCACGTTTAGCAACTTTAGCTAAATCTTTAGTACGGCTGTGGCAAACTGTAACTGTTGCCCCATGATTCAATCCTAAAAGCGCCATTGGACGGCCGACAATCGTACTTTGGCCGATAATGACCATTTCTTTCCCAACAAGGTCAATATTGTATTCCTTGAAGAATTCCATGATTCCTTGTGGTGTACATGGAACAATTGATTCATCCTTTTGCAACAACTTCCCTAAGTTCACAGGATGGAACCCGTCCACATCTTTTTCAGGAACAATCGCTTCTAAGACAGCATCTGTATCAATGTGTTTTGGTAGGGGCAATTGCACCAAAATCCCGTGAACGCTAGCGTCATCGTTGAGTGTATTCACGTATGCTAATAGTTCTTCTTGTGCCGTTTCTTCAGCGAGGCGAATCACGTTTGAATGAATGCCAACTTCTGTTGCTGCACGTTCTTTGTTACGCACGTACACTTGGCTAGCTGGGTCTTCTCCAACAAGAATAACCGTTAGTGAAGGTGCGACTCCACTCTTTGAAAGTTTCTGTACTTCCTGTTTTAGTTCTTCTCTTATTTTTCCAGCTAATGCTTTCCCATCTAGAATTTGCGTCATAGAAGTCTCCTTTTTCTTAAAATTATGTGATAAAAATAAAAAAATGTCTTGATATTGTTAATCAGCTTGACTGGAAGAGAACTTTAAAAGAAAAAAAAATTGATATTTCTAAAATACGGAATATTTTGAATGAAAGACATTACGGGATGGAAAAAGTAAAGGAAACTATTTTAGAAAGTTTAGCAATGCGGCACTTTATGAAAAAAAATGATAATAAAACCCCAATTATACTGTGCTTAGCAGGTTCGGATGGAACAGGCAAGACTTCAATAGCTGAAGCAATAGCCGAAGCATTAGGGAAAAAATTTGAAAAAATTTCTATGAGTGGTGTATCTACAACATTTGAATTAACAGGGCTTACAAAAGGATATATGTCAGCTGCTCCTGGAAGAATTATAAAAACTTTGGCAAAATTTGGATGTGACGATCCTTTAATTTTATTAGATGAAATAGATAAGGTTAATCAGAAAAAATCGGAGGGAGATATTGAGGGAGTTTTACTCGAAATTTTGGATCCAGATCAAAATAAAAGATTTAGGGATGAATTTTTAGAGTTGGAGTATGATTTATCAAATGTAATGTTTTTAGCAACAGCTAATGATTTAAGCGAAGTTTCGGAGCCGTTAAAAAGTAGAATGGAAATTATTTATTTAGAAGATTATAATTTGGAACAAAAAGTTGAAATTGCAAAAAACTATATAGTTCCAAGTATAAATAAAAAAATAGGTTCAAAATTATTCTTTAGTGATGATATTTTAAAATATGTGATACAAAATTATACAAATGAAGCTGGAGTTAGAAAATTAAAGACAATTTTGATGAAAATTTACGGAAGAATTGCTAAAGAATGGCTGGAAAAAAAGAAAAAAGTAAATGTAACTTTGGAAAACATAGATTCTCTCATTTGTGCAGACAAAAATCCCAGTATTTCATTAAAAGTGAACACTGAAAAGTCAAAAATAGGAGAAGTGATGGGAATGGGGGTAACTTCGCTGGGAGGAAGAGTTATGCCAATCCAAACGGCTGTTATGCCAGGAGATGGAAAAATTATAATAACTGGAAATCTTTCAGAAGTTATGAAAGAGGGAATAAATGTGGCAATTACATATTTGAGAACAAAAACTGAAGAATATCATCTAAAAAATCCTAACTTTTACAAGGAAAATGATATTCACGTACATTTTAATGAAAATGCTGTTCAAAAGGATGGGCCTTCCGCTGGAATCGCTATTACAACGTGCATCCTTTCAGCATTAAATCGGGTAGAATTAAGGCAGGATATGGCTTTTACTGGAGAAATTACGATTTTGGGGGAGATATTGCCTGTTGGAGGAGTGGCAAAAAAAATCGAAGGGGCTTATAAATCTGGAATAAGAAAATTCTTTGTTCCAAAAGAAAATGAAGATTGTGTAAATTTTATAAGAAAAGATATAATTGATAAAATAAAAATAGAATTTGTGGAAAATTATGAACAAATTTATTCAAAACTTTTTTTGGCATGTGAAGAAGAAAAAAATTTATAAAAAAGGAGAAAATTTTATGAAAAAAAATAAATGTAAGTTATTAATTTGGGCTAGTATTATGGTAATTTCAGTTGCGTCTTTTGGAATGTCTGGTAAAAATCCAGATAAATCGCCTTCAAAGCCAGAGGCTGCAGATGTGGATACAGTTAATGACAACGCTAGTGCTATTGGGAAAAAAGCCGGACTTAAAATTTCAAAGGCTGAATTAAATGCTGTTGCTGACAGGATTTTTAAAAATGAAGCCGGAGGTAAAAAAGAGAATATTGTTTACTGGAATACCGGAGAGGATTTTCCTTCACTTGGAATTGGACATTTTATATGGTATAGAGCAGGGCAAAGGGGAAAATTTGCTGAAAGTTTTCCACAGCTTGTGGCTTATTACAGGGCTCATGATATAAAATTACCTAAAATTATTGAGGAAAATGAATATTCTCCTTGGGCAAATAGTGATGAGCTTTTTAGATTGAAAAGAATTATGGATAATGATATTACTGAATTGACTAATTTTCTGTATAATACGAAAGATATTCAAGTTGCATTCATTTTTGAAAGATTGGAAAACTCTTTGGAAAAGATGATGGCAATTTCAGATAATCCAGAAAATGTAAAAAAACAGTTTTACCGTGTTGCACAGTCGCCAAACGGACTTTATCCTCTGATTGACTATGTTAATTTCAAGGGAGAAGGAATAACGAGAACGGAAACCTATAATGGAGAAGGATGGGGTCTTCTTCAAGTCTTGGAAAATATGAAGGGAACAGGAAGCGGAAAAGCCGCTCTTGAAGAATTTAGCAACTCTGCAAAAGCTGTGCTTGAAAGACGTGTAAAAAATGCTGGTCCCGACAGTAATGAGAAAAAATGGCTGCAAGGCTGGTTAAATCGTTGTGATACTTATA
>ERZ773073.336-NODE-336-length-25522-cov-100.897632_pt1 | contig 25522 bp, 19 predicted proteins | sample MGYA00580616_ERZ773073 | MGnify/ENA primary metagenome ERZ773073 (study PRJEB29015, sample SAMEA2737960) | human oral metagenome | biome: human oral; feature: human-associated habitat; material: dental | place: China | collected 2131 ...
ATTCTTCTACCAGGGGAAAGGAAAACACCCGTCCAAAAAACCAACGACACTTCAGTTTGAGGTGGTGAAATTCAAAGACCATGCTTAGCAAACATGCTGCCGGGTCGAGGGTGGGGCGGTGGCGCCACCAGACCGCCAGGCTGGCCGCTCGCCAGACCACACCACCCTGCCACCAGGCCCCACCAGGCTGCCACCTAAGCCGGCAACGCACCTTGGGTGGCGTCGTCAAGCAGAGTGGGGAGGGAAAGTATGCCGGATTCAACAAATTGCGGTATGATGTGACGCATGCTGCGTGCGTGTGCGGGCCGCCTTCATGGCCTCCTCCTTCTGAGCCGCGGCGGGTCTTGGGTCTAGAATCTGTTGAGGATCAACGGCCGGCTCCCCGTCGCGGGGTTTCGCATCGACTTTTCAAGTGCCGGCCGTGACATATCACATCAACTGTTTTAGAGGGATTTTCACCATGGCCATCCATGACACTTTTATTTCCGCCCCCACTAGCGACATCACCAAACCTGCCGGGGAGCCGCCCGCAGACCAGCCGAAATGGAATAAGCAGCGCGGTTCCGCCATGCCAGCGCACCGCTATCAGCCGTTCGCCCAGGAGGTTGAGGACGTCACCCTGCCGGACCGCACCTGGCCGGATAATAAGATCACGCACGCGCCAGCCTGGTGTGCGGTGGATTTGCGGGACGGAAACCAGGCGCTGATTGATCCGATGAGCCCGGAGCGGAAGCGCCGCATGTTTAACCTGCTGGTGCAGATGGGGTACAAAGAGATTGAGGTGGGGTTCCCGTCGGCGTCACAAACCGATTTCGATTTTGTCCGGGAGATCATCGAACAGGACATGATCCCGGACGATGTGACCATCCAGGTGCTGGTGCAGGCCCGGGAGCACCTGATTCGCCGCACATTCGAGGCCTGCGAGGGTGCCAAGAATGTGATTGTACACTTCTATAACTCCACATCGATTTTGCAGCGGAATGTGGTGTTCCGTAAGGACAAAGCCGCAATCAAGAAACTGGCCACGGATGCCGGCGAATTGATTAAAACGATCGCCAAGGAATACCCAGACACGAATTGGCGGTGGGAGTATTCCCCGGAGTCGTTTACCGGCACCGAATTGGCGTATGCGAAGGAAGTGGTGGACGCGGTGGTGGAGGTCATGGACCCCACCCCGGAGAATCCGATCATTATTAATCTGCCGTCCACGGTGGAGATGATTACCCCGAACGTGTATGCGGATGCGATCGAGTGGATGCACCGGAATTTGAACCGGCGGGATTCCATTATTTTGTCGCTGCACCCGCATAACGATCGGGGCACCGGGGTGGCTTCCGCCGAGCTGGCGTTCATGGCCGGCGCGGACCGGATCGAGGGCTGTCTGTTTGGGAATGGCGAACGCACCGGCAACGTGTGCCTGGTCACACTGGGGTTGAATCTGTTGACGCAGGGTGTGGATCCGCAGATTGATTTCACCAATATCAACCAGATTCGCTCCACGGTGGAGTACTGCAACCAGCTGCGGGTACCGGAGCGGCATCCCTACGGCGGTGACCTGGTGTTTACCGCGTTCTCCGGGTCGCACCAGGATGCGGTGAATAAGGGGTTGGATGCAATGGCCGCCCGGGTGCATCCGGGCGCAAACCACAGCGATGTGAAGTGGGAGCAGTTGCGGGACGAGCTGTGGGAGGTCCCCTACCTGCCGATCGACCCGAAGGATGTGGGCCGAAACTACGAGGCGGTGATTCGAGTGAATTCGCAATCCGGCAAGGGCGGCGTGGCCTACATCATGAAGACGGATCATGGCATGGTGTTGCCGCGACCCATGCAGGTGGAGTTCTCGTCGGTGGTGCAGGACGTGACCGATGCGCAGGGCGGTGAGATCGAGTCGAAAGCCATGTGGGACATTTTCGCCGAAACCTACCTGGATGCGACCACCCCCCTGGAGCAGGTGGCCATGCGTGTGGATGCGGCGGTGACGGAGCGGGACCAGGCGAAGATCACGGCTGAGCTGCGGTTCCAAGGGGAATCGGTGACGGTCAGTGGCACGGGCAACGGTCCGATCGCGGCGTACGCGAATGCGCTGGAGCAGTTGGGGATTGATGTTGAGGTGCAGGAATACACCCAGCACGCCCGGACCGCGGGTGATGACGCGGAGGCCGCCGCCTACATTTTCGCCGACGTGAACGGCCAGAAGGTGTGGGGTGTGGGCATTGCCGGATCCATCACCTATGCGTCGCTGAAGGCGGTCACGTCGGCGGTGAACCGCGCATACCAGGCTTTTTAAGCTTTACGACGCGCCAACGGTGGGAAAGCCGGTACAACCGGCTACACTAAACCGTTATGACCACTGATCCACGCCGGCGTTCTCGGCGCCGCCGGTCGGGCGGCGCGGCACACAAACCCCAATCCCAATCCCAACCGCAGCCGCAATCCCCCGCGGCCACCCCGAAGCCCCGGGAGGTGTCCCAGGAGCGGGCCGAGAAATTGGCCCGCACCCCATTTGTGGCCGTGACCGTGAAAACCACGGGCATTCACCCGTCAACCGCGCAACTGGTGGTCATTGATGCGGTCGTGTTGACCGCCTCCGGGGAGCCGGATTCCGACTTCCACGCGGTGTTATCGGTGCCGGACGATCCGGGACCCAAACACATGCACGGATTATCCCGGGAGGAAATCGCCGACGGGAAATCCTTCAGCTCCATCCTGAAGGCATTGGGCAAAACCATAGATGGCCGCACCATGATCACCCATAATGTGCCGCTGGTGTGGGGGTTCATCCATAAAGAAGCGCGGCGGGCGATGACGGCCGCCGCCCGGGCAAACCGGCGACGGGGAAGCCGCGGAAAACCCCGGCGCCGGCAACGCGTCGGGCACGTGCCCCGGCCGGTGGGAATCGTCGACATGCTGGCCACCGCCCGGCGGCGGGGCGTGGACCTCCCCGACACCCGCATTCGAACGGTTGCGCGAATGCTGGGGGTGGAGTGCGAGCCGGCAACCGCAACGGTGGAACGGGCCCGCCAACCAGAATTCGACGTCACCCGGGCGGAAACCCTCCTGGTGGCCGACATGTTCTTCCGCGACCCCGACCACGTGGTCGTCGTCAAGCCGGACGAACTCCAACCAGACCGGTTCGGGCTGCAACGCTCCAGCATCCGGGTGGCCGCGGCAAATGCCACCCCGAAATTCCACAACCCGGGCGTGTTCGCCGGCACCCTGGTCCAGGGCATGCAAATCGTTGTGGCCCCCGAAATCACCGCAGACCCCGACGACATCATTCGGGCAATCACCACACACGACCTCTCCTACTCCGAAAAGGTGACGCGACAAACGTCGCTGGTGGTATGCAACAAGCGAAACAACCTGTCCGGCAAGGCCATGCATGCGGCCCGAAAAGGCGTGCCACTCATGGCAGATGATGAGTTCCTCACGCTAATTACCACCACACAAATTACCCCCGGCGAACCAACCCCGCCGCCGGAAACTTCGCCGGTACTTCGCTCAATTACCGGGCGATCAACACGCCAACCACGGAAAAAGGGCAGTCGGCGAGTTTCCAGGCGATAGTTTAGGACTAAACTCTTTCCTCATGAAGTTCCCTCGTTTACGCGCGCGCACCAGGGCGGCCATTGGGCTGGCGCGGCTTGCTACTTTCGCTTCTCGTGCCACCGGGCGTGGCTCCGGCGGCATGATTGGCGGACTGGTTGCGGAAAAAATCGACCCCCAGATCATGAAAAACCTGGGATTCGGCCGGCCGGTCGCGCTCATCACCGGCACCAACGGTAAATCCACCACCACCCGAATGCTCGCCACCGCGATTCGCAGCGCACACCAAGTAGCCACCAACGAAGGCGGCGACAACATGGACGCCGGCATTATCACCGCCCTCATGGCCGGCCAAGAAGCCAGCCACGTGGTCCTAGAATGCGACGAACTCCACGTCCCCTCGGTGGCCGACCGGCTGCAACCATCCTGCCTGGTGCTCCTCAACCTGTCGAGGGACCAACTCGACCGGGTGGGCGAAATCAATAAAATCGAACGCGCCCTCCGGCAATGCGTCCTCAACCATCCAAACATGACCGTCATCGCCAACTGTGACGATGTGCTGGTCACCTCGGTGGCGTGGGAAGCGAAAAACGTGGTGTGGGTGTCGGCCGGCGCCGGCTGGAAAGGCGACTCAGTGTCCTGCCCCCGAACCGGTGGGCGCATCATCCACCACCCGGACGGCACGTGGGAAGCCGTCCAACCACTGGCCGACGGCACAATATTCCGCCGACCAGAACCCACCTGGACCATCACCCCAGAAGGCATCCACACCCCCACCAACGATATAGCGCCACTCGCCCTGAAACTACCGGGAACCGCCAACCGGGGGAACGCAACCCAGGCGGTCGCGGCAGCCGTGGAATGCTTCGGCATCCCCCTCGACGTGGCAGTGTCCGCGGTCGAAACCGTGGACGATGTGGCCGGCCGATACTCCACCCTCCGGCTCGGCAACCGGGACATACACCTCCTCCTCGCCAAAAACCCGGCCGGCTGGCAGGAAGCCATGTCCATGGTGGACCGCACCGCCGACGGCCTCGTTATTGCTGTCAACGGTCAGGTTGCGGACGGGGAGGACCTGTCCTGGCTGTGGGATGTCCGATTTGAAGACTTTGGCGAACTCGCGGTGAAAGCCTCCGGGGAACGCGGCACAGACCTCGCGGTGCGCCTCACCTACGCCGAAATTCAACATGAACTCGTCCACAATATGATGGACGCCATTCTGGCCTGCCCGGAAGGCCGAGTGGAAGTGTTGGCCAACTATACGGCATTTCGGGATCTTAAACGCGCATTGGTGCGCCGGATTGAAGCGGAGACACATTAAATGAGCACCCTACAGATTGGTTTGGTTCTGCCCGACGTACTCGGCACCTACGGTGATGACGGCAACGCCCTCGTGCTACGCCAACGCGCCCGCATGCGCGGCTTCGACGCGAACATCGTGCGCATCCACCTTGGCGACCCCATCCCCACCAGCCTCGACGTGTACTGCCTCGGCGGTGGCGAAGACACCGCCCAAATCCTTGCCGCGGAACACATCAACACCGACGGTGGCCTGCACAAAGCAGCGGCGGCCGGCCGACCCATCCTGGCGATCTGCGCCGGGTTGCAGGTTCTTGGTGAATCGTTCCGCGCCGATAATAGGATGGTCACCGGCGCCGGGCTTATCGACGCTACCACCGGCAGCCTGAAAAAGCGGTTCATCGGAGAACTCCAATCCACCCCCCACCCAAACGATGGCGGCATCACCGCCGGCCTCACCGAACCGCTCACCGGGTTTGGTAACCATTTCGGCTCCAGCATTCTCGGGTCGGATGCGAAACCATTAGGCATCGTCACCCACGGGGTGGGCAACTCCGATACCGAGCAGCCCACCTACGAAGGCGCAGTTCAGGGCAGTATCATCTGCACCTACATGCACGGGCCGGTCCTGGCCCGGAACCCCCAACTGGCGGATCTTCTCCTGGCGTGGGCACTGGACATGCCCATGTCCGAACTACAGCCGTTGGACCTTCCGGTCGTCGACAAGCTGCGGAGGGAACGGCTACAGCGTTAGCCTGCCGCTGAGCGCCCGCGACAAGGTGAGCTCGTCCACAAACTCCAAATCGCCGCCCAATGGCATGCCGGATGCGAGACGAGACACCACCAGCCCCGGAAAATCCTTGAGCAGCCGTGCCAAATAGCTCGCGGTAGCCTCCCCCTCAGTGTTGGGGTCGGTGGCGAGAATCACCTCGGTGATCTCCGGGGTGGTATCGAATAATGGCTGCTCCGGGGTGGAATCCGCCAACTCCCGATCCGGCAGCACCCCACCGATCCGCTGCAACAAGGCAGTGATGTTCAACTCCTTCGGGCCAATGCTATTCAGCGGATCCAACGCCCCACCGAGCACATGATACCGCCCATTGAATTCGCCAGTACGTTCGAGAACCTGGATGTCTTTGGGCTCCTCAACCACGCAAATTGTCGACCGGTCCCGGCCCGAATCCGCGCAAATCCGACACACCTCATCCCGGGAAATATTGTGGCAGATCCGGCAAAAACTCACCCCCTGCTGGACGGCCCCCAGCGCAGCCTGCAGCCGAGTAATGTCTATCGGATCCACATGCAGCAGGTGAAACGCGATACGCTGCGCACTCTTCGGCCCCACCCCAGGCAGACGCGACAATTCATCAATCAAATCCTGCAACGGGCCTTCAAACACCGCACCTCATCCTTTCATCACTCGACGTTGATTCTCCCACACCGTCTGGACATGAAACAACGGGGCGGGGCGGCGCTGCGTGTTGCGGGGCGGGGCGCGACACACCCAGGGCTTCAGGTGTTCTAAGCATGGTTTCCACATTCTGGAGACCTGGCAACAACCGGATTTCACCCAAAACCATGCTTAGCAAGTATGCGGCAAAGTGAGCTGATTGGGCTGCTACTGGGCGGCAGCACCCCACACCAACACCACAACTATGCAGCACGTTTGCTAAGCATGGTTTTCATCCCAGTCAGCTGCAAAACCCCAGGGAAAACCAACCACAGCAACCAAACACCATGCTTAGAAGAATTGAAGCTTAAGCAGGCTGATGAAGGTATCTTTACCCTCAGGTGGTAGCAATAGTTCTAAGCATGGTTTCCAGTTTTAGAGCCAGCCGACCCCTGGTGATTTAGTGCACCAGAAACAGAAAACCATGCTTAGCAGATCTGCAATGTGACCGAGGGCTAAAACTGTCCTGGAAGAAAACCAATCAACCCACCCCGCTTCACGACTGCTAAGCATGGTCTTCGGTCAAATCGGCCCTCCACAAGACTCTATCTAAATAAAGACCATGCTTAGCATAACTACTACTCCCAAGGGCAAGAGCACCACCGCCAGCCCACCTAGGCTTCAGAAGTTCTAAGCATGGTTTCCGGCATTAGGGCAAGCCAGCTCCTGGGGATTGAGCACAACAGAAACAGAAAACCATGCTTAGCAAACATGCTGCTAGAGGTGTGCAAGGCACAAGGGGTTGGGCCGGCCGGGAGGGCGTCGTAAAGCAAAAGGAAACCCCGACCACAAAGGGCCGGGGATGCATAATATGCAGACTAGAATCCGAAGCCACCCATGGCGCCTTGCAAGGGCCCCATCTTATCCTGGGCAATCTTGGCGAGCTGGCCGTGCGCATCGTTGTAGGCGCCAACCAGGAGGTCCTGCAAAGTGTCGGGGTCTTCGGGGTCGATCACCTTCGGATCAATGTTCACCGACGTGACAGTGCCGGAACCCTGCATCGACACCGACACCAGCCCATTGCCAGCCTGCCCAATCACAATGGACGACATAATCTCTTCCTGCGCAGCCTGCAGCTTAGCCTGCATTTCCTGCGCCTGGGCCAAAATATCGGACATATCAGGTTGACTCATCATTTTGCCTTTCTCTAGAGTTTCGCCGCTCAAGTGTACCTGCCATAGCAGCTATCATGCATACTCAGACACGCGCCGGGCCACAACGCTTTCGCTATACGACGACTATACGACGCGCCCCCCAAGCTCCTGCTCCACCAGGGAAATCGCAATGGTCATGGCATCACGATGGTCGTGCTCCCCCAGCTCCGTGGCCGCCTGGTGCATCATCTCGGCCTCCTCATCACCAGGCCGGTGGGGCTGGTGGTGGGGGCGCCGGTGGGATGGGGCGTTGCTGGTGGAGGTGCCGGCGGTGCCGGCACCAAGGCCGCTTCCACTACCGCTATCAGGGGCGGAGCCGGGGGCGGGGACTGCGTTCTGGGATGCCCGTGTGGGGGCCGCGGATGCCGCAGACGCGGAGGCTAGCGACGTAGTGGGCGCCGACGCTCCAGGCGACACCGGACCCGCGGGACCCACCTGAGCCGCAGATACCACTGATTCCCGCTGCTCAGGAGGCTCGGGTGCTCCCTTGGGCGCAGGCGGCACCGACTGACCGGGCGCAGCTCCAGACACCGGCGCTGCCCCAGCCCCGAACCCAGCCTCCACTCCGGGCTCCGGTGCCGACATCTCGGGTACATCAGCCGATGGTGGGGGCGGTGGAGGCATGTCCCATGGTTCCGATGGTTCCGGCGGCGCCGGGGTGCCATCCGAGAACCGGGGCGCATTCTGTTGCTCTGCCAGGAGTTTATTTCCCCGGCGCGCCCGTTCCCGCCACGTTGAGGTCGTGGGTCTTGCCGATGGCTGAGGTTGGGTTTGTGCTTGGGGTGCGGGTCGTTCGTGTGCCGGTTGGGCGGGCTGCGCCTGGTAGGTGGGTTGGTGAGTTGGCTGGTGGGCAGACTGGTGGACAGGGCCTCCACCGCCTCCTAGTTGTGCCGGTTGCCCCCAAATGCTGGTTGCAGATTCGGCGGCGGGGATAGTGGGGCTGGCGGCACTGGGCGGCTGGCTGGGCTGGGCAGCAGGGTTGGTGCCGGCCTCAGAAGCGTCTTCAGGAACGACAGCACTGTCTGATTTGGGCATGTCAGGCGCGGATTCTGGTGCTCCGCCGAGTCGCGCGGGTTCACCCCAGGTGTCTTCCGGAGCTGCAAGCGCGGGTGGTATAGGGGGTGCGGGCGGTTCAGGCTCCGGCGCGACTTCCCGTGCAGGCTCCTGCGTGGGCGGCGAGGGTGGCGTGGCTTCCGGTTCTGTCGCATCCTCAGGCTGTGTCAACTCCGGTGCGGGCTCTGGTTCCGCCTGCTCGGCCGCCACTGGATTGGTCGATTCCGTCTCTTGTGTAGCGGTTTCTTGGGCATCCCCAGCGCTCCCGGCCTCGCCGGCATCCTGTTCGGGGTTCCATACGGGCTTTGGGCTGTCGGTCTCAAAACCGAACGCTTTTGGGTTGGTGCCCACCTCACATCGCACTTCCAGCTCTAGCCCGGTGGTTTCCAAAACAGCACTCTGGATTGTGGCATTGTGCTCGGGTGCGTTGAGCCGCGAAGCCAGCGCCCCCGTGTTGTGCCCCAGAACCAGCGTTTCGTCCGCGATTCCCAAAGGTTGGGCCCCGGTGAGGAGGATGCCCGCAACCGCATTGGTTTTCGATACTGTTGAGCGGATTTTGTCCCAGGCGTTTTTGATGGCGTCAATGGGTTGCACGTGCACGCTTGTCGACGCCGGCTGGGGTGGCGTCGACCGGGTTTCCGGAGATTCCTCGGATTCCCGGGGTTTCGCCTCGGCCACTGCCTCGACAACCTCGGGTTTTTCGGCCACGTTACGGGCTTCTTGGGCTTCGCGGGCGCGACGTTGGGAGGGCCGCTCGTATTTTGATGATGGTGTCGATGCGGGAGCGGCTGGCGTAGGCCGCGCAGAAGGTGCGGATAGCACAGGTGCGGGGGCCACTTGCCCTCCCGGCTCTATGAGCATTTTTGCGCAAAGGATTTCCAGCAGCAGCCTGGGGCTGGTTGCGCCTTTGAGGCTGCTGAGGCCATCGTTGAGAATGCCGGCGATCCGGGGAATTCGTTGCGAGTCGAACTCTTGTGCTTGTTGCAGGAGAATTTCACCCCGATCCGTGGGGGCGTCGACCAGCCCCAGGTTGACGGCATCGGGGACGGCCTGGAGCAGCATGAGGTCGCGCAGGCGGTCAAGGAGGTCTTCGGAGAATTTTCGGAGCGACAGGCCGGCCTCGATGACGTCATCGACCGTGGTGAAGAGGCTGGCACGATCGTTGGTGGCGAGGGCGGCGATAGTGGCGTCGATAAGCGTGTCGTCGGTGACGCCGAGAAGCATGCGGGCGTATTGGTAGGTAAGGCCGTCGGGGCCGGTACCGGCGAGGAGTTGATCGAGGATAGAGAGCGTGTCGCGGGGTGAGCCGCCGCCGGCGCGGATGACCAGCGGATACACGGATTCTTCGATGATGGCGTCTTCGGCAGCGACGGTGCGTTCCAGCAGGCCACGCATGGCCTGGGGGGTGAGGAGGCGGAAGGGATAATGGTGGGTGCGGGACCGGATGGTTCCGATCACTTTTTCGGGTTCGGTGGTAGCGAAAATGAAGATGAGGTGCGCGGGCGGCTCCTCCACGATTTTCAAAAGTGCATTCGAACCCTGGTTGGTTATCATATGTGCTTCGTCGATGATGAAGATGCGGTAGCGGGATTCGGCGGGCGCAAACATGGCGCGGTCGCGGAGTTCCCGCATGTCGTCAACACCGTTGTGGCTGGCGGCGTCGAGCTCGGTCACGTCCAGGTTGCCGGGCCCGTTGGCGGCAAGGGACACACATGAGTTGCATTTTCCACAGGGTTTTGAGGTGGGCCCATTCACACAGTTGAGCGAACGGGCCATAATGCGGGCAGAGGAGGTTTTGCCGCAACCGCGGGGGCCGGAGAAAAGGTAGGCGTGGTTGATTCGGCCATTGTCGAGCGCCGCCGACAGTGGCACGGTTACTTGTTCTTGACCGACCAGTTCGTTGAAGGAACCCGGGCGATATTTGCGATATAAAGCCACGGGTTCCAGATTACCGCATGACGCCTACCACATGCGGACACAATAGTAACTGGCCTACCGTTGCCAATCGAGCAGGTTAACCCCGGTTTTTTCCAGCTCATCCAGGAGGTCTCGCGCGCCGTAGGTGACGGCGTAGTTGAACTCGTCCTCGGTAATCAGCAGCAATTCCAGCATGAGCGTCCACCGATCGTCCTCAATGAACTGCGGCACCGACGGCCCCCACACCTCCGGGGCTACGAAAAGCCCATGACAAACGGTGAGATGTTCGGGCAGCACCGCCAGGCCAATGCCGGGGATAATGGTGTCGGGTTGCGCATGCAGCGTGCCATTGGCCTGCACCAGGGTTTGCACGGTGGCATCCACAACGTGCATGGCATCGCTTTGCGACGCTTCCGTGATCGTAAAAAACTCACACCTCACATCGAGCCCACCCGATTCCAGCCCCGTGTCCACCTCGTTAAATCCGATGGTCGAGCAGAGGGATATTTGCTCTTCCGTTTCGAAAGTCGCCAGGATGGTGGGATACCCTTCCTCCCGTTTCGCCTCGTGAAGACTCATTTCTCCATCGAATAGACCATCGATCCAGGCGGCGGTTTCATGAATATCCATTGCATACTTTCTTAGGTTACGGGGGCTCGGAATCGCGGCGCGGCGTGACGGTGGTGCAGCGTGGCGCGGTGACAGCAACGCGGCGGTGCGGCAGGGCATGCGCCTTGCGGGTTGGGGTTGGGCCCACCCGCCGACAGTACCGACACCGGCGCCGCCGCCCACCGCCCACGCCCACCGCGTCGTAAAGCGACTTAGCTAGCTGCGGCTTTCTCCGCGGCGGCCTTGAGCACGCAGGTAGCCACGCCATCCATGGCAACCTCCAGCTCGGACACCGGCGGCAGGGACGGCGCCAACCGAATGTTGCGGTCATTGGGATCTTGCTTGAGCGGGTAGGAGGAACCGGCGGCGGTCAGGGCAATGCCGGCCTCCTTCGCCAGCTCCACCACCCGGCTGGCGGTACCATCCACCACATCCAGGGAGATAAAATAGCCGCCCTTCGGCTTCGTCCAGGTAGCCACGCCGTAGTCGCCGAGGCGCTCCTCCAAAATGGTGAGCACCCGTTCGAACTTGGGGGCGAGCGAACCGGCATGCTTCTGCATGAGGGCCTTGAGTCCGGCCACATCCTGAAAATATTTTGCGTGGGCTAGCTGGTTGATCTTGTTCGGCCCGATACCCCGAATGTTGGCGTAGCTGGCGTACCAGTCCAGGTTGGCGGTGGAGGACGCGAAGAAGGACACGCCCGACCCGGCGTGGGTGATCTTCGAAGTGGAAGACATGAACCAGAACCGGTTGGGGTGGCCGGCCGCCGCGGACAGCTCCAGCACATTATGGATGACCGGGAATTCGTCGGTGAGGGTGTGGATGGCGTAGGCGTTGTCCCAAATAATGCGGAAGTCGGAGGCAGCGGTGTCCATGGCGGCGAGTTCCTTGCAGGTGGCCTCGGAGAAGGTCACGCCGGTGGGGTTACCGAAGATGGGAACAGTCCACATGCCCTTGACCGCGGGATCCTTGACCAGTTCCTTGACCACGGCCATGTCGGGGCCGTCGTCGGTCATGGGGACGTGGAGCATCTCGAAGCCGAACAGTTCGGTGATGCTGAAGTGCCGGTCGTAGCCGGGAACCGGGCACAGCCATTTGACCTTGGGCTCGTCCCGCCAGGGCCGCTCGGAATCGTTGGTGCCGAACATAAAGGCGAAGGAGATGAGGTCGAACATGATGTTCAGGCTGGAGGCGTCGCCGGCGATCACATTGTCGACCGGCAGGCCGAGGGCTTCGGCCCAGAGGGCGCGAATGTCTTTGATGCCGGTCAGGCCCCCATAGTTGCGGCAGTCGGTGCCGTCGGCGGCGCGGTAGTCGTCCACGCCGGGCAGGGCCAGGATGGCATTGGAGAAGTCCAGTTGTTCGGCGGATGGCTTGCCGCGGGTGAGGTCGAGCGTGAGGTTGCGGGCCTTGAGCTCGTCGTATTTTGCGTTGATGTCTTTGGTGAAGGCTGCGAGGCGTTCAGCGTCATAGTCACGTAGGGTCACGATGATCCACCTTAGGTAACAGTATGGTTGGGATTTCTCCAACAAACTTTAGCGTCATCCCCCAGTTTTCGCCGCGGTTTCCAGCAACCCCCAAACCACTGCCTCAAAAACACAAAAGGGGACTCCGCACACCCGTCAGAGCCCGCTGACCCTTGCTGCATTCCTGCCCTGGGGGGGTTCACGAGATATACGCCATGCGAAGTCCTGCACTTGACTCTAGCCGAAAGTTGCCGATAAACCCAACCAGCCACCATTTCCGCTGGACAGGGCCGGGCGCGCGGGTGGATTTGGAAGTTGCTGCACAGTTAGGTAAAGTGTCCGTGGTACATACGCATGTACGTTGGAGGATTCGACTAGCGGCCTATGTCACACGCCTGGAACGCGTGCGGGGCTAACGCCCCTCGTGGGTTCAAATCCCACATCCTCCGCTCTATCACCCCGGTTCTTTCCCAGAGCCGGGGTTTTGCTTTACGACGCCCACCTCCCGGCCCGGCAGCCACCTCAACTCAGAAAAACAGTGCTCCCCATCACCCTGATCGATTCAGTATCACCTTCCCCACTCCACCCCCAAATCGGGGAGCATGCCAACCAAAAACACCCTTTTCAAGTTCAGTTCTTGGGGACACTTGCTGGGGGCGGAAGGGCGCTCCGATCATCCGCTGCAACGGCCATCAGGCCCACCCCCGCAAGGGGGAGAAATTGCGTGAGTCTGGTACTAAAATCACGCCAACTCCCGGGCGCCCCGCACATATATTCGGAATCTGAAGCAATTACTGATTTCGTATTTCCCCACGGATATTACCCCAGAATTGGGTTAGCCACGTGAGCTCGTCGGCAAGCGGGGAATTACAGTGGCGGTATGCCCAACAACGAATTCGGCGATTTTCAAACCCCGCTGGCACTGGCGCGCCGCTGCCTGGAGGTGCTGGCGTTGCCGCAGCATGGGCCGATTCGGGTGCTGGAACCCACGTGCGGGCGGGGCGCGTTTCTGCGGGCGGCCAAGGAACGAAACCCGACGTCAATCAGGTATGGGATCGACATTAACGCCGATTATGTGCAGGTAGCGCGCAACTATGGCACGGTGGCGCACGCCAACATATTCACCCGCAATCTGACAGACATTTCCTGGCCGGACCCGACCGCACCGCTGTTCGTTATTGGGAATCCGCCGTGGGTCACCGCCGCAGAGCTCAACCGCATGAGATCGAATAATATTCCCCCGAAGAAAAATTATAAGGGAATGCCGGGCATTGCCGCCCTGCTGGGAAGCTCCAACTTTGACGTGTGCGAATACATTATTCTCAAGGCCCTCACTGAGCTGCGGGGCCAACCGCTGCGCCTGGGCATGCTCTGCAAGACTCATGTTGCGCGCAATGTTCTTGTGGAGTGCGCCCGGGCCCGCATCCAGGTGGCCACGGCCGCGCTCTACCCCATCAACGCCCGCCGCTGGTTTAACGCGGAGGTCGATGCCTGCTGGTTCACGCTCACCATCGACCCGGCGCTCCCCCAGGGAAACTACGCCATTGATGTACACGAAAACCTATTCGAAGGCGCCGGCAAGATTGCCCGCCGTTGGGGTGTTGTCGGCACCACGCTCGTGTCAGATCTTGATGCCTACCAGTTGGTTCGTTCCGCCGACGGCCCCAGCCCCTATACGTGGCGGTCCGGCTTGAAACATGATGCCGCCCGGGTGTTCGAATTCACGTCGTTCCCGGAGAATTTGGAATCCGAATACATTTACCCCCTGCTCAAGGGCACCGATGTGTTTCGGGGCCGCCATCAGCACCCCTCCCGATGGGTGCTGGTGCCGCAGCACAAATTTGGTGAGGACACCGCCCACCTGCAGTACACGGCGCCGAAGGTGTGGCGCTACCTCATTGGGCACGCCGCCGCCCTAGACAATCGCAAGTCGATGATTTACCGGAATCGTCCCCGGTTTTCGGTGTTTGGCCACGGCGACTACACGTTTGCCCCCTTGAAGGTGAGCTGTTCCGGCATGCACAAGGAGTCCCGGTTTCAGCTGGTCACGCAGGCTAAAACACCGCGTGGTGCCCGGCCGGTGGTATTGGACGACACCTGCTATTTTCTGCCATTTGAAAACAGCACGCATGCGGCCCTGGTCACGGCGATTCTTCGTAGCCCCGAGTGTCAGGCGTTTATCCAGTCCCTGGTTTTTTGGGATGCGAAGCGCCCGATCACGAAGAAGCTCCTGTCCCACATTGACCTGTTCGCCCTCCCCTGCGACCGGTCCACGATCCGCGCGACAGCTGCGGCGATTGCGGCCGATGCGGGTGTTCGGTTTGATGCGGATGAGGCAACCGAGTTATTTTAGCACGAACGGTTCGCGCGAAAGCCGCTCCGGTTGGAACTGTTTCAGCAGCTCTTGAGGTGTTTCTGCCCCATAGCTTAACGACGCCGCGATGCGCGGGAACATCTCTTGCGGCCGCATGCTTCGCAGGGTTACCTCCGCCCCGTCCCGTTTTGACAGCCGTTGGCCGGCCGCATTCATGACCAGCGGCACATGCACATATTCCGGCACCGGCAGCTGGAGGAGATGCGCCAGGTAGGCCTGCCGTGGTGCGGAGCTGAGCAGATCATCGCCCCGAACCACCTGGTCCACCCCCTGGTAGGCGTCGTCTACGACGACGGCCAGGTTATATGCCCAGTCTGGTTGCGACCCACCCCGGCGCAGCACCATGTCGTCGACTTCTCCCACCACCTCCCCGGCGTAATAGTCGTGGATCTGCCACTTGGTGACTTCAGCCCGGAGCCGCAGGGCCGGCACCCGCCCTTGCCCAATCAATTCGGCCCGTTTGAACATGCGTTCGTCTTCCGTGAGGTCCCGGCAGGTCCCCGGATAGTGGCCCGGTATACTGTGCGGCGCCTGGGATGCCTCGGCTATTTCTTTCCGGGAGCAGTAGCATTCGTAGTGTGGTAATTTCACCAAAGCCGCAGCATAATCCTCAAATCTTTGCGACTGGTACAGCACCTCCCCATCCCAATCCAGGCCTAAATCCGCCAAATCGGCGATCTGCTGGGCCGCCGACTCCGCCGACGACCGCCCAGTATCAATATCCTCCACCCGGAGATAGAATGCTCGACCAGTTGTTCTAGCGAACAGCCAGGCCAGCACCGCCGTACGGAGATTCCCGAAGTGAAGGTCCCCACTGGGACTGGGCGCATACCGGCCCGCACCTACAAAATCTGTCATGGCATATATCCTAATTATCCCCCACCGGTCGGGCCGGGCTAGACGCCCGTGGCAGTGCCCATGGCCATGGCGCCCTACGGCGCCCCACCCTGCCGCCGCCGCTCCGCGCCGTACCACCCCGCCGTGCATCGCCCCACCCCATCCCGGCACCCGAGGCGGCAGCACATTTGATAAGCTTGGTCTTCCTCCTGAGCCGACCCACGCCACCCCAAATCCGCAGGAAAATTCCTGCCGCCAACCAAAGACCATGCTTATCAAGTATGAGGCCAAATTCCCCTGCCCCTCCAATCCCTCAGGCTACTGGATCGCGGACTCCCCTCTCGTTAACTTCCTCGGATTTTGCCCCAAAACAAGCCCAAGCCCGAGGGCCCACACCCGGAAATCGAGCTTATCAAACCTGCAGCCGCACCCCCGACCGTCCCCAGCCCCTCCTGACAACACCGGGAAGCGCCACCACCCGGGGCTGCACAGGTTCTAAGCTTGGTTTTCATTCCTGCCTGCCCCAAATCCGCAGGGTGATCACCGCCCAAAAACCAAACACCATGCTTATTAAATCTGCTACCCACACCCCAAACAAAAGCCCGCACCCACTTCAGGGCAACGAGGATCAGAATTTCAAGGGAAAACGGCTGCCCAAGCCGCAAAAGGCCGCAAAGCTAGTCGCCCACCGCACCCCAAGCCCCCGCCCGGCCTCAGCAGACCCCAGCCCAACCCCCGGACCACAACAGCCTTGCTTAGGCGACCGCGAACCGGTTATCCCACGATGGGTGCCCGGCCTGCAGGTTGGGAATCTGGTGAACGTCAGGCGCGTGGTCGCAGTGCAACATACCCAGGGTTTGGGTGAGGGTGGGGATCAAAAGGGTTTTGAGTTCCCAGGGAGCGAATCTCAGCACATGGTAGCCGTGACGAATCAGGTGCTTTTCTCGATACACCTGGTCGGAGAGCACCTCAATGAGTTTGTCTTGGCTTTGCTGGTATTTTATCCGCCCATCAATCTCAATAATGATGAACCGCTCGATCAGGAGATCCACCCGCCGCCGCGAGAACCCGTCATAATACCACCTGCTGGGAATGGGAATGATCGCCTGCGGATCAACCTGAAGGGCCGGCAGCATGGTGGTGATGATATAGCGGGCATAGGTCTCATACACGGATTCGATTCCATATAATGCCTGGTCAAGAACTTTTTGAGCGCGGACCATGCCCCACCGGTGGTCGTTTCGGTCTATGTAGGCCTGGAATTCTTGTTTGCTGTGCCCCATGTGGAGGGCGGCTTCAAGAAAGGCGAGCCCTTCCAGTTCCCCGTTGATGGTACATATGTCGGTGAAGGTGCGGGCCAGGCTGGTGACACGGTTGCCGCCGATAAGGCATATATCGGTATCCGGGAGCACCGCGTATCGGTAGCGAAGGATGCTGTTTTCCCATTGGGATCTGGGTGGCGGCTGTTGTCGGCCGGGTAGGGTGAGGTGCACCACCACCTGGTTGGTGTGGTTGAGTATGGGAATGTGGTGCAGGATTCCGGCAGCCAGACCGGTGATGACCGCGGTGCGCACGGAGGCTGCGGCAACCCTGGTGTGGAGGTCGAGTTTTTCGTGGGCGGGGGCCTGTTCGTAGTCGAGTCTGGGGGTGCTCCATCTGCGGGTGAGGGGCTCGTAGGCGTAGGTGTCGTCATGATGGCGAATCATGGTCAGCATTTTTGATATTTTTCCTGGTCATAGGTGGTTTCATCCTTAGCAATACTCCCATCTAACCCGGACCGCAATATGATATACGCCATAGGTAAATATAGAATATCCGCTATGCCTTCAGGTTCTTCATATATTCCGGTGCAGAAGTCCGCCTATCCGGTGTTACTTGCCCTGTTCACCACGATTTTTGTTTTGTCTAACATTGTCTCCACCAAGGGCGTGCAGGTGGGGCCACTGGTGACGGATGGCGCGTTTTTCCTGTTCCCGGCGGCTTATGTGATTGGGGATGTGATAAGTGAGTGTTATGGGTTTCGGGCGGCCCGGCGCGCGGTGTGGACTGGGTTTCTCGCCATGATTATTGCGGTTTCCACATTTTATGTGGCAATTTTGCTGCCAGCGGCGTCGTTTTACGAGGAGCAGGCGGCGTTTGCCGCCACCCTGGGGTTGGTGCCCCGGATTGTGGTGGCGTCGTTAAGCGGATATGCGGCGGGGCAGCTGCTCAATGCGTGGTTGCTCACGTTGATGAAGGATCGGCTGGGCGAGCGGGGTTTATGGAAGCGGCTGTTGGGGTCGACTGTGGTGGGCGAGTTTGGTGACACGCTGATTTTTTGCCTGATCGCTGCGCCGGTTATCGGAATTTCTACGGTTGGCGATACGGCGAATTATGTGGTGGTGGGGTTTGTGTGGAAGACGCTGGTTGAGGTGGTGGTCATGCCGATCACGTACCTGGTTATTCGCCGCATCAAGGCTCACGAATGATAGTACCTGCCTAAGAATTCGCGTTTGTAGTCTTCGTAGTATCCGCCGTTGATGGCGGCCCGGATGTTGTCGACTAGGCGCACGATGAAGCTCACGTTGTGGATTGTGCAGAGGGTGCCGCCTAGGAATTCTTTGGCTTTGAAGAGGTGGTGGATGTAGGCGCGGGTGTAGTTTTCCGACACGTAGCCACCGAATTCGGCGTCGATGGGTTCGAAATCTCGTTTGAATCGGGCTGCGGTGAGGTTGACTCGCCCGTCTAATGTGTATGCTCCGCCGCGTCGTCCGAGTCGGGTGGGGGCAACGCAGTCGAATGTGTCTGCGCCTGCTTCGATGGCGCGGAAGAGGTCGTCGGGTTCCGAGATTCCCAAAAGGTGGCGGGGTTTGGTGGCGGGTAGTTCATCGCACACCCAGCCGACAATGGTGCCGAGGTTTTCTTTTTCGAGCGCGCCGCCGATACCGAAGCCGCCGAAGCCGCGCCGTCCCTCCGACTCGGCTTGATTGGAAAGTTCTATGAGTCCGCGGGTTGCTTTGCGACGCAGGTCCTCGTACTGGGCGCCCTGCACCACTCCCCACAGGGATTGTAGGGGCTTGTCGACGCGCTCCCGAGTCAACTTATCGTGTTCATCCAAACACCTTTTCGCCCACCGATGGGTGCGGTCCACCGAGGCCTCTTGGTATTCCCGAGTGTCCGCCAACACCGTCAGCTCATCGAACGCAAACATGATGTCAGCGCCGAGTTGGTGTTGGATCTGCATGGAGATTTCCGGGGTGAATCGGTGTTTTGAGCCGTCGATCACGCTGCGGAAGTTCACGCCCTCCTCATCCACCAGGGCGTAGCGGTCTTTCTTTTCGGTGCGGGCCACCGGCTCTTGGCTCACGTGATCCATCATGAGCACCTTTTTATGGCCCACGCCCAGGCTCATCACCTGGAACCCGCCGGAGTCGGTGTAGGTGGGGCCGCCCCAGTTTTGGAAGGCGGCAACGCCGCCTGCCTCGTCAACAATGTCCGGGCCCGGCTGGAGGTAGAGATGGTAGGCGTTGGCCAGCACCGCCTGCGCGCCTGTGGCTTTGACTTGCTCGGGGGTGAGCGTTTTCACGGTTGCCTTGGTGCCCACGGGGATAAACGCCGGGGTGTGAATATCGCCATGCGGGGTGTGGATCGTGCCGGTCCGCCCATTTTCCGTGAACTCCGTGCCCACGGTGAAGCTCGTGTCTACCTTCTCTGCCATGCAAGGTAGTGTACAAGTTGGGGACGCTAGTGACGCAATTACTGGGCTGCGTCGCGTGCCGCATCGGTCATGTGGCGGTTCACCCGGGTCGTCAGGCCGGCCTTGATGGCGGGCCATTCGGTGGAGAGGGCCGAGTAGAGCACGGCATCATCAACAACACCATTCCGCAACCTGGCATAGGATCGCAGAATGCCATCGCGCTTCAGCCCCAGTCGTTCGATTGCGGCCCGGGATTGGTGGTTTGACCATTTGGTGCGGATTCCCACCCGCTGACACCCCAATTCCTCGAAAGCGTATTCGAGCAGTAATAGTTTTGAGTCTGGATTAGTGCCGGTGCCGTGGCTGCTGGCCCGGCTCCAGGTGTAGCCGATTTCCAGTCGGGGAACCTCCGGGGAGAGGTCATAATATGTGGTCACGCCCACGGTTACGCCGTCAACAAGCCGAATGCAGGCGAACGGCACCATGCTGCCGGCGTCCCGCAGCGCCAATTTATTGCGAATGTCGACGGCCATGGCGTCGGGGCTCGGCGTCGAGGTCCACCATGCGGTGTGCAGCTCACCGTCGCGGACGGCCTCGCGCAGCGCATCAACGTGGTCGAGGGTGAGGGGTTCGAGGCGAACCAGCTGGCCGGTCAGCGTCAGCGACGGCGAAATCCATAATGAACACATGCCCCTAAGCCTAGCTTGACTCCGTGTCGGCAAATGTCGCCCCGTCCAGATCGCGCCGCAACACCTGGAAATAGCCGGCGTCCCCGATGCACATGTCGCGGGTGGAGTCGAGCGTGACCAGGTGCCGCCAGTCCGACACCGCCCCACCCAGCTTATCGACGGCATCCGCCGCGGAATCGAAACCAATGCCCGCATGGTAGCCACCAACCCGAATAATCGCCTCACCATCGGGCTCGGCCATCAGCCGAAAATCTTCGTACAAGTCTTCGAATTCGTCGTCTTCTTCGGGGAGCCGAGCCTGGAGTATGTCCATGAGCTGGTCGTGTGCCTCGGAACTCCACCTGGGTATATCCAACCCCTGGTGGGGTATAACCGGATGGTAGCGTTCGAAGAATTCCGGGTCCATGAACCATTCGGAGAGGAACGTGTTGGCGGGATAATCCCGCCGTTCGGTGGGTGCCTCGGGGTCGAAGTACGCCACGTGGTGCCCGCCGGGCTCGTTGGGTTCCCCGGCGAAGACCGCCAACCGGTAGGACAATAATGGCCGAGCGTCGACCTGAAACAGAAAGGTCAGGGGTTTTTCGTCCTGGGTGGGCCAGACGAAGTCCGCCGTCACGTCGGGGCGACCACCAACATAGCTACTGCCCACCGGGGGTTCCGTGGTTGGAACGCCTTCGGCTCCTGCGGGGTCCAGGAGAGTGAACCAGAGTGCGGGCTTCGCGCTTTGGGCAATGTCGTCGGCCCAAGCCTGAAGGGAATCGCCACCGAAATTTTTTGCTGCCGCATAAATTCCTTCCGTGTGTGTAAACATATTCTCCACCCTACCGAACCCGCCAGACACTGCAAGAATATATGTTCGAATCCTTAGTGGGTGGTGTCCAATCGACACGTTAGGGTGCTGGCCATGACGATTATGCGACCAGATATCACCAAGATTCCCGCCCAGTATCGGGACGTTCTCACCCGCAACGCCCGGCGCATAGTGGCCCTGCAGCTGACCGGGGTCCCGGAGAAGAAGGGCGCCGCCGATGCCGCCGAGCCTACCGGCAGCCGCGTGGGCGGGTTAGCGTTTGTCACGGATGATTACCCGGAGCCGCGGGATAGTGATGGTAATCGCATGATTTTTCTGGCCCAATTGAATCTGGCTAAGCTGCCGCCGCTTGAGGGCTATCCGACCGAGGGACTGCTGCAATTTTTTATTGCGGATGATGACCTATTGGGTTTGGAGTATAACAAGTTGGCCGGTGGCTCTGGGTCGTTTGTGGTTCGGTTGATTCCCGCGTCAGAATTGGGCCGGGGTCGCTTGGCGGAGGCGTCGCAAAGCGAGTACACGCCGGTGTCGGGCGGATATTTCACCGTTGACGGCGTGCTGTATGACCAGCTACCCAACTCCGAGGATAAGGATTTCGGTGCCGTGACGGGGATTGACTGGTATTCGGAGGACCCAGAGATTGAGGCCATGTTTGGCTCTTTGTTCGAGTTTCCGCAATCGGTGTACGGCGCGGGGTGGGCAACGTTTACGCAGGAGGATCCGCGCGATGGCGATAGCAAGCTTGAGCTGCTGTTTCAGTTAGATTGGGAGAGGGATAATGGGGTGGAGGTCATGTTTGGCGATGCGGGTGTCGTGAATTTCTTTATCACTCGTGAAGATTTAACGCAGCGCAATTTCCACAACGCAGCGTACAACTGGGACTGTTGCTGAGTCTGCCTCTCCCCAAAACCTAAACCAGCACCGGCTCTTGGGCTGCCGCGACCCGGGCCCGATCCACCATGTTCATGATTTGTTCGGCGATGAGTTCCGGCTCGCTCAGGGGAATATTATGCGCGGATTTGGTGGCGGGCACCCAGCGGCCGGCGGCGGCGATTTTTTGGTGGGCGGCGATGAGCTCCCGGCGGATTTTTGCGATGATTTTCGACCCTTTCATCCCGGAGATAACGCACACATCCACGCCGTCGAGCCGAAGGGGCTGCTTGCTTAACCAGTCGATTTCCGAGAGGAAAAGTTCGGCTTCGGCCGCGGCTGCTTCGGTGGCGGTGCGGCTGGCGCTGCCAGCGATGGCGGCGTTGCGGAGTGGCCGTGGTAGGCCGGCGCCGAGTTTGAACATTGCTAATTTGGCCAGCCGGGTGCGGCCGAGTAGTCGCAGGATGGGTGGGGCGAGGGCAACGCTGGCCCGTACTTTGAGGCTGCTGTACTGGTTGGTCCGGGTGCTGGAATCGACAAGCATGACGCCGGTGATGGTGCGCCCGGCGGCGCGGCGGCGGGCGGCGGCGAATTGCGCGAGGGTGCCGCCCCAGCTGTGGCCGATGAGAAAAACCTGGCGGGGGACGAACGAGTCGATAATGGTGTCGAGGTCGTCAGCCATGTGGGCGAGGGTGCGGGGGCGCGGGTCGGGGTCGCTGGCGCCCATGCCGGCCCGATCGTAGGCGACAATGCACACGTTGGGGAGTTTTTCGGCCAGCAGTTTATAGGTTTTACTCCAGTAAAAGCCGTTGGCCCCCAGCCCAGCATCGAGCACTACTAATGTGGGCCCGTTTCCGTGGATCATTGCCCGTATTTTTCGCCCATCGGGGGTGGTGATGAAGCGATCTTCGCCCATAAGGCCTAGCCCTACATATTTCGCCGTTGTGGTCATAGGTACGAGAGTACGCTAATTCGGGGTTAAGTGACGCATTCGGAAGGATGGTCGCCCTTCAGCTATTGGTGGTACTCTCCCCTGCTTATCGACGCCCACCTCCCGGCACCCACCCCTCTCGCTCCCATCACCACACCACCACCTGGGCAGCAAATCTGATAAGCATGGTCTTTCGAATCCGCCACCCCAAACGCCCTGGAGCCGGCGCGACCGCCAAGGGAAAACCATGCTTAGAACACCTGCTGCCGCCGGCACCGACACCGCAATCACCACCCCGGCCCAAAGACCATGCTTATCTGAACTGCTACCCCGCCTGCCGCGATCCTCCGGGATGGGAGGCGCCCACCCCACCAAGGCAGCAAAAGTTCTAAGCATGGTTTTTGATTTTACCGCTCCAAATCCCCTGGAGATTCATCCGGCCAGAACCAAAGACCATGCTTATCTGAACTGCTACTCCACCGGGGACATCATCGGAAACGCCGGGGCTGCTTCAACAACCGCACAGCACACTTGATAAGCTTGGACTTCCGGGAAATGCCCCCACCATAATCCACCCACCGGTGCAGCAAATCTGATAAGCATGGTCTTTCAAATCCGCCACCCCAAACCCCCTGGAGCCGGCACGCCCGCCAAGGGAAAACCATGCTTAGCATTTCTGCTGCCTACTTGATTGTGGGCGGGAAGCGCAGCCATGGCAAACTATGGCCTATGGGCCGTAAAAACCAACGCTATTCGTTCGACACGAAAATGGAAGTCGTCATCCGCTACCTTGATGGAGACGCCCCTGACTGGTTGGCGCAGGAATACGGCATCAAATCGGAGAAGCTCATTCACAAATGGGCGCAGAAATGGCAGACCGGCGGGGACGCGGGCCTCGACCCACGTATGAGAAGATCCATCAACGACACCGAGACTGAGCTGGAGAGGCTCCGACGCGAAAACTACCGCCTGCGGATGGAAAGAGATGTCTTAAGAGCGCTCAAGGCCTTAAGGGAAGGCAAGCTCGACAGCAGCTGGGATTGATTACGGTTTGATGGCGGGGAATGAGTCGGTTTGGCCAGCCGGCTTCCAGTGGCGGCCGGTGCTGGCCACTTCGAAAGCATCTTCGATCTCTTGCTCCAGTTTGGCACCCTCAATATCCAGCTGGGGGAGGATCTTGTCCAGCCAGGCGGGCATCCACCAGGTGGCGTGGCCACAGAGGAACATTGCCGCTGGGACGAAGGCCATGCGGATGAAGAAGGCGTCGAAAAGCACGCCGGCGCCGAGGGCAAACCCGAAAATCTTAATAAACGGAATGGGCTGGCCGATGAAGGCCACAAACACCGCAATCATAATCATGGCGGCGGCGGTCACCACGCGGGCGCCTTGGGCGAAACCATGAATGATCGACGCCTCGGTACCGTTGTAATTGCCCTCACCTTTGCCGTGCGCATGCGTGTAATGTTCCCGCATAGCGGAGACGAGAAACACCTGGTAGTCCATGGCTAAACCGAAACACACGCCGATGAGGAAGATCGGCATGAAAGCAATAATCGGGCCCGGAGTACCCACAACCCCCCACAGGCCCTTCTGCCAAAACAGCACCGTCACACCAAACGCCGCACCCACCGACAGGAGGAAGCCGATGCCGGCAATCAGCGGCACCAGGATACTGCGGAAAATAATGAGCAGCAGCACGATCGCCAAGCCCACCACGATGGAAAGATACAGCGGCAACGCATCACTGAGCCGGTTCACCACGTCCTGCTGCACCGGCACCAAGCCGGTAATGCCGGAATCCACCCCGGTGGCCGCGATCACTTCTTCTTCCTTGATGCGCAGCGAGGAAATCAGCTGGTTGGTGGCCGGATCAATGTTCGCCTTCTTCGAGGTGATCGCTAGTTTCGCAGCCATGCCATCGTCCGACGCCCCAATCAGCTGAACGTGCTTCACGTCCTGAGTGTTGCCGAATTTGGAAATCACATACATGTATGTGGCAAATGCCGCCGCCCGCTTCCGGTCGAATTTTGCTGCTTCCGGGGAGCCCTCCGGCGGCTGTTGGAACCGAATCAGCGGCTGGAGCACTTCCGCGTCGGGGTTGACGGTGTGAGCATCAATCACGACCATGAATTGGGCGTCGGCACCTGGGCCGAAACCCTCATAGAGTATTTCGGCCTGTTTCCGCTGGGTGGTTTCTTTTGGGGACTGCCCGTCCGAAGGCAGGGACAGGTGCAGGTCGGCGGCGGGGATCGTCAACGAACCCAGGCCAAACACCACAACGGCCACGATCAGGGACGGCATTTTGTGCACCAGTTTGACCCACCGCTCCCCCATCGGATTGGTGCGCGGCCGGTGGGTAATGAACTTGATTTCTCCCTTAAACACCCGCGGGCCCAACACCCCCAGGATGGCCGGCAACAGGGTGATGGAGATAGTCACAGCCATGGCCACGGTGAAGGCGGCCGCCAACCCCATGTAAGTGAGGAAGGTAATGTTGGCAACAAACAAGGCCACGAGGGCCACGATCACCGTCAGGCCGGCGAACACCACCGCCGACCCGGCGGTACCAATGGCGATGCCCACCGCTTCTTCCCGTTTCACCCGGGATAGCTCGTGTCGGTAGCGGAACAAGATAAACAAGGCGTAGTCGACGCCCACGGCCAACCCCAGCATCACCGCCAACACTGGGGTGATGTTGTTCAATGCCACCAGCGAGGTGGCCAGGGTAATGGACAGGGAGCCGATGGCCACGCTCACCACGGCCACGATCAGCGGCATGCCCGCCGCCACCAGGGAGCCGAATGTGAAGATCAAAATGATGGCGGCCACTGCCAGGCCAA
>ERZ773073.337-NODE-337-length-25479-cov-54.214797_pt1 | contig 25479 bp, 32 predicted proteins | sample MGYA00580616_ERZ773073 | MGnify/ENA primary metagenome ERZ773073 (study PRJEB29015, sample SAMEA2737960) | human oral metagenome | biome: human oral; feature: human-associated habitat; material: dental | place: China | collected 2131 ...
GAAACATTGGCAAATACGCGTCATCTTTGATTAGCTCTGACGCTTTGCCGAGGTGCTTGCGCATCGCAGTAATTCGTTTGTTGTCTAAAACGAACATGTAAATTACCCTCACTTATTTTTGATATAAGTTTGAGGTCATAAAGAGAAAGCCCCAGCAAAAAACAGTAATGTTTTACTGAGGTCTCCCTTGCTCGATTGTTGTTCTCCATTAATATAGCAAATTGCGGCCGTCTAGTCAATCAAAAACCGCCTCCGAGCTTTCGAGGCGGTTTTCAATTGTTCGGTATTTCCGAACAATTCAGTTTGTAAGAAATCCTTACTATCTCAACTATAAATGATTACTTTATAGTTGAGTTTTACGCTGCAGTGCCTGGTAGTGTTGCCGGCCACGCGTCATCGGTAGTATAGCGAACATAGGTTGTTTTGTATTTACCCACAGAAGCTTGTGTTTTTACTTGATCGCGCGTTAAAGATATACGTCCTGAATGAGATGTCCCTGGGCCAAGACCTGCATTGATATAAACGCCACTAGGAATTCGAAATCCTTCAGGTAATCTATCAAACATTTTCGTTTCAGTTACCGATATGAATTCTGATGAGTCCATACAAAACTCTACTACATCACCACAACGCCTAACTTTAATTATAGTTGATGCAATATTTGCTGGTAGTGGGTTAGGTGTAATATTTCGCCAACCAGTATCTCCATAGTCTACTGCCCAGCCATTGACTGAATTTCCGCCAGTCTTTTTAATCCAACGAATAGCGCCATTAGTAGCGTCTCTATCTATATAAGTTGAGCCAACTGGAGCTAGGATTTTGCCGTTTGGCATACCATTACCTGCTATCATCGCGACGTCGCTTGCACCAAAGGTCAATTTAGAGTTTTCAAGTCTTAATTCGTTACCTAATAAAGTTGCACAGGTAGTCATTGTGCCGTTTAGAATTGTTTTTACGATAACACTAGCAGATTCTTTGCCATCTGTCCTACCAAACAGTACAGTCTGTAATTGTCCATATCTAACTTCTTTGTTTGCGGCGTTCTGCCCGGCAAATAAAATAGAGTTCTGTATTCCTCCAGAGTTTCTGGCGACCATGATTAAGTTTTGCCAGGTGCTTGTGGCGGAAGCTAAGACTAGAGAGTCTGCTGTGTTACCGACTATATTTAAGTTGCCAGTCATCGTATCGCCAGTCCTATCAACTTTATCTTGCAAGCCTGTGTCTATTTTCTTCTTAAGAACTGTGTCCTGGCTATCTACGTAGTGTTTGTCGGCTTTTGAGGCGTGCAACATAGCGTACCTAGTATCTACGTATGAGACATCGGCTTTTAAGGTTAGGTCTGGTTTGTTGGTTAGTTGGTTGTAGTCGGTAGTGCCAGGCTTGCCATCTTTGCCTGGCGCTCCTGGCTCGCCCTTGGCGCCTTTAAGTTCAGCTTTCTGTTGCTCGGTTAAATCCTCGTATCGTAGTGATTTGCCATCTTTGCCTGGCGCGCCATCTCTACCATCAAAATAATCAACACCTTTTACCGGCGTTTTTCCGTCCGCACCTTTGAGCGAAGCAATCCACTGCTCCTGCGTGCCAACAAAACCTCCATCTAGCGCCAGTTGGTATGCAGATTTGCCGTCAACTCCTGGATTGCCTTGAGGCCCAGTAATCACCTCGCCAATTTTAATCACTTGGACTATGCCGTCGGCTGTAATCGTAACGTTAGCCATTTCCCCTCCTTACGTCTGAATAGACAATTACTTTTAGCGGTTTAGTTTCTGGAAATGTCTTAATCTGACCATCTGCATATCTAAATTCAAACTCACCTTGTAATGTTATCCTAGCGTCACCATTAAATTTTATGCCGTTAGTGTCGCCTGGCTGAAATTTCAGATCATAAGTAATTTCGTTGTTTTCGCGGCTAATAATATTGCTGTCGCTAAATTCGCGTGCTATTAAAGCCTTGGCGTCGGCTGTATCATCGTCCATCTCCTCTTTTGCCATGAAAAACACTTTAAGACCAGCTTTATAAAACATCTCTGGAATGACTAGGGTGTGAGTAACTGTATCGCCTCGCTTAAATTCCATGATTACTCCTTCGCTTTCGGCGGCGTCTTACCGCGTGGCGCGTTTAATAGTGCGCCAGTTTTCGGATCATGCCAGCGGCTTAAGCCCGGCACGCCGTGCGCGTCAACTAGGCATTGCAAGCAATCATTATATGTCGAGCCTGGCGTCATCTGCGGCGTAGACTTACCGACGTGCAGTGTAACGCAGCCGCAAGCCTTGCACTCGCGAAAATACAGGCTTGACTTAGTTATGGTTATTTTCTGTAAGTTCATGGATTGATCCTTTGTCCTGGATAAATCAATCCGCGGTTAGCAATACCATTGCGCTCAGCCAGCCGCTGTGTATATCCAGAATTACCGAACAGCCCGCTCGTACCGTGCCAGCCGTTCCGTAGTGCAATATCGCCGAGCGTATCGCCGCGACGCACGACATAACCGCCAGCGCTTCGCTGAACGTAACCTGTCGAGACTGGCGCACTGACTCGTGGAGCTTGCGTTGCTACGTGAGCATTCACCGCTGCTTGCACTTCGGCTGGATTATAGCCAGCGGCTTGCAACCGTGATACGCGGTCATTGCCGCTACCGTACACACCCTTTAATACATCTGCAACCACTTGGTCATTCACTGCTTTTGAATTGCTCGCCTGTGGTGTTGGCGTGCTTGTAGAGTCATTCCAGATATTCGGTCGGTAGTAGCCGATAATCGAGTTGCGATAGCCGCCTAAGTCCATCAGATTAAACGCGTTGCCAACATAGATATTGCCTGAGCCTTGGTTTTGTCCGAAGAACTTGCCTTGGTAATACATTGCGACATGTCCATACTGACCACCACCAAAGATTGCCCAGTCGCCATCTTTCATACCGGCTTGTCCGCCATGCCATGTAAAGCCAAGTGCTTGGATTTCGCCGACTTGGTTCGCGTAGCCACTCGCACCACCTGTCCTAGTCGCCACCACACGTCCGCTCAAGCTAAACATAAACTGCTTAAAGCCTGCCACGCACTGCAAGCCGTAGCCCTCATTAAATCCGCGGCCATTCATAGCATTTACGAATGCTGCAGGGCTAGACAGGTCAGTCTTGTAATACACACCCGATCCCATTTGTGCCAGCTCTTTGTCGGGTGCTTCACAGCCCGAGCCGGAATCCTGCGGCACGTCTAGACCCATGATGCCAGCAATTGCTGTCTCGCGTTTCTTGGCTAGTTCGCATAAAGCTTTCTCAGTTGCCTTGGAATACTTGGCTTTTGAGCCGTCAAGAGTGATACTGCCGTCTTCAGCCTGCTTGCCGACAATGACGAATGTCGCCGACAAAACTACGACTGCCGCCACCAGAATCACAGCAAGGCGGTTGGCGAGAAAGCCAATCAATTTAGACCCGAGCCGTTTCATTTCTCACCTTTCTTATCCTGATTATTTTTCTGATTTGTTACGCCCAAAAAGTAAACGTTGACGCCGCCAGCAAACAGCAGCGCCGTACTCGTCAACTGTTTTGCGACAGCAGCAAAGCCCCAAATGTCGCCAAGACCCTGCACGACGAATGCGCCGAATGACAGCAAACCAACCGCGATTGACAGCTGTCTTGTAGTTTTCTTTTCTAGTTTCATATTTGACCTCCTTGATCATTGTTATTACGAAAAATCAGGTAGAGAATGAGCGAGATTGTAATGAGGGATATTGATAGAGTGATCATCGTTTCGCCTCCAGGTGTTGTATATCCTCTTTCAATGTCGTCACCGTTTGGCTTTGCTTGACCATTACGCCCGTCAGATACACAGCGAACGCCACCAGTGCTACAGCAAATATCTTTGCCAAGCCGCTGGTGATAAGCCGCCAAAAGTTCAGCAGACTTTCCACATCGCTGCGCGGCAGGTATTTTTGTTCCATCTCGTCCGTAAGTTCTTTTTTATGCTGTTCAAGTTCAGCTCGCGAAATATTACCGCTCAATATGTTCTCTATTCGCTCAAGTGCTGCTGTATGCCTGTCAACGCCATCCTTGATGTACTCGACCTTGGCTTGCAATGCGCCAAATTCTTTTGCTGATACGTCTGTGTTGCTCATAATTTTTCCATTAAAAAAGCGACCACGTTTTGTGATCGCAATTCCTTATGCCTGTATTATATCACAGACTTCGCTAAAATCCGAACAGGCGTGCGAGGTAAAGCGCCTATATATAACCTCGCGCGCTTGCTCGCATTTCTACTTATATTTTAGCATAAGTTAACAGCTAATTTCTACAACACAATACAACCACGGCACATGGCGCTATTCACTGAGCAAAACACTATAAAAGAGATGGTTAATATCGGTTACGGCTTAAAGGCCAGCGTAGTCAGAGTGGGCCAGCTGGTGTTTTTGACTGTTGGTGGCACAACTGCCCTGCCCACAAATTTAGCTAGTCTATCCAAAAAAATGCCTGATAAATTTTGTCCAGCATCATTTTTTGGCTGGGTTAATCTAAAGCTAACTGCTCGTAATTCCGGAAGATTGAGCGGCACCGCAATAATCAGAATTTCTCCTACTGGCATAATGGATTGCGTGGCTAATAGTGGGCATAACGAATGGTATGGCACTGCATGCTGGTTTACAGATGAACCAGCTAGCTAGACTACCCCTATCGCCACCCATGAAACTCCATGCCACGCGTTACCAAATATACCAGCCGTCAAGACGTTGAGGGTCGCACCAGTGTTCGTTACGACGCCAGATTCAATATTTGATCCACCGCCAATTATCTGATTAAATTCGCTAATACTGGTAGCTTTTTTACCGTTCTTATAGCCAATTAAAATTGGTGTCATCGAGAATACTTGCTTGAATTGTTTTGGAAACGCGACGGACACTGCCTGGTTTTTATTATTACTCCCCAAAAATTGAACCCAACCAGCCTGTACTAGAATGTTACCTGAAATAGTTTGACTGACGCTGTCGGCGCTGAACGTCAATAGAGACGATGAGTCTAAATTCTGTGATTGTATTGTACTATCATCTATTATATTTGAGTCATTAATTCTACCAGATCTAAGCGTGATCATCTTACGTAGATCGACAATATCTCCTGCAGTTACAGACGTTGCGCCAGCCTGCTTTCGCACCCTTGCTAAAACAATAAACGGATTTGCTGCGCCAATTGCCGCCTGAATTGCTGACGTTGTTGGATCGGATGGTGTAGCGGCTGCTGCACCAGAAACTGCTTTCAACTTAAATACATCGTTAGTATTGTCTGTGACAGCTGTACTACCAGCAACATCACGATCCACGTAGGCAACGATTAGCGTATTCATTGGATTTGATGGCGATGCTGCACCCACACCAACCGATTCACTACCTATAATGTTGATGTCGTATGACGGGTCTTTTCCAACGGAAGCAGTCCCGGACTTAACAGTAACGTTCATCCCACTGCCAGCCACCACTTCCATACCATTTGCTACTTCGCCGTCCAGTGCGTCACGTATAAATTGTGTTAGCGCTGCCGGGCTATGCATCCCGCCGCCGTAGTTGAAAACTCGTCTTGTCATATTTCAAATCCTTTCCGCGTACCGCCAGAAAAGCTAAAGAAAAATTGCCACCAAGCGGTCGCAATTTATTATCTACATTATACCACAGTTAAAGTTCCCTTGCCTGTCGCCGAGACAAAAAACTTAACCCTCACAGCTTGGTCTCCGTAATACTTAACTCGTACACGCCATTGCTGCGATTTTATGTCTGTCACGCGTCGGCGTACAGATGTTATCCGTGGCTTAGTATTCGGGGTTTCAGCCAGTTCGCTTTTTACATGTAAATCCAATCCTGCGGCCTTATTATTTGGGCAAAATGTTACTATGAATTCTCTCTGACGTGTCAAATCAGGAGATAGCGGCAATGTTTCGTCGCAGTCCCACGTATTTCCTGTTTTTATCAAAAACGTCCTGACGGCATCCGCTCCTACAATCTGCAGCTCTTTTTTCTCGCGCTGCCGGCGCTCCAAATCTTTCAATTCACGCAATAGATTTGGCTGCGAATTAACTCGATTTACTACCACGATGTCCACTCCTCAAAGCTAATTGAACAATCATCATTTGCAATTACTTGAAATTTGAGCTGTATTGGTTGTGTTTTAGGTCCGAAAATTGGTATAAACCATTTTTTCATACTGGATTGGCTTGGTGGCAGTGGGATATCAATCATTTCTTCAAGCGCCGAATCTACGCTGGACTCAACCGCCAAACTCGCCACTAAATTACCAGAATTAAAAGCTCTAGCGGTAACAATGCAGACATTCCACCCGTCGCTGTTTGCCGCTTGTCCTGGTCTGTGAGGCGTGATTGACATATCCCAACGGCTGCTTGTCTCTGACAATTTCATAACTATTTGCTCTGATCCGATAAATTGCAGCGTTTTCTCGTCGTTTAACTCTCGTTCTAGCGCCTTCATTTCCGTGATGTAATCGTTTATATTTAATCTACTTTTAGCCATACATCACTATCTTCACATAAGTTTTACCTCTGTCAGTGCTGCGCAGGCGAAAACGTACTCGTAAAGTTACGCTAGAGTTACTCGTTGTGCTGTATGAAGCGTCTGTTAAATATGTAAATAATATCTTTTCAGCCGAGTAATCAGTTTTATCAGACAAATAAATGAATGAACCGATTGAACCACTGTTTCCTTGTTTACGAGACGAAAAACCTAAACCAAGCGCTGGTGAATATATTGGCTCCCACTCTTGTCCGCCGAGCGACAACACTAAATACGGATATACGACTGGCGAATTTTGATGTTGTGGAGTATATGTGGTTGTGACATACAGAACTCTCAAATACTGCACGCCGCCAGTGCCTGGCAGCTCTGCTGCTCGTGTTCGAACCGTCTGCTCTACTCCATTAATAACCCGTATAAAGTCAAACTCGTCCCATAAATTATCTTCAGGAACTTGATAGGTCTGGACGCCCGACTTCACGCTCGTCAACTGCGGTGTAAATTTCATCTCAGCCTGCTGCGCGCGTAATCGTGCTAGTAATCCAATGGCGGTTTGCTCTTCCAGCTCAGTTAGTCTACTCATTTTCTTCCTGCTGCGCGATAATATCATCCACGCTTAAATTATCGAAGGTCAGAGTTACCTCTTCGGCATCGTTTTCATCAACGTTGACTTCAATTTTTTCAATACGGTAAAATCCACGGATGTGCTCAAACATAATATAACCATTCATCTCAATATATATTGTGTCGCCGAGACCCACATCATTCAAATCAAGCACGCCGTCAGATAGAGTAAAGCTCGGCAGCTCGCGCACGTCTTTTAGCAGTTCCAGTACGCCATTTGTATTCTCTTGCAAAGTCGTCTCACGAACAACCGAACTAAACGTTACAATTTTCTCACGACGATACAGTGCCTTGCGCGAATATGGATCGGTAGCGTATGTACTCGGTGCATCGTCGCCGTTACCGCTACCAATACCAATCACATAATTAGCCAGGCTATCTACACTTCGCTCAAATCCAAAGCTAGCTACATTGCCTGGGTAGCTCAATCGAATATCTGGGCGATAACTACCCATGGCGTCAAACGTGTTGAATTTTTTGTCGGGTGTGAACTGGAAATCTGGTCCGTCGATGACATTACTCAGTCGTACCAGAAAATCTTTCACGTTGGCGCGTTTCTGATGACGCTGACGCGGATTTTTACCGAGCGATGTAAAACTGCCACGCCGAATACCGAAATCTCCATCCTGCTTCCCTTGATATTGATTTATCACACCCCAAGCGATGTCGCCTTGCCTAGTTTTGTCATAATCAGCATCCACGTAAGCGTCCTTAAAATAATTGAGATAGCCAGTAAAGCTCAGGTCAATATCAACTGATGGGTCATTCGGCGAAAACACCTCTTTTATCAGGTGCGCGCCGACTCTATCCTTGCCGTTGCGCACAACTCTAATGTCTGTCGTGCCGGCATCCATAAAATCATACGGCCGCATGCCGGTTTTTTTGACATATTCCTCATATCGCGCCAGATCCATCCGAAAACTCACTGTTTCGGCGGCGTTACGCTGCTCAGTCCATTTTAGCCCCTGTGCCAAATGACGAATATCGCCGAGGCATTTTCCATTCTTGCTGTAAACCTCAATCTTATACTCTGCCATGTTTCAAATCCCTATGTATCCACTTCTAAATCGCAGCTCTGCTTCTGTCTGCTCGTCTTGCTCGTCAGTTTGCAGCTCAATCATGTTGTCGCCGGGCGCTAGTCCCCAAAAACTCGACCCGGCAGCCTGCGAATCATACACATTCATTCCATCCAGCAAAATCGTCTTGTTCTTCATATCAATTTCCAATTTACCGCCCACTCCGACCGTCAAAATAAGCTCCATCGCTTGATTTGTCGTACGATTTATTAGCTTTGGATTAGTGGCTTTGGTGTGGATGATTATATTTGGTAGTATTGTCTCGTTCCCAGAATTATTGATTGTTGCTGGCTGCTCATCTGGACTGATGTACAGCGGTAGCGTGAATGGTATCGTGAACCCGCCCTGGCGCGTCTTGCGAATAGTTGCCAGCAATTCACCATCGCTGTTGTCGTACAGTAATGGATCGTCTGCTTTCAGGTTGATCTTCCACTTCACCAGATTTAGTAACTTTTCAATCGGCATCTCCACACCAATTAGCACTACTTCTGTCGAATAAACCTGTCCGCCAGGCGTAATCACGCGAAGTGCCCCCTTATCTTTCACCAGCTTTGCTAAAATCGTGGCAAACTCACGCCGCCGCTCCTCAGTTTCACGTACCGTTCTGCCGAAAATCCGCCCGCTAAACGAAATAAACCGCGCCTCGTACAGCTGTTTTGTCGTCCAGCCGCCATCTCGTCCTAAGTTAGTCCCCTGCGACGTACGAATTGCAGGTAGCCCTGCTAAACCCTCAATAGGCTCATCCAGGTGCATGCCGATGAGCTGATTGTTTATCTGAAAATCGTTCAAAAATACCTGCCACATACTTTCCTCCTACGCCTGACTTAATAAATATCCCAAATCGCTTGCCACCATCTGCGCGTCGACCTTGTCGCGTACATTGTAGGTATTATTTACGGTAATGTGTTTTGTCATGCCGCCACTCTCATTTTCCGTCCGCCTATTGATTTGCGCCACCAGGCTGGCCATTTTGCTTTCAGGAACGACCCATTCATTTTGCCCGCCGTCGCCAGCGTAGATAATCGAGCCGCCGTTAGTTGGCGGCACGATACCACCGGTTGCCAACATCGGTATTTTTGGAAAATTAGGATGTTTACCTCCGAGACCTGGAACCCAGTCTGGAACCTTAAATCCATTTAACACGCCAATTACGCCATTTATAGCGCCGATAATTCCGTTGATTGGAGCCTTGACGAATCCGCCAATTGTACCCATAACATTACCAATTGCCCTAGCTGCACTACTAACGCCGCTGACAATCCCATTCCATAATCCGCCAAAAAATCTCGCTACTGGCTGTATGACATTTGAATTAATCCAATTTGCAATCGGCGCTATAACACCCATTACTCCATTTACAAATCCTCTTGTGACATTTACAACACTATCCCATAGCCCCTTAAAGAAAGTAGCGATTGGCTGGATAATATTAATATCCATCCAGTTCACTACTGGCAGCACTATGCTAGTAATCGTATCAATAATAGCTGTAACAATGCCGACAATAATATCGGCCGCCCCCTGAATAACTCCGCCAGTTGCGGCTGCCACTTCTGACACAAAATTGACGATACCTTGGATAATTCCACCAATAGTACCGATTACCCCCGAAATAAAATCTATAATTCCTTGGACGATTGGACCAATTGCACCTATGATCGCCCCGAAAACTGTTACAAAAACATCAATGATTCCGCGTATAATATTGAAAATTGTTTCCATAACAGTCGCTACGATTGCAACAATCAAAATGAACGTACTAGATATGATTTGCCAGATAGTCTGGAATATCGGTGCTACGAGTGTAACTATCGGCGTAAAAAATCTAACAACACCAGCAACTGCGCCACCGATAATCTCAGCAATCTTGCCGATAGCACCGCCAATAACACCGACAATATCGCCGATAGAGCCAGCAATCTTGCCGACGACTTGACCAGCAGTAGCTAACGCGCCGCCGACTACCTCACTTATCTTTCCTGCAACCCCGCTGATGGCCCCGACAACTTCGCCAACGGTTTTTGCGACCTGGCCAAATATCTTACGCCCCTCTTCCGTCTGGGTAAAGAACCACGCTAGTGCCCCGACCACCAACCCAATGACCGTGACAATTTTCATCAACGGACTAGCATTCATAGCTAGAGTGAACAATTTTTGCGCAGTAGTAGCTACAGTAACCGCACCCTTCCATAGATTAATTGCTACAGTATAAGCTTTGGTAGCTATAGTAGACATTTTGACCGCTGTGTCGTAAGCGATAACAGCTCCAGTCAGCACTCCTACGGCAATTGCAATGCCAGTAAATACCTCTTTGTTTTCTTTGACGAACTTGATCATATCAGCAACGCCCGTCAGAACGTTCTCTAATGTTTTACCAAATCCTCCCGCTGCACCAGACATATCCCCACTGCCAAAAGCCTCAATTATCTTGGCAACTCCGCGCACCACCGCAGTTTTCGAGTTTTCCATCGCCGTCTGAATACCACCCGTACTGTTCCGCGCCTGCTTCTCAAAGCTCTGGAAGCCATTAGCGCCCTCTTTGTTCATCTTGGTTATGGTCGCCATGAAATCGTCCATTGAGATGATTCCGGTGCGCATTGCTGTGCCTAGCGCTGTCGTCATGTCGCCAGTACCGTTTTTAACCGCGGTTAGCTGCTCGAGTAGCTCCTTGCCAGTTGACGACATTGGATTTTTCTTGGCATATTCCTGAGCTTTTTTGAGGTAAACATCCAGCGCCGAACCATTTTGGAAGAACGCCTGCGCGATCTGCTTCAGCTGTGCCGGCATGGCGCTCTGCAGCGCGCGCCACTCCATCATATCGGGCTTGCCTTTAGCATATGCCTGTGAAATCTGCTCAATTGCCGTCGCCTGAATATCCATTGGCGCGCCGCCAGCTAGGATGGCGTTATTAAGCGCCAAAAACATCTCGGTCGATTTACCAACATCACCATTTTTCGACGTCAACCGCTGCACTGAAGCAGCTGCGCTATCTAGTGACGTCGGCAATCCTTTTAGAGAATCGGACATTTGCGTGATTGCCTTTTTTGACGCATCGGCAGATATGCCGAGGTTACTCATCACTTTAGGAAAGTTATTCAAAATGTCCACACGGCGGATAGCATCATCAACGGAATTGCTGATCATATCGAAGGATTTATGAATGCCAGCAGAAATCAAATTACCAGCCGCGACCGAAACTGCACCGCTCAAGCCGCTGAACGCATTTTTAGATTTGTTGCCAGAGCTGCTAGATTTATTAGCAAAGCCATCAACAGCCGCGCCAGCCTTGTTCAGGGCCGCAATAAGCTGTGAGCTGTTGCCCTTAATCGTTAGGGTGAGTTCATTGCTAGCCATAACTAACTACGCCCTTTCGATAATTTATCGTAGGACTCAGCCTCCAACTTACTCTCGACAGCACGCTTCGCCATGATCGCCTCTATAATCCACTCGGGCGTATCCAAATATTCGTCATAAGTCCAGCCATAGTCCTTGAGTATTCCTGCGATAACTATCGGCTCTGGAACTACAGACTTTGTTCGATACGCTCGCTCATAATCCTGCGCAAGCGCTATTCTCCTTTTGGGGAATCTTCTATCCCGTTGACAACCTTTGAAACTACATCAAAGACTGCCTTAAAATCTTCTCCATTAGTTGAATCCAAAAAAGATTCGACAGCGTCTTTACCGGTTTTCCCGTTGTACTCCATGAGAAGCACCCGAACGCCAGCTAAGATAATATTCTCATTATTACCCGCACCAGAAATGCGAACTCTGTCTCTATTAGTTAAGGTCATTCTAATAACAGCTTCGCCTTCGCCAGATAATTTAATGTTTTTCGTTGGAAACATTGTGTCGCTCCTTTGCTCATTAAAGCGACCACTCTGTGGCAAAAAGAAAAAGTTGCGACCAAAGCGATCGCAACTTATTACTTGTATTATACCACATCCTGGTGATATATTCGTAACATGAGTAGAGAAGTTGAAGTTCACAAAAAATACCTTGAAGCTAAAAACGAGGCTCGTAAAATCCAAGATAAATCAGAACGCAAGGCTACAATAAAGCGGCTTAAAGAGCAATATAAAATGGATAAACCTGTCGAGATATATGGAGAATATTTTGGCAGCCACAAAGCGATACAGCGCCACATAAAAACATTAACTCTAGTCGCATATAGCGACGGTATAGATTTATACTCTGGCGGCACATTTAATAGACGCAAAGAGCTACTGACAACTATACCGTGGTCTTCGGTGTTGAATTTTTCTTTCAATGAAGAATCTCACACCGAGAACTCAAGTAGAATTACCGCCACCCGTATGGTTGCACTTGGTGTATTTTCATTGGCCGCAAAAAAGAAAAGCGCCGAATCAGACCTTAAATTGACGTCAACTCTAAAAACAAAAACTGGTGATATTATTGTAGAATACAAGTCACACATAGATAACGCCAAGTCAACAACAGGTACTATGATAAAATCAGCAGACGATAGTCTTGTAAGATCTAACAATAAATTTAGGATATCGGTATTAAATCACACTGGAAATGATAATTCTGATCAGCCAATTGTAATATAATACAAAAGCCCGCAGGTTGCGGGCTTTTCCGTTCAGCAAATCACTGCTAATAGGTATATTTATTCACTAACTTCGCAGTAATCGACTTGCCAAAATCAGCCGTGTTGAGCAACATAACTGCATCGATTTTCTCGGTGGCAATGTCGCTCACACCGTAGCTTGGCTCATAGCCGCTGAATGCCGCAACCGCGATGTCGAAAGTCAAGCTGGTGTTGGTTTTCGTGCCAGCTTTGTTCTTATCATCAATAAACGCTACTCGCAACGCCTTGCGCTCGTCGTTATAACTCATTGCGCGGTAGGTTTTATCGCGGTACAGTTTCTCGATGGATATTGACACTTCGAATTCGCCGTTCAAAATCTCGCCGTAGGTGTCCTTGGAATCCATAGTCTGCTGCGGCTGTAAGTTTTTGGTAATTGTCAGCGTCAAGCTCTTAATGTCTTTAGCCTCAGGTGCCGCATCAAGCCCCGCAAGATCATCCGCAATCTTAAACATTGCGTGCTTCGGTAGGAATTCAGTATCATCGATGGTGTATGTTACATTACTGCTATTAGTTTCTTTGCTTTTATGTGACTTAAACGCTACTTCCACTTTTGGAAAGTCGTCAGGCATCCACGTAAACGTCACAGAATCCGCCATGGCATAAGCAAATTGCGCTGATAGGTTCGGCTCTTTAATCGTCATGGTCGCCGAGATGTGGTTGTTGTCGTCCCTCAGCGTAAACAGATGCTCTTTAGCGTTAGTATCGCCTTGTACACCAGTGGTGGTTGGCTTCTGTCCAAATGCTAGCGCTAGCCAGTAGTACAGACCCTTAACCCACAACTTTGTCGAGATTGAGCCGTCGCCCTCGACCAGTACATCGGTCTTACCATTGTTTTTGATAATCGTGCCGAGCGCCGACTCGTTCATCTTGCTGGTTGGCGAATCCTTAAAGCTAATATCGAGGTGTGGTGCACCATACGTTGGCGCGACTGCTTTGCCCTTGTCGTTTGGGTCTTCTAGTCCAATACCGACGGCAACTTTTCGTCCTGAAAATGTTGGCATTTCTTGCTCCTTTTATTATTACCTAGGTAACAAAAAAGCGCCTCCTATAAAGAGGCAAAAAAGAAAATTGCGACCTTCGGAGACCGCAATTTGTTACTCTAATTATATCATACTCACGGCAATAAATCTGGTCGGAATTGAGCATGTTTGACTTTGAATCTCACTATGGCTTCAGCGGTAAACAACCCTTTATCGCGTGGCGTGGCGTCAAACTCTACCGTCGTCTCTTCGCCGGCGTCAATCCACACACGATCGCCTGGATCTTGATTAGCTCTCAATGCGCCGATAACACTGCCCTTTCGTAGCGTCATATCATCGTGCCGTGCCGCCACTAATTCCACCAGCTCAAGATGACTGCGCGCATCTGTTCCTTGATTAAAATCTTTGGTCATGTCTACAACCACGCACAAAACGATTGCCATATTACTCTCGACTTCGCCGCCAGCTGAATCATGAATTTCGTAGTCATTATCAAAACTAATAAATGCCATCGGACGTGTTAGCTGGCTTTTGTTTATGACAACGGGGTCGCCATAACCATACCGACCACGCAGAATTGCCGGGCCGTCCTTTTCTAGAATGTCCTTGATTTGCTTGAGTATTGGGTCAACATATTTAGCCATGGTTTCCTCCTGTTACATTATGTGGCGCTGGAATATGCGCGTTATTTCTCTTGTTTGCTGTTCCTCAATCGCCATCATTACGCGGCGTGGCAGATATTTGCGTGGCCGGCGTGATTGGTGATACTTGAAATACGGTTGTAAGTTAGATATTTCTGCTTTTTTCGTGTATATCCTGCTGCGAAAACCACGCCGCATCGCGCCAGTCTTCTCAAGCATTCGCCACGGGTAGGCTTTTTTACGGCGCTTCCACTTACCCCACACACCACCGTGCGAGCCAAAGTTCTGGTCGATGACTTTCATCATGTAATCTGCGGACTCTTTGAGCGGCGCTTGCAGGTTTTTAGCTTTGCGCCCACGTGTATCTAAATCCTGCAAGACTTCTTTACGTCCCTCGACAGAGAATACTAGCTGCAAGCCCATCACTAGTCCTCGCGCTCATAGCAGTCATCATTGTGCCGACGTCGCCTGTCCGGAAAATCGCCGAATAAATCACCATCACACCGCGCACCAACAGCGCCAAGGCCAGCGCTCAAGTCATCACTGCCAGCGCCGCAAACACCACCAGATTTCACAAATTCTTGCATATCTTGTTTCACAATTTCCAGCCGCTTGTAGCCGTCTTTACTCGTACCCTCAATATCTTGATTAAAGCCATACTCACGGATCAGCAATCGAGCGGCCGCATAGTTGGTACACAGCTCCACTACCCTGCCTGGGATTTCGCGACCATATTTACCATACGGCGCGCAGGGATCAACCCCCTCCATACTCTTATCAATCCACGCCATCGCTGCCTTGCGCGCCAACTCAACTACGCGCAGCGGCACAGATGCATATGAATAATCAATCGTTACCACCGAATCGTCAAAGGGTGCTTCTTTTAACTCAATCACGCCAAATGCCTCGTTTACGCTAACAGCCTTAACTGGTACACCATCGACGAACACCACGAAATCATCAACCGTGACTGTATCGTCGAAATTACGATCGGTGATAGGCTTGCGGTCGGTCGTAAATGTTGTATTTATTCCATCAACGACACCGTTCAAAGCTACGCCATTCTCAACATGATGCAATCCCGCCTCTTCGAGTATGTCTTGTAGTGTTGTGTAATACGCTGTCATCTGCAATTTATACCTTTCTCATTCTGACGGCGGAAACGCTCCTATCCGCCGCCGTGTCAGAAAGCTATTCGCTTTGCTCAGAAAGAATGTTTTTAACTTTCTTCTCAGCTGCCTCTTGCGATTTAGCCATTGTTACGCCAAATCCGTCAACCCAGAAGGCTTTTTCAGCTTTCTTGTTTTCAGGTTTTGGCTGGCTGGTCTGCTCTGGAGCTTTCTTGTTTTCAGGTTTTGGCTGATCTTCCATGACTTCCTCCTAAGAACCCACCGAACCGGCAATTAATCGATAATTTGCGTACGCAGCGTCAAAACGACCGTCAGTACCCCAAGTATAGACGTCCTGGTCTTCCTGGCGATCTTTCAATATCTGACGCAGCGGACCAGCTTTGCGGCGCTCAAACACCTCAACTGGCTTAACCTTTCGACCCAAGCAGGCAACATACCAGCTGTTGTCTGTAATCTGCGGAACAACCAAAATCTTTGCGGTGTGATAATTGGTGTTGCTCTCTCCCCCGGCGAGATTCTCTTTCTCAACAACAGCGCGCGCCTTGCTCTGCATGTTTGGTCCGACGATTAACGTGTCGACGAGATAGCCAAATGATTTGCCGTTTTCGGCTTTCTGGGTCTGAACTTTCAGGCAAGCGGCTTCGTAATTAGCAGCTGTCAGGTCGCCAGTTTGCAGATTGCCGTGCTCAGTAGAGAAGAAATTGTGCCCATCGCCAGACTTCGTAACAAAGCCTTTATTGATAGCCTCAACAGCCAGGGCTGAGTATACTAATTTATTCTCAAGAGCCATCTCTTCAATGGCAGACTTGTAGATGCCCAAATCGTCGTCCTCGACGTCCGCGCCATCAATAGCAACAGACTGTTCCCATTTACCGATTTTCTGCATCTCCACACCGAACGAGAACGTACCTGGTCGACGCTCGCTTTCCCACCGCCTCATGCCTGGTACGGCGGTTAGGTTCAAAATCCGCGCGAAACCAGATTTGTTTGGGGTGATGGCATACAAATCTTTTGCTATGTCGTTCGACTCTTCGCTCATTGCTTTGCGGAAAATTGTCTTGACGTACAGGTCCGCGCGACCGAGCTGTGTAGGGTTCAAACTCATTTTCTATTCCTTTCTATCGTAGTTTAACTCGAACCGATGTAGTCGATTCAATTTTAGTAATAATCCCGATGACTACAGCGTCGTTGCCTGTTGCCAAGCCGACAGTATTGTCGTCAACGAGCGCGACATTCTTGCCAACGTTCGCTTGAACGCCGACAGCAGAAGCACAGTTAAAGCTCACCACGCCCTCAGTGTATACACGTACCAGTCCACCGGTTACAGACTCCTGAGCAACGCCTACGAAAGGCTCTTTTGGGGCGCCAGCATGTGCATAGCCGTTGCTTGCGATTGTCACGGCAGCACCGTGAAAAATCTTATTTGTTCCCGCATCAACTTCAACCAAATCACCGGTTTGTCGGCTGTCGTCTCGCGGAGCTGTTAGATTAGCCATTTGCTATTCTCCCTTTTCCTGACGTTTAGTTTCTTTCAAATCTTCTTCGCTCAAGCCGAGGTCTGTCAGGCTTTGTTCGTCCTCGCTTAGCTGAACTTCATCGCCGCCACCGTTGCCTTCGCCGTCAGTTCCTTTCTCGTCGGTCAAGTTCAGTTTTGGACTTGCCTCGATAAACTCACTTAATAACGTATCAACGGTCTTGGTTTCATCATCAGATAGGTGGATTTCAGTGCTTGATGCCTCAGACAACGCCATGAATGCGTCCTTTTGAGCCGGCACTACCTTGCCATCACTCAGCAACTTATTGAATTTCGCCTCAGCGTCGCGCTTTGCTGCTGCAGCTTCCTTTTCTGCCAGCACAGCTTCGCGATCAGCCAATGCTTTCTCGCGCTCAGACAACTCGTTTTCTTTGTCATTATCTTTTGGCGCTTCAGCGTCGGCGATTTGCTGCTTCACAGCTTCTGCTTGGTCTTCTGGCACTTCAATCTCAGCACCAGCAGCGACCGTTTCGGTTTTATTTTCGCCGTCAACCGCGTAGGTTACTTCAACATCAAACTCGCGGTCATTCTTAATTTTTACTGTCATAGTCTTGTCCTCCTTTTCATAATCTTGACTATCACTAAACAATACTGCCGGTACTTCATCGGCAAGCGGCACAAATCGCCGCATACCTTTAATGTACGGGTCAACAACCAGCCCGACATGCTTCAATAGCGGCCCGACAAACTTGCCAGTCTTTTTGTCGAGGTAGTTGTCTTCAAAGCCCATTGATACATCAGGAATATTGCGGTTCTCAATACTCTTTGCGGTCTCGTCGTCTCGTATCTCGATGACAGCGTTGATTCCATCATCGGTCAACTCCATATTGACCATTTCGCCTCTATTCCAAGCCGCTAGCTCTGATGAATTTCTAGGGTGACCTAGCGGCACCGCCACAACGCCGTATTTACCATTGTCAAAGTTCTCTTTCAGCCGCTTGCCGAATAGCTTATCAAGCACCATCCTTTTTGAGGTGTTGTTTGGATCGACATACTCACCGAACTGACAAATCTGCTTCTTGAAACGCTTATATTTACCGCCCTCATTGTCGGCTAGCTCTACCTTTGTGTCTCGATTGATGAAAACATGCATACTCATATGATTTCTCCTGGCTGAACCGCGACCGCATGCAGGCGAGAAGGTGGAGTTTTACAATATCAACTGTAAAATGTTTATGTTGCAATAATTCAAAGAGTAATTCACAGAGGGTGGATTCCGATGTCAAAAGAAAAATTGCGACCTACGTGCGATCGCAATTCATTACGGCTATTATACCACAAAGGTTATGTTAGCAACAACTATTCATCGTTATCTTTGGATTTGATAGCTTCAGGGTGTTCATTAAAGTAGTCAGAGTCCATCTGCCAGATGTGGTGCAGGCGCCTGGTTGTTTGGCTCGGCTTGTAGTCTGGATCGGCAAGGCGCTTCTTGGAGCGCTCGTATGATTCGTCAATTTCCCGAAGCAAATCCTCAGTGAGGATACTGTCTCTGTTGTCGTCCAAATATTTTGTATCGTCTGTCATCTCCACCTCCGCCACTATAACCCCATTATCCCTCTTTGAGAGATTTTTTACAACAAATTTCTTGCCACGTGACAACAAATATTCGCGTTCGTTAATCATTGAATTGACATTATTATCTGCCAATGTTTTCTCAATATCCAAATATGGCATATTCTTAGGTGCACGAAATACCAGGATGTATTTTTGCCAATCAGCTTTCTCGGCAAATTCCATTGATATGTCGCGGCTTGTCGATGTTGACAGAAAATTAGGGTTGTTTATTTCTTCACCCACCTTCAAGGGCTTCTTGAACCCTACTCCACGATACAATAGCACGTCATTTTCCAGAGTTGTCCTCTTAATCGCTTTGTCTAACTGTTTTATGTCATTTTCAGCGTACGGATTCATAGGGTGATTGCCTAACAGTGCCTGGTTGATATTAATATATCCATTTCCCTTGTACGCCTCAATGCTCGATAGCTCCGCCTTTGTGTATTTCAATGCTCCAGGTATCATATTTGCCAGCTCAGCTTTGGTTGTTCTCTGGATATATTCCAGCCGCTCAATGAGCTTATTATCAATCCCCGTTATTGCTGGCAGCTTATAGTCCTTATTTAACGCCGATATTCTCGTCCAGATACACTTACAGTTGATGTGCTTTGGCGGCCGCTGGAACGTAGTTTTGCGCTCATTAGCAGATATTACCTTGCCGTCTAGCTCGGCGCAGATCGGACAAGTATTCGCCTCCATCCGAGCTGACCACTGATAAACTGAAGTGTCATCGTCTTCATCAAAGAATGAAAAACTATCATCACGCCCATCATTCATACCCTGCGTAACGATCGTGCCTTTTGTACCAATTACCGCTTGCGTTATCCAGGCGCTGGTCAATAAGCCAATTGATTCTAACATCGCATTGCGGGCAGCTTCGTCCTGTCTACCACTAGTATTAGATATTCCAGCTTCTTCATCAATATCCTCGTCGTCACCGTCAGCCAAGTTAATAGACTGCTTCAACTTCTCGCCAGCAATAATATTACGCACGTCTTCAGTCTGCATATTGATAATGAAATCCACATACTGCTTCTCGCGTACCTTCAGTTCCTTTTTCAAAGCTGGTGCTGGCAGCTTCTGCTCATCTGCCGCGGATAGCTTGCCGTAGTTGTAAGCTGTGCGATATTGTTTTGCCAGCAGCGCAGAATAGCTAGCTGGCAGCGTGAACTCCTCATCAAGCGAGATATCAGCCACCGCTTTACGCAATTCCTCGGTCGCTGCGGTTTCAAAACTCGCCTCCTGCTCAGCCATCCACTTTTCGATTGCCTCGAACTTGACGCGTTTTTCAACGTCGGTCAAATCTCGGTCGATCGCGACGTGCTCGTGCGGCTCAGGTGGAGCAGCTTCGCCAAGTTTGTCATCTTCGCCTAGAAATTTGCCGGCGTCGCCGCCAGAACCTCCATCTTTGTCATCTTCCGCGTTTTTATTCTCTTTACCAGTGGGCTTGTCGTCTTCCGCGTCTTCCTGTCGTCGCTTTTTAATCGCTTCTAAGTCAATACCAAGGCGTGTCGCTGTTGATTCCTCGATTCCAGCAGCAATATCATCCGACACCTTGTCTTTTTGCACAAGCAACTTGAACGCCTCAAACACCGCCGAGATAATCGATTCGTCCGGTGTATCGAAATGAAATTCTGGATAGTGTCGTTCGGCAAAATTCAAGTCGATGAGGTCGGCGATGAGGTACTGATTGATATGTGCCTCCAGTAACCGCATGACACCGGTGATAGCCGTTTGCAACAGATCTTTTTGATTGGTGCTCAAACTGTACGAGCCAACATTGCTTGCCGAGCCTTGGGTTGCGGTTAAAATAACGCTTGCATGAAACGCACGCGCCATCTCCGAGTTTTGCCGTTCGATTGACTGGTGCGGATCACGACCCTCTGTGTTCAACACATCAAGTTCATAGCCATATGGTAACGATGCCACGGAGTTACGCTTGCCCAACCTGCCCAACACCTCAAGCGCCTTATTGCGTGCTTTTTTTAGCTGATCAGAGACGACGCCGTCAGCGGTACGCCGCAAAACTTTCGGTTTAATTGCGTCAGCTTGCAAAGCAATACTATCCAGGTATTCTAGTCGACGTTTCTTGTCGTAGCGTGGATACAGTGGCTTGAATGCACTGCGTCCATAAAGATAGCTACGGCTCTTGCCATACGTAAACAGGAAGCACTTGTGTGCTGGAATAATCACCTCGTGATAAACACCATCGGAGTCAGCAGCGCGCTGTTTTGTTCCGCCAAAACCACCATCCGTGTCACGAATGAGTGTGAGCGTGGTGGCGTCGCGGTGCGCTAGCCTCTTGAGTACCAATTTGCCGTCTCGCACTTCGTAAACCTTTTCAAACAGCGCAAACCCCTCGTAAATCGCCGCTAGGGATTGATCAATAAACAGATTCATCGGCGTTTGCATCCCGCCCTTGTGCGGTGGCTCTAGTAAATTGCGCCGCACCAGCTCAGCTTGCAACTCCCCCTCGTCGTTACCGTCGGCGTCAATATGATACGTTGCCGCCAGAATACTCATAGTAAAGATGTTGTACAGTGCTTCGACTGTCGTGTCGTTATCAAGCATCTTGCGGTAGTCTTTAATACTAATTTCGTCAACACGCGACTCCTCGCGGTCAAAGCCTTCAAATACAATGTCGCCGGCAAAGCCGATTTCGCTTGTTAGATTTTTCGGTGTCGGTTCTGGGTTGTTTTTACTAAAAAATACCACTACTTTGCTCCTCGCAATAAGGCGGCTACCCTAGACCAAAAGAAAAATGCGGCTGTGATAACCGCAATTTCTAGCTTGATTATACCACATAATCATCATCCGACCAATCTTCTTCATCCTCGTCGTCTGCGCTTCTTTTTTCATGATATGCTCCACTTTCATTAAACCCGTCAGAGTCTTGATCTGCTCCCCTTACTAACAGTAGCCGTATCGCATAAGCCACTGCATCAACCATATCATCATGCGTCCCCTTCGGAAATTCAATCAGCTGTTCACGAAACGCCTGACCGTTCTGAATGTTTTTCACAGTGTATACCCTGCCCGCCTCAAAGAATCGGCTCACCGCCAGCAGTCGCCGCACCTTGTCTTTATCGGGCTTCAAGCCCATGACGGGTAGTCCTTCCAGCAAATCTCGAAATACCAGCCCCAGCGCGCCCTCCTCTATGCCGATAACTTGCGGTTTGTATATTTCATCAAGCTCTCTAACCGTATCAGCAGTAACACTCGGCGAGGTTCGTTGGTTGCGTATCGCACGTATGTAAACATTACCATCAGTATATAGATCGGCAACAATCATAGCGGTAAAATCGGCTGTTTGGCGCTCACTGGCAGCAGGATCGATTGTCAGCACTCGTGCTATCCTCGAGTATTTATCTGGCACCTGGCTCGGCTCGCATTCTTTAATCCAATCAGGCTTGATAATAGCGTCCTCTTCGCTAAATGGTTTGTGTTGGTACTCCTGAGCAAAAGCGATACTTCCAACGAACTCCTGATCGCTCGGATCATCTCGCATAGCTCGTAGTTTTTCCAGGCTGCGGTGCTCCGGCCACAAAGCCCGCTCTGTGCCGTCCTCCTCGGTGGTGATTGCGTAAAACACCCGTGTATGCCAGCTCTTAAACACATCTTGCTGTTTCATCACCTTATTGACGAGGCTGTCAAAGTGAAGAATCGTACCGATGATAACAGCTCGCCCGCCTCTAGCTAATGCTGGTATAGCCGCCTTGGTAAACCAATGGTACAGCTTCTGGCGTTGCTCGGCGCTCTTGATGTTTTCGTCGTTCTCGATGTCGTCAAATATCATCAGCGTCGGTCGGGTGTGCCGGTGGCGAATACCACGGATTTTCATACCAGAGCCTTTAGCGGCATATTTGATGCCATTACTCAACACGAACTCGCCATCCTGCCAATCGTCACCTCTCATATTACCGAACAGCCACTTGATTTTCGGGTTATGTTCAAACTCATCTTTCAGCGCGTTGATGAACTCCGCCGCTTGTGTGTACGTGTCGCTGATTATCACCACGAACTCTTCCTGCTGAAAACACCCAGCCCACAGCGGATACGTCATATCCACCGTAGTGGACTTTGCATGACCACGCGGCGCAATAACGCCAACTCGTCGATTGTCCTTGTCGCTGATCAGGTCTAATATCTCTTTGTGAAACGGCGGCGTTTCTAGTGGAAAATACGGCCGTGCGATGAACCAGCCAAACAGGTGGATATTCTCCCGACGCTTGAATATCGCCAGCAGATAACGCCGCAGCTTGTCGCGGTCAGTGTTCCAGTATTTGTCGCAAAGCCGCAGAATATCCGCTCTGGTGAGATTATTCAAAGATGGCTGCTTTGAGCTCGTCGTCATCAATATCACCTTCCTCTTTCGCTTTTCTCAGCTTCAGATCTCGCTCGTCCCTCCAGCCGCAGACGTTTTTCATAGTAAAGATAGCAAAACTCGCCGACGTGGCACCGCTCAAGCCAATGTCCACAAGGAACTCTCGCTGCAAGTCCTTAGCGGTCTCATAGGCTTCAGCGAATTCTGGATGCTCATTACACCAGTTCTTCAACGTATTGCGGTGCACGCCAATTTTTCTGGCAAATCCCTCAAACCACGGAAAACGCTGTGGCAGGCGGCGCGAGACGTACTTGCCACCTTCAGTGCCAATTATTTCCTGTTCTCTAATAACTTCCAGTGGCTCAATCGAGAAATAGTCAATGAGCTGTTGACAGTATTCTGGTTTATATTTCGTTGGCTGACCTGGCTCAGGCGGTTCAAACTGCTTCGATAACTTGACGGCTGGCTTTTTCGGATCGTCCTTAATAATACCGCAGAGCTGTTGCTTCGAGTTTTTGCGATTAGCCTGCTTGCTGTTTCGCCTATTCTTGCGCGTCATTTTTCTGGCTGCCATAATAATTTCTCCAAATAAAAAAGCGGCTCTTTCGATCCGCAATTCTATGGTTATTATAGCATAAAAGAGGCGGCGCATAACTTTCCACCGCCTCAGTCAACCTTTTAGGCGCACACATACCATTGACGTTTACAATCATTATGACTTTGATGGCTTGACTTCAAGCTTCCCCGTTACCCCTACTTAGGTTGCAATCTCTGTGTGCTAACCGGCAGTTCTCAATCGTCGTCAAGCCACCCTTACTGATTGGGATAATATGATCAATCGTACAATCTTTCATTGTTTCAATCGGCTTGTCACAGAGTGAACAAATTGCCCCGTTTTTATTTATCAGTTGTTTACGGATAAATTGCTTTGAGCGAGTTTCTTTTATGCTGTAAACTCTAGGTGTTGGCGTTTTGTAGTTGCGCCCTTTGATTTTATGTTTCATAAACCTCTTAATCGTTCGATTGCTCTTGTGCTTTCGGCGGAATGACGATCAGCTCGTCGACTGTTAGGACGGACATTTGACGAGAAGATGATCTACCTGTATCAACAACTGCCATATCACCTTTAACTGCAACCACTGTACCGTACGACGACTCCAAAGCCCTGCCTCGCCTAAATGCCACTATATTACCGATTTCAAGTTCAGGCTCAGCTTTTGTCGTCTGCTCCTGTTCGCCTACGCCGAACATCATTTTGATTCTTTTGATTAGTCTCATCTTAAATACCTTATTTAGTTATTGATTTAATAAACTCAATCGCTGCGTCGCAGCCTTTGCAAACAACAGTCTGGACGCCGGCCTCGTTGAGCGTCTTAATCCACTTCTTTTGATTTGCTGATGTTACACCTCCTTTCTTACGTTTCATTTCAATAAATACCAAGCGGCTTGTATACGTATTGGTATATGATGATAGGTCCTCTCGAGGCACATTGTCGCCGTATCCATACCAGACATCCGGCACAACTACAGCCAAATCCGGCACGCCAGAACTCACGCCAAGCTTCTTATTCTTGATTCGCTGCTTATGGCTTTTGGTATAGGTTTCGTTAGGTACTCTGAAACGTGGATAGCCGTTATCGTCCAGCCATTTAACAAACGTCTCTTGCTCTTGGTCTTCGTATGGATTATCTATGTTTGCGAGGTTAGGCATTATTTCCTCCTCTTTTTAGATTCATCTAGCCACTCTCGATACTCGATCTCATCCTCAATTGCCGGCACAATTATGGCTGTCAGTATTACGATTGCGAAAATCACTGCGATTATTATGGTCATGACTTTTTATCCTCCAACAACTCAGAGTTTTCGTGAATATTGCCAACGACCTCAATTTTCGAGAAACTGATAGATATATCATTTAGTGATTCTGTAGTATCCTTGGCTGGATTGTACAGCTCAAAGCCGCAATTTCTGAAAACCACCACGCCATATTGCCACTCAAAAACTTCGCGCTGATAGTTGGCGTTGCGATATTTGGCGATATCGCCCTCGCGGATTTTATTTTTAGCGATATCAATAGCGCCAGTTTCCTGCTCTACAACATATTTTTTAGGATTATTCAAAATCTCGGCAAAGCTTTTAATCAGTTTACCATCGCAAATTTTCTGAATATCATACACATACTGCCTTGATTCAACTAACCAGCAGCGAAAACGCTTTATCGAGCGCTTATCCATTTTTGTCATTTCCTACCTTTCTTGCGGCGCGCTTTAATCATAGCGCGAGTAAGTTTTCTTTTAGTGTGCGGTTTTTTGGCAGACGGATACGTCATCGGCTTGCCGTCGCAGTGAGAACCTCGGCAAAACTCATCGCTTATATTCCGTACTGGTTTACCGCATATTTGACATGCTGGCCACATATATTGACATCTCCTTTCTCTCTATGCAAAATTAGTGGTTTAGTTGACATTACCGCTTCCAATCATGAGATGCCCATCTTC
>ERZ773073.345-NODE-345-length-25330-cov-32.930682_pt1 | contig 25330 bp, 26 predicted proteins | sample MGYA00580616_ERZ773073 | MGnify/ENA primary metagenome ERZ773073 (study PRJEB29015, sample SAMEA2737960) | human oral metagenome | biome: human oral; feature: human-associated habitat; material: dental | place: China | collected 2131 ...
CTAATTTTTTCTATTAATTCTTTTGTATCAGCCCAACCATTTTTATCTAATTTTAAATCTATGGTCTCTGGTTTATGTCTTAGAATAAGGCTGATAAATCTTCCTAGTTTTACATCATTATCCATAATTTTTCTCCTTCATTTTATTCAATGCAATATTTATAATTTTTTCAGTATAATCAACCATAAAAAGTGGAATATTTAATAAATCATCATCTAATTTTAAATTTTCAAATGAAAATCTAACTCTTAATTTAATATCATTTGTAAACTTTTCTTTAAATTTTTGTAAACTTTTACTTTTTATATTAGTTTCTGCTTTTACTTCAATAGGAATAATATTATTTTCATTTTGAATTATAAAATCTACTTCATAATTATTTTCAGCCCAGTAACGAGGAGTAACTTCAAATTGTGGAATTAGTCCTTGTAATATATAATTTTCAGTTAAAGCTCCTTTAAATTCAGTAAATAATCTATTTCCTTCTCCAAAAGTATTAGGAGATAGTTGTGATAATCTTGTAAGTAAACCTACATCAACTAAATATATTTTAAAAGCAGATATATCATCATAAGAAGATAAAGGCATTCTTGGTGCAGAGCATTTAAAAACTTTTGTAACTAAATTTGCATTCACTAGCCATTGTAAAGCATCTTCATACTCCCTTGCTCTTGCTCCTTCTTTTACTACTTTGTAAATAAATTTTTTATTTTCTTTACTTAATTGAGAAGGAATAGATTTCCATATCATAGATATTTTTGGAAATTCATAAATATTTGGATGTTTTGCAAAATCTCTTTCATAAGCTTCTAAAATATTATTTAAAGTTTTTCTAACAAGTTCTATATCCCTTTCTTGTGTCCATATATATACAGCTTCTGGCATTCCACCAGTAACATAGTACATTTTTAATTTTTCATATAAAGGGTTGAAAAAAGCATCTGGAATATTTTCTATATTATTTAAACTATCTAAAAATAATTTTAAATTTTCATCTCCATTAGCTAGTAAAAATTCTGAAAAACTCATGGGATAAATATTTAAAAAATCAACCTTACCAACTGGGAATGAACTTGGTTTAGCTAATGCAATTCCTAATAGTGAACCTGCACAAGTAATATGATATTCAGGAGTATTTTCATAAAAATATTTTAATGAGTTTATGACTTCTGGTGCATCTTGAACTTCATCAAATATAATTAATGTTTTTTCAGGTACAATTTTATAGCCACTAATTAATATTAAATTTTGTAGTATTCTATTTATATCTTTTGTTGTTTGAAAAAATTGTCTATACTCAGGGTTTTCATCAAAGTTAAAATAGGCAATATTCTCATAATATCTACTTCCAAATTCTTTTAAAATCCAAGTTTTTCCAACCTGCCTAACTCCTTTTAAAATAAGAGGCTTCCTGTATTTTGAATTTTTCCATTTAATTAAATCATTTAAGATAAATCTTTCCATAAACTCACCTACCTTTTTACTTGAATCTATTATAGCATAAAATTAAAAAAATGTGAGTATAGTCACATAATTTTTTAAAAAAATGTGATTATATTCACATAACAAAAATTAAGATAGAAGAAATATAATAAATTTATAATAGGATGTCAAGTACTTTTAGTTGGGACATATTGTATTTTATGTTATCATATATTTATACAAAGGTTAGAATATTAATTTTTTGAAAGGAGTGAAGAAATGACTACATTAACATTGAATATTAATGACTTAGAAAAATTAGCTAAAAATGGAAATGATGATTTAGTTATATTAACAAAAAATGAATATAATGAATTAATTCAAAAAATTAGAGATTTAGAATATTGGAATAAAATAGATAAAAGAATAGAAAATATAAAAGCAGGAAATGCTTATTTTCATGAACTTATAGAAGTAGATGATGAGTAAATGAAAAAATTATGGGAAGATGATGCTTGGGAAGAGTATAAAGAATAGTTAAATGTTGATAAAAAAATTTTAAAAAGAATAAATGAATTAATAAAAGATATTGAAAGATATGGAGTTTTAGAAGGTAGAGGAAAACCCAAAAAATTAAAATATAGAGAAGAATATAGTAGAAGGATAGATGAAGAACATAGGTTGATATATAAAGTTCAAAATAATATTATAATAATTGTTTCTTGTAAAGGTCATTATGTAAAAGAGAGAAAATAATGATGTTAAAATTAAAAAATGTGAATACAGTCACATAATTTTTAAGAAAAATGTGATTACATCCACATAAAAGGAAGGATAACAAAATTATTCTTTGAGAAGTATTTTTATAAATTTGCTATCAAAATCATAGTCTAAATAAACTCTTTTATTTACCTCTTCTGTTTTTATATTTTCAGAATTTTCAAAATAATATTCAGTTTTTTCTAATACACTTTCAAAAGCAGCTCCCCAATAATTTATAACTTTTTCTATTTTATAAAAATCTCTTTTATAGATTTTTTCATTTTTATCAAAATATTCAGTATATTTTGGTAGAGGTATTAAATCATTGTCATTGTAACCAAAATTAGTATTTAAATTTACATCATCTTTTAAAATCTTTAATTGTAATTTAATATCATTATCTCCATTGATAAATATATCTGGATAATCAATATACTTTTCATTTTTATAATCATAAATTTTTAAATTTTTCCTATTCAATAAACTATCTTCAAATAAATCTTTCTTATCTCTAAAATTACAGAAACTATTAAATTCTTTAATATCATTATCATAATAAATATCAAAATAATCTATACTTTCAATATTTTCTTCATCATTATAATGAATAATTTTTTTCAATATACCTGCACTAAAAAAAGCTTCTGATTTTAATTTATCATCTTTATATTGATAGGCTTTTAAAATTCCTCTATCTGTTGAAGAAATAGGTAAATTAAATGAAATCATTTCAGTTCTATATCTAAACATCTCTTTTACTATTTTTGTTCCATCTCTAAAAGTTAATACTTCTTGAAATTTTTTGAAGTCTATAGTTTTAATTTCTAGCTCATCTTTCCTATTGTAATAATATTGAGTAACTAATATTTTTTCATTATTATGAAATTCTCCTTCCTCATATATTCTTATAATTTTATTCTGCCTTTTGCTAAAACGATATATACTATATTTTCCTTCTTTTTCACCATTCTTATAGTTTACTTCAAATTTTATATTGCTATCAAAAAATTCATAGATAAAAATCCCTTCTCTTTTTCCATTTTCATAGAAACCACTTTCTTTATGGAAATAGGTAGAAAGATGATAGTTATCACTACTAAAATCACTTTCAATAGAATTTTTAATTTCTTCATCATAAAAAATATAGAATCCTTTGTTATTTTTAAAAATTTTTATAAGGTTATCAATTTCTTTATTTCTATCATACACATTACATATATTCATTTTTATCACCTCTTAGAATAAAAACATATAAATCACCTTGTTGTATCTTTTCATCAATGTCTTCAAAACAATTACCAAAGGCTATAAGTTTGTAAATAGTTCCTTCTTCTATATTTGGAGGAATAACAATCTCCTTTTCATATTCAACAGTTTGACTTTCTATTTCTTCAGTTTCGTTGATATAATTATATTTAGAAATAAGTTCGGTTTTTTCATATTTAACTATTTTTGTAGTTCCATTTTTAATTTCTTCATCCGTTAAAAATAACTCAACTGCTATATTTTTTTCTATACCAACATTATCATCAAGATAAAAATTTTCCATATTAAAATTTAACCAAATAAATTTTTTTAATTTTTCTTCTGGACTTTCATCAGTATTAGTTCCATTAATTGTTGAGAAAATAGAATTAAACTCATTTTTCTTTCCTTCAAAAATGCTTTCAAGATATTTTTCTTCTTCTATTTCTAACTCTGATTTTATTTTCTCACTTTTTTCAACATTACTTTTTCTACTGTTTTTCATCCAAGGTGGAATATCACTTTCATCTTTATTATCTTTTTCAATTTCTGTAAATAGCCAAGGTATGTCTTTTAATAAACCCATAAATTTACCTCCCTTAATTTTTATAAATATATTATATCAATCTACAATGACATATTTTGTCATAGTAAAATATTTTTTATAAAAATAAAAAGGCTCAAAGTTTTTTACTTTAAACCTTTTATGAAAAATCATTATAAATAAATTTTATTTCCATGTTCAAAATCTACTGTTACAATAATCAGTTCTTCATCTTGAATATCAACAATTAAGCGATAATCCATTATTCTATATCTCCATAGTCCTTTTAAATTTCCAGTTAATGCTTTTCCATGTAATTTTGGATTATCTGTATCTTTTAAATTTTTCTTTATATAATTATATAGTAATTTTCTTGTATTTCTATCAAATTTCAAAATTTTTTTATTGACTTTATCTGAAATCATTACTCTATATCCCATTCTTTTATTGCCTCCTCAAATGGAATTAAATTTAATGTTCCCTCAGATTTTGCTTTTAAGTATTCTTGAACACTTTTTAAATCATATTCTTCCTCTATCTTTTCAAATATGATATTTTTAATATATTGAGATAGATTTACCCCTTTACTTTTTACATAATTTTTAAGTATTTCTTCCTCATCATCATTAAATCTAATTGAAACAACTGACATATAATCACCTCTTTATTATCTAATTGTTTACATTGTAATACTTTTTTAGGTTAAAGTCAATTTATATATTTTTTTCTTTAGTACCTAATACTGTTCTTTATAAATTTATCCCAAAAACTTTCATGTGTTAAATTTTTTAATTCTTTTTTCAATTTTTCTACATCTTCTCTTTTGCCTTCAACTTCGGCTTTTTTTATAGCTTTTTCTAGTTCATTTATAACTCTTTCTTTTTCCATTTTTCTAAACCCTAATGAATCTGGATTAATAATATTCATAAAAATCATCTTCTTTCAATTTTATTTAATAAAGAAAATCAAGTAAGAAATTTCTAATTACCCAAAAATGTTCTAAGTTCTTTATTCATTTTTAATTCTTTACCAAAAATTTCAAACATTCTTTTTATATCATTTTTTATACTAACATTAAACATATTATTTTCTTGAATACTTTTTTGTATTCTTTTTAATTCCAAATTCAATTCTTCAAAAATTTGTTGATTATTATAGTTTACATTATCTAATTTTTCTTGTAACTCTAAATCAGCTTTTTCTCTTTCTTCTTCAAAAATCATTCTAACTTTTTCAATTTTTATTTTTCTATTTACACCAAATAAATCTAATTTTTTTAATAATAACATAATAAAATTGCTCAAAATTATTCTAATAATCATTTCTAGTGGAAACCAAAACATTTCAGGAATCATAAATTGTTTTTGAATATATTCTCCTAATATTCCAATAGCAATATTTACAAAAATCCCAGCTACTAATTGTAATATAGCATCCATTTTTTCAAGAAAAGATTTAGAACTATCAAATAATATTCTTATTGCATCCACTACTGTAATTAAAAGTTGTTTTGCTATTTTTAAGATCTTTTTTAAAGCACCTTTTACTATTTCTATTATGATATCAAAGAAATTTTTTAAGAATTTTTTTATTCCATTAGGAAATATATTAGCTAAAATTTTTCCAATTTTTGAACTTGCATACTCAATAATCTTTTCAGCTGAATTTTTTAAATTTTCTAATGTGCTATCTTCATTATTTTTATTTTTTATATTTTCTTTTATTTCATAGATCATAGGTGGAACTAAATAATATATTAATTGACCTGAAATCATCTTTCCTACTTGTTTAACAGTTTCTTTTCCAGCATCTTTTGCAACCTTAGTTTTATCAATATTTTTATAAGTGACTTCTCCTTCTTTATCTTGAGATTTTTTTATTCCTTCTTTTATTTTCCTTTTGACCCCAGGTTTTACCTTTCCATTTTCATCTAAAATTCCTTCATCCTTTAATTTTTGTGTAGTTTTAGGATCTCTATTTTTACCCCCTTCTAATTTCTCAATTATTACTTCAGTCATTTGTTCTGGAGTTGCCTCATAAGTAATATCAATTTTATTTCCATCTTTATCTTTTACATAATTTCCATTTTCATCTTTAAGGAAAACTTTTGCATCTCCTTTACATTGATTGGCGGTTCTTCCTAGCATTTGAAAATTATCCTCTGAATTATAAAATTCTTTAATTGCCTTTTCTCCACCCTCTTTTAAATATTTTACATGTACTTTTGCTTGAGCAAGTGCCTGAGTATGATCAACATCAATCTTTTTAGCATTCCCTATTTCATCATAATCTTTTCTATATTTATTTTTTCCCTTTTGTATCATATCCTTATCTTCATATTCTTTTCTTTCTTTCCCATTCTCATCTATAACTATTCTTTTTTTAAATAATTTTTCAGGTTCTCCTATTTCTTTATTTAAATTTTCTTGGCTTTCTTTTGAATTTTCTAAGTTATATATATTTTTTTTATTTACTTCTAATGTATTAGATAAAGGATCATTTTTATCTTCATAAGAAAAGTTAACTATTCTATCATATAATTGATCTGCTGTTATGTTATAGTCACCTGTATCAAAAAATGTTCTAACTGTTTCACCTGCAACATCCATAGCACACGCTTTAAGAAAATCTTCTTGCAATACTTTTTCTAGATCATCTAATTCTTTTACTCTATTATTTATATTTTCAATCATATCAATATATGTTTTATCTAATTCTTTACTTAATTTTTTTCTTTCATCAAATAAATTTTTAAAATTTTTTTCCATATAAACTCCTATTCTAATTCATTAGAAATTTCTTCTATCTCATCTAAATTTTTCTTTACATCTGCAATTTTTTCATTTATAATTTTTATTTTTTCCTCTGCTTCCTTTATAGATTTAGAATAATTCAAGAACTTGATATCTTTGGCTGAATAAATGTATTCTTCTTCACTTGTGTCTATTGATATTATCCAATCAAAAGTACCAAATTCTGGATAAGTTTTTGCAGAATCTCTAATTTTACTTTCAATATCTTGTAGTTCATCTCCTTCTAAATAGTCATTTTTAAAAAACATTAAATTAGTAAGTATATTTTCTTTAAAAGCTGTCTCTATTGAAGTGTATAAATGAAAAAGATTTTCAAAAAAAGTGTAATAAATATTATATTTTGTATCTTTTAAATTAGCAATAGTTTTTGGAGGCTCAATATCTTTCAAACTCATATTTTCATTTAGTTTATTTTCTTTAACTAATTCTTTTATAATTAAAGATTTTAGAAATAAGTTTGATGTTTCTAAGAAAGGCAATACTTTTTTATCCAATGTATCTAAAAGATTATTCAAACTTTCTCTATAAAGTTTTGCAACTTTTATACATTCTTCAAGATATGGATTTTGTAATTTTAAACTATCTTTATAATAGTCAAAATAAAATCTTAGAGTTACATATAATTTTTTTTGTGCTATATTAATTGCTTCTAATTTTCTTTCAGCTTTTACACTTCCAAAAAAATTTGTAACTCTATTTTTAATAGTTTTAAGAGCCCCTTCATATTTTCCATATTCTATATCATTTTTTCTAGCATCTCTTTCTAAAAATTCTAATTTATTATTTAAAAAACTGATTTCCTTATTAAGTTTAGGAATTTCTACATTTTCTAATGTAAACTCACTATAATTAGTTTTATTTTCTGTTAAAATTCCTAAATTACTGAGATATTCTTGTATATCTCTAATACTCTTCCATAGTTCTTCTCTTTTAACATTAACATAAATAATTTCATTAGCTAATTTTACATAATTTTTATCACAAATATGATATATATTTTTAACTTCATCTTCATCATTATTACCTTGATAAATCTCACTAGAAATATCTTTACTTCCAAAAATATTAAAAGTACTTTGTATTACTATTCCTACTTCAGTTGTTTTATCCTCTTGCTCTTTTTTTATTTCATCATCACTTTTTTGTATATCTTCTATTTCTTTTCTTAATTTTTCTATATTATGTACTAGTGTATAAAATTTAGACATTTTTATCTTCACCTTCTTTTACTTCAGCTTTTTCATAATAGTAAATTTTACTATTTTTTTCAACATCTAAAAAACCAATAATTTCATTATCTTTAACAAAAAATTGAATTTTATCTCCCTTAAAAGAAATTGTATATTTATCTTTATTTCCTACAACTTTAAAATCAGTAGCTGTGATATTAATTTCAGGTTCTTTTTTTTGAGAAGATTTATTATCTTCTTCAGTAATAATAAATTCCTCCATTGAATTATCATCACTTTTTTTCTTATTTCTCATAAATAAAAATATCATAATAATTAATAATATAATTCCAACAACACTAAATATTAATGTCTTATCCATTTGAATCACTCCTAAATTTTATTTTTAAGTAATATTAAAGTATTATATTGCTATTTCAAACTTCATTATCCTCATTTCTCCCCTCTCCTTTCTAATAAAATGAATATATATTAAATTTAATTGCTAACTTTTTTAAAATTTCTGATTATTTTTATTATGTAGAATATAAGATTATTTTTAGGTTTTTATTGTAATAATTTTTGTAGAAATCTTATTTTATATTTTTATTATATAAAATAATAGCGACATATTTTGTCATAGTAAAGAATTTATTAAAATTTTTTTAATTTAAAAATATCTATCTAATCGCACTTTTCATATTATACAAATGTCTCCTCATATATGTCAAATTATTTTTAATCTTTCTAATTAAATATTACATTATAATCAAAAATAGGTTAAATTTTAATCTAATTAAATCATTTATATTTTAACTAATTCTTAATTTTTCTATGATATAATATAAAAAATAATTTATTGTAAAGGAGGTTTTTATGAAAAAAATTCCAATAGGTGTAGAGAATTTTAAAGAGATAATTACTAATAATTATTACTATGTTGATAAAACAAAATTTATAGAAGAAATTTTAAATGATGGTTCAAAAATAAAATTATTTACTCGTCCAAGAAGATTTGGAAAAACACTTAATATGTCTACAATAAAACACTTTTTTGATATAAAAAATAATAAAGAAAATAGAAAATTATTTAATAATTTAGATATAGAAAAATCTGTATATATAAAAGAACAAGGGCAATATCCAATTATATTTATTTCTATGAAAGGGATAAAAGATATAACTTGGGAAGAAGCAAAATCTTCTTTAAAAATATTAATCTCAAAATTATATTCAGAATTCAAATATCTTCTTGATAATTTAGATGAATTTGATTTACCTCGTTTTAAAAAATATTTATTAGCAGATATAGATTTTGCAAACTTAAAAAATGCCTTAGAATTTTTAACAAGAGTCTTATATGAGAAACATAAAAAAGAAGTAATACTTTTAATAGATGAATATGACAGTCCTTTAATTTCAGCCTATGAGCATAATTATTATGATGAAGCTATTAATTTTTTTAAAGTATTTTATGGAGAAGCTTTAAAAACAAATGATTATTTAAAGATGGGAATTATAACTGGAATCATCAGAGTTATCAAAGCTGGAATATTTTCTGATTTAAATAATTTAAGAGTATACTCTATATTGGATAAACAATATTCTGATTTTTTTGGATTTACAGAAAAAGAAGTTGAAAAAATGTTGATTGATTTTAATATAGAATATAATTTACCAGAAGTAAAATCTTGGTATGATGGATATAAGTTTGGAGATACAGAAGTATACAATCCTTGGAGCATACTTAATTTTGTTCAAAATAGAGAACTTGAAGGTTATTGGATAGGAACATCTGGAAATTTTTTAATAAAAGAAGTTCTAAAAGATAGTAATTCAGAAATTAATATTTCCTTAGAAAAATTATTTAATGGTGAAAAAATAGAAGAAGTGATTACAGGAAATTCTGATTTATCATCATTACTTAGTTATCATGAAATATGGGAATTACTTTTATTCAGTGGATATTTAACAGTTGATAAAAAAATTGATGAAGATGTTTATTCTTTAAGGCTACCTAATAAGGAAATAAGGAAATTTTTCAAAAATGAATTTATTGATATAACTTTTGGTGCAAGTGAATTTAGAAAATTTCTCTAAGGAAGCCTTAGAACAAATAATTAATAAAAAATATAACATTGAATTAATAAAAAAAGGTATAAAAGATATAACCTATATAGGAATAGCTTTTTATAAAAAACAATTAAGAATCAGTTATAAGTAAGTTTTCAAGGGGGAATAATGAAAAAAATTTTAATATTAATACCAGCTTTAAATCCACCAAGACAATTAATAGATTATGTAAAATCATTATTAGATAATGGCTTAAATGATATTCTTTTGGTTGATGATGGGAGCAAGGAAGAATTTAGAGAAATATTTGATACAATAGAAAAAATTCCAAATGGAAATATAAAAGTATTTAGACATGCAAAAAATTTAGGTAAGGGTAGAGCATTAAAGAATGCTTTTAACTATTTTCTGACTTTACCTAATTTAGCTGAATATAGTGGAGTTGTTACAGCCGATTCTGATGGACAACATAGAGTTGAAGATGTAATAAATATTGCAAAGGAAGTGGAAGAAAATCCCAATAAATTAATTTTAGGATGTAGAGATTTTGATTTAGAACAAGTTCCACCAAAAAGTAAGTTTGGTAATAAAATTACAAATGGAGCTTTTAAATTATTTTATGGTAAGAATATTTCAGATACCCAAACAGGTTTAAGAGGTTTTCCAACTGCAATAATAAAAGATTTCCTTGATATAGCAGGAGAAAGGTTTGAATACGAAACAAAGATGTTAATTTATTGTTTTCAAAAAGAAATTGGGATAAAAGAGGTTGTCATTGAAACTATATATTTTAATGATAACTCAGAAACACATTTTAATCCAATAGTTGACTCTATAAAAATATACAGAGTTACTTTATCACCATTTTTAAAATATATTGCTTCAGCTACTTCATCATTTATTTTGGATATTTTATCTTTTAAATGGATACTAGCTATATTAATAGCCTTTGGAAATATAGAAGGAGCAACTGTTATAACTATTTCAACAATAATAGCAAGAATAATATCTTCAAGTTTTAATTTCTATTTAAATAAAAAGTTTGTTTTCAAGTATGAACAGAATACAAAAAAATCTCTTTTAAAATATTATAGCTTATGTATAGTACAAATGTTATTATCTGCTGTTTTGGTTAGTATAGTTTGGAAATATACTAAATATACAGAAACAGGTATAAAAATAGTTGTAGATAGTGTTTTATTTTTATTAAGTTATTTTGTTCAACAAAGATGGGTATTTAAAAGGAAATAGTTATAAGGAGAGAACTTTAAATGAGTGAAATAATCTTATCCAATGAGCAAATATCAGTTGCTAGATATTCAGAAAATGGAGTTATTAGAATTAATGGTGGACCAGGAAGTGGAAAGACATTGGTTGCTGTGAAAAGGGCTATTTTTTTAGCAAAAGAATATAAATATGCAGAGAAAAATGATAAAATTCTATTTCTTTTTTATAACAAAAGTTTAAAAAATACCATACAAAAATTATTTAATTCAGATAAAAATTATGAAGAGGTAAAAGATAAAATTGAAATAGAAAGTATTGATAGCTTTTTTGTTAAAGAATATCTGAATAAACTTAATGAAGAATTTCTTACATTTTTAAAAAGTGCAAAAAATAATAAAGATTTTAAAAGGTCATTTGAGGAAGATAGAAAAGAGAGAATAGAAAGTATTTTAAATTTAAAAAAAGGTGAATTTAAAAGATTTTCTTCAAAAGATACAGAATTTGTTTTAAGTGAAATAGATTGGTTAAGAAATTGTTGTTACACTAAGAAAGAAGAATATATTGAAACTTCAAGGCTTGGTAGAGGTAATCAACCAAAATTAAGTAAGACAGATAAAGAAGAAATTTATAAGATATTAGATTTATATAGAGGTAGTAGAGAAAGAACATTAAGATATACAGATTTTTATGATATTGCTTTATTATTTTTATTTTACTATGAAAAAGAAGAAAATAGAGAAAAAATAAAGAAATATAATCATATTATAGTTGATGAAGCTCAAGATTTATCTAAAATACATTTTAGATTTATTAATTTAATTTGTGAAATTTCAAAGACCTCTGGAAACACAATGTCATTATTTATGGATAAAAACCAAAGTATATATTCAGCACAGGCTTGGATATATGGAAGTAGAACACTAAAGCAAGTGGGAATTAATGTTAATAAGAGTTTTATACTTAATAGAGCATATAGAAATGTAAAAGAAATTTTTGATGTAGCTAAAAAATTAGTTCCTGAAATGAAGTTTGATGAGGATAATTTAAATAATAAAAATAAGAATCTAACTTTAACTTTTAGTGTAGATAGAGGTATAAAACCTTTCTATATAAAGTATTCTGCTCCTGAAGATAGATTTGAAAATTTATGTAAAAATATAAAAATTTTAGTAGATGAATTTAACTATAAATATGATGATATTTCAATCATTGCATTAAAAGATAAAAATATGAAAGAAATAGAAAAATATTTAAAAAAATATTCAATACAATATATTAGAAAGAATAAATCTATTAACTCAAATGCTGTAAATATTACAACTTATTATTCTTCAAAAGGTACAGAAAATAAGGTAATTTTTATTCCAAATATAGATGAATTAAGTCCTGATGATTTAGTAGAATTTTATCCTGATAAAACAAGTTATGAGATTTTAGATGAATTGAGAAAGTTATTATATATTGGAATGACAAGAGCAACAGAAGTACTAGTTATGTCTTCTTTAAAAGAAGAAACTGGATATTTAAAAGAATTATTAAATACATTTGATTTTCAGGAAGATTTCATCAATATTGATTCTGATATTAATGAATTTTATAATGTTTTCAATTCAGAAATAAACAAAAATGAAAATATAGAGAAAAATATTAATAAATTTACAGAAATTAAAGAGCTTATACAAGAAGAAAAAATAATTGATATAGCTATTAAAAATGAATTAGGAAATTTAAAAATTATTGATAACACTGATAAAAATATAAAAATTGAGGAACAGATAGAAGAGATATTTCCTTTGGCACAAAAATCTACAAAAATAGGTTTAATCAAGGCTGAGAAACTTTTTTTAAGAGCGGATAAAGAGGAAGAATATTTAGGAACTGAGGCTTTTGAATATTTAAAATCTCTTGAATGTGAAATAAGAACTTATTACATAACAATACATGAAAAATATTTAAAAGATAATTACAGTAAGAATGAGAAGCTTTCTATTATATTAAATGAATTAAAAGATTATGCTGAATTTAAAACTGCCATACAAAATTGTATAAAACATAAGGTGTTTGAAGAAAGAAATGATTTAGCACATGAATATAATGAATATAATTATGATAATTTACTTAAAGTCAGAGAATTGGTTAAAGAAAAATTACTACCTAAATTTATAAAAGCTTTTAAAAAGTTTAATACAAATAAAGAAATAGAAGAATTTGTCATTATTGGAAAGTTAGAAGCTGAATATAATAAAATAGATATAAAAAGAAAAAAATATTACACTTATTATATTACAGATGAGAATAACAATGAATTCCCTGCTCTATCTGAAAATAAATATGAGCAAAATAAAACTTATAAACTATCGTGTAATAAATTAATGTTAAAGGGTAATGAGTATTATAGAATTGTTTCAGCAACATAAAAATAGGGAGTTTATTCTCCCTATTTAATTTCATCTTCAATTTTTAATGGTATATGAGTAGGACAAGTTAATTCTTGGAAATTAACTTTTTCTAAATTGCTTAAGAAGTTATTTTCAACTTTTTCTAATGCTTTAAAAATAATAGAACAGCTTGTTTGTCCAACTACACAAGATCTATCTTTTATTATAATTTCATCTTCAATAGTTTCAACAGCATCTCTTAAAGTTATATCTTTTGGTTCTTTATTTAGTTTATATCCACCATTAGCACCTTTAAATATTTTTAAAAGTCCTTTTTTCTCCATCTTTTTTAATACCCTGATACTAAATAAATGAGGGATATTTTCATTTTCAGCAATTTCTGCTGATGTAACTATTCTATTTCTATCTTGTAGAGAAAGATAGTTTAAAATTCTAAAAACATATTCAATTTCATTTTTTAATTTCATTTGCAAAACTCCAATCTTGTATATTATATTTTATTATTCAAAAACTTCTGTTGCGTTATTAACTTCTTGTCCAAGAGAAGCCTTAATTGCAACTATTGCAACTTCTAATTCATCTAAATCAGGCTCTCTTGTTGTAATTTTTTGTAAAGCAAGTCCTGGAAGAGAAATTAACTTTATCAATGGATTATTCAAATGACAACTACTATATTTTTGTAATTCATAAGCCAAACTTGCTATTACAGGCATAAGTAAAACTCTAACTACAACCTTTAATAAAAATTTAGTAAATAAATTTGTAGGTATAGGCAACATAAAATCTACTACAGAAAATACTATGATTGCTATAAACATTACTATGAATAAGAAACTTGTTCCACATCTTGGGTGTAATGTTGTAAATTTTTTAGCATTTTCTGGTGTCAATTCAAGTCCATTTTCATAAGTATATATAGATTTATGTTCAGCACCATGATATTCAAAAACTCTACCAACTTCTTTTGAAAAAGAAATTCCCCAAATATACCCTATAAATATTATAAGTCTTAAAATAGCTTCTGTTAAATTGGCATACATTCTATTTGCTGGAAAGAAAAAACTCCCAACTATTGAGGGTAAAACTATAAATATTCCTATGCCCAGAGCCAATGAAAATATTGTAGTAAAAACAGCTTCTTTATCACTTAATTTTTCATCATCTTCTCCTGCTTGATTTGCAGAGAAAGTAAGTTCTTTAACTCCAATCACAAGAGATTCAAACAACATTAACACTCCTCTTACAAAAGGTTTTTTGGCAAAATTACTATTTTTACCAATTATTTTTGTTTTCTTATATACAATTTCTCCTGAAGGTCTTCTTACAGCTGTTGCAAGGCATTCTGTTCCTCTCATCATTACCCCTTCAATTACAGCTTGTCCTCCTATGGAAGGTCTATTTGTACTCATACTCAACTCCTTATCTATTTGACTGATTTTAATATAACAAAAGTTATATCATCAGTTTGTTCATAATCTTCTCTAAAATTTTTAATAGCTTCTAGTATCTTTCCTTTTAACTCTTTTGCAGAAAGATTTTTATTTTTATATACTATATCTAAAAGTCTTTGTGTTCCAAATAATTTTCTATTTTTATTTTCACATTCTATAATTCCATCGGTATAGAAAACAATTATATCTCCATTTTTTAACTCAAAAGAGTTTTCTTTATAATTATAGTTTTCAATAAAACCAATAGCAACCCCCTTTGTTCCATAAAGATCTATTGTATCATTTTCTTTTTTATAGATTACTAAGGGATTATGTCCTGCACTTGAATAAGTAAATAAAGAAGTATCTAGATTATATTCTGCATTCATCACAGTTATAAACATATCTTCTGTTATATCAGGATATACTATTTTATTGAATAAATCTAGTTCCTCAGCAGGAGTATAGTTAGAAACATAATTAATAGTTTTCAACATTGATCTTGATAATGCCATAAGAAAAGCAGCAGGCACACCTTTACCACTTACATCAGCTATTGTTACAGACAAATTATTATTTTTTAAGGATAAATCATAATAATCTCCTCCAATTTCTTTTGCAGGAGAAAAGTGTGTAGCAATATCCAGTCCCTTTATTCTTTCAAAACCTTTTGGTAATATTTGCTTTTGAATAGATGAAGCTAGTTCTAGCTCTTGGGAAATTCTTTCTTTTTCTAAAAGTTCAGCATAATTCATTGCATTATCAATAGCAATAGAAGCTTGTATTCCAAGTGCTGAAATCATTTCATTATTTATTTCTAATAATTGATCTTTATTTTGTACTAAAAGTATCACACCTAATTGTCTTTCTTTAACTTTTAATGGGGTAATAATAACTTTTTCATCATTTAAAATAGTTATTTTTCTTGATAAATCAGAATAAATTTTACTATAATCTTCATTAGTAAATTTTTCTAAAAGGTACATTGGATAAGAGAAAGACTCAGTAAAATCAATACTTCCTTTTATTTTTTTATTAACAAGTTTTTCACCCTCCCAAAGATAGATAGAAATTCTTGTTGTTGCTGTTAAAACAAAATAAGCATCAGCTAAAGTATCAACTATTTTATCAATATTAAACATTGATAGTGCAACTCTTGAGATATGATTTAAATTAGATAAATTTCTTACCCTTTTTTCTAATAAACTATTTGTATATTCAAGTTGAGTAGATTTTGAAACCAAGGTACTGTATGTAACATCTAATTCTTTTCTATATTCTTTAATTTCATCTATTGAACTATTTAATTCATTTTCTTGTTTAATAATTTTTTCCAATGTTTCTGTGTACTCAGTTTTTATATTATCAGGAAGTTTATCTAATTGTTTCTTATTTTTTAATCCAGAAATAATCTTTAATTCTTCATTAATATACTGGTTTACAAGTCTTTTGATATATATGTAAGTAAAAAATATGTAAATCAAAAATGCTAGTATCATATAAAATGCTGTTATCATATATACCCCCAAAAATAAACTATGTATATTATATAATTTTTATTTCAAAATTTCTATAATTATTTATTTAATCTTATTTTTTATTTCTAATGCAACTTTTTCTGGAATTATTTCCTTTAATTCATCAATACTTGCTTTTTTAATACCAGAAATTGAACCAAATTTTGTAAGTAATTTTTTTCTTCTTACTTCTCCTATTCCATCTATTTTATCAAGCTCTGATGAAATAATTCTTTTACTTCTAAGTTTTCTATGATAAGTTATACCAAATCTATGTGCTTCATCTCTAACCCTTTGGAATATTTTTAAAGCTTCCATATCTTTACTTAAACTATATGGAACAGATTCTCCATATTTATAAATTTCTTCATCTCTTTTTGCTAAACTTAAAAGCTCACTTAAATGAATTTTTCCCAATCTTTCTAAAACCTCACCAGCTGAATTAATCTGTCCTAGACCTCCATCAATTAATATAACATCTGGAAATTCTATATCAGGTAACTTTGAATATCTTCTTTCAATAACTTCTCTCATCATTGAAAAGTCATCTGGTGTATCCTTACATCTAATTTTAAATTTTCTATATTCCTTTTTTGCTGCTCTTCCTTCAATAGAAACACTCATAGAAGCAACAGCATCCTTCCCTTGAATATTAGATATATCGAAACATTCAATTTTTCTAGGAAATCTTTTTAATTCTAAAATATCATGCAAATCTTTAATTCCCTTTTCAATAGTATCTTTTTTAGAAAAATAAGTTTCTATATCTCTTTCTAAATTTTTATATGCCATATCAAGTAATTCTTTTCTTCTACTTTTTATTTTAGGGAAATAAAACTCTTTTTTCTTACTTTCTTCATTAGTTAAGGCTTTAACAACAACTGATAATTCATTTTCATATTCAGCATCTAAAACTAAACTTTTAGGTAATATATGTTTTGAATAGTAAGACATAAAAATTGCCTCATAGATATTATCAGTAATTTTATTTTTTAAATCTATTGAAGTGGATGATTTACCTAAAATTTTTCCATCTCTCATATTTAAAACACAGATAAAAGCCTTATCTAAAATAGTCTTAAATACAAATATATCTTCATCAAGTTCTCTTTCATATTGAATTATTTGAGAGCTTGCAATAGCTTTTAACTCTTTTATTTGTTCTCTATATATTATAGATTTTTCAAAGTCCATATCCTGAGAGGCTTTATTCATCAATGTTGTCAATTCATTTATTAATTTACTTGTGTTACCTCTTAAAACTTGTTTTAAATTTTCAACATCTTTATTATATTCTTCTTTTATATCCTTATATACACAAGGTCCAGTACAACTTTTCATATAGTATTTTAAACAAGGTCTTGGAGATACCTTTTTCATATCTCTATTACAATCCCTTATTTTAAATAATTTCATAAGAATATTTTTTAATCTCCAAGCACCATAAGGATATGGTCCAAAGTACTCTCCACTTTTAATATCCAAAGCCTTTGTTGTCCTAACAATTTTTATGCTTGGAAAATCTTCTTTACTTATCTTTATAAAAGGATAAGTTTTTTCATCTTTTAAAAGTATATTATACTTAGGAGAATATTTTTTTATTAAATTGTTTTCTAACAATAAAGCATCTATTTCAGTATTAGTAAGGAAAAATTCTATATCTTCAATATTTTTAACAAGTTCATTAGTCTTTTCATTTTCATGGATTCTATTAAAATATGAAGAAACTCTATTTTTAAGATTTTTAGCTTTTCCCACATAGATAACCTTATCATTTTTTTTCATCAAATATACCCCAGGTGATTCTGGAATATCTAGCTTACCAATGTCCAAGTTCTTTCTCCCTATGACTTACATAAATATTTATATGTTTTAATACCTTACTATTTTTTAAATCCTCAGCTAATTTATTAACAAAAGTTACTGATCTGTGTTGTCCACCACTGCAACCTATTGAAATGGTTAAATGTTTTTTACCTTCTTTTACATATTGTGGAATTAAAAATTCAAGAAGAGGCAACAATTTAGAATAAAACTCTTTACTTTCTTTTTGTGATAAGACATATTCTTTAACTTCTTCATCAAAACCATTTAATTCTTTTAATTTCTCTATATAGTATGGGTTAGGAATAAATCTTACATCAAACATTAAATCACTATCAGTAGGTATACCATATTTATATCCAAAAGATTGAATATGTATATTTATATTCACATCTATATTATCTTCATCTTTTGCTAATATAAATTTTTTAAATCTCTTTTCTAATTCAACAGTTTTTGTATCTGTTGTATCTATCACTAAATCTGCTATTTCCCTTATAGGAAATAATATTTTTTTCTCTTTTAATATACTTCTTAATAATGTTACTTCTTTTAAAGGATGTGCCCTACGGCTCAATGTATATCTTCCTAGAATAATTGCCTCATGTGCTTCTATAAAGACAATATCCATTTTTACACCAGATTCTTTAATATAGTTTATAAATTTAAAGAAGTCTTTTGTATTTTTAAATGTTCTAATATCTATACCTACTGCTAATTTTTCTATTTCTGTATCTAATAAAGATTTTTCAAGTCCTAAAGGAAGATTATCAATAGTGTAATAGTTCATATCTTCTAAAATATTTAAAGCAGTTGTTTTTCCTGCACCACTTAAACCAGTTACAATAATGATATGCTTTGTTTTCAATTTAACCTCTTAACCTCCTTAATTAATTTATTTTGCTACATTACCTGCCACATTCATAATATCCCAAGTTGTTGCAAATGGAGGTGCATATAAGAAATCCATATTTGCTAATTCTTGAACTGTCATTTTATTTTGTATAGCAACTGCTAATGAATCAGCTCTTAGTGCTGCTCCTCTTTTTCCTGCAACTTGTGCACCTAGTAAAATTTTTGTATCTGCATTATAAATAAGTTTTATATATACATCTTCTCCACCAGGATAATATGCTGAATGATCCTCTCCATCAACAAAAACAGTCTTATAATTTATATTATTATCTTTAGCTTCTTGCTCTGTTATTCCTGTTCTTGCTGCTTCAAATTCTAATACTTTTATTCCTGCTGAACCTAATGTTCCAATAAACGCTTTATTAGCACCAGTTAAATTTTCTCCAATAAGCCTACCTAATTTATTAGCTGTTGTTGCAAGAGCTATATATACATTTTTTTCTAAAACTGAATGATAAACTGTTGCACAATCTCCTGCTGCATACACATTAGGAATGTTAGTTTCTCCAAATCTATTTATCACAATAGCACCATTTGTAAATAATTCAATACCTGTATCTTTTAAAAATTCTGTATTAGGTTTAACTCCTGTTGCAACAATTATTAAATTTGCTGCATATTCTTTTTTATCTGTTTTTAAACCTATAACTTTATTTTCAAAAGTTCTCACTTCAACTGGATTTTCATTTAAGTGTAAAGATATTTTTTCATGTTCTCTTATGTGATTTTCAAGTAAATCTGTGATTTCCTTATCAAAAGTCTTATTTAAAATTCTAGATGAGTGTTGAAAAATTTTTACATTTTTTCCAAGTTTTAAAGCAGCTTCTGCTATTTCAATTCCAATATATCCAGCTCCAATGATAATTATATTCTCATTTTCTTTTTTCATCATTTCTTTTTTTACTTCTAAACCTTCATTAAAAGTTTTTAAATGATATACTCCCTCAGCATCTAAGTTTTTAATATCCTTTGGGCTTGTTGAACTTGCTCCAGTTGCTATAACTAATTCATCATAGTTATCTTCAAAAACTTTATTCTCATTTAAGTTTCTAACAAAAACTTTCTTATTTTTAAAATCTATATTTTCAACTTTATGCTTAATTTTTACATTTATACCTTCTTTTTGAAATTCTTCATAAGTTCTTGCAACCATTAAAGAAGCATTGGGATAAAAATCTCCAACATAGTATGGTAGTCCACAAGCTCCCCAAGATATCGCATCTGTCATTTCATAAACTGTTATATCTAAATTTTTATCTATTCTTTTGGCTTTTGAAGCTGCACTCATACCTGCTGCAACTCCACCTACAATTATAATTTTTTTATTCATAAATTTTTCTCCTTTTTAAAAATAAATCTACTTTTAAATTATACTATTTTTATCAACTTTTGTAAAGGTTACAAATAATTAAAAAATTGAATCCTTAATTAATAGGATTCAATCTTATAAATAATAATTATTTTTTAATAAGTGCTAAGCAAAAACTTATAAATTCTTCCATGTTAGTTTTTGTACAATTTTTTAATTTTATTTCTAATTTTTTAATACCTTCTGTATCAGGAGATATTCCATTTCTCATTAAAACATCTGGATATTCACTTTTTCTTTCATTTCCAGTTTTTTCGAATTTTATTCCTGCATCTTCCAAAACCTCTTCTAGATTGCTATCATTATAGATAGGTACAATATAGTCATATAGCCAATGCTCTTTAAACATGGATTTATCTTTAAAAACTTTTTTCTGTTTTATGTCACAATCATCTGTATCCATTATAATAAAAACTTTAAAATAATCAGGTAACTTTTTTCTGTCCTTAATTGGTTCTATATCATCAAAATTTTTTTTAAAAGAACTAACATTTTTATATTTTTCTCCATTTAAAAATTTTATTACACTTGTTATCTGAATTGATTTTTTACCTTTTTTATCACTATCAATCTCTATTTTTATCCTAAGATTAGACTTTATAAAACCACATATTAATTTTTCAGATTTTCCATGACAAATAACGATTCCTTTCAAAAATGAATATAAATAAGAAGATTTTGACATTATAATCACATACCTTCAAATAATTCATTAAAATCAATATCCATAGGAAAAGGAATTCCACCATATAAACCTTTTAAATATCTTTTTCTAATACTTAAATTAGGGTGTATTCTTCCTTCAAATTTATTTAATGATAATAATTCTTTATTTGCATTTTCATCTACTTTAAATATATAGATAGAATCTTTATTAATAAAATCTTCTTCTAATAATAAAGTATTATGAGTTGTTATAATAAGTTGTCCTTTTAAATCTTCTGAAAGATTTTCTAAAATTTTTAGTATTAATAAATCATGAATTCCATTATCAATTTCATCTATAATAACTGTTTTGCCTTTTGCAGCAGAAATTAAATAAGGTAATATTTTTAAAATATTTTTTGTTCCTGTTGATTCTTGTTCATAGCTGACATTTATTAAAGTATTGTAAATATTTTTCTTGAAATATAACTCGTATTCTATTTTACTATTTTTTTTAATTTTTTTATAATATGCTTGTTTTATATCAGAATACAAACTAGTAAAAAATATATTAATAGTCTTTTCAATATTCATAAGCTTTTTCTCTTTTTTTATTGGAATAAAACCATGAAAAAATTTTTTTTCATTATAATCTTCTCTAATATTATCTGCCTCATCTCTTGAACGAACTTTTAAAGTTGAAAAAAAATTAATTACTTCAAATATTTCATTAAAAATTCTTTTTTTTACATAATCTTCTCTTTTATCTTCTAATTCATATGATAATAAAGATAAAAAAGAATGTTTCCCCCAATACTTTTCAATGATATTAAGAATTTCTTTTCTATACTCATTATCTATAAAGACACTTTCATTAATGTTTATATCATTTTCAGTTATTTCAAAGTAGTTTACCATATTTTTATTTAAGGTAAATTTTAATTTTTCAGCTACAATGTTTAAATTATTTGTTTCTATATAATATATTCCTTCTTTTAAATTAATTTTAAACTTTACTTCAATAACCATATTTTCACTAGAATTGATTGTTTTACATTGGTTAATGATAAAAGCAGAATTTGAAAAAAGTAATTCATTTTGAAGATAATAATTAAATTGATTAAGATTATCAGATAACCTATTAAGGGAATCAATTGGATTATCAAGAATATTTTTTTCTGTTAAATCCCTTTCATTTGCAAGAGATTCAAAATTTTTATTTATTATTTTTGAATTTGTAAATTTTTTTAAAGTATAAAAACTATCTACAAAATTTGATTTTCCAACTCCATTTTCTCCATAAATAGAGATTAATTTTTTAGGGACATTTTCTTTTTTAGTCAAATCTACTTCAAGTTCAATTAGTGACTTATAATTTTTTAATTTAATATATGTAAACATAAAATAATCTCCTTTTTAAATAAAAATTCTATTTTTGTTATAAATTATAACATATATTAAAATAATTTAGAAGTATTTTCTTTGTTTTATAAAAAGCATCCATAAATATGAATGCTTTTTTTCAATTATTATTTTAATTTTTAAATTATTTCCATTCCTTTTTTTACTTCATCAATTTTTTCTTTATCAAAAAATTGTTCAGCAATTTTAAAAGCAAAGTTTATTGCTTGCCCTGCTCCAACCCCTGTAATAATTTTTCTATCCACATGAGTAGGAACATCTACATAAATGTGATTTTTAGATAACTCTTCTTTTGTAGAAGAATGTCCAGTTAATTTTGTACCATTTGCAAGGTCATTATATGAAAAAATTGTAGGTCCTCCACATATAGAAGCCACATACTTATCATTATCTAGAAAATATTTAACTATATCAACAACTTCTTTATTTTCTCTTAAATTAACATATCCAGGATAACCACCAGGAATTATAACCAAATCAGCTGTTTTATAGTCAATATCTGATAACATAACATCAGCTTTTACAATATTTTTTTGTGAACTAGCAACAAAAAAATCTTTTTCAGTTGACACAGTTACAACCTCTGCTCCACATCTTTTTAAAACATCAACAGGTGCAAAAGTCTCTAAAATTTCAAAGCCATCTGCTAAAAAAATATAAGTTTTCATATAAAACCTCCTTATCAATTAATAGTTATTTAAAAATGCTTCTGTGTTAATTACTTTACAGAATTCTTCATTCAATGCAGAAATATTATATCTATGAATATCTTCAGGAGATAATTTTTTTCTTGTGAAATAATCTGTTATTTCAAATGATATAGTAGCATCTTCTATTAAAGTTACATTAAAGCCTAAATTACTAGCCATTCTTGTAGTCGTAGATATACAATGTGGTAAAGATATACCAACTATAAATAATGTATCTATTGAATTATCTTTTAAATATTTTTCTAATCCAGTCCCTATAAAGGCACTATTCACATTTTTTTGAAAAACTATTTCATTTCTCAATGGCTCAAAACCATTTTGAAATTTTCTGTCCTCTTCTTTAAATAAAAGTCCATCTTCATCTTTTGAAAAATGTTGAATATGAATAATCTTTTTATTTTTCTTTCTAAATATATTTAAAATTTTTAACATATTTTCTTCTGCTTGAAGATTATTTCTTTTTCCTAAATTATTTTTTAAAAATCCTTTTTGAACATCAACTAAAATTAATGCTTCCATAACTATTCTCTTACAATTTTACCATTATTTATCAATGCTAGAACATATTGATGTGCATCAACCATAGCATTACAATATGTAGATTTAACTTCTCCTTCAGTAAAAGCATTTAAAAGAATTTGTTGTTGTTCTGCAAGATTTACTTTTAATTGCTCAACAGTTATTTCTCCATTTTTATATTCTGCTACTAAAGCATCAAACATATCACTAAAAGTTTCATCATAAAGAGTTTCTGCCCAAGATTCAAACATATGTATCACTCCACTTTCTAAAATTTTATATTATTATAGTTTTTAAAATACAATAGTTAAGTATTACTTAACATAATTTATTTTACCATTTATTACCAAAATTGTCAACTTTCTATAATGAAAAAATATTTACTAAAATTGGAATTAAAATTGGTACTATAATTGAGATTAGAAGTCCACTATAAAATGAAATTATAGATATTTCAGCAGGATTACTTCTATTAATGATTGGTAACACTGAGTCCATAGCAGTTGCTCCTGCAACTGAAACAGATTCAAATGAACCAATTTTTTTAGCAATAACAGGTATTAAAAATATAGCTAACAGTTCTCTAAATATATTAGATAAAAAAGCTATTCCCCCTAATTCTACACTTACTTTTGAAAGTTCAATAGCTGAAAAAGAATACCAACCCATACCAGCACTTATAGCTACTGCTTCTCCTACTGAAAGAGATAATAATATTGAAGCAACAGCTCCTCCTGCTAAGGATGAAATAATAGTTATAAAAGGCAAGAATAAAACTTTTTTATTTAATTTTTTCAAGTCATTTAGAATGTTATCATTCTTTCCAATATCTATTCCGATAAAAAATAATAATAAATATAAGCCAAATTGTATAAGTAAAGATATATCAAAATTGATATATGATTTTGTAAAATATCCTAAAAGTATTCCAACAATTACTGCACAAGAAACTGCTATCATTTTTTATCCCTCCAATAGAAAAGTTTTACAAAAACAATTGAGAATACTATTGCAAAAACTGATATTATTAAAGCCTTTACTCCTAATATATGTAAATTAGAAATAAGTCTATCATCAGAACCTATTTTATAACCCATAGCTCCCAATAATAAATATAATGATAATGATTGTAAAAGAGAAACTTTTTTTAGTAATTTTTCAGGGAATAATTTTTTTCTAACTAAAAAAACTCCAAATAAGATTATACAGACATAAATAAAAATATCCAACATTATACCAACCCCTTAATTATTTATCATACCATTTACATTTTATAATAAAACTCTTAAAATGTATAGTTTTAAATATATTTATTTTAATTTTAA